>JAABUR0100000690.1_pt1 | contig 69058 bp, 75 predicted proteins | sample 5560091 | NCBI WGS metagenome assembly JAABUR01 (sample SAMN10711879, study PRJNA513375) | rock metagenome | isolation source: Antarctica rocks | place: Antarctica: Victoria Land, University Valley sud
TATGCAGGCACGCTGCGAAGCAGTTATTCGAGCTAATGGTATGCATACGGAGTACTAGTAGTATTAAACATGTAATTTAACTAGCGTCTGCCAAGACGCTTACATTTAACTACCCTGCGACATAGTAGTCCCTAACTCTTAGTGCCCTGGTCCCTGTAGATTCAGCGCTTGTTCAAGACTTTTGGTGTCATCCTCCCACGCGGGTGACAAAAACCATTGCACACTAAGGTGAGGACTTGGCAGAGAGCCCCCACCAATTTTCTACGTACATTGTCTATATTTCTCGATTAGAAACCTGTCCTTCGGTTCAGGATATACTAGCTAATCATTTGTTAATATACTTAATAGACCTATGGTCGAGAAATGTAGACAATATACATAGAAAGTTGGTGAGGGCTCTCTGCCAAGTCCTTACCTGAGTGTGCAATGGTTTTTGTCACCCGCGTGCCTCCGTACTACTCGTGCCAGCCACCCAACGCTAAGTTTTAGCGTCTTGACTCTCCACCAAGAGGAATACTACCTTACCTACCTCGCAAGGATAATAAAAGTTAGCGTCTTGGCAATATTTGGTGGTGAAATCTCTCTCTTGACTAATAGAGCCCCTGTCGCGCTAGCATTGATTATGCCTGATACCGTAGTAGTTCAGGATTTAATGATTGGTGGCACCTCCCGAAGCTACTACTATAAGCGAGAGGACTCACTTGTGGAGTTGTGGTCAGTACGCAGGTTTGTTTCTATGCTATCAACAAGCCAGTGGTCAAAGGCGGAGTCATTGGAGGCCGTTAAAGCGAAGCCCAGGATGGAGACGAGGGAGAATAGATGTGGAAGACGTACTTCTGACGGAGCTAACTTTTTAGCCGAGGTAACTTCTGGTAGGGTACGGGCGTTAATTCTTTCTAAGGATTATAAGGGGGTCAAACCTTCCGCGTTACTTGATGGGTACTAGTACCTCGGAGGATTGACCCCCACATAAGTAATCTTCACATTATGGCCATGAGGTATTCTTCACGGGAAAGCTGACCCAAGGCGCTGGGTCGAGTTTCAGTATCCTTGAAAATGTCACGGAGCTATTGTACTGCGAAAGGCATTCCAAAGAATATAGCGACAGATGCCCAGCAGGAGTTACTCGCGACCAACACCCTTCCATTGTTGGGAAAAAGCACAAATCCATCGTACTACCTCGAACATACGGCAAAAACGCGCACAGCCGCAAACGCATTCCTAGTTTGTACCTCGAGCAAGACTTGTGGCTTGATGCTAAGTGATACTACAGACTGGTGATAATCTACCGGCCCTGGCGAACCTCTTGCAAATTGATCACTCAAAGGTCCGAAGCCGCTATCGAGGCTCAGGCCCGGCGACTATCAACGCGGCCAGCCGTGTCGAGGTCCAGCCGGGAAGGACGGATATGGCATTTACTATCATTGCACTTGGGGATCTATCGTTCGGAAATGGGCTACCTGCGTTGGGACAGCTTGGTGATCAGTTCTTCTTGAAGAGTGGGGAGGCACTGCATTTCTTAGGTGATGTGAGGCGCGTATATGAAGGGAAAGGTGGGTTACTACTCTTGCTGCAATGGAGTAATTTAGGAGATTAGTTGTGGGGCTCAAGATGTCGAGAAGAACAGGTCGTCGTCATGGAAGGATGGAGGGATCTGTTCGTCAAAAAATGGGGTGAAGTCGCTTTGTTGGAAGTCGGTCAAGGCTCGGTCGCGGTTAAGCGCACTCGAAGGTAGATTGTCAAAGCTTGCCTCGGAGTTGTTGAATGTTGCAGCCGCCTCGTCGATAGTGCGTCTGGAAGCCTGTCGTGCTTCATTGTGAAGTGAAGAGGCATTGTCTGTGTAGTCATCAATTACGATACACCAAAGACTTCTCTTTACTGATCGAACCTACCGCGATCCGGGTCCATTGCAGGACGTTCTTCGCAATACTTCTCGATCTTTCGCGCAACTCCTTCATAGGACGAATTGTAATCGTATCCAAGAGCGGTGCATATGGATTGGAGACTAGATGTGTTTTAGAACTGAGGCTTTGGGGGATGGCAAATAATAAACCTTAGAGACTGATCAGTCATAGCGTTGATGATGCAGGGGATCGAGTAGGGGATCCAGCCATCCGGCTTTGAGGGAGGATTCAAGGTTAGCCCCTCTCGTAAAATCTCAAAGCTTCTGTCGGGGGTTTCGGCCAATTTACTATATCCACTCAAACTGTGTCCACCTATCGTAGTCAGCAATATACTCAGCAATATGCTGATATCGCTCACAGAGGAAAAAGATCTCAAATGCAGTATCACCCCACCCGTCTTCTCTCAAGGCTCTGATAAGACGATGTACGAACTTCACACCTCGTCTTGCGTCTTTCAGCCATCGTGGTGTGAAGCTCTTGCCCATAGCCTTTTGTATCATCGCATCCACTTCTTCGTTGGTACATCCGGAGTGCCGCAGAATTTCGCACCATGATACTGCTACCACCTGGGTGAAATGTCCAACTCGCTTATACCATGTGAGACGTTCCTCCAGTCTGGTAGAGTACTCGAGGTATCTTGCAGCCACACGTAATGGATCGCCGCCGGTCAGTGATCCTAGAGGATAGGATTTAGGACCTTGGACCTCAAGGCTTAGCAAAGCCCTGAGCGCCTCATGGTTGTAAGCCACTGACAAGAGCTCTCTGCTTTTGGCAATCGACAAGCCCCCCTGGATAATACGATCTGCTGCTTCGACCCATCGTTTCCTCGTCTTGGTTTGAGCCTTCACCAGTTCTTCATCTTCTCTTCCCTTGCCTCCGATTCCGTCCTGATCCCCAGCATTTCCTGTATTTTCGTCTTCGTTGACTTCTCCAGACCCTTCTGTGTCTTCTCTAGTGAACCTATCGATCTCTATATTCTCTGCACCTCTTTCAGGCACATCTTCGTCTTCTCCGATGAATCCATCGATCCCTGTATCCTCTGCACCTCCTTCAGACGCCTCTTTGTCTTCTCTAGTCGACCCATCGATTCCTGTATCCTCTGCTCCTCTTTCAGGCACGTCTTGATCTTCCCCGATAGACCCATCGATCCCTGTATCCTCTGGACCTCCTTTAGACGCCTCTGCGTCTTCTCTAGTCGATCCATCGATTCCTGTATCCTCTGCTCCTCTTTCAGGCACATCTTGGTCTTCTCCGATGGACCCATCGATCCCTGTATCCTCCACACCTCCTTCAGACGCCTCTTGGTCTTCTTCGATGGACCCATCGATCCCTGTATCCTCCACACCTCCTTCAGACGCCTCTTGGTCTTCTTCGATGAGCCCATCAGCTCCTGTGTCCTCGACATCGATTTCTTCGTCGACATCCTCAGGCGCATCTGGGTTTTCCCTTATGGAGTCATCAGCCTCGGAATGGCCTGCATCTTCGTCCCCACCAACACCATTGGACCCCTGGGGTCTTTCTGGGTTGTCAGTACCCCCAAACTCTTCCACACTCTTGTCGTCTTCAAGATCCTTCATAGTCTCGTCTCCATGGACGTCTATAGGCTGTTCCGGGTCTTCAATTTGGTCCTCGATGTCGTCCATAACCTCATCGTTTCCTAAGATTTGATTATTGCCACCAGCGTCCACTGTCCCTTCGCCACCGGCCGTAAAGATCTCTTCAGATCGTGACCCCTGATCTTCATCGCTTGGAACACCTGATATAACATCAGAATCATCGTCTTCGAACCCTCTCGACAAATCGTAATTGGTACAGCCTCTAGAGCTTTGATCCGGCAACTTGTTGTATGTGCCACGTAACGATACAAACAGCCCAGAGCCACTATCGGGCGAAATAGCATTTCTCGTGTTCGGCCATTCTTCGATGGGAGAGCTCCTGGTCGATGCGGGTGTAAGTGGTGAAGATGTCGGAGTTGACGTCCCATGTAACGAGTCGTCAAGAAGCTCTGCGAGAGACAAGTTGAGATGATCAATGAATCCCGACTTGGTTCCATAAAAATGGATGATCCAACGCCGTGGCTCCATCATGTTGGTTTGAGCGGATCCGGGGCACTTTAAAATTACGCGGTATTTCATGCACGGAATACAGTTTAGCGTCGATATCTGGGATAAGAATAGGCTATCTAAAGAAAACGTTCTAATTGAGGATCATGCAAGCTTCTTCCTAACATCAGACGGTGTTGAACCCAATTACGCTGCGCAGTACCCTTTATCTCCTGACGTGAGAGCTAGCGTTGAACTCAAATCTAAAAGCGAACTTCCAGAATACACCCATTTCAAAAATGGGTGTAACTGATCGACAAAGAATCCAGGGCGCAATCTGTCACCCGCGAGCTGATCAAGACTTGTGAGGAAACAGCAACGACTTGATGAAAAAAAGCCACCTCTATATTTTGTATCATTCATAAAAGTCTTCGGCCATCAGATGACATATCTATGGTAGTCCGCTGAGCGTTCTGTTCGCATTCCTCATTGCCCGCCCGCTTATCCGTCGATCCGGTCTGCAGACGCGTCTATGAATAAGATAAGGCTCCCTCAGCCACCAGACATAATAACGTGTATACAAGCTACGTATATCCCGTACCATGTCTATTCAGAAGCGTGTCACCCATTCATGGCGGCCACACCTGGGATCTGGCTAATTTGCATATCCATCATCATGTGTAGGCCTCCAGGGAAGACCTGGCGGTATCTAGACCAACCTACCTCCATAGAGGGTTCTTCACCCTGCACTACCACAGACTCGACATCTCTTCCACGATTTCTGCGTCCTTCACCTACACCCCGAAGCCTCAGGCCGCCGAGTCTACAGGCCCTCCGGTGAACATGACGCCCGGCATAAATCAAGAGGTGGCAAGCATTAGTTGGCTAATCTGTACAGGGTTTCCCGGGGTACTACGAGGGTTTGGTGGATCGTACAGGGGGCGGCGTTCGACAAAGGATGGGACATCCCACCAGAGGCCCATGAAGGGGCCATGCCCAAAGGTGTTCTTAGCGTTTAGCATCTCTTCGGTCGGAGCGGAAAATTGGGGGATGAGCCTCAGCGCCAGGCTATGTTAGGGGGCTTGATAGCAACATCTGGCATAGCACTTTTTGGGCTGGATGCGTGAATAAATTAAGAAATCAAATTAATGAATCCGGAGGACATTATATACAAAGACTAATAGCGGTCGAAATATACGTTCGCACACTCTAAACCTTGCAAACTCAACAATTAGCACCAAAGCTCGCTACCCCCAGCTTCTATCGCGTCTGGCGGGAAAACCTCCTGATGCACAATGCTCGCGGAAAACAAAGCGACGACGACTAGTTCCTTCAAATAGGTCCTGATCGAGTAGTTTGGTGGGAGAAACATATGCTACTCTTGTGAGACTTTGCGATTACGAACATAGGTAGACTCACTTTTTGTAGCTTATCCAAGGAACAAGTGGTGGTTGCTCGGAGGAAGTCGATAATTCCACTTCCTTCATCTTCTTCCCACTCCTCAGGATGCCTCAACTCTTCCTCGCCATCTCCATATCTACAGGTCCTCGGCTCCATCAGCTCAAGCATGATTCTCCGAAGCCCCAGTAAATCAACACGCTCAGTATCTTCGTTAGTGCGTTGAGCTCTCATCATACTTTCTCCCACGTTTGCTGGAATCTATCATTAGCCACTATTCAATTTGTACTCATTCACCTACCAATTTTAGTACGACCTTCAAGGTCCAGGAGTATCTGATCACAGTCGAGACGTCCATGGTATAAACCAAGTTCTTTGTGAACGAAGTGAAGGCCGTCGACAATCTGTAGATGATCAGAACCAGCCATGGCCATTACCGATCAGCATGTTACCTCTTTACATATCGCTTGTATTTCAAAGACTCTTAGACGCCCTCGTGGAGTACTGGTAATGTTTCGCAGGGAAACAAACATTAGGTCGTATACCAAGCGAGTTTGACCATCTACATGGTACACGTCCAGCAAACTGACGACCTGATCGTGTTTGAAAAGTTTGACGTCAATATCCTTGATGCTAGATGAACGATTCATGGTTTTCACCGCAAAAAGCGAACGTTGATTGTCGCTGGCGATGGTTGCACGTCCGCCCTGGCTAGATTGCATGAAGGGATAGTATGTCCCGTGAGCCTTTCCATCTCCTTCGTCATCTCTTGATGCAAGTTCTCTACTCTTGATTTGTTCAATCGATCCGTTGTCTCTGTTAATTGGAAATCTCTTCAGTGGCGAATCTTTTGCAAGTTTCTGGCGATCCAGCGACCTCTTTGGAGTGGAAGCCAGAAATCTGCCAGTAATCTGAGTCAAGCGCTTTTCCCCATCCATCACCGCTGTCTCGCTCATGCCCGCGGCCTCGAAAAGCCGACCCCGGGCTCAAGAAGATGTACTCTTACTCGAAGGTTTGTCCTGCCCAGCGCCATTATTAGCATAGGCCCGAAAAAAGGGGTGGTGGCTAATTTTAGTAATCCACTCGCACTTTATATCCGGTTCATCTCGTTCGCTCCCGTTGCCAGAATTCGAGACTATGTTGCCCAGTAGGTCGAAGCGTCCCACGAAGCGACCAACGGTCAACACCGTCAGGACCCCGGATTATCCCTCAATTCCGCAAGAGGTTGAACCGGCTCATCTAGAGCCAGTGAGGTATGATCCCCACTCCAACCACCCACTACGCTCGGTAATCACCTTCGATGAGAAAATCCAATCACGGCCTACGGAAAGCAAGCGAAAGATCCGCCCCCCTACGCCTTCTGATCGCTTAGCAATGCTCCAGGAGCTTGAAGCCACGCCACCAGAGCCCCTCCGATACAAGTCACGATCTCCCCTACGTAACCGCATGACCGAGAATGCAAATCCTCCGGAGGAACAGAAATTTACAGCGATCGACATGGAAGCTCAAGCCCTCGGCGTCATGACGACCACCCTAGAAAGTCAACCGAGTAACCTGGAAGCCTCTAAGCGTTCTATAAACCAGAACCAAGAACTCCACTATCTCCAGAAGCAGCTAGGTTTCTTCCGTCAAGAGGTCGCACTCTACAAAGCATATTACGGAGCTTTCATGGAGATGAGAGCAAACATCGAAGAATTCTATAAAACGCACAGAATTCGATCGGAGAGATTATCAGAGGCTGACGATGCATTGAGGCATTATTGGGCTGAGCACCATGGAGATAGAAACGAAGAAGAGGTTGTCTTTCGGGTAAGGATCTGAGCTTCGCAGTCTAGAGCATCATACTTCCATCCATAGCGTTCCAGGTAGTAATCTATTATTGTCCTGTCATCCGTTCTAGCCTAGTTTGGTTGAAATAGGTCGTCCCCTCTTAAGTACGCATTTATTGAACACATTGTCCTATTTCCTACCTTCCTACTCATCTCGATGGCCAAGCACACCTTTTCCCATGCGTCGCCATCAACTAGACGCGCCGAATGCCAAATGTTTCGAAAGCGAAGCCAGACATGTATCAAGAAAGCGAACGAGCTAGCGGCCAAATGCTCTGCAGATGTTTACCTGCTCCTGTACAAGAATCGACGCTATACGATATATAGCTCCAGCGATCGATCCGACTGGCCGCCGACTGACTCGGATGTGGTAGGCAAACAGGGATCTGCTGTATATATCCTTCACTGACTGTTAACCGCAGAAAACACACTCGTTCCCAATTCCAAGAACCATCAAACCTTCTGACATCACCACCGGTAGCACGGGAATAGACCCGCGCCATCACCGACTTGAGCAGGTTCACTCCAGTACTCGGATCTGTGGAGAGACCGCAGTCCGGGACAATAAAGAGAATAGGCACAATGTGTCATATGGACGTTCCCACAGTGCGCCTGCTCTACGAGATAGGTTTAATTGAACACCTCCTACCTTTTGTCCCGACTCCGATGCTGCCTAATTTGATGAGCGAGGTGCTTGCGTTGTTTATCTATTCTAATTACTTTAATGCGACGACTTGCCAATTCGTCCTAGTCCGCGTGCACCAAGTCTTTGCCTAATGCGTGATGGAGCTGACTAATGATATGCGAAAACCATTCCATCGGGTAGCAGCGGACGGTATTTCTGGAAGCTTCTTTACCTTCCTGGTGTAGATCTGTAATTTTCGCACTAAGAAATCCCAATCTACTAGGTGTCGCGGGGGTTATTTGTTAGCGCGACAGGGATTATTTTGGTGAGCCATCTCCAAGGTATGTCCTCTCCAGAATAATCCCTGTCGCGCTAACATCTAACCTGCCGGATGTTGAACGGTCTCAGGGGTCTGATGGATGATTTGGCTATACTAGATGTCTGAAAAGGTGTCTAGGAACAAGACAATGAGACAACAAGACTTTGTAGACGTGGCCACTCGCTTAGTGTCTTGGCAGAAGGGCTTATTTCCAACACCGGATACCATAGTACGTACTATAGTACTAGTATGAAGGCTAGCCTAGCCCACGCGGGTAGCAAAATAATTCGAACACTTTGGTAGGGATCTCAGCCAGATGTACCACACGGTATCTCTATTCATCTGGTTTACCACCACCGTACTACGGGTCTGTACGTACCCATGCCGGCACCGTACCCTAGAAGCTTTCTTCTGGTTTATACTACCGTACCCAGAAGCTCTTCATCTGGTTTACCACCACCGTACCCCGGGTCTGTACGTACCCATGCCGGCACCGTACCCCCAGAAACTTTCTTCTGGTTTATACTACCGTACCCAGAAGCTCTTCATCTGGTTTACCACCACCGTACTACGGGTCTGTACGTACCCATGCCGGCACCGTACCCCAGCTCTTCGACGATTGGATTGGGTAGCATCCGTGTTCCTTTGGTTCATATGACAATTCACTGTAATTCCACTTGAACTAATTCATGAAGCTTCATATCATCCTATATATTTGGGCTGCTCTGTCCCGCCTCCAGCTTTCTTATAGCGTCGTACAAATTCCTAGAGTAATGTTCTGCTTTCGAAAAAGATTCGCACATATGCCTTTCGTACGTTAGCTTCCTGAGCGGCAGACCATCCGCAGACGTACTTCTCTTGTTTCAAGATCCTGGCTTCCAACTGTTCCACTTTGACTTCCAGATGAACCATTTTCTTACTGTTGGACTTTTTGATGCGCAGCAATTGCCGATACCCCAGACACAAATGTTCCAGCCTAGCTTTCATGTCCAATTCTTCCGAGTCGTAGTCCTCTTTCTCATCCACCTCAGGCATGCCATCGGTTGACAAGCAAAGTACTGATTGCTCACGCTGGCCAAACTCCTTGCTTTGCGTTGAAATCGAATTTTGAGTGGATGATTGGCGAGTCAGTGCGTCCTGGGGGCGAAAATCGTTCGAAATTCCACTGGGTAAGTTGAGAGTGTTTGCGGTAGGAAATTGAGTATCAACGTGAGCAATGTTCTGATATGCTGGATTGTGGAACGCTGGAGTATGAGCAAAGGCAGTCTGCGGACAGGACCCGTTGCAATATGATCCATGTCCAGAAGGAATGGTGTTTGCCCCATTAATGTAGGACTGTTGAGAAGGATCCCCTAGATTGGTGTGGAAAGTCCCCAGATTTCCATTGCTTGGCCAGCTGAAAGTCATGATTTGATCAGCCTAGCGTTGCAGAAGGAATTGGATGTTATATATGCGATGCTGAATGAGGCCGCCGCTGACTCGAGTCATGGCGCAAGAGATGCTGTACTGATCCCGGGACAGAATATCATCCTATTGGTCAATCAAGTCTTGCTCGGGGCCACGAGAAGCTAGAAATAGAGCACATTTTAAAATAGCTGCTTCAAACTAAGGCATAGCAGCCCTATCAATTGCTCCACCTGACCACCTCCATGACTTCTTGGACTAGCTTTGAACAGGAACCCTCGTTTATGCTTTCGCCAGGGAAGGGCGGCTCCCATGTAAGTCCCGGTATATGCACCTAATCCCTACTTGTCCTTCGGAAGAGCCCTTGCCACGTCTATACTGCATGATGGAAAATGGAGCACCGGTTCAGTGGCAGCCCAAGAACGACCAGCAAGTACGACCGATCGCAGATCAAATCCGTATCCTCTTAGAACATCTAGAAGACGAACACAAGAGACACTTACACCAACTCGGAGCTGCCAATCAGGACTTGCAGATCCAACTCAATCAGGCAAAAGATACAGCAAACCAGCTCGACCTGGTGCTCAAGCACGAACAGCAAGCCCATATAGTCACACGACACAGCCTCGATCATGAATTCAAGCAGCTCGCGATCGCTGAAACCAACGTTGAGGAATTCAAGCGTAGGCTCATAGCAGCGGAAAATCTGGCCCACCGTCTGGCATTTCTATTCGATCCCCGCGGAGGAGAGTCGGGGGATGACAACGATCAGACGCAGCGCCACCCCGCCTTTGAGATCTTGCAGCATTCAGAAGAAAAATCAAGGAAAATCGCAGATTTGGAGGGGAAATTGTTCGCAGTACACGAGCAACTCGGAATGGCAAGAGCCGAGTTCCTGGAAAAACAGCACGCATTACAGGACGAGCACGTCACCTTCGTCCGAGAGCATCTCCAAGAAGAAGTCTCGACGTTGGATGAAAGTGATACTCCGACTTACCGTGCTACGAAGAAGACGCAGTATAGCAAAGATGAGAAAGGTCAAGACCTCAAAAGGAAGAGGAAGCTGTAAAGGCGATACTTTGAGGAGACCCTAGATAGTTGAAAACGGTCTTATCACAAATAACGCTTCTCGTAGAACTCTCTCAATTGCGCAACGCTACTCTCCTTGGTTTTGATGAACCTGTTGCCCGCTCGGTTGGCTACCACATCCATAGAAGACACGAACTTCATACCCTCACAGGTCACAAGGTGGAAGCCATCAACAGAAGATTGTATGGCGCTTCGGTCCATCCAGCCAAACCTATGGGACTCGAATTCAGTAGGATTACTGGGACTCCATCGTAATACTGTAAGGCTCTGTCCAGCGGGCACTTGGTGCTCTTTAGCCAGTTTTCCGACCGGCGCAAGATCCAGGGCGGTAGTATCGACGGACAGGGGAACGCTGCATCTCCTACGGCTGCCAATTTCCATCGGACCTGTGCCGCTAGCTTCGACTGGACCTGGAGCACTACCGTGAACGTCTGTCCCTCCGAAGAAATTGTTAAACATGCTTCGGCTAACGGCAAACGAAGTTATATAACGTTTCTGTCCGTCGTCGAGACTGCTATCCATATGTCGCAAGAAGAAAAACCGTCTGTCATCTAAGAACGATGATTCAAACGGACGACCACACCGATATGTAACTTCCATTCCGCAGACGTCACGATCGGTTGACATCCTTGGTGTCTCCGGCTCAAGTCTCCGCCTTTTGCATCGAGAAAGTATATCACATATGCGTCGTACTTCGGTGTCGAATACACCCCCATCGAATTCGTACAAGAGATCTGGTCTTGCCTGACGGAGAAAATCGCGCGCCATTTTCGCATCTGCGGACTCGCTGCTGAGGTTTGTCTCACCCATGTCAACAAAGCCGGAGTCACCCACCAGCTTGGACATTCGAGTCCACCAGCTTCTCTCGATAGCTGGAGTCGGGGGTTTTGACTTCCCAGGATCTTTTCGAGGAGTATGCCCAGTCATCTCGGGGAAGTGCCGGATGGAGTATAGCCATAACTGCTGGTAACCCTTCTGGCAAGCTGTGGCCTCCGAGTCCTCTACCCGTGCAACAGTCTCGTCCTCCGATATTTGCTCTATCCATTCCGATCTCCGATCATGATGTCGCATATACGCTACCTTGATGGAGTCCTTGAAGCCTGATGGAAGCAAAGCTTTCATGATCTTGGCACACGGCTCCAGGTACTTTGCGTCTTCGAGAAAGGTAAAGATTGAGGGTATGGGTCGATCGATACGACGTAAGCGGGCAACGATCTCGCTCCGATCTCGATGTGAGATGGTTGGAAAGATCTCATGTTGGTCTGATTGGTTCTCAATCGTCTTGCAATCTTCTCTGGAGTACGCTGGACACTTTCCTTCCAGCCTCCGTACCGTTGCTGGATCAACAGCTACGTGTATGTAGTGATCCTCGCTGCAAATCCATTGCCAAATCTGTCTTACGTGGACAAGATAGTTCGTCAACTCCTGTGTTGGGATCAGATGAGAGGTAGAGCGGACGATAAGTGGACTCTACCTCGGGGCAACGTAACGTCAATACCCGGCGCAGCGACCCAATTTGTAAGGCAGACCAAAGACCAGGGAACGGCAAGAGCCCGTCCATAGCTTCTCTGAAAGACTCCAACCCCTTGAGGTTCGATAGCTGTTTAACATCTCGTCGCTTGCTCTTGGACAGCCTCGCAAGCCATTTCAGCTGCCCAGGTGCATCCTCGTTGACGACACATCGTCGCCAATACCGAAAAATGTCCCCGTCACTAAAGTTGGATGCATTCGAATAATCGTGCTGGAGCGCATTCTTGGCTTCTGCGCTCAGGCCTAGACCGCATATTAGTGGACTCTTGCGTCAGATTCATGGTCTCCCTACGAGTAGAATAAAGGTCAACTGTCCACCAGCGTTCACGAGTATCCAGGTACGCTTTGGCAGCTTCGAGCCGATGTCGTCCGTGCAAGTAGGTTAAAGGATACTCGAGACGCTGCGGTGGCGCACATCCATCAAGATCGTAGCCGCGTGAGACGCGCTTGAACGTATCATCGTCTATCAAGACGGGAACACGATAATGCGGACGACTGCGGTGGCAACCTTCCGTTTCATAGATGCCTATCAATCGATTTACATTCTTTTGATCTAGTTGACGACATTCCTCGACACTTTCCTCGTATCTGAGATCTCGGATCCAAATCTTGCAGCACCCTAGCTTTCGACTGGCGCCAGTGAAGAGGTTTTCGCCGATTGTGAGCATATTATTGTCCTGCGTGAAGAGTTATCCCAACAGACTTGAATGCTGAGGAGAGATGTCAAAAACAGAGGGCAGCGACCCCAAGAAATGGCCGCGGTACCTTTTTCTGGGTGTCACCCGGATTGCGAGCGCCCCGAAATTCATAACATAGTCGCACCCTTCGCTGGAAACGTTTCTGGTCAGGATGGCTACTTGCGAACATATTGCCTGGCTTCAAGTCTCTGGGTCAGAGGAACTCACCCTGCATAATGAGGGTCGTTTGACTAGGCTTTTACCAGAGCTGATAGATCCTGAAGCTCAGAAACCCTCACTCCTTTTTTTCTTGGGTCACAGAGCGAAAAACGTAGCGCTTCGGGAGTTGTTCCCATACAACAACATCAAACGGAGCCGACCAGATGGAATTGCGAATTTGCGCATTGACACGTCAACCTTGAACTCAGATTATCCAATTCTGTTTGCGGACAGCAATCCAGCCTCTCGACCGTTACCTCAAGCGAAGACTAGCCTATGTCACGAGGTCCGTTCCTATGGCATGTCGTCAAGAGATTATCCCACCTTATTCGACTTCCTACACGCGCGATTATTCTGTATCTTCAGCGATGTGATCTGTATCTTCGCCGAAGACTTCTCAAGTCTCGACAGCGTAGTAGAGCGTCTCAAAGCCTGGGCGGCGGTCGGTAGCGCTCTTCATCTATCTCCTCAGCTCCGCCCTCGAGTCGTAATTGTTGTCAAAGGCGATGATGCCAGCCCCACGTACGGTCTTCTGCAAGCCCAGGACCTGCGGTTCAAGCTTCATCAACAGCTATTAATTCATTTCTTCTCGTCAATCACTGTCTTACGCTTGGCTGATGCACAGATATCACCATTGGCACGCTATCGGCGCTTGAAGGAATTGCTTTTACGACATGCGGATGAGATGAGGCAGCTCCGTCAGGCGATGCATTCATTGTTCTCTGCAATTCATCTGAATCGGCTTTTTGAAGAAATGGTCAAGCAGGCGGCCAAGGGACCACATCTTCCTCGTAACTTCATTCAGATCAGCCGTCAGCACAACAGCATATCGGACGACTATTATGACCACTTGATGAATTTCTTACGGACTTGTAGTGAAGTCATCGACTACGAAGGGATGTTATCGATCACTGCAACAAGCATGCTGATGGATGCTTACCCTCCAGGAATGCATGGTACTTAAAACCTTACTCTTTTCAGTCCGTTAAATAATAGATCTGTAGTGTTCGATCCCGGTCTAGTATACGATCAACTCTATCAACCTTACTGGCTCAAAGCTATCACTAAACTCGATGACACCGTCGGCTCGATCGAAGATCGATCGCAACGTCTCAAAGACTGCTTCGTATCGAAATTCAACCTAATGATGGAGCATAGCGTTCCACCTGCAACTATACACCGTGAATGCTTGCGGAGTGCTGCTCCACTGTTGAAACAATTGAAAAGTAACCGAACCTGCTTTTCGTGTGTTCGCCGGATGCCTGAGAATGTACTTAGCTGCGGACATGCTTTCTGCGATGTGTGTATTCGTATCTTCGGAACGCCCGTGAGCCGGTCAGAGTACAGATACAAGCTCAAGGAATGTATATTGTGCGGGTTGGGCTCCATCACGAAAACTTTCAAGCCACCGACGGCTAGTCCTCGGATCCTCAGCGTTGATGGTGGTGGTGTACGGGGAGTTGTACCGTTGGAGTTTCTGAAGATGCTACAGTCGGCCCTTGGCACAACGTGTCCAATCCAAGATCTCTTCGACCTAGCTTTGGGTACAAGCTCAGGCAAGAACCCCAAAAGACTCCACCCCTCTACAGTATTAATAGAGTTCATAGGAGGCCTTATCATATTGAGTCTGTTTCTCCATCGATGGAGCATCAGCCAATGTAGTCAGATATTCGATGCCCTAACCAAACAATCTTTCCAGAAGGAAAAGTACGGTTCCGGAAGTCTTGTCAAGCGTGTCCAACACATTGTCAACTGTTGGATCTCTGACGGTTGCTACGAGGTTGATAAACTGGAGGCTGCACTACAACTCAAATTTGGGGAGCACCAAAGGGTTTTCGACTACACGCATCATTCAACCAGTACTAAAGTAGCCGTGACCGGGACCTTGATTTCGGATGCGTTCCCCGTCATATTCTCCAGCTACAATGGAGCGATGGCAAGGTCCAAAGATTGTGGTCAGTTGATTCTCATGTTGCTCTGCTGGAGTATCTGACACTGGGAGTAGGTTACAAGCATCTTCGACCTGAGGACACGGTAGATGAAACCTGTGTATGGGAAGCGTACGTTGACGACTCTCTGCCCACAAGTCAACAGCTCACATGAAAATAGTGGTCGCGCAACCTCCGCTGCACCCATGTCAGTGTATTCATGGCCTTCTAGCGTGAAGCTTTTACTGACTTTTTCAGGCTGTTCAAACCAATCGAGATTACTGGCGTTGGCCTTGTTCAAGATGGTGGGTTGGCACATAACAATCCAGTGAGCCTTGCCGAATGGGAAAGCCGGCAGATATGGCCACAAAACAAAAGGCCAGACGTAGTTTTATCCCTGGGAACGGGGACGAGCGAGAGATCCGTGCAACAAGATGGATCCCGGCTCCATAATATCGTCAGAAATGGATTTGTCCCACGACTTTGGCGGTCCTTCATGTCTTCCTTAGACGGGCAGAAGGCCTGGACCGACCTCTTGAACCGCTTAGATGATCAAAGCCGTGGAGATTATTTCCGACTGAATGTCTCCATACCACGCGAGGACCTCGCCATGGATGACACGGCTTCCATGGATGATCTACGATCTAGCGTCCACTTACAGCCCAATAGCCAGCAAGACTGCCATGAAGTGGCGGCCGCACTGCTAGTTTCTTGTTTTTTCTTCGAGCTCACAAGGCCACCTGTGTTTGATTCGGGATTATATCGCTGTGAAGGATGGATTCGATGCCGACTTTCAAGTAACACGGTTTTTGAAGCCTTTACGAGGATTAAGCAAGCAAGTTGGACCTTCACTATCGATACTAAAGTACTGGGACACTATGCTCCAAAAGTCGATTGTTGTTCATCATGCTCTCGTTACCGGAAGGCAGTTAAATTTTGTGTCCGGCATCCTTCCGATCTCATAAGTATTCATATGCGGGACCTCGAACAACAGCAGCGGAAGATAAGCGGCTTCCCAGAATCCATCAATTGGTTCATGAAACAGCAGTATATGAACGCTGATTTCGGTAACCCCTATCACGAGCGCGCAGAGTCTTATCCTGGGAGTTGCTGCTCATGTAAAGCAGTAGGTATGAAGCGGGGTCTAGGGAATGTAATGTTGCAATCACGCAAGAGAATGAAGCTAGCCCGTTGAAAAGGCGAGGCTTGTTCCAGTCATCTGTGGCTTTGGGGTTTCTTCTGTTTATTGATTCATTCCGTTGATAAGGACCATACTGGTTGCACTCTTTCACTAAGCCAGTAAATATATCCGAATGTTGGTCGCCTGCTTGCAAAAAAGCCTCACAATGTAATCTCTATCAGTTAAACCGTAAGGGAACAGAGCTACCCGTATCGCTATATAGGTGTATCTACAGTTTGCCTTTAAACACGGCGCCAGAAAGACCGCCAGAACGGCTCCGCGCTTGACGGCTGGTAGTCAGGTTCCCATAGCCTGACGTCCTTATCACTGTAGTCGGATACAACTTCTCGCGCAATATCTCTGACACTTTCTCTGGCGGAAACTGTCTCAAATCAACGCCGAACCACCCTTACGGAGAGAGAAAACGTTACCTGCAACCAATAGTCTGCCCCTCGCCTTCTCGATCAATTCGACTGGTTTGCCTTCCTCCTGGACCTCATACTGCCCAGCAAGCTGCCTTGTCAAGATCTCCTTCACGTCCATGAATCCATCATGATAGGAAACCCGGTTTCTTCGACTTTTTAGGCTCGGATCTCTCTCAGCTTGGTGTCCATTGGCAAAATACATCGAGATACGTAATATCTAGCAAGTGAGCAGAGGTACATGGAAGAAAAGGCATGAAGATCTCACATAACCTCCGTCCTCGTGATCAGCAAATAGTGCCTCATCGAGGAGACCACCTCCAGCCATGTGGTCACCTGAACTCAGTCAATGAAGGTAGGTGATTGCGAGGAGCCTTGCTTACCCCAGGAGTCTACCTGCCATACTAAGTGGAGCCTTCGAGTCCGCACCGTACAATTGCTGTGGCCCCGGACCAATTCTTGGAGTATAGGTATCTGTGATGCGATTCCGAACCCAGTGGCTATCATAAGAACGGAACCATAATCGCCAACGGGCTCCGGGCTTCCGTGCGGTCCGCTGTACCAGACAACCCATGTCTCATGGTTTGTGAAATTGTGGTCATGGCCTGCAGACTGGGCTTGTTCCGGCTCAAAATGCTTGATGGCGTTTTTGAGGAGCCTGTTTGTAAAGCCGCTCTCTGGTTTGATCAGTAGCTCAAGATATATGGGATCGAACTCCGTCCAAGAAGCGATCATGAAAGGGTGACTTTGTAATGTCGATCGGAAACCCATCGTAGGCATCCAAATGTTGAGATATTGGCCAGCACGTACTTTCAGACTTCGAGACACCCTGATCCTGATCCTGACGGCGTCATTGATGCGTGTCACTAGTGCCCGACCACAGCCCTGGCTGGGAGAGTAATTGCGTGTAATAACGATTAGCGATTGAGACAAAGAAGATGCGGAAAAAATGACCACCGCCGTCCAAATATACACCCGTGATACTGGAGTTCCCGGTGCTATATGTCGCCAGATCGTGTATAGGTAAAAGATCGCAAGACCTTGGTGACTCCGAAGAAACGTTTCGTAGAGTGCTTGGCGAAAACTTCTGGATGACAGAACGAGCAGCGCCAGGGAGGACGAGAGGCCCTTTACTGTTATTGGCATGGATCTTAAACCGTGAGATGGCTTACCGCAAGTCCGTATGTTCGCCGCGTCCCATCGTGCAAGCTGTTGGGACCACTGGCCATGCTGACAACAGCATGGAAGAGCCCCAAAGCAGTGGAGATGAAGGCAATCGAACCATGCAAGCGACTGAAAACGCGTAGGGATATTCCCAAGACATCGGCGATAAAACCCAAATGAAAGCCAAGATAAAGGGGGATCGAGTTAATTAAAGCCATTTTTCCGGCTCTTATGCTAGCTTGTGTTAGCGAATCAACCCTGAAGCTGTTGCAGAAGATCACGGCTGCGATATAAAAGACGTGTAGGAGTACGCTTCCACGTGTCCAGGGACCGATGCAGCGATGGCGACGAAGTAAGTACGGATAGACCACATGCTTGAGCAGAAACCCAGATGTCTGGAATCGGAGAATTCGGGTGATGCTCAGCCAAAGTTTGACGATCACGAGGAACGCAAGTGCGCCGCCAGCGGCTACGGCGTAGATTTGAGTGATCTCCATTGAGGACGAGTCGGTGATCTGGCCAGCGCGAGGAGAAGAAGCCACGATGAGGGTGATCTTTAGCCTCCGAATCTAAGACTGCCGAATCTGTACGTGTTCCGGCCCTACGTATTTTTGTATCCTCGCAGCTATTCTAGGAGCCACCCGAAACACGCTACCTCCACGACGCTTAGTCACCGCGGGTCTTTGTTGCAGAAAGACTTCCGAGCAACCTGCAGATTGGTGTGCATGTTCATGCTCCTGTTGCTGGATCGACATGGCCTTCGCACATAGTGAGCGGACAGCGGCAGCTAAGAGACGCCTTAGAGAAAAGTTTCGAAGGAGGAGGGTCAATCTATTCAGGAAAGCCGATCAGTTGTCCAAGATTGCCGATGCCTTGGTCTACGTTGTTGTTGTGCGTAACGACTTGTGTTATATCTACAATTCCGCAGGCAAAGACTCTAAGCCACCAACTCTCGTATGAGGGTACACCAGCTGTCATCAAGAATCTGGCTGACATGTATACTAGGCCAAGAAGTTCCAGAGGATCGAACGCAAAGGCCCTCAAGATTATCATGAAAAGCAATCCGAAGTCGACGATGAAGATCTTGGTGACTTGGGTTTCAATTCTCCGTATCAGGATGATGAGGACGACGAGCCTTTGAATTTCGCATCATCCTTCAACACTGCACCATATGGAAACATTCAGGACGAACCCTTGGCAATGGATCTGGACTCACTTCACTTCAACAAGGTAGCAACGTTTCAGCAACCTCAAGTTGTCGAGACCACAAAGATGGATCTAGCTAGTACTAGGTTAGATGGTGCCTCCACGGAATACCTCTCTGGTTCCCCTCTAGGTGTCCTGCAGGATGACCCTAACGAGCACGTGGATAGTCTAACGTTGCGTCCCTCCTTTTCGGTACCTTCACCAGACATAGCGGAAGTGATCAACTTAGGGGTAGATCTCGCAAGAGGAGGTCAGGTTGATGACGATGATGTGGAGCAGATCAAAACCGTTATAACGCCAACTATTGCAAGGCATAGGTCCAAGCGTAGAGGCCATCTTCATAATTGGACACTTCTATCACCCCCAATACTGGCCTGTTTCTAATCGATATACCCTATACAACCATAGCGTTCCTAAGATATATCTAGAGCACACTAGCCGAACTAAATATAAATTTTCACGTTGAAGCTAAGGGAGATAAGTGAGCCTTACCACACGATGGTAGGTCTCTTTTAGACTCAATAAGGCCCAAGAATCAGCGTTCCATACCAAGATTCCGATATCACGCATCTTGTCGTCTTTATGTTCCCTTCTCCGATGTCGCAGGTAAGTCGTTCATGCGTATACCATTACTACTTTCTTACCATGGCGCAGGGCTCTCATGTGGCCTCGTTGCAATCGAGTAACAACCACGTCTCAAGTCAAGATCGCTATCATCCCTGTCGCCAATCTCCGCTGCATGGCAACATTCATACCCTCGCAGTAGACCAACAGCTTGTCTATTGTCAGCGAAAACTTGAAGAGATTGGTCACATGGCACAGAAGGAGCGGGTAAGAGCGAACGAGGAGGAGACGGGCAGGGCTCAAGTGGAACTCAAGCTGCGAGATGCCGAAAAGGCGTTGGCAGTCCAGCAGCAGAGAGCAGACACCCTAGAGGAATCGTTGAAGCTTTTCAGTACAGATCACGCACGTACCGACAGATTGTCGAACGAGCAGTGGCTTAGCGTGTCAGAGTTGGTCGGGCTTCTACGATGTCAAATTATCGATGGTGAAGAGGTCGATGTCCCAAATCTGTACCGTCAAAAAGACGCTCTGACGTACGAGAGAAACGAGCTAAAGGACAACCTCAGCCAACAAATAAATCTCGCAGCATCCCTCCAGAAAGACATGGACAGAGTGAGAATGGAGAGCGAGGTCATGAGAACCAGACAGGATGCTGAAATTTCACTCACACGGCGGGACTGTGAGAATCTTCTGAGTGATCTCACCGTCAAACAAGAGCAGTTCAACATCCACGAGGGAAAATGGAAAGCTTTCATGAGGAGCAAGGATGCTGAAATCGGAGATCTTTCAATGAGATTGGCATGGCACACCCAGCCTAAGGTTGGTCCTGTGCCGAAGAAGTCATTTGCAGGCTACAGGTCTCAGCAGACGGGTTAGTCCTTCACAATATAGTTACGATTGATTAAGTTCTACAATAGAAACAAAGAGCAGCGAATAAAATACATGTTTGCAGCAGGGCGATTGAAGGTGTGCTATTACATGCGTGGCCAGAAAATGGTTGTGGAATTGGCCCCGTCGGTGGCAACCGGGGGAACGAATTCCAAGTCGCGCTAGGAGAGGCTACCGTAAAACTGACACCGGTTTGATGGGTGTAATTATCATGAGATGATGCCCAAAGCGGTTGTGCTGACCGTCGACGGGTATGACCATCCGCATCGACTTTCAGGAGGATCGGAATTCCCGTCGCCTGCTCTTGCTCCGGTAAGGTCAAGAAGTCCGCTTGCAGCTCGAGGGTAAAAGCGTATGGAGGCTGCGATACTGGCATCGTTGAAACGCTTGGCTTGGTCATCGAGGCTGGCCCAATCGGATGTGGAGAAACGTCCGAGGGTGCTACCAAGCGATTAGTAGTGGACCTCAAACCAGATGTACATGAGACTTGCCCATGGAGGAGCTCGATACCGGGATACCAGTCCAAGGTCGACTCTCTAATAACGTCGGTCGATGACCTAGTGTACTGCAAGTGTCGTTAATTCTTATTACGAAGCCCGCACGGCTCAGTAAGGGACTCATTTGCAATTTCTCGAAAGCGGGGACTGACTGCGCGTTTAGACTGATCCCAGGGGTCTTGGAATATTCTTTCGTTGACTCAACAGGCGCAGCGGTGAACGTGGTCAAAAGTGACGTTTGAGTTGTTACCCAAGCCTCGCCTGCGAGGACATTACCATTACTCTCCGTTGTAGTATAGACAAGACTTTGACTCCCTTCCGCGACCGGCGAAACTGTGGACCGTGGCTCACTCTCCTGCATATCGAATCGCCAGGGTGCAGTAGACATCACCATGATTGTTGTAAGATGCAGAAGGGATCCAGTCTCTCTCAGCAGATATTTTGACCTGCAATGTCTTGTAGGACAAGGCAGATGACCATAAAGCAGCACTTTCCGGGTCTTTGGCCCCACTTTCCAGAGCAACGCAGATTCATGATACCAACGACAGAGCGTTCCATAAATAGGTTCAGCGTCCATTTTGTGCGGTATGTCATTTGTGGCACCCTTTTGTCGCGACAGCTTAGAGAATATAAACTTCGCATGTTTTCACTTCAAAGGCCATATTACAGAGTCACACTTCTAGAATTACCAGTGATTTATCGAACTAAATCGATCGAGAGCCAAAATGTCTGCTACTGAAGGGCCTTTGCCCCAGCCTGGGCTACCGGAACCATTGAAAGCTGCGACAGAAATAAACAAGAGCGAGACGATAAAAGCGTCCGCTGATGCGAATGCGCCGGCACCGTCTCAAGTTCCGCAGGCATCCGCCAAATATCTTAATGATCCACAGGCGTTGGCTCAATTGCAAGGTCCCAATGGATTTATGAACGTTCAGCCAACTGAGGAACACAGTTTTGTTGATGCCGAAGGGAAGCCACTGGATGATAATGCTGACCCAGTAGCCGGACAAGAAGGCTTCAAAGAGGATGAATCCATGGACGGGGACGATGCGGATGAGAAGAGAAGGCAAGAGGAGTTGGAGCATCCACAAGCGCGGGCGCCAGTTCCCAAAGAGATTGTGGACATTTATCATGGTACAGTAGTTTGCGAGGCTTTCCAAACCCTTTGGCTTTCGCCCGATGACCCAGTAGCGAAAGGACACCTGCATGAAGCCAACGACGCGATACAAAAGATCAACGAAACCAACAATAGGGGAAAAGATCTGGATACGATCCCGATCTTGTCGATCTGGGCAGAAACGGAAACAGCAAAAAATTATGCCCGAATGCTCGAACGAGATCCACTGGCCAGGGTTTCCGGCAACCCTGGGGCTCCGCTGTGCCGGGAAGCAATTGAGTCCCAGATGACAATCTTAAATGCAAAATACACGATGTCCGAGATCCCGATCGAGAAGTATATACACAAAGAAGCGGCCGTGATTATGGAAGAGAATGCCCGGGACAAGACGGACGCCATCCAAGGGATAACTAAATTGTTTGAGGCGGAAGGGAACAGAAAGCCGACCGAGCAAAGTCTTATCTTGAGCACTGCCTATGCAGAGGCGGGAAAGATTATACCGTCTATGTGGGATAATCTAGGTGATGATGGGAAGTTTCAACAGCTCTCCAACATCAACGACGGCCTCAGTGCCGAGAATTGCGGTAACGGCCAGTTAATTCCTATCGACCAGCTGCAAAAGGTTATGCAATCAGTCTCAAAGCTGGGGGGGGTGGAGAGGGTTTCAGCGAGCGTTGAAATCATGACATTTGCCAGATGTCTCCTGCAGGAGGGTTTCCCTGTTTACGAGTGGATGCCCGAACATGTTCATGCCCAGGTCCCAAGGCGTCTTTTGCCACATACGCAATCAGCCCCTCCTTCGCCACATACTCAATCAGATGAGTCTCCAATGGATGTGGATGCCGATCATCTGGAGCTGAGTGATTCCAGTAATTGTGTCAAGATCAACAACGATAGTGACGGACTGACCACCTATGGGAAAGTGGTGCATGTGATAAAATATGGCTGGGGCACTCGGGTTTTTGTCAACTTTGGGACGGACAAACGCCCAGTATATGACGTTCACCCTGGATCCGTATTCGATGTCGGATGTGCCGAGGAATGGCTCAAGCAGCAAAAGAAGCGAGATCCAAAGTGGAGTGAGTGGAAGAAGGACCGAAATGTGGCTGCAGTCCACGATATAATGTACGCCAACGGAGACCACATATATTTCCTGGTGGCGAAAGGGAACCGTCGCGAAGGCCTCTCGGGAGGGAAGAGCATGATCGTACCTACTGGAGAAAAGTACTTTTGTTCTAAGACCCAGCTTCACAAACTTATCAACAAAGCCAAGTTCGAAGATACGGTACAGAGAGTTAAGGTACAAAGTCAAAAAAACTACGAATACTCTCAACGGTGTCAGGAGAATGACCTGAACCCCGATACTGGTAATCCGTTAACCAAGAACGAGAAGGAACTGATGCCGTGGCTGGCGGCAGAGAACTACAACCAGAACCGACGGGTGTCCTACAGGAGTGCAAAAAGGGAAAGGAAGAAGACCGTGCAGCTTTTACCTGCCCTTAAAACGCCAAAGACTTCCACGCTGTTAAACAAACCTGTGGAAGTCCCAGCCGCGCCATTGGCTAATTTGGATCCCGCCCCTGCAGAGGCAGCACCAGCTATCGCTCCAGCAGTAGCACCGGTAGCCCCAGCCGTCGCCCCCGTACCAGCACCGGTAGTCCCGGCCGTCACTCCAGCACCAGCACCGGTAGCCCCAGCCGTCGCCCCAGCACCAGCACTGGTAGCCCCGGCCGTCACCCCAGCACCAGCACCGGTAGCTCCAGCCGTCGCCCCAGCAGTTGCCCCAGCAGCAGGTGTAGCGCCCGCGACCCCAGCTGCAGCTCAAATGAGCTCGCAACAGCTGATGAGCTTGTTCCAGAACATGTTCCAGACCATGCCGCGAGACACACAAGTGGCGTTGTTTCAAAGCATGGCTAATGGTCCGGCCCAGGCCCCCAATGCGTAAAATAAGACACCAACACTCCTTTACTGATACAGGCCGTTTTCTACAGTCGTTACATAGTCCTATAAGTGCATCCTGTATTATTTAGTGGAAGCAAGCTCTGGAAGACCGTTAGACTTCACACAATTAAGCAATACCATCAAATTTGATAGAAAGCAGCGACTGCGTGATCTTCCTTCTCCAATTCATAACCTATGTCTATCCTACCACCGTTAGTAGGGTCTTGGATTACGCTAAGCGGCATATTAGGAGTAGGTCAAGGAGAACGATAGGGCTTACGCTAAGAGTCGAGATTCGAGACGATGTACCTATCGGTCTTGCGCTGTCGAAGCATTAAGTAGACTAGTTCAAACTGAAGCCAAGATCTAAACGAAGACTATAAATAGTATCTTTAATTGGACAAACGACGAATGCTGATATTGGTTTCTAAAAACAGCGCTGAAGCAAGGTCGTTGGGAAAGTGGGTACTAGCACCCAATTGGCAGTCAAAGACCATAGTTAGATCCTTTGGTGATTGAACCTGTGAAATAAGTAATACAAAATCCGAAAGGTGCCTACGATTCAAACACCATAATGCTGGACATGAACCGACACAACGCCCGCTGGGGCCATTCTATCAATGAGTATACAGAGCGTTTCTGGTCAAGGAACAAGGATGGCCGCTATACAGTCGCTTCCTACACTCCCAAAGCAGTCTTGGTCGAGTTGGCCCACCCTCAATCCCCTGGTCATCCATCGGAGCTCCCTCTTGAAAACGATCTGACTCTCTTAGAGGGCACACCAGGTCCAGGGCCACTCAATCCGAGCCAGTCTGATGAAGAGAATTTCATTGCTCAGCTGAGGTCATTCGCCGATGCTCTCACGCGACGAGTCCCCCTCCAGAAAGAGATAATGAGTTATGCAAAACTTGACCATCTACAAAATAAAGATACGGCACGCCGCAAAAACATGTCATCATACGTTGAGCGAGTGGCATCTTTCCTGAAACAGGCCGACAAGCAGGATAGGTACATCCATAACAGCCAATCAATTCAAGAGCTGGCAGAAGCTGGGCTCTTTAGCCAATCGGTTGACGCTACGCCTTTTACGAGCCCACCACTTCTGATATGTTTCGCGTGTGGATTTGGGGTGAGCGGCATGGAAAAAGACCCTATCGAACGACACCTCTCGAGTAAAGAGAGTGCCTGCCCCTTCAAAGTCGGGTACAGTCATAGACGAAAAGTGCAGGAACAGGCGGGAAACGAAGAGCACGAAGAATTTATGAAGCAGAATCGGAATGGTAAGTAAGGTATAATGCTTCAACATAATCACGCTGACAAGGATTGCTCCAGGCCTACGACTGAAAACATCCCAATCGGAGGATCACGAAATACTTGACAAGCAACTTACAGAACTTCGAAGATTAAGAGATACATTGATGGATGAGCTAAGAAAGGGTCAGGGAAAGCAAGCCGGCTCGAAGAAAGTGGAGGCGGCAGTGAAAGTGGATGATACAGGCGCCGAATCCATTCCGGGAGACGTGCTACGAACCAATGAAGAGGAGGAAGTCCTGTATACGGGAGAATTGGAGGAAGGCGAGATTCAGGAGCCTTCTCTAGTGCTGGGACAAGGCGCCCTCTGGGAAGAACGTTGCTGACTCCACTTCCTTCCGGTCAATCAAAGTCTGAGATGGCATGAGCATAACCCATATACTACGTACCAACGAAGGCCTTAGAGTGGTTTTAAATAGACAGGAAGTCTTGTCGATGTCGTAGAACAAAGTTTACTAGGTGAAAGTAGGTGTCGTTCTTTCATCAATGTATTGTCACTTGAGTTCATGCGACCGAGGCTTGGCAATTTATATTTGGCCGCAGGCTTCGTGGATAGTAACATCGTCGTTTGATTCATATCCACGTATCCACGTCCTTGTTTGTGCCATATAGGTTCTTAACATAGATCTAAGCCTAGAGTACACCGCTCTTAGCGACAACGACGTGCCGTCTATAAGTACCTCGAAAAGGTTAGGTTTGCTATCCTAGAACTATTCACGCTATCGTAGAGGACTATTAAGCTGATATGTATATACGATGGCTATTCTCGTACCATATTAGATCTTGGAGTCCCTGCTTGAGCTACGTTAGCGCTGCCCCGGCCGTCTATATATGTCGCAGCATCCTCTTTCCATAACCAAAGCTCAACTCGAGATGCCAGCGGAGATATCCCACGCAGCCTGGCTTGTAGCTAGCCTATGCAGTCTTTGCTTTGCTTATTGCTGTATTTATAGATTACATCTCACACCTCTTGCGGAGTTCCCCGGACCAACAATGGCCAAACTAACGGGATGGTACGAAGTCTGGTACGACCTCGCGCGTGGCGGGCGATTCCCGTGGAAAATTGCGGAACTCCACAAGCAATACGGTTAGAACATCGCTCACTTTCGATCATACCGAGAAAGGAACTGATATCGCTCAGGTCCAATCATACGTATAGGCCCAAATCAGCTAGACATCGACGACCCCGAGTACGCACGCATCCACTTCAGCTCTAGCCCCATTAGCCGGCGAGATAAATACAGGTCCCATGGAAAGGCCCTCGGCATGCCAGGAGCGTGTATCAATACGGCAGATCACAATCTTCACGAGATTCGGCGCGCTCCACTGGAGGTTTTTCTCTCCAGGAAACGGGTTGGAGCATTCGAAAGTACTCTATCTCAGAAGGTCGAGCTTATGTGCAATCGCCTCAGCGAATTCCAACACTCCGGTAAGCTTCTTGACCTGCGCCTTTTGTTCACTTGCTTCGCTACGGATGTTGTGACGGCCTACGTGCTCCCCCAGTCTTATGAACTCCTCTTAACCCATGATCTATCTCCGTCCTGGCGTAGGAATCTGTCTACTTGGCTGCTTAACTATCATTGGTTCAAGCATTTCCCTTTCTTATGGTACATTGTTCGTGCCATTCCGAACATGGTTATGACTGCACGCTCTGCGGACATGAAAATTGGACTTGACTTCAAGGCGAGCAAGCAGAGATCCATTCAGCAGGCGATAGAATCTCCCAATACTACGGGTACTACGGTCTTCCATGAGATCATCCGCAGCCCACTTCCTGCCGGAGAGAAACGCGTCGACAGAATACGGCAGGAGGCCCAGTCGCTGCTCGTTCTGGGCGCCGAAACAGTTTCAAACACACTCACGGTCACGATCTATAGATTGATCGAGACGCCAACGAAGATGGCTCGATTGAAGAGTGAGCTCGATACTTTGCCAGACCCCGCTCATACTTCACACCAGCAGCTCGAGAACCTCGAATTTCTGACCGCTGTGATACAAGAAGGCTTGCGAATGTCTGGAGGCAACACCTCCCGTCATATCCGCATTGCACAGGACCAAGACTTGCTCTATCGAGGACAGGCGATCCCAGCCGGAACCGCCGTTGGTATGAGCAGTTCAGCCTTCAACAGAAACGGCGAGCTCTTCCCAGAACCGGATACATTCCTTCCGGAACGCTGGCTGGGACGAGCAGATTGCCCTGAATCGCTCGCATTTTCGAGGGGATCAAGAGCCTGTGTTGGCGCGAAGTAGGTTGGCAACATCGGCAACCCCTGCTGGCCTTGCTGACAGGTCTCATAGCTTGGCCTATGCAGAACTTTACCTTGTCTTGGCAGCAATATTACGACGCTTCGATTTCACTCTGGTTGGGACCACTAGAGAAGATGTTGAGGCTGTTCGTGATGCCTTCGTACCTATGCCGAAAAAAAGCTCCAAGGGTGTTAGAGTTCAAGTACATAATAGCGTTCCAGTTTAGAGCTGCACCGATCCACTACATATAAGAGACGACGTGGTAGACTATTTCCTTCGCCACTAAGTCGTCGCTCAGTGGGACCCAGAAATTCATCTCATTTCCACCTGCACTTGAGCCCAATGGTCCCTAATTGTACCATCGAAGCTTTGCCGGAGCCTCCCCTGACTGTATGGCTGTAGTACCTGTAGACTTCCGAGCTTCTCGTTAGAACTTTCTCCGACTCTGTTAAATACGTCTATTGGTGTCCTTCCCTCGGTGTCCGCCATGCTTAGATCAGCGCCGTGGTCAAGGAGTGCTTCTAGGACCCCGTGCTTTTTCTCAGCGCGGCCACAACCAGGTGACGTGATGGCTGCAATCAGAGGCGTCGTGCCATAACTACAGTGCCTATTGGGGTTGGCCCCAAAATGCAGCAACAAATGGAGTATAGGGAGCTTTGTCTCAGATTTGAGAACGCTCGCCATGCAGCTTTCGAGAGTTGTGCAACCGCCTGCAAAGGTTCTCTCTACGTCTGCACCTGCTTGCAAAAGCATGTGCACGATGCCCAAGTCGTTGCGATCAATTGCAAGAAGTAAGGGTGAAACTTTCTGCCCAGCACAGTTGACATCGGCGCCGTATTCAAGAAGCACCTGAACTGTGCCATTGCGACTTTCGTTGGAGCGAAAGGTATTCGAATACTGCCCGCTCACGGCACGACTTAAAGCGCTATAGCTACACATGTCCCTTGTTGAATACTCCGGACTGATATAGTTGACGTCTAGGATGTGCTTCTCCAGAAGCATTCGGGTCGCGGCAGAATGACTACCTAAGCTTGTCCTTTGAAGCAGATTCAAACCCTTATAGAGAGCTCTTCCCAGTCTAGGTTCTACGTCGAGTAGGTATTGCAACACTTCGGTGTAGCCACGATCAGCTGCGCAGTGAAGGACGGTCTCGTCAAATTCACCTCTCGCCATCAAGTCTGCGTGATAATCAAGGAGCAGGCGGATCTTTGCGAGCATATTAGCAATGTGAGTCGCCTTGTCCTCATCGCACCGTGGCAGTGAGCGAACGACACCGAAGAGGGCCGTCCGTCCATGATCAAACGATAGGGAATTTGGAGAAGCTCCGTGCTGCAGTAGTAGCCGCATCGTCTTCTCGCTTCCCCACTGCGCGCTTGCATATAACGGTGTGACCCAAGCAGCTGCCGGGAACTGTAAAAAGTCGCTATCGGTCACGACGTCCAGATTTCCTTCTTGTGAGAAATACCGAAGCTTTTCGAAGCAATGGTCAAGAGGGACCGAGGGGGAGGTTCCCTGTATATCCACTCCCTGTTCCACAAAGAATTCTACCATGGCGTGATTGTTCTGGGCTGCTGCAACGCATAATGCTTCCACTTGCAAAGGACGGTGAAGTTGGGGGCAGAGCCGCTCCATCGGGCAGACCCCCTCGTCACTCGTCATGGGTCTGGTCATTCTGCAATAGATCTTTCCGAGCAGATAAGCTTTGGCGGAACCGTACGCGAGTTTTATTGCAAATAAGTTTCCTTGGGCCGAGGCATGTTCGAATCTTGCTCCAAACTTTGAGCTTGGCCATGTTTCCATTTCTTTAATCATCGAGTATTCTATAATAGATCGCCACTGACCTGCGGTTCTGTGTCTTAGCAGGGATCTTTGCCATGATTAGGCCAACTCACTGTTGACCAGATGGTACTGGTACACTCGGGTTGAAGGGTCCGGCTCTCCCCGTGAACCTCCATAGACGCTCAACTCCAATACCTCGAAGTCTGACCATTCGTAAACAGTATACGAGCATATCTGGGTCAGGATCTCCGTTGATAGCATTAAGCAGTTCATCCTTGGATGTTCGCGATATTTCCGACGGTATGAGGTTGGCTAACATCAAAGTACCGCAACCACAGGGACCAGAGAAAGGTTGAAGAGGTAGGAGGTCTAATAATCTTCGCGGGATTACATATACATAATCACCGTCACTAAATCGTACTGCTTTTGTCTAAAATAAGAAACAATTCGTAATACCTCGATAGTCCAAGAAAAGAAACGCGTTTCCTAGAATAGGACCGTGCACTCGGCATTGGCTTTAGGCCTCAACGTCGTCCAAACATCTCATTCCAATCAGATCTGGAACGTTATCCGGCATCCTGCCCCTTACCATAATACCCGCAAACGCCAAACCCGTTCCTTGGAGCATGTCCGAGGATCCAATAACGACCACCGCAGCCTCGATGACGTGCTCAAGATCTTGTGTCACTGTCATTGCAGCGATCGTCGCCTCAGCCATTCTCAGTTGCATTCTCGGCACAGCAGTTTACTATGTTCGAGCCCGCGCCAAAGCGAGGGAGCGTGAACGGAAGCGGAATAACATGGAGAGGGCTCAGCTAGCGCAGACCATCCGTGAGACACTCTCGCGAAACTGGAGCCGAAGTATCAATAGTCTTGACGAGGAAGAAAGTATTATGGGGGTTCAGCCACCGCAATCACAATTTTGAGACATCAGCAGGCTTCTCCGGGGACGGCCACGGAGTACATTCACATTAAATGTCAGACATGATCATGTTTGCCATTGTCCATACCTGATCCAATACGATCTATAATCATATCATTCCTTGTTATCCTGAAGTACAGCTAGCGACTATGCTCGGAAGAGATGCTATTGCGAGAGATCTTTCGACATCCTGAACGCCAAATGACACTGAAGCGCCTGCTTGATCATTTTGAAGGAATCAAAAAGTGCTTCAGAGCAGAGATTGCGTCTATTCTCGTCGTGAAGGTTACATTCTCCGTGAGCCCCGGCCCCGATTTGAGATAGCAATAATTATTCACCCACGAGACACCTTCGCAGCCCACATAAATTGATGGTGGATTTTCGCCCGCTTCGTTGTACTGGGCGCACTTTTGAACACAGGCCGTGAAGTTTACGGTATTGGACACCATTTTCAGGTCATAGATTTTGGCACTGTCCAGCTTGACAAAGTCCGCGTTGTAGTGAATGCTAAAAGCCATAATGGACTTGTCATACATGCTGAAGAGATCCGTAATGTTCTGTTGCCAGGGATTCTGAGATTTCGTTGGTATGAAGAAAGTCGAGCCCTCCCCAAGATCATTAGAAATCACGGCCGACGTAGCGATCGTGGAGGGACTTGAGGTTGTGCTAGAAATATCTTGCCTCTCGGCCAGTGTTTCATACTTATGATAGTGTTTCTCCTGGCCGAATGCCCAACCTCTACCATCTAGGCCCCCTCTGTTTGACCACTTTAGTAGATTCAGAGTACCGGAGACGATTCAGGTGAGTACTTACTTCGGGACAATGGTCGTCGCTCTATCGGTGCTTGCGCTCAACGCAAGGTGAGGGATGAACGCCAACATGGAGGACATCAAACGGAAGGTAAGCATCCTTTCGAATGACCGGAACAGTACGGGAGGAGAAGGCTAAAAAGTGGTTGTAACTGATGGAGTTGCAGGCTAGCAGACGACCAGGTACTCTATTGATGGAAAACTGGACGTGACATGTCGAGAGAGCTTCCAGAATATATAGAAGCTTCCTCTTGGTCGGTCCTATGAATACTATACTGCCTAGGGGCGCACAGAACAGCCGGGGGTCTGTATTAAGGGGACAGCATCAGGATGTTGAGGCAGCGTCACAATGCTGCATTCGTGGGAATTTCAGAAGGCATCAGGCAAAGAGCCTTTTAGCCAGCTCAGACAGCCCCCCACACGATTGCACGCAAGAGATCACTGACCATGGAACATCAGCCAGCATCGGCTATCTTCAGCGCTAAAGCGCAACATACCCAAGGAAGATCACTGCAATCTTTTCTGGCTTCTCTCGCTGTGGCAGGCGGCATTTTCGTGGGGGAGATTCTCTTGTTCCTACTTCTCAGAGCGCGACTTCCCCGAATTTAGTAGGTACATGACGATGGAACTGATCGAACAAGTTGACAGATCTAGCGTATCTAGGGCGCGAGACGATCGGAACCTCAACCTCAGCCTTACTGATATTGATGTGATTGAAAGGTGTGGCCTGGACGCTTACTTATTCTTACGGTATCTCAAGACACTACTACGCATCTTTGTGCCTTTAGCCATCGTTGTGTTGCCCGTATTGATCCCTATCAACCTTTATGGGGGCCGCGGTCCACGGAACGGAGTGGGTGGCCTAGATCGGATGTCCTGGACAAACATTGCCCCGAGCCAAACGAATCGGTACTGGGCACATCTATGTCTTTCACTCCTGGTAGTGTCGTGGGTCTGTCGCATCTTCTGGTATGAGCTGGATAGTTACACGCGCTTACGGCAGAACCGGCTCCTATCTCAAGCGCCGGGCACTACAGTCTTAGTGACCGACATACCCCAAGACTTGATATCAACTGAGGGACTCCAGCGCCTGTATAGCGTTTATCCGGGAGGAGTCCGAAAAGTGTGGTTGCAGCGCAATTACAGCAAACTTGCCGACAAGGTCCAGGAACGGGACGTCTGGGCTTTGACACTTGAGGCGGCAGAGACGCGACTAATTCAGAAAGCCCTTTTGTCACATAAAGCCTCCCGAAGTAAAGCCCGTGTTATCACGCCGGGCGAACCGCTTTGGATGGAATATCTCACACACAAAGATCGCGAGTTTTATACGTTACCAATGTCAGGGATATCTTACTTTCCTTCTTTGCCGTACCTCGGAAAGAGGGTCGATCTCATCGAGCACTGTCGAAAAAGGGTCGCTACACTTAACCAGATAATTGTAGAGGACCAGAAGACGCTGGAAGACTTCAAACCTCGCAACTCTGCGCTGATCCAATTCAGTCGACCTGTGGGTGCCCACATGGCATGTCGGTCAACTCAACACCCTTGGCCACATGTGATGACCTCGAGGCTGGTAGCGGAAAACGCCGTCATCTGGAGAAACATATCCATCGGATGGTGGCAAAAATACATACGTACGTGCCTGGCAGGAGGGCTAATCGTCTTTCTTTGTGTGCTGTGCGTTATGCCTGTGGCATTGACTGGGTTACTTTCGCAGCTTGATTACCTTGCTAGCATATGGCCCTGGCTCCATTGGCTGAAGGAAATACCTACGCCGATTCAGGGTATCCTCCAAGGCGTTCTGCCGCCTGCTCTTCTGGCGGCGATCACTTTCTTCCTACCGATAGTTCTCGAGCGTCTAATCTTGGAGCAAGGAGTCTATACCGACATTGATGCTGAGCTATTGCTACAAGACTGCTACTTTGGATTTCTGTTCCTTCAAGTCTTTCTTGTGGTCTCGATATCATCAAGTGTCGCGGCTGTACTGAACGGCCTAGGCCAAGATTTGGAGTCACTCGCGGGCTTGATAGCCCAGAACTTACCGAAGGCCGGCAATTACTTTTTCTCGTATATGCTACTTCAAGGACTCTCAGTCAGCGCTGGCGCACTCCTTCAAATGTCCCGCCTTCTTGGATTCATCATATCCCCTATCTGGGACAACACTGCGAGACAAAAATGGGAACGGCAGAGGGAGCCTGTGATGAAATGGGGGACCTTTTTCCCGGTTTACACGAACCTTGCCGCTATAGGTTTGGTATATTCGGTAGTGTCGCCACTTATCCTCGTGTTCAATATTATCACTTTCGGTCTCTTCCTAGTCGTCCAACAATACAACATCTTGACCGTGTCCCGATTCGACACGGATACTGGGGGCCTAATATATCCTAAGGCTATCAAGCAACTCTTTACCGGGTTATATGTCATGGAATTGTATCTCGTTGGTCTTTTCTTCCTCGTTCGTGACACGCAGAATAGGCCGGCGTGTATCGGTCAGGCAACGATCATGATAGTTGTATTCTTCCTTACGTTGGTGTACCAGCTACTACTCACGCAGGCATACGAACCGCTCCTCCAAAGCCTTCCGGTCATGCTGAGCTCAGACATAGGATCCGAGAATTTTGAACGATTTACTGCGAGAGGGTCTACCTCTTTTCCATTCCTCCATAGAGTCTTGGACATATGTCTCGGTCGAACCGATAGCAAAGCTTTCATGATGTCTATGGGAAGGCAAGCTCATGTGACCGACATGGACCCAGCTGAACCCAATGATGGATCCGGCGAATTAAGAGACCACGCCACGACAGCTCAGCAACCAATGATATGGCTCCCACGCGACGAACTAGGAATCTGCGATGACGAGATCGAACGAATGAGAAAATTTAGTAGCTCTATTAGGGTCGATAATCGAAACGCGAATTTAGACAGCAATGGGAAGGTTGAAATTTACGGGCCACCACCCTCAGATGAGGATTCTTCAGGAGTTGACGGTGAGTATTTCTAGGACAACTGTATATTAAGGACCTTAGCCATTACGCGCACTGAATCATTGTCTCCCTTGATAGCGTTTTAGACTACCTGAATAGGTCGCTTATGGTAGGTACTGGCGTTGCCGACGCTTGATAGAATTGATATCGTAATGCTAGATCCAATCACTCCAACGGTCCCTTTCCTACTGACCTCGGTGGACGCAGTGTGGAGTCTGAAAAGTGGATCGTGCTAGAATTACTGCGGTAGGAGATAGAACATTGGTCAGTACCCCTGTAAAGGTCGTTAGGCGGAAGCTGACCTCACCCATATAACGATCTCTCTAGAGTGAAAGCAGAGAATGGTACGCTACTGCTGGAAGACTGGAGTCGCGTGATTGGATGAGAACTATCTATTGTTCCAGGTCCTTCCGAAGCGACTCGTTACGATGATCGAGGGAAGCGCGGTAGATGAAACGAACATTAGGAGGGACGTGAGAAGAAAGCCATTTTGATCTATGCCTTCAAGCTCTCTCAAACATTACATACGTCTTCTTAGGTGCGATTCCTGTAGCGCGAGGTCTCTGGTGAGGTCCGGCCGCAGCCAAACGTGTCTTATACGTAGAGTAAACGGCGGCCAGAAGCGCTTTGATCTCGAACATCGCAAAGTTCCGTGCGACACAGGTTCTATCGCCCCCACCGAAGGCCAGAAAGCTTCTTCCAGCCTCTCCACATCGTTCAGGAGAACCCAGGCCCAGGTCACTTAGCCACCTAGAAGGATCCCAATCATCCGGAGATGGGAATACTCGTGGGTCACGGTGTATAACGTGGGAGTATACGGTCAGCCTTGTGCCCTGTGGAATGTTTGAACAGCCAGCAATGGAGGCGATTCTTTGTGGCGCTTGGCGAGGGAATGGACCTGGATCTCGGTGACGAAGAGTTTCGATCACAATGGCGTGAAGCAGCGGCAATCGGCCAAGTTCCACAGGTCTCATGGGCTGTTTCGTGGAGGACAAATGTGAGCGCAGTTCAGCTCGAAGGTTGTCCTGCAAGAACGGTCGCTGGGACAAAGCTAGCATAGCATTTGTGATCACCTGGCCTGTCGTCTCGGCTCCGGCTACACCATGGTCATGGGCTTCGGAGACCACAGCAAGATCAACGTTCCAGATTCTAGACTGTCGCGCCATATTAGGGGATCTTTGAAGATGATCTACTAGAACCGGCCGAGTACCATTATCCTCCTTGCGAAGATTCGCCTGAGATAAATCAAAAGCGTGGGAAAACCAATCCTACATCCATCTTGCCGACTTGGTCGTCACATCAAACCCTAGTCGCTTGACAAGACTGACGAGGAAGGGCAACTCATGTTTTCAGAATCCTTGTGACCGCTCCCTGTAGTGGTGTCCTAGGAACGTTCGCCGAAAGGAAGCATTCTCAAGGAGATTGGTGCCAGACGAGACGCCATAGATATAGCTCGTAACAAAGTCAAACGCAACGGCATTGTTAATCTCGCTTATGTCGAGAGGCGTCTTTCTATCGGCGTGGTGTCGAACGATGGACAAGTAGCGCCCAAGCAAGATGATGTCAACGAGAGACTGGATGTCTTGGTTATTCTGCAAGAAAGACTGGGTGAAAACGCCCATAACCGCTCGTCGTCGCTGGAAGTGCGATTTATGGTCTAAGAAGGTAAACAAGCTCGGCGTTCTTAATAAATTAGCGTCGCCTGCAGGTATTATGTTCGACTGACCCGTTGTAATTACAGAATCTTTCATACCAAACAGACTTTTCGAACAGACGCTCCATGACAATGTTACAACCATGTTCAACGCAAGCAAGGCTCAGCTCGTTCGGACCCAAGCGCAGGAGCGGACCGTGCTTCTCGTGGAGCTTGCGGATGACTCCATGTTCTATTCCACGGTATCTGATACACAGTATCCATAGGGAACAGAATGGGCTCGTAAAGTGAGCATTCTTTACTGTGTTTAGTGGAGACTTCCATATGGATCTCAAGATCAAGTAGACGAGATATATGGCTGAGATACATAGACCCAGCATTAATGCTAGCATGATTACTTCCTTCATCTTATTACTATAGCAGGGTCTAGCTATATATCAGGCTGGACCGGCGTTAGAATCAACGCCTTGCGCTTGCCTCGATAGAGAAGAAAGAAAAATAGTACATCAACTCCCACGAACGTATTTATAGCGATCCACGTAATATGCGACAAAGTACAACAGAGTACTAATTGAATTCGGAACGTCTAGAGTTCTATACCAGGTTCAACGCTCCATTTCCTGTAGAATGGACCAAATACGGACTGCACCCCAAGAGACAACCGAGAAAATCCCGCTAGCCAGTGAGCCAAAGAAGCTGCTACCCATCGCTCCATTCTTCTCCATGAACCAAAGCAGCAATCCTCCAATGAAGGTAAAAATAGATAGCGCGAGAGTGACCAAAGGCGTCAAAGCCAGCGTGAAATCCCTCCGAGTCAATGTCTCGTATCCCTCAAAACCGAATAAGAGCATTGTACCGAGTAGGACAGAACTGATGCTGACTATAATTGAACCAATCAGAAGACCCTCCGCGAGCCGGGACCTGTGCGAGTTGGTAGGATGGAACTCGCTGAACGTCAGTAAGGCCAGGGATAGCCCGCTGATTAGAGCTGATATGACGCTAAAAGTGTTGTAAAATCGTTGCAGGCGGAGAAAGATCTTGAGAGATTGCGGAGTGAGCCGTTTTCCTAGTCGCAGGTTAGCTTCGGTCGGCGATATCTGTAGCACATGAGTTCTACTTTGACCTGTTGGCATGGGTGCCATTGTGTTTTTCCCCTCCTAGATATCTCTGTAGACCTGGTGGGAAACCCTATATATAAACTCTGATGAGGGGTGGTCAATTCGCTACCCGCAAGAACAGCCACTAAGCGATGTCGTATACCCACACGTATATCGTATTAGGAAACTTTTTCCAAAAATAGCTGAATCGCTAAGAATAGGCTCCACTCTTTACTTTATATCTACAGCCTAAATCCCCGATTTCGTCAGATTAGACTTGTCAATATGTGCATGTTTGCCTGGCTTCGTCCGAAGATCTCCATCTCCGTCCACTCTGGCACAAACAACCAACCATCGCCTCCTCTAATTAGGCCCGAACTTCAACGCCCTCGAGATGAGCCTAACTCTTCGCTTCCTCAAGCTAAGCCTGAACCTCCCCAACCTCAAGTCGAGACTGAACCTCCCCGTCCCGATCTTACTCCTGCAAGAAGTCCTCGTCTATATCTGCCGACAGCCTAATGAAGAACAAACTCCGTCATGGGATTGGGAAGGTTGAAAGTGCAACTTCATGATCGGGACATATCGTCTAAAGCGCCGAGAACGGGGATAGGGGACAATACTAGATAGTGCGCTAGGATGTTAATAATTTCAATGAAAGTATCATGCATTTGCCATCGCTGAAATAGTTGGATTTGTGAGAACTAAATCTTTATTTACTACATCCCATAAACCACTGGACGCTTAGAATCACTATCAGTCAGATGTATGTTACCTACTTCGTTGGCGTCTTGCCAGCAAAGTACCTGAACCCAAGAAGAAAGACACTGCGAAAGTAGGAGACACGTGAACTCATCATTCCTCGCCCAGAGTGGAAGGCTCAGATCTTTGAAAAGGATCACATTTGTACGATTTTAGAAGATCAATTCCACGACAGCGCCTAGGCGACGGAAAAAGTCGAACCTATCGCCGTCCATCCGAAAGAAGACCTGAAATTCTTGCGAATCTACGGTCTGAGAGAGGAAGCCCTGTAAGCTGTCTACTTCTGGGATTGCGTTGAGATAAGCACAGCGAAGGCAGCGTACTCTGTAGGTTCGTCTGCTCCTTGCTGATGTAGCCTGACCTGCAGCTCGGCCATAGCTCAAGGGTTAGGATCATGTAATAAGCGCTGGGTGCATCTTTGCTAGCTGTCTAAGGCACCAATTTTACGCGTGCGGAAAAGCCAGGTACCATGGGAGACGAAGATACCGCCTTCGATAACGATGCTATACGCAACACATGATTAGCGCAACCTTAGCTATTCGAGGATCAATATCAAGCTGTTGTAGGGAGTCACGTCTTTACCAAGTAATACATAAACACCCACCCAGCGGGTCGAACGTTTCCTGTGCCACGATCCCCATTAATGAAAAGCAGGCACCCAACCAATCCATGGCCAGGAACCCAAAGTTGATCCCTATCACCCTTCCCTTCCTCTTCCATAGCTCAAAATACGGTGGTAGAAGGCCGGCCGCCAGTAAAATTGCCGCAGAGACTCCAACCACTATGATCGGCCATGCTGTACCTCTATCGCATAAAGGTCTTAACATCAACACCAGTAGTACCTCCATCCCTCCGAAAGCCGCCCCTATAGCCATCGCTAATATACCAGCCTTCCAAGGAATGTAATCGTTGTTGTAGACCAGAACCTGCGCCCAGCTAACGAGGGAGAGCGTGCAGAATACTTGTGGTTGGATTTGGATAGGGATGTTAAAATTCTGGACGATGGCGTAGACACCGAAGGGGACGGCGGAAATAGCCCAAAGGAACATCATTAGGCCTGGCAGGCCGTTGGTGCTTTTTCGGATGTGGTTATAGTATATCTGGGGAAGGAGTTGAATACACCAGAATATGGTGCCGATTGTGCTGAGAATATTAGCGGCAAGTGGAATGGTTCTTTGGGGGGTCATGGTAGGTGAGTTGAGAGATTGGAGTAGCGAATATACGGAATGTGAGGGGTTTCCAGGCGCGGAATGGTACAATGATTGAGGTCTATGTTCGTGCTCGATGCTCCCAAGGACTATGTTCGAAATGCGTAAATATGAGACATCATGGGGCCTAGATCTTGAAAATGCCAAGGAATCCGCTTATATACGACCGCTTTGATGGACGCTGACGCGCCGTCGAACCATCGTCTCCTATCTCTTGATTATCCAGGCCGATCTTTATTGACATGGGATCGTGTGCAACGCTACGATGATTCTGGTGGCTCAGCAGTGCCGCGAACGAAGATCATGCCGCCTTTTGAGATTTGGCCTCTTCACCTATCTTGCGCCGGATGCAGCGATCCGAAATCTGGGAATAGGCACTCTGCAATGGTATGCTCCTACAGGAATGTTGACGTTATGGGGCCCGGATCCTGAGTTTCGTCGTTGCCGATCTTAGGGGGTCGGCCGGGGTGTAGCATCCACTGACCACGATCCCGATAGAGATCGATACTAACGTGCCGCAAGCGGGGGAAATCGCGTACACATTGCTATATCTCCGTCTTCCTTCTCGTATCCCAACCATTGCCAGATGATGCCCGGTGGCCGAGCACGGGAGATGTTCGGGAAATCCCGTGAGCATACTGATACCGTTGGAGCTGAACGTATGGCTGGTGTAAGGGATATGTCGCGCGTCGTCGTAGGCCCTACGTAAAACAAGCAGGAATCGTAGGTCAAGGCGGTAAAGGACACGGAGCAATCTCGCTGATATATCACCGCAGAAACACCAGCCGTCATCGTGCTGGGCATGTAGGCTTCCATATGCTGTAGTATAAAACAGACCATTCAACTTTGACCATCTCCCTCGGTCTAGGCATAGTGGCTTAAAATATGACTGGAATCGCAGCATTGGGTGCTGTAGGTCTTGGGGAACGATGTGAGGTCATCGCCACTCGGGAATGTCGTTGCCTGGATAAGGGGATCCACGCCTTGCCGCACCTGGCGCCTGATTCGAAATCCATTTTGTACTTGGATAAGGTAATCATGGCCTTGATGTTTGTTCATGAAGAGGAGAAAGGCGAAGGATGCCAAAGGAGAGAGGCGCGGCACTAATCAGCATGGACCCCTGTCTTTTAAATACGCATCCTGAGGCATCGTAAAAGACAGGGTCCCAAAAGTCTGGGCGTGCATAAGCGGAGCAATATCAGATGAATTGGCTTTACCGTCTGTCATAGAACATGCATGCTCTTCCTGTTTAAGATCCAGCGTACAGTTCACCCACTTCCCCGCCTGTTCCGTTCCATATAACATACTGTAATCTCCACCATGGGTGAAGAACGCAGGCTATGGAAGTCAAGGCAGTCAAGCCACATTTCCGAAAGCGAGAAGATCAACGGTACTCGTCCCTTATCTGATGGAGAATCGAGCTCCTCTTGGCTGCTACGGACTAGGAGAGAATCTGCAAGTATATTATGTGCATGCATCTATGGACAGTTCCTCCAGGAAATATCAGTCCTGTTGCCTCATTTTGGCTCTGGACCAATTTACTACATTGTTTCTGCCGTACTTGCCTTGTTAACCTGGCCTCGTTTTCAGCAGTCGCAGCTGCAAGCCTATACCGCACTTTTTTCTCAGGATGGACAGCACCCTATCGATCGCTGATCTCATCATTCTCGCTTTTCTTGCCGTTGCTACGCTTACAACTTTTGCTCTACGATCCTGCATTATCCCGAGTTTCTCTCATCCAATCCTGATGTTACGGCGCCTTCCGCCGAGTCGGCCCGAACTTGCTTACCGTTCCTCCGTCTGTAATCAAGTAGTACCCAGCACCTCAAGGTCGCCAGCGTACCACCTCAGCAGCCGCAGACACGATAAGACATGCCCTGACCCCGATCGTGTAGAGGCTTCCGATGCGAACGCCCATCTTCGAGAGAGGCATCTCGAACCTTTAGAATTGAACGGACAGGCCGATAGTGATGTCAGGAGTGAAGAAGAATAAGTTGACTCGAGAACAGTGAAGGCTGCAAAGCGCAAGCGCGGGTTTCATGCATGGTTGTGTCGGCTTAGATCTCGATAGCTTCCATTTGAGCGTAATAATTATTATCAATTACGCAAAGCCCTCTATTCACGGCCATGCGACCCTCGCGCCAGATGTTCGTTGTAGCCAGTAGAATGCTGGCTTCTGCTGGGTTGGTGGAGACAACCTGCCGTTCTTGGCACATTTATTGTCGTTGCGATCTCACCTTGCCGGCTAGGAATGGGTGGTTGAGCAATTGGGTCGTTGAATTTCGCGCTTCCGGGTCTCGTTGTAGCATTGAGCGAAGAAATGATGTGAGAAGCTCCAAGATTTTGTTGCCGTAGTCAGATGGCAGCCTCCGACTCAGATAGGCCCTGAAACCGCCCTGCATTGGGTTTTCATCTTCGAGTATCTTGCGTATCAGAAGCTCATGCTCTTCGTTGATCTGTTGAGCTGTAGAACCGAAAGAGCGCACGGGGAAGAGAGGCTCGTTCGTTGCTAATTGAAAAATCTATCAAGAATAATTAGATAGTGCGAGAGCCAGGGTTCGATGCACCAGGGAGAAGCCACCAGACAGCCCAAAGCCCAAACATCGATACTAGAATCCCAGAGGTCTCGGTGGATAAGCTCAGGAGCACGGAGGGCTATCGGAGTCACCGGCCATTTATCACGTTGTACGTTCCACATAGCTATCGTAACGAGTTAGTAATTAGCGGCAATAAGCTATAAATAGCGGTGTAGACGAAATGCTACATTACCTCCGCCCATGTCGCCTATCTTGACCAACAGTGTGGAAAAGTCTACATTACCTAGCGCCCCGCGCAATCTTTGTGAAGTCATCAAATACCGCGGGGCAGTATCGTTGACTTCTACTCCTTCAAGCCACTCAACAGGACTATACTCGGGCGGTTGTAACGTGATATTACAGGATATATCCCCGATCACGGTAAATATAATATTCGCTGGCTGTAAATCTATAGCACCTTAGCATGTCACTACCGGTCATATTGCCATAGCTTACTCACCCCCGTGGATAATGCCTAGTCCATGGAGGAAATCCAAGCCCAGCAGGATTTGTTCCGAGACAGCTCGAACATAAGGTGGTTGACGTTCGTTCTCTCCGACAGTTATTGCTTCGCCATCAGACATCATTGCCGGCAACACAAGACAAAGGTGGGTCCCGTTTGGGCCATCATACTCGAAATGATCCAACAATTCCAATACATGCCGCTTTCCCGGGTGCTCAAGGCCTGCATTCGATGAGTGGAGAAGAATAGCAAGCTCTTTGCTGTGATTTGAGGAATCTGCTTTAAGGACTTTTAACGCAACATGTCTTTGAAGCCTGGGAAAGGTAAAGAATCAGAATGTCAGTTTTTCGGCGTAACTGTCTGAACCAGGGATTCTTTGGAACATGAAATTTACCATTGGTCATTTGCGAGCCAGACGGTGGAAGATTGGCCATATGCTAATTTCCCGATAACCTCATATCTCTGATTGAAAATATCATGCAGATGTACTGGATGGTAGCCTCCCGCACGATATTCCTCGATAGGTTCTACAACGTCATAAATTCTCTCAAATCGGCGCATCTCCTATACTCAAGGAGGGAATCTAGACAATAGAGATGGAAAACCCTTCAAACAGTGACAAAGTTGTGGAGTAAGAAGAGATTGAGGCTCATTTGGTTGGCGAAACAGCTGATGGACGTGGTCAGGGGAAGGATTTGGGAGATCGAATTTTTTTGCGGGAGGAAGTTAGAATACGTGAGCAGAATAATTCGGACACTTTTAGCCGAGGTCGCTCCCAAAGTCTCCGAATTATTTTGCCCACCAAACGCCCAAATCTAAAGATATCAGAACAGCAGGGACGTTCAGCTATGCTATATTTACCCGTAGTTGAGAACTCGAGGCGATAATTCCATTTGTCGCAATCAATTATCATCTAATGGATTCCCCCCGCGTTTATCCCTCACCCATATGTATTTATATCGAGCTGTTGAATCTACTAATCGATCTTGTCACCAGTCGTACCTCTGAAATGCTGCGGAGAATATAAATACTCTCGCAGTCCCAGCTTTCTTTCCTTTGCAGACCTCTTATCACTGAACAATCCCCTCTTTATCAAACGTTTGATTCAAAGCAAATATCTATTGCCTGCCATGGTCCTACGTGTCGAATTCAAGCCGCCCAACATGTACTCCACGGAATCGAATACTAGAGCTGAGATCGAAAAGCTCACCCGTGAACATTATCAAACCAAACTATTGGGAAAAGATGGAAAGATATATGATAAAGCAGTCGTGATGTGAGCGCGTTCTCCCAGAGTTTGCTTTGATTTTGCTGATTATTGCCAAGCTGTAACTTCCATACTAGTGGCGATCCAAAGGAGCGTTGTACCGTGGAGTACCATGTCGGAAGTTTTGTGAAGACTCAGCATCTGTACCGCAGCTAGAGGTTGTCCGCCATCGCAATTTGAGCCATTTCGCTTCTGCATTACCGTCCAATCACCTCCAAGTGATTGATTCCTCGCCTTTACCCACAAGATACAACCTAGCGCTCCGCAATTCCTCACAAATCTTTATGTACTATTTTTCTTTTGAAGCATATGTTATGTACTGGCATGCGTTATGTACTTTTTAGTTGGATCATACTGGATATACTAGCTATGGGGCGCGCAATGCTGATGCGCCCAACCCAGAAAGCATATGATAAATAAATTGACGTCTCTTTGGAAGCCCCACTCGTCTCGCTCATGACGGTCCTCCACAAACTTCGTTGTAGATGAATATTGTAATAGTCTGGGACTTGAGGCCGTACAAGGGTTCAGGGAGAGGGGGGCTATAATCTATTTCCGGTGTGATTATTAATGAACGTCCAGAGGTGTGTAGGCTTTTTTGTCGTCCAAACACCCTGCCTGTGTGCCCAAAGCAAATGTTTGGCCTTTTCGAAAGTTCACCCCTTTGAAATGTCCAGACCACGCAAGTGGCCACACAAAGCCAATGTTTACAATCGTCAGAAGTCTGACCGTACCAGCTGTTTACCCATCGGACTGCACAGACAGAAAATTTTCTCAGGGTCCCGCCGGACGCCACACTACCCCTGATCAACTTCGTACTAGCCTCCGCTAGCGCTCACACAGCCACAGACTTGGCAAATTGCGGGCGACCTTTCGACGTTTGTATCTAATCGATCTGTACTTTGCACTTGTGAAGACTTCATGAAGACTTCATTCTCTCATTGATCTTTTTCACATGGGCTTTTGTACTGCTCAGCAGCTGGCGTTGATAATCAGTGCTAGACGTGTCGACGCTTTGGAGGTCGTAATGAAAAGGTCAAGGACGAATCCGAGCGTGATTGCTTGAAAAAGAGAGACTTGGGCTACTTTTGCGACATAAGGACCCAGACCTGAGATTGGCATGTCATATTAAGTTGCTTTTACGGCTTTTATCCCGCTTATCCTTCTATGTACTAACTACTGGTCAGGTCTCGCGCCTCTACGCCATGTGCCCAGCTCACATTGCCTTTTCCACCCCCAAGAAACCGAGATTCCTATGGACAGACTCTTTTGAGGACGTTGGAACTGCCGAGCTAGAGGAACTTCTTGTCGAGTGCCGCAACGCGCTGCATTCAATTGATGCAGAACTTGCGGCTAGATCGGACCCTCAAGTGGATACCAACCTCACAAATTGCTATGCGAAACTCCAAGCAAAAGCTCTGAGCATCAACCGTCTGGGAGCTCTGAGCGACCAGGACAGAACGTCCTTGGAGAAAGCGCGTACGTTCTTAGGGGCGCTCAAAAGTGGCAATATCAGGTACTCTCAGACTCGCGAGACTCGTAAAGGTTATGGCAATTTCGAGCGGCTAGTGTGGTTGACTTCAAGAGTGGCTGGCCCTGCATTTGCATTGCTCCTCATATGCAGTCTAGAAAAACGTACGTTGGACAGGTTGACCTCATCTCGAAGTACAATCCTTTTGAAACATGTGGTGCAAAACTGTGACTCGCTCTCTAGTCGTGTACTAGAGGAGAAGGCAATTGAATTTGGTCTCAGTACGGGATCTATCCGTTATTGCCTTACTTCATGACTGACTGATACAGATACTGATGCAACCTCCCTACTTGAAGTCGCCCCTGGAACGCGCCGCCAAATTGAGCATACGGCTCAATCAATTGCGTGGACCTGTCCTGTATTCTCTGAAGACAGGAGCAAGGTCTGCGACAAATCTCGACAAATGGAGCAAGCAGGAGCAACCGTGCTTGCCTCTTACCACCCTAGCAAAGGCGACGGCTTGAGTCCGCTCGAGACGGGCTTCAGCAGCGGTATCCTCATTCCCGTTTCCGATACAGCCAATGACAACGATACAAACGGCCATTCAACTCTACCAGGCAGCGTTATCGATTGCGACGCACTTGAGCCTCAGAACCAGGTTGCGGCGTTCTACCGGCCATCATTGGGGTCACACAATCTTTCGCCTGATAGCAACTGGTCTTTACGCAGCGAAGGCATCTTAAAGGCTACTAGATATTCATCCATCCGTGAAGATGCAAATGATAACTTTGACGGTGAATTTCTTGCCACACCTGTCCTTGATTTAAGTGCATCAACCACCCAGATGGAGAACCTCCCGAACGCCGACATTCCTCCTATCCTCCAGGGCAGTGGCATAAGCAACATGAAACTCAGTGAGCTATAAAGGTGAAAGCTCCGATACCGAGTTAAAGCTAAACTAAATGGCAGGAATTAGCGGTGACACCATGATGGACAACAGCGGTCACCTGAATCCGCGACCAATGTTAAAGTTGGCCCAAGATGGCCTCATTAAGATTAAATCGAGCTCCTTGTCGGGTAGCCTCGGAAATCTACAGGACTTTTGTAAGTCGGGCGTTTATGGTCCACTGCTGAGTTGACGTTCTTTTAGACGTGCACTCCATTTGTGCCGGTCGAACGCTTCTCAAAGATAATGCTTACCTCCAGGAAGTCCTGCCAATCGTAACTGTCGATGCGGCTACAAAATACGCCATGATAGCTCTAACTTCGTCCTACTATAAGGAGTATCTGCGAGATGGAAGTGTCGAGAGGGAGAAGATGAAAAACCTGGAGATCGAAGCTATTACGCAAACCATGACATCTTTGAAACGGAATGCGTTAGAAGGCCATGTCTACTCTGGAGACGCTGCAAGAATGCTTCTCATTCACCACGCAATTTTAAACCAGAGCGCACATGCCGAACACTGGACCAAGTACTTGTACCAATTACAGGATTTCCCTGGCCAGCAGTCAAACTTGGTTATGGCGAGGCATTCTATATGGCTAATGACTCTTCTGCCTCTGAATGAGAAATACCCATTACAGACTTTCAACTACGATTGGATTGGCTGTGGTGAGGAGCACAGCTTGACAAAGGTGAACGGCATCCTGGGCACGTCACGGAAAATGCTGTATTTTCAATACCTTATTACGACCGCCGCTAAAGTAATATCACCAGAACAGATCAAACAATAGCTGACATTCTCAGTTCCCAAATACAATACATCACGAAAAGCTTCTGTATGAGATTGAACAGTCCTATCAGTGGTTGGATAAGACAGAAACAGAGATGGCGACGCGGATCGCTTTGAAGACGGCGGAGACGTATAAGTTGGCAACGAAACTGTACGCGTTAGCTCGGCTGTGCAGGTAATGCTCCGCCCTGCTTATCCAAACAGCCTTCTCTTATTCCCACAGGGTTACTCCAAGTCATCCTAGCGTAAGAGCAACTTGCAATAGACTCACGCGCGAGCTTTACAAGTTGCCAGCAAGTGGAGCGGAGTATTCGGGCCTTCACCCCGCGTGGTGCTTCCCAATTGCCTGCGCCTGCATCGAGGATCCGGAGGAATTCGCGAAAATGGACAGGATACTGGAATACATTGGCAATGCCAATAAATCGGTGAGATTTTCGTCCTTTCTTCAGGACCCAAACTCACTATTGCTATAGAACGTGTCAGATTTGTTAAGGCTAGTTAGATGGATATGGCAATGGAAATGTGGTCGCTATTTGAGCGGAGACTGGTGGGAAGATTTGACAGGGTATCTCGACTTGACCATGAATGGGAGTTTAATCTGTGTGAGCTGACTGTACTGACATCTCAGTACGGTAGACGAGATCAAATATTCGCCTTGGACTCCAACTGATCTAAAGCTTCGGTATCACACTCTTGTGTATTGCTATAGTTTCCTCTGATCTTTCCCAACCCCATCTCTTCAAAAGTCTGTCTTCCAGCGTATCAGAGTCGTTCTGTCCACGAAGGCGTCGGACTACCATATCGCCAAAAATGGGCAGAAATTTGAATGAATGGTAAGAGCCGCCTGTTGCGAGATAGAGCTGTCGAGTCTTGGGTGCCTGGTCGACGAGGGGATGTTGATAAGGGGTCATAAGGTCTCTATTACAGGGTTAGACGATGGTACCCAGCGAAGATTCGAGCTTACATACGGGCAGATCCAGGAGTCTAACGGTCTTCCAGCAAATTGGGGCAGCATTTTTTCTAAGACGGCACGATTCAACTCAATGTTTGCGGGTCTGTCTATATTGTTCGGCTTGTCCGGGTTTTCAACCTGGAATGTACCAGTTGTGGTTATTTTCAAGACCTTGTGCTTCATAGATGGCATGATATCTCCTATATATGGGTAAGCTGCGACAAAGTTTGGTACACGAAACAGAACATACCACTCTCGGTGACGAGGATCGGCATGGATTTCATTTCACTGAACTCTGTCTCATGTAGAAGCATCGTGGCCACCCCAACGCCAGCGATGGTGAAGAAATCTTTCGGAATCTCAACCTTCGAACTTTCGAGTAGACAAGGAGTCCATGGACCAGCGGCTATGATGGTCTTTCCAGCGCTGACTCTGCGATAATTTGATTCAAAACCTGTGCAGATATCATCTTCGATGACGAGCGTTGAGACATCTTTCAGTACTCTTAAAACACCAAGTTTTGATGCTTCTTTGGCTACTGCTTCAACAGCTGAGGCTGAATCGACATAACCAATGTCCTCATTGAGCCAAAGGTCCTCGTCAGCATCGAGCTTGGGGCATTCGTGTGATCCTACCATCTGGCAGAGCTCTTGGGTTGATATTAATCGATCTTTGGGCCCCTTCATCCTACTCCTGTGACTATTCTCGCTAATCGTTTGAATCCAAGCCGTCCGGTGGAAGAAATCGCAATAAGGAGCGACTTCTTCCCACGTTTTCATTGCTCGCTCGGCAAAAGCAACGTAGTCTTTGTCCGGGTAAGGCGTACGGATGATCTTGTTAATGTCTTTTGAGGCTGTATGTGAGGCGCTGCCCTCGAACCATACAATTCGTGCGTCCGGCCACTCACGAATCAGTGCAAGCGCAGTTGAAGCGCCGAAACAACCTCCCCCGACGATACCATAATCAAAGTGAGTATCTTGATCCCCGATTGAAGTTGACATGATTAAGTCGACAAATATTAGGCAACAACACTGGAGTATCCCTAATCCTTCATCATAAACGGGTGGCGTCCTCGGTATTAGTGCAACAGAAAATACTTCATGACGCAATTTGTAGATCACACGACATCATTCCCCGCAGTAACCTTGAGACATCCTTGCCACCGCAATAGTTGTTTATGACCGTGCTTTACAGGTATATGTCGACGGTAGCCCATAAGCTTAAGGTTCTTAGATGTCAGATAGCTAGGCATACGCATAGCTACGCTTTCTTTGGGATCGGATGGGAGTGTATCAAAGGTGAGTTAAAAGTGGCTGGACGAGCACAAGTAAGAAAACAATACAGTGGAGGGCTTGTAGCAGATTATATATACCATAGACCTTTACTTTAACGGCAGGCTTTTTGGCACAAATTAGTGGAAGGTGTCTTATTAGATTTACCAAATCTTCCTTGGCCAATGGTTACTGGCCTCAAGTCCTGGCGACAGAAGAAGAAGCACAAGGGTGTCTTTTGTTGCATGTTCACCTTCCACAGGTGGCCGGACAGCGTACTATGTAATAGCTTCCACCATTCGGTGAAATTCTGAAATGGTCTCATGGTCAATAAGCAACTATTTCTGGAGGTTGCACAACTTATTGCCAATAGTATGATTGGTTCAAGCTTTTCCCTTGGGTTTCTTGAACACAGGCTCAGATGCCTGAGATGACGGAAGCACCGGCATTGTCTGTTATGAGTCCGAGGTGGTCAATTGGCTGTCGTTCTGTTCGAAGGACTCGAGGTTTGATTGCTGGGAGAAGAACTCTACAGCAAAATCTTCCGGATTGGGTAGCTGGTCAACCGCGGAACAGATTCTTTTGTGATGGATTGGAACGAATGTGTCGTAGACGTTCCTCGTGAATTTGCAGGCCGTCCACTTCTCTTTACCATCCTCGCTGGTGAAATCAAACTTCTTGATGTGATGGCGGTAGAAGGATGTATCCTTTCCATTAATCAAAGCGTAATGTCCGTAGATCCTAACAGCCTCATTATCGTGTGAAATTGAAAATGTAAGGATTTTCTGGTTGAGCTCGTCTTGACGCGACACCAACCTATACAACTCGACGACAGCATTTGCCGTAACGGCGGCGCTATAAGCGTTCTGCCGATCCGCGATATTAAGTGCTTCGTTGCCACATTTCACCTCCGCTGTCAGGAACGGGAAATATATCTTATCTGTCGCCACCAGACGAGATGTAGTCTGCCAATCACTAATAGAAGGTTGCAACTTCTTCAGCTAGTCAGAGCTGAATGTAGACGATTTGACCCTAACTACAAAGTCGGGCTGCGGGCGAGGACCTTTAACGAGGGGGATCGATTTGATCCAGCTCTCATCAACGGTTTCGATCAAGTGCTTGAGGTGTGTAGCACCAAACATCGTTAAAGTTTCTGGAGAAGGCACTAGCAATCGACCTATATCTTAAATGACTCTAGCCTCGTTTTTGTTTCTTATGTTGTCGCAAGCCGTTTCGAACAGGTCATATCGAAAGATTGTGTCCTTAGGAGTGGATTACTTAGTATGAAGCGAGGCCTAGCAGAGGCTTTTGCACTCATTCGTAGGGGGCATCTCAGGCTTGCCCATAGAGATTCCAGCAGATGCAAGAATCGTCTCATAGCGTCGACTCTTGACGGCAGGATTTTTTCCCTCTCTCAACGAGACGCCACTAATATCTGATTCATGCTTGCTGAGAGACGGAGTCGACCTTTTGCGGGTGAGCGATTGGCTCATCTTAATATCTTGCTCTAAAGTTCCACCGGCCCAGCTTCCTTTTTCTATCCAACGCTGGATTGGATTGAGGTCGCTGCTCTTCGCGTCAACGCTTAGATCTGGATGTATTGCGCCTCCATCAATACGGCTTGCAGATGACGGTCGCTGCCGTTTTCGACTGGGTTGTTTCTTGCCCTGGGAACGTGGACGGTCAACTTCTTGTGCCTTGACGTTTTGATTCGGTCCGAGCTCTTTACTTCGCTTTCGCTTTCGATCTGGATGGGAAGGTCTGACTGAGGCAGATGGACCGTGCGGATGCTTAGGCTGGAGTCAGCGGTCATATTGTAAATTGAAGGACCGTAGAACGTACCCCTTTGTCAGGAGTGATACTTGTTGGTGAAGGGAGTTGAAGGAGTTGCTCTTGCATCTTGGGTTGCTCATGGAGAGGTGTGTTATTTTGTAGGCGTACGCTCTTACGAACGGGTGTAAGCGCCTCCTTTCTTCTAATACCGCTTGAGTGTGCTGCTACTGGCTGTCAACAGAAGAAAACTTGGGTCATGGGTGAAAGCCGTATTACCTTGGCTATTCAAGTTGCCCCGCGCTAAAGTTTGCCGCCCGGATCTTTTGACATTTAATTTCACTCGTGATGGAGACATGATGATTGCGAATGATAGGAGGGAAGGCACACTTCTTTATTGCCGCTAGGATGCCGAAGAACGGTGTTATGAACAACCCAACAGAAGATGTGGTGGTTGGCGAGTAATGACGCCTTGACGGCGGCACAAATTCAGGGCTGCAATATTAGCTTTGATTGGTCCAACGAATTTCCTCCAGCAAGGTGAGTCACCGGGATGATCCGCCCGCGGCTTGAAACGCGCCCCTACTTTTCGATCAGATGGGGTTCAACCAATTAGGAGTCAGGACTCCCAGGGCCTATGTCTGGTCGCTGGTGATCAAACCAAGCCCATCTGCCCCCACAGGCTGCCGTGCAACTCACACCTCTACGAGGACTATGCGATGAAGGTGTTTCGAAGGATGGCTTCCACTTCACCTATACAGAGGCTGTGCACCATCCCGCCCTGTCAAGTAACAGAATCATCCAGAAAGTGGACTTGAAGAAGACAGTCACAAAGGGTAGTCAAGCGGTGAGGCTCTCCGCAGCAACGGTATCCGAACGTTGGACAAGACCAGCGTTCGCCCTGCAGACCAGTAAAGATGGCTTCACCAAGGCTGTACACAATGCGAAGGAACCTTTGCCGAGAGGAAATACAGAAATCGCCATGAGGTAAGTGTTTGTCTTTTAATCTGACCAGCAATTCGCTAATAGATATCTCGAACCTAGGGAAGCCGATCATACAAGTGACAACGACAAGCGTGCCCATTATAGCGGAGTATGCTATGATGAAAAGGGCAATCCACTCGGAACCGAGCACTTTCCCCGAAGGTAGCCGCAAAATCTAGTGACTGGCCCCCGAATTCAAGGGAAGATGTAGAGGGCTTGTCCCGGTGTTTCTCCAGGTTTGAGGTTACAGCCATTTCACGCATTGCTATCGTCGGGCTCAGAAAACACACCAGTTGATTAGGGGAAACATGGTCAAGGGAATTCAATAGTTTGGACTGGATATGCGAAACGCTTCTAATCACTACTGCATTGGTTATCAGTCGTCTTTCTATCACGATGAGATCCTGTATCTACTCAAGAGGATGTTCTATATTGTCGCGACGTCGTCAAACCCGGTCTCATATATACAATTCATCCGGCGCAACTCCTGTCAATTACCACAATTAATGCATCATAATCCCTTATGCCGCTCAAGCCACTGACTACACAGCAAATCCTCCAGGTCCCACTCAGCTTCTGAAGTCGTCATGGAAGGCAGTTACAATGCGTTAATCAGGAGGTGGTATAAACGTCCAGTCGGCGTCTGCGTTCCAGCCACTCTTCACTATCGGTTTCATAAACTTCAAAAGCGCGTCAATAACTTCCACGGAAGCTCTGTCGTGGTCGTGCCCGCGGACTTTTTTGTCGCAATACTGATCTTCCATCGGTCCCAGGAATGTTGCTTCTTCTCCGTCTAGGACTTCCGCCAGAAGTCGAACTGTTTCTTTGCTGGTATCGAGGTGATCGAGGGTGTTGAGCACCCGCACGAGTGACAAGATCATTTGTTCAAAGACCGCGCGCCTGTTGCTGGTATCGTCACCCTTCAGGATAGCATCGAAGTCTGCCAAGTAGCTATCCCGAATAGCGTGAACCGTGTCGTCCATATTATATGGAAGCAACCGCTCACGGCACAACAATGCGGCTAGCGTCAGCGCAAAGTTTTCCGGTGTTTGCTGAAGCCGAAGGTCTCCAATCAATCGTTGGTATAGCTTCATGCTCTCTTGCGTTTTTATCCAATCGCTCAGCACCTCGAGGGTCTGACCATGAAATATAGGACTCCAAACAAGAAGCAAGAGTATGTTATTCTCACTCTTCCGAAGGGACGGAAGTTGGCAGTAGGTGTGCTCACTGTCTTATCAGCGTTGTTTCTTCGCCTTTCGTGAGGTTGTAACTTACAAGTAGCACTGGATTTCCTTGACTTTTCGTGCACCAAATCCGCACAGCAATTGCGAGGGGAGATTCTGAGCTATTGTCAGCGAGCACTAGTCTCAACATGGATGGCAGCATACAAGGAAGTCTTCTGGAAAACCAACAGGTACGAGCGCCATCATACGAAGACTCCATTCAAATGGATCCGGAACCTCGTCATACGCTTCGGTGAAAAGCCTTGACTTGGAAAGCGCGCGCTGCATTTCTCCCGGGTCGAAATGTCCAAAATGACGTGTACCGGAGACGCCCAAGTACTCAGCGCAGAGGTTCGCGTTTTGGGTGGTCGTATAACCGACTCCGAAATCGTGCCGTCGACAATCCACAGTACCACCGGACAATTCTAGGAAACCGCGGAACAGTAAGACTGTCTGTTTCAATTCTTCTCGCTTCTCGCTGGGGAGGTTCGCCGTCAAATAGCGTTGGAGCCAATCTTCCTCATTATGCCCCAGGACTTCAACAGCAGTGGAGCTGTCGTAATGGTCGCAACGACCCAGACAAAAGAGCAACAGATTTCGTGCGAACTGCTCGAAGGTCTCATATTCGGAATGCTAGGCATAATAAGCAGGCAGTCTGGAGGATAGAAGAAAGCTTACTTGAATGTCCCAGTTCAAGATCGCCCTCTCGAACTCCAATTCGAGGCCAGCTTTTCTGATAATTACCTGAAAATATTCCACCGGTCCATCACCCCATCTCATGCGGGTCGCTTGTACAGCGATACCGAGCGTGAAATTTCGAGCTTTTTCCTCGGCCTTCCAGATCCCGTGTATAAGTTTATCCTCTTCACTTGGCTCAAGCGGGTTGTAATCGATGATTAACTTGCTACCATAAAATGTCTCTGAGAGCAGGTTGAGGCATGGCGTGGCAATAATAAGTATATAAGAACAGGGGTCGTGTTGTTCAATAAACGGAACCATGTTGATCGTGATACCCGCCTCCAGTAGGAATTGATCCCAATCGAAGTCCATTGGCAGGATCCCATTGATGATTAAAAGAGCACAAGTACATGGCCAGCCGCTGATATCAGGAAGTGATTCTTTGAGCGGGCGCGGAAGTGGTTTTGGTGCCTATGAAAGATTGCAAGTGTTTGCATAAAGCTTTCCAATTCAAGAGCATGAAGCACATACCTCTCTGCCAATTCTCTTCGAGCTGCAAGTTGTTTCGACTGACTTGCTGACCTGGATACCCTGGAAACCGGACCAAGGGGAATCTGTCTCCAACGAAAATGATGATGTATTCTCCATCACGGCGAGTGTAGGGCGATTTGGACGAATCTGACGGGAGAGAAGGCAACGAGAACAGCAAAAAGGGCTTTAAAAAGAGGCACGTACTTTGGTAGATTGGTCCAGGGACATGCAACTTCGGACTGAGCGTATTTAGCTGCGCACGACATCGTGCTCTAAGTCAGCCAGATAGGGGAGTGTAAGGGTCTCCTCGTCCCATTTGAACATGGAAGCGATGTGATACGCCGCGCCATTTCCAACAGCGAAGGAATCGAGCTTCCGCGTGGGTCAGGCTAAGCCTTTCAAGACGCTAAAATTCCTTAGCCGTTTGTCGCACGGTTCATTATCTGTCAGACGGTCTGTCACCTGTCGGACGGTCTGTCACTGTACTACCACCTTTTGGGAACTTGGTTGAACACGCTCTCGGCTGTCTTCGATGACCCCATTTTGCTATATCCTACGACCGAGACCTGGTTGGCCCGTACGTGTGATTGCCCCATGCACCTGCATGAACCTGATCTCCTTCATTATGATATCATCTCAGGGAGATTGAACCGTCTTCTAATACGCAAATGATTCCACGACGATCAACGTTGATGGTGGAGGACTTTGGCGTCGACTAGATGGGACGGAGCGGTTAGTACGTGACAATCACAGGTTGCGTTGCGATCCCATCCAACGCGCACCCCTTATGATCGTACTTGCCTGACTTCACTCTTGTCTCTTCATACCAATGCTTTGACGGTCAGCGAATCCTCTCATTGTTTGTGCCTGTTGAGCGCGCATGACCATTACATCCTTCCCGGACATGAGCTCGGTAATTTTGGGCGCTGCGGGCTACAACTCTTCGGCATGACGTCCTTCGAGCCCTCAAGCTCTCCTCACGTGTGGTCGACGGCAAAGTCGAGCTCCTCCTCGAACATTCACGATGTCCTCTATACTAGTCAATCGACCCCTTCCGGTGAAGCCTTTCAACGAGAAAGTGAACAGTATCGTCTCAACCGCCCGCCATGTTGCAAATTGCCCCCAGTGGATGGGATGGATTTACGTCCTCGACAAGCTCAGACTGAAATGTTCACCAATGGGTCCAGCCAAAAGCCATGTTCTCAAGTGACATTTCTGCACGCGGCGTCTTTAGGTCAAAACAGTATCCCAAAGACCGCCCAAGCTCAGCAATCACTGTCCACCGTCAACGAGGTCAACAAAATGGAACCCAGACCCTTCCGTTTGCCTCCTGTTTCCACCGTAGAGGCTCCACGCTCAGCAAACTCACATATTGGAAATCGGTATACCACACAACCTCCTTCCGATCACAATAGTCACGTCTCAGTTACCCCTCGTCACCGCGTTCTAGCACCCTCACAGTTCTCAATAACCTCCCAGGCTTCAACTCATTCGGCGTCATTCCCAGCATCCGTCGCACCGATAGCATCTCATGGCGCCTTCGGCTCGCAACTGCAGACCGACTACTCCTTTCAGACTCCCAACGACCTCATACAGATACCTGTAGATTTGAAGTCTGGTTCGAAAGCGAGCGATAAGAAACGGCAGAGCAACTCAGTTGCTTCAGCAAAGTTCCGGAAGCGCCGAAAGGTCAGGGAAGCTGAGACAGGAGAAAAGGTCAAGGAACTTGAGAAAGAGGTTCATCAATTGAAAAAAACCTGTGAACTCTACCGCGAAGAACGAGACTATTACTATAATTGTTGGACGCATTCAGGTGTATATCCACGGACAGGAGGCCTGCGGACGCCATCTTCTGGCCTCAGATAATCTGTAGTGTATTTTTAATACCGAATTGTTCAGTCGTGCAGAACATCTCTCTCTGAAGGTTTCATTAAGTGGCAACATTTTGAGATGAACTCTTCATGTCCAAGCTTGAAGGGCCGTCTTTTCGTCGAGCGCTCCTGCTAAAGGCCGTGATAGCACGTATAAAGATTGTAAGAAAATTTTGTGTTTCATTCTGTTGGGAGCAAACACACGGTCGATGATCTGCAAAGTAGATGCATTGGCTAAGCAGGATCTGGTGACTTGTTCATCCTTGCCTTTGACCAGAGAATCGCTTGAGATTATATATCCTGTGGTACGTGCTGCCGTTGCGATTTTAGCTTTCCGTCTTTGTTGCCGGCGTGGCAATTTTCTCTCCTTCAGTGCCATACATTGACATATCACTTTAACAGTTCATATCATGATTCAATGGCCCAAACCTGTTGAGCCGTTGATATTTATTCCTTTCCACGGGGTTTCGCCCTTCCCGTTTTTGTTGTGCTCGAAGTGCTGCACCGTCGTCGTCTTCAGTCACTACTCGGCGCTTTCGTGCTCGATACTGATTCTCTCCACCAATCTGTGTGTCCTCGTGTTCTTTGACCTCCTGCCCAGCCTCTTGGGTTTCGTACGCTTGCCTATGATCTTGGATTATATCATTATGTGCTCCACCCCCATCCTCTCCGGTTTGGCGCTCTTCTCCCGTTTCTTGTACTCCATGCTCTTTGCCCCTTCTTTGCGCTCTGATTTCGTTTCCTTCATTCTCCTGGGTCTCAGCCTCACATAAGTTATCCTCCTGGGCCTCCTTATTTTGCCTACCCTCTTGGACCTGCTCTTGCGTCCCATCCTGTTGTGGTCCATCATCATCTCTGGGTGCTGGTACTGCCATTTGGGTACCACCCTTCTCGACTGCTACTGAATATGTCTCCACTTGTACTTCATGTGGGTTTCGATTGACATACACTCCTCTATGCTCGAGCTCTAAGGGAGGTGACGATTCGAGATCTGCTTGCTCATCTTGACCCTGTCTTTGTAAATTCCCAATATCTTGCTCCTCTCGCTCCTGGGCTATCTCTGATTCATCCTGCTTACTCCCTAGTCCAATTTGCGCCACGCTTTTTTGCCCTCGTTTCTGCTTTAACTTATCCCTTCTTTCCTTTCTTTGGCGTTTGTCTGGTTTGTTCGTCGCGTTTCTATCCGCTATAAACTTTTGTAGTTGTTGGTTATGTCTTGTTCCTTGATTCTTGAGATCGCTTGCGTACTTTAGTCGCTGGTCTTCTTGCCTTTGATCTTGGCTCACGATCTCACCCGCAAGTTGTTCCTCCTGCGTTTGTTTCCAAATCACTAGCCTTGTTTCGTCCGTTGCAAGAGATTGACGCTGATTTCCTCGTCCTTGCTCTTGTTCTCTGAGGGTATTGGCTTCCATAGTAAGCTTTTGATACATTTGCCGTTGCTCCTGCTCTTCTAGCGTGATTGCATTGGAGATAAGCTTTTGCCTTCGGCGCTCTTGTGCTTGCTCCTGCTTCTCAAGCGTGCTTATATCACACAATAGCTTCTGGCTTTGCTGTTCTTGTTCTTGCCCTTCTTCCCTTGGTGTGCCTGCGTACCATTCAAGCTTCTTTTGGCACTCCTGCTCTCGCATTCCAAGCGCGCTAGATTCTGACAACAGCTTCTGTCGTCGCCGTTCTTGTTGTTGCTCTTGCTCTTTGAAGGCGGTTGCGTCCTTTGTAAGCTTCTGCCGGTACTGTTCGTGTTCTTGCTCTTGACTTCTAAGCATACTAGCATCGTATAGGAGCTTTCGTCGTTGCTGTTCTTGCTTTTGCTCTTGTTCCCTGAGTGCGCTTGCGTCCCGTTGAAGATTTAGCTGGGTTTCATTATGTTCTTGTTGCTCTTGCTCTTTAAAGGCGGTTGCGTCCTTTGTAAGCTTCTGCCGGTACTGTTCGTGTTCTTGCTCTTGACTTCTGAGCATACTAGCATCGTACAGGAGCTTTCGTCGTTGCTGTTCTTGCTTTTGCTCTTGTTCCCTGAGTGCGCTTGCGTCCCGTAGAAGATTCAGCTGGTTTTCATTCTGTTCTTGTGTCTGCTGTTCAAGCGTACTTGAGTCGGATACGGATTCTTGTAGTTGCGGTTCTTGTATAATTGCATCTTGCGTAAGGATACCTTGGACTTGCAATAAAGGTCTTTGTTCCTCCTTTCCCCATTCTTGCATTACTGTGTCCTCTATTTGTTTGCGTTCGTCTTCTCGGACGTTAAAATCCCTGTGCTCAGGCTCCTGTGTTGGCGGATGATCTGATGGAACTATATGAGAAACCTCATATACTGCTTCTCCTGTTGCGGGTATAAGGTGTTGTTGTGGACTTGAATGATCTCTTAAGCTAAGAGCTTGGCTTGGCATACCATAGAAGTTAATATACACTGATCTTAGTCGGAAGAAGGAGGTGATCCCCTCGGATTGTTCATCCCTATCGTCATGTAAATGGGTTATGAATAGGCAGTTGCGGTCGTTCCTGTAATTTTGAATATGAGGCATCCCGCATCTCTGTTCTCGTGGTTCACCAGGCCCGGCTGTGACAAGGATAGGCCTACTCTTTTCTGTTACCGCATTCAAGTCTGCGGAGCTCGGATACTGCTTCAAAGCTGTGATATCAGATGACTCAAACCCTAACCGATTGGCAAGATCAGCCATCTCGCGCAGCTTCGTTGTGTCTACAATGGCCATTGGTCTTGCTAGGAGGTTTTTGCCGCTGGGCTTCTTAGGGATTTCCCGGTGGTAGCGCATGGCAAACGCTTGTAGTTGCCGACATCCCAAGTCCATTCGATATACCAGATTAGCTTGCACGGGCATAAACGTGGTCTCTGTTTCTTGTACTAAAGCCGTGCCTGTGTCCTGATTTACACCAGTATAGATCTTTTTCAGAGCCGTAGATACTGTCTCCCGAGGGCCAGGGCGTATTACCCACTTCAAGCAATCGGCCAAGGCTTCGAGTAACTTGACATCTTCAAAGAAGCCGTATAGCGAAGGTACTAGACCCTTGAATGAATGTAGTCTGATCCAGATCTCTTCACGGTCCCTTTGGTTAAAAGCGCGGAAGACTTCTCCGCCCAGTACTTTACCACGTAGGATCTGAGCGTCTACTGTTGAAGCCCACGGTGCTGTGAGCTCTAATGCTTTGACCGTAGTTCCATCTACCCTTTCCATTGCGGTTTTATTGTGTTGCAGTAAGCAGGACCAAAACTCTTTGATGCTACGAAGATAGCGCAGAATTTCCTGGCAATCAATCAGCATACCAAAGCGGCCCGGTGAGCGTATCTACCTCGTCGCATCTCGTTGCAAACATCTTATGCAGCGTGCTAATCCTTATCCCCTCTAATAGCGCGGGGATCTCCAGAAGTGAATCGAACGCAGCGGTAATGTCTTCATGCCGGAAAAGTTGTTTCAGATTTGTGGCTCTATGTGATGACAGACGGGTCCACCATCGTGTTTCTAAGCTGGACTGCTTTAGGAAATGGTACTCACGTATCTTACGATACGTCTCACCATCAGAGGGCTGCCCCTCATTCGCATACTCTTCGGTCAGGGCTGTTTTTAGCTCGCTACTGATGTCTAATGGTTGGGTCAGGTATGCATTGACGACAGGAGGTTGGTTCATACCAGCAAGGTAGAGATCTACCGTCCACCACTTATCTGATGGTAAGAGAGCTTGTTTTGCCGCCTGTATCCGGTGACGTCCGTGCAAGCATTCAAGTTGGTAGCCGGGCCAAAAGCCCAATTCTGGAAACTCATGTTGCGCATTTATTGGCAACACGCCAGCTGCAATCCCGGAAATTCGTAACGCACAATCAAGTTGTTGCTCATTAATAATAGCTGGAACATGATTTTGTGTATTGAGCCGACGACAGTCTTTTAGGAAACGTGATTCTAAATCCTGAACGATTTTGATGTCGAGCTGTTTCTCCTTAAAATGTAGCCACTCAAGTTTAACACGAGCTGTTCCCTTGTATTTGATACTTTTTTCTTTTTCGAGGGTCAACTCCGTTTCGAGTGCTTGCTGCATATTTCACGTTGATACCTAAGACGAGGGAGCTGGCCTATATTTATACCTAGGAGGCATCCAAAACCAGACCCTCCTAGGTAATATCTACCAGGAGGATGCATTCTAGGATTAGCCGGCAGTGGCCAAAAGTATTTACGACCATCTTACCACCTCCAGCGTTGGGAACTCGTATGCCTGGGAGAATCCCTCTGGGGCAACGTGAGTTGCTTGAAGGTCGTGTAAACCTAATTTTAGAAATTCACTTTGCCAGAAGGTAGGCATTGCGTTAAACCGCCGCTTGCTGCTCCTAGAATACGTGACTAGGTAATGAAACGAGCGATGCTGGGCGAAAGCTGGAGAAAGCTTGGCGCTGCGTAAGTCCCCCCCCCATTCTTGGATGCAAATGTATACCACAGGTGATTCACGGCTGTCAAATTGGGAGTACATATGACAGCATACGCAAATGAATGGAAGAAGATACGCTCCCAAGATATTCTTAACGTCTTATAGACTGACACGCCAAGCTTTCCCAAGCTCTCGCCTTGGTTTCCGACATGCTTTGCGACGACAGTGGGCGAGCCTTGAAGGTTCTGCAGCTTGTCTGAATGATTCCGAAAGAGATGCTTCTATCTCTGCTTCTCTCTCATAGAGCCGAGGTTCTATTGGCCTCCCAAACGCTACAGACAGTCATAGGGGATAATGGCGAAACTAGGGCTCCTCGAGGGCCTGATTACTGTGCTCCACCTCCCACAGATGGTCACAGCTTGGCGCACGGCGCTTCCTCGGTTTCGGCTTGACCTGCCCTCGTTGTTTTTCTGCTGCCTAGACTTCGCTAGTTCGATACTCGCAAGCCTGCGACCTTTGACTTATATCGTCTGGGACGTCCCAGTAATGTAGAAGCTCCTGCAAACGACCCAGATAGCAGCCATGGCAACGATGTATAGCAGTCTAACAGCACTCGGTGACGAAATCTTTTGGAGGGGCTTGAGACGGGTTTTTAGAAGGACTTTCCGCGGGAAGATCTCGTCTTGGCCAACGTAGCCAAGCGTATGTGACATAGTTCGGCACTAAAAGCGAGGACCCCACTAGTAGTGGGAAACGAAGTCTTCTCCTACATCGCTTTTTCGTTTACTACCTATCTCCAACTTGCCGACGCCGCCTGCTGCATGATAACACATTTCATTCCCGCTTACTCGGATCAGCACTTTGGTTGTACACATAGCTATATCATGGCTGCTATTGGGAACCTTGTGTTCTGCACTGATTGCGGTAACCTTCTCGACAAACCATCCAGCGAAGCACAATCAGTACTATATTGCGATGTATGCGGCACTGCGAATAAAGGTGTGTCATTGTATCTGCTAAGCTCATGAATATGTGCAGCAAGCTTACTTTGTCATGTGATATTATTCAGATACCTCGTCCCAAACGGTCGTCTCCACATCGAAGCGTGGCGCTTTCCCATCAATACTACAGCGAAGAAAGGATTGGAACCTCCAGAGGCTTACAGCGGAAGACTGCCAGAGCCAGGCGAAAATAAAACAGTCGTGCGAGCAATGTGGGGCAACAGAGATGAGATATGTAGTGTTGCAGCTGAGGGGCGCAGATGAGGGTGCGACGGTATTTTTCACTTGTCCAAAGTGTAATTTCAAGTACGTGAAGTGTCCTTCAGTTGCTTACAAAGATATGCTAACGACAGCTCCGATCATAGGTACAGCACAAACAATTAAACATCATGACTTGGCTCCGTGTTGCCGTCGAACGACGTCCTTCTAATCAAGGAGACAAGATGTCCGCAATCGCAACAGTACGAAAGACGAGGTGCAGGTAGATAGCAAAGCAGTGCAAAGCGGCCATTCCTCCTTTCTGTTTCCATCACCTAGAGTAGTTGGTTGCCGAGTAATCCAGAGTAGCTATTTCTGTTTCTGTTGAGCCTCGGCAGCAAGAAAAGAAGCTGGCTGATTGGTCCTTTGGCCTGGATAGTAATCAATGTTTGGCTCTTGTATAGAGACAAGACAGAACCTGACGTACATTCCTCACACAGAGCTGCACCCGGATTGGGCTTATTCTGGCATTTCTTGAGTACATTACCGCACCTATCTGCATCGAACGTTCAGTGTACTATGCCTTATTCGTAAGGAAAGAGCGCATTTACGAGATCCACACCGGCTGTAGCCTGAGACCGCAAAATTCAGGCAGTCAAGACACTTTTGGTCGGGCATCTTAAGGGACGAGATAAATAGGATTTGATAGATTATGACAAGGTTGGATAGGAAGTTCGAACACCTGAATTATAATGGGATAGGACTAGGTCCAGATATCCAACATGCAGTCTGATTGGAATAGACGGATTTAAAACAAGCTTAGTTTTTTTCATAAGAGTTAAAAGTCGGGAGGGTGATGAAAGCTCAGCCTTTCTATATATTGCGATAGCTCTTATCAGCGCGGGGCTGTTGCTGCTGCCTGGAGTAAGGGAATCAAGAAATTTATCCATCTCGCCGAAACTTATTCTGGAGTGAATGTAACCGGGGAAGGTCTCTTATCGTCACGGCCCCGATTTCTCTACAGCCTCACGTAAGATAATCTGTGTTTCCATGCTCGTCTGGATGAACTACGCACTCCCAGCTATTCTGGACACAATAGCAGGTCAAGCGGCAGAGGTCGGCTCTCGCAGAGGCGATAATGTTTCCCAGCCCATACTCGGCCGCATAACGCTGAAGAGGCAATCACGGGTCGTTCTTTGAATTCAAAATTGTTATGGACTGCGCTTGATAGCAGGAGCGTTAGTCCCACAGCGTCTGGTATTGAGACACGTACAGCTCTATTAGAAAGTACTGAGAGCGCATACACTGCTTCCAGCTGTAAACCCGCTGTAAGCCGTCAAAAGAGATAGTGGGGCGTAACGAGACGTCTTAGCGCACAAAGTCTTAGTAGCCGAGGACGGCTCAAAATGCCATTTCTGCCCCTAGTCGCTGGCTCCTGGGAGAAGTTCTGTGGGAGCAAACCGGTTCAACGCTACCGGGATGACACGGCTGCTACCGCATTGTGCCTAGGAGACGCGGCTGCTAGGAGAATGTGGCTCCTAGGAAAATACGCTTAGGAGTTGATGAATTCCTGCCACCACAAATTCCTACGATCGTCTAACCTCCTGCTAGGCCCGAAATGCATCCTCCTGGTAGATATTACCTAGGAGGGTCTAGGGCACAGCACCCCTCACGAACGATGCTGATGAAGCTAATCAGACCGCCGCTGAAATTAGCAAGATATAAAATGATCACCAAATCCCTCTTTCCTAGGAACCCAACCTTCCTCCAGAGCTGCAAGTCAGCAAGTAAGACATCGTATCCGTTGGGTGATACTCGTTCTGACCGCTCATAAGACAAAAATGTGCTTCACAGCCAATCCGGCTCCAGTGACCTATGTCAAATGTGGTCATAGGGTCATTACACCTCGGGTAGCAAACACCAGTCCAATGCCCCCAGTATCTCGGTAGCAGCCAGTGGCACCAGCCCCTACAGCAATCAACTTCAGCGTCATCAACCAACCGGATCAGCAAGTGCCCAGAATGCCTGAGAACGGAGAGGGATGCAAAGGGAAAGGAAGGTTCAGACAAAGATAAAGACAAAGGTCAAAAGCAGCCAGTCGCAAGTTCATTAGGCGCTCTGTGGTGGTCCACTGAGTTTTGGAAGAGATATATGGGAGAAGCAGCTGTTGGAGATTATCGGTGTCGATAAGACCGAGTCTTCTTCTAGTAGTGCTTAATCAATGTTGTGGACCCGAATGATCTCTCGCGTATAGTCTTTCCTCAGTAGCACCTTTTCATGTAGCTATGATACGTCGTTCTCCAAGAACCCTCGGCAAGACCTTGCCGCAGCGATCATTGTGTCACTTTGCGAATCTCGATTTAAATTTTGGTAATCTATCGACCTAACTTCAGGCCACTCCTCGTAACCTTTCTCGCCCCTCACGATGCACTAACTATCAGATCGAGCAAGCTCTCCTCGTTCGCTCTGATGACATACGGAGCAGCATCGAAATCAATGAGTATCCCTGCTATAGTACGTGCCTGTCAATATGTCGTATCAAAAATACGAAGGAATACCGCTCCAGGAGGCCATTGTGGGTTTGGGGCGCACCGGATTGGTTATACGCCATTATGAGAATGCTTTGAAGATCCCTCGCATATATAGGAACCCGCACGCTTTATTAGAGGAGAGGGAGATCGAGGACATAACCAAGGAGCAGAACATCATGTTCCTGGAAAACGAAAAGGAAGTCTACCTACGATTAGGAAATCATGACGGCATTGTTCGCTGCATCAATCTATCCGAAGAAGGCATTGAAATGGTGTATATGAAAAACGGATCTCTGTACCTCGAACTTCGGAAGCCACCTAATCATCTGGTTTCTCGATGGATCCTTCAACTTGCAAAGACTATATATACTCTATGCACATTCAAAATGTGTTATCCTAGGAGATATTGCCACGAAAAACGTCCTGCTTGACGACAATATGTCGGCTAAACTTTACGACTTCAGTGACTCGGCGGTCGTGCCCCTTAGTAGCGACATGAGTCAAACACTGCATTACGGACTATCTACCCATACAGATATATTTCAGTTCGGCTCTTTAATATACGAGACATTCGAAAGAAAGCCTTTCGAGTACGATCTACTTGCCAACGAAGACGTGGACGCGCTGAGGCTTAAGAGTGGAGATGAAGATTGGCAAGCGTTCGCTATCTACCCACGGCCAGAACTTTTGCCAAACACGGAGCATCTTCAGCTTGGTTATATTATTTTGAGATGCTGGATGGGGGCTTACAGGCATATGAAAGAAGTTTATGAAGACGCTGCAAGAGAGTTTCCTCCGTAGACGGGACACTCTTAGAGAGCTTTTTGAACTGAGGACCTATGATCTATGAAGCCAAAGATGGATCGCACGACGTTTTCTATTGTAATAGCTAACTTATATCAGATCCGATAATAGTCAGTCCAGATTTTTTCTAACCCGACTGCAACGGGAGCTTTGAATGGTGACCGTTCATAGAATATCTCTTTCCGCTTCGCCACGGGAAAATGTTTCGTTTGGGATCGAGATGGGTTCTAGTTATCCTTAATGACCTTTATCAAAGCTATCCTGCTCTTCGTCTTCAATAGTCTTCATAATTCCACTCCCATACCTGCCTATTTCTTCTGTTCAAGATCTAAGAATATCAATCACTCAATACTTGAGGAATTAGGAAGATTCCAATTACCTTGCAAAGACTTTACCAAGCATTATTATTATCTTCTTATGTACACACCGTTATACCTTATCTATTATATAGATTCGCGTTTTACTTCCAATCAAGACTAAGAATCTCCGTCACGTAGAACTTCATCGAAACCTAATGCCTAATTCCCACAATTCCAAGTAACTAACCCTCCATTAGATTGCGATATATTGAAGGGGCCTATTAGGTAGTAAGGTTTTGCCTTTAATCACAGATTAGAATCACCTATATCCAAATAAAATGTTTGTAAATATAGTCTCGCAGCTCCTCCCAGAATTCTATATCGGAGATAAGGATAGTTGGCTCCGTCTGTAAACGCCTGTATTATCCCAAGATAAACTAAGTCGTATTACATTAATATCTCCTGCTGAAGTATAAGTCCTCGAGATTGGCTGTTGATGTATTATTAAGACGACACCTGTTTTAAACGTATAAAACGCTACTATCGCATCAATCGTAGTAGAGATTCCAAATCCTCGATTTAGTGCTGGAGAACAAGATAGAGGGGGAAAAGAAGGGTGTTGGACGTCATAAGGATCCCGATTAAATAGCGGAGGAAGGGATCCAGGGGTATCGATTGCGAGTGTGGTGCTTAAGGCAAGATATAGCACCATCGAAGCATAATAGAATATAGTAAGTTGGATAGAAACCTCTCTAGAGTAGAGTACATTTGCTTTGCTTACTTTAATAGTCCCACCTTTTCCTGCCGCACAGCCCCTCCTTTCCGCACCGTGGGATTGTGAATCCACATGCACTCTTTACGTCCCCTGCAACAAAAACGAAGAGTATTAATAAATCGCCGTCCTGTAAGCATACTATTTCCATCTCCTCAGCCCTTAATTTATTAATATTCTGATCCCTTACTCCTCTAGGGTATTCAACCGCCTGGTGTAGGTAATGAGACCCTGGGTACGATCTATAACCGCCGGTAATAGAGAGCCTAGGTGGATTAGACTATAATGCTGCGTAAGGCTCCTATACTATCCCACTGATTTAGTGCGTGTTTAGGAATGTATAGATTCCTTATAGATGAAAGCGCTACCTATTCCTCGCGACGAAGGTTGCTGTTACCTGATTGGGTTCGAATAAAATGAAGCCACATAAAAACCAGTCCCGAACTAGCTATATACTTACAGTATCGTTGAGTTTCTTACCTAAGGAGGAGAAACTCAAGCTTTTCTAATCTCGTCACCGCCGCCAAGGCGCCGATTGCGGAGGCGATAAAGGACCTAAGACATGCTCCTATAAGCAGCATTCGACTCGGTTACGAAGAACAGAGAACTAAGAACTATCCTGCTCCAAGGGCTGCCTATTTGATTTTGCTGGCACCGAAGAAGATTCAAGGGCGTGGCAAAGTCTTAAAGTGAAATGTGGTGCTATCACGCAGAATCAGGCGCCTATCGGAGATCGCCCAAGACTTTCCATGTTGATGACCGCAGCCTGTTAACTGCCAGCTCCACTACGAGGAAAGGCCGGACACAGTCAAGTTACCTGATAGATTAACATCCGGGCATGCCTTTAGAGGGTATAGACAATTTAGATGCGGTGTATTATATATTGCCTTGACTATATAGCCAATCTTTCTATGAGATCATGTAAATAAAATACTGAAATTCAATTGGTAGCACTTATCTTGCCGATCAGGAAACTAACGTTCAACCGATTCCGGCTCAATAACTCACTTTGGAAGTATCCAAGATCGAGACAATCTGCAATAATGTGCGTATATTGGAGGCGCTTCGTCTTCTATATAGCTGGTTACTCGGCGACAAACGCTCAAGAAGTCCCCTCACAAGCCTCAAAGATTGGCAACCGCTTGACGTCGACGCCTGTTTGGGGCTCGCGATCGCTTCTTTGTGACTGCCGCCCTGGTCACTTTCTTTGCTGTACACGCTCCCACCACGCTGCTGTCACTATCGGAGCGGCTCCCCCAGAGGAAGCATGGGCCTTACATTTGTTAGTCTGATCCGGTGAATTATAGAGAAAGACACGTACTGGGAATACGACACCGTACCGCATGGCCCGTCTCACTCATAGTATTGGAACGCTTGGGTCGCACTACGGGGTATAGACTTGGACCGTGTAGCTCGTCCTCGCTCAGATCATCGAAACAGCCGTGGCTGGGGTTTATCTCGGCTGCCATGTCTGGCGGTGACGCTTTCCTGTATTGGTAGTCCTTTGACGTTCTGGCTGTGGTCGTGGGCAGGTGGATACTATTGATGGTCACGTCCAATGAATCTCCAAGCGAGGAGGCTGTAGTAGCGGTAGGAAAGGAGGAGTCCTTCGCCGTGTCTCCTTGTTCGTCTGCTTTGCTAGCCTGCGATCGAGGACCCCTGACTACTTTAAACGGTTCAATGCTTTTATATATGTCGTGATAGACAAAGTCGTCTTCCAAGGCATCGGTGGTAGAAATAGCCAAGGGACTCTCATCGACATTACCAATGGGTGGATCACTATCTTTACTTTCGGAAATCAGGATAGGTGTTTCTAGGACTGTCAGCAGATATTCTCAATGAGCTCAGGATGCGTACCCTCGTTGTCGCCGACGGCTGATCGAGAAAAGATGTAAGACGGGCGGCAGCTACCTTGATCCTTGGGACTTATCGAGAGGTCTACACAGGGAATGAATGCGGGTTGTAAAGTGAACCTCTCGATAGGTAGAAAGTCATCCCAACCAGGTGCTTCATCCTCTACTCTAGGTCGAGATTCCACGCCGGCAGATATATCGAATGATACTTCGTCGACTGTAAGATCCAACTTGGTATCTGAGGCCCAGAGCCATGGCTGCGTATAGTACTCCATTAACGGGTAACCTTCACCTACTCCTTCGTGCGCCGTAGCCTGGAGTAATTCGAGACTGGGAAAGTCTAGATGTCTAGGACCAGGCTGGTCTGATGTAGAGGGCATATTGTTGGTACGGCTTGCTACCGGAAGACCTAGTAGCTTAGCCATGGCTCTCAGACCTAGGGTAAGCTCCTTACCTAAGGTTTGATCTTTATAGTCTCGTCCTAATATATCGTTGGCTGGTAGATCGCGAGGAAGGCGTAACTTAGGTGCGATAGGCGTTTTCTGAGAGCAAGGTTCCTGGGTTGGTCGCCGATTAGATACCTGAGGAGGGCCGTGGTAGAAGGCAATGTCGTCTAGAGAAATCGTAGCCATTGCTGTGAATTGACGTAAGTAGGGTTCACGAAATGTCGAGTGGTGTAAGACCTGAATGCAGGCTTTCTATTAAAGGTGGTATCTGGGCAGTAACCTGTCAAATAACAGTTAAAGAGGGATAATTCGCACTCCGAGAGAATTATAGTTACCTTTAGGCTATAGCATATCCTCCTGCAATCTACCGTCGGTGTCATTATTAAACGCCACACAGATCTCTTACCGTCCCTAGCGGCGAGGCACTCTGCCTGGAACGAGCTAGGCAAGGCAGACTTTCTATAGAGGCGAAGACCAGGTATGTGCAAGGATATACTCGCCAACTCGAGAAGCGAAAGGCGTGGAATCTGTAGGCTGGAAGTGGCGATAACGGCGAATCCCAGCCACTTCTGAGTTATAGCCAAAGACAGACTGACTCCGGTAGGAGTATGCAGCTCGCATCGCTCCTAATTAACACCTGCAAGCGGTCCATTAGTAAGGTGGACAGGACGACCAAAACAGGTGGAGCGGTACCTTTGGCGTCAGATTGGCTTGTCCTTGTCAATCTTTGCCCAACCAGGGCCCACGTCCCGAGACCGAGGCGTCTCAGCCAAGTGCGAGCGAGGCGGAGCTGAAGGGGAACTATCAAGGGTTGTGTGAAAGAAAGTAGAACTGTGAGGGCCGGCGGATATATATGCAGGCAAAGCAGCGAGGGCCCGCCTTTACCCGAACGGGACGCACTAAACCCCGACGGGAGGGAGCCCAACCCGAACGCGTAAACAGCGACAAAGTTCTTATATAGTTTATTAAGAGGTATTTTAAATTTAAAGTAATTAAATAGAACCCTAATTAATAATAGGAGCTTATTAATATCCTAATAAAATATTACTAGATAAGCCTAATTTAATTTAGGCTAGATATCTAATAGGGTCTTAGGGTAGGATTTATCCTTAGCTATTATATCTTTAATATAAATTAATAGTATATTAATATAAATTAGTAGTATATCTTTAATATAGATTAATAATACTTTACTTTTAAAGGGAGATTACCCCCTTATATTACTAGGTACCTACTTAGAGTAGTAAGGGAGGTTTATAGAAGTATACCTTTTTACCTTTAATTTA
>JAABUR0100000692.1_pt1 | contig 68822 bp, 63 predicted proteins | sample 5560091 | NCBI WGS metagenome assembly JAABUR01 (sample SAMN10711879, study PRJNA513375) | rock metagenome | isolation source: Antarctica rocks | place: Antarctica: Victoria Land, University Valley sud
CGATGATCGCGGTCGTCAGCATGGGAGGGGCCCCCGCAGGTGCAGTGACGGCGACGAACAGCCAGGCCAACTCGCCGCAGGTGGCCGGCGATCCGACCTCGGACACCACGGCCCGGTTCCCGACCAACAAGCAGAACGAGACGTCGATCGCGGTGAACCCGGTCAACAGCAACCGGCTGATCGCCGGCGCGAACGACGAGCAGCGCCAGCCCCCGTGCGGGCCCGGCCCCGTGCGCGGCCCCGACGCCGAGGAGAGCGACTGCTCGTTCTTCCCGAACGTCGGGACGTCCGGCATCTACACCTCCGCCGACGGCGGCGTGACCTGGACCAACCGGGGCCTGCTCGACGACCAGGCCTCGTGGAAGAACCAGCCGATCGGGCAGCGGCTCGTCTCCGACGGCGACCCGTTCATCGTCTACGGACCCAAGCCCGACGGTGCCGGGGGGTACTCCTACGCCAACGGCGCCCGCGCCTACTACGCCACCCTGGCCAGCTACTACGACAACGCCGGCCCCAACCCGGTGAACAAGTTCCCCGAGTTCATCGCCGTCTCCTACAGCGACAACAACGGCAGCACTTGGTCCGCGCCGGTGTTGGCCACGACCAAGAACAACCCGAACGACTTCAACGACAAGGAGTCGATCTGGGTCGACGACCTGCCGAGCAGCCCCTTCTTCGGCCGGGTGTACGTGAGCTACACCGAGTTCCGCGCCGCCGGCCAAGCCGAGCCGATCATGGTCTCGGTCTCGACCGACGCCGGCAACAGCTTCTCGGCACCGAAGCAGCTCTCGCCCGCCGGCAACAACGGCACCGGCAACGGGCGGCAGGGCTCCATGGTCCGCTCCGGACCCGACGGCACCGTCTACGTGGCCTTCGAGCAGGGCTTCAACCAGGTGATCACGGTGAGCCGCGACGGCGGCGTGAGCTGGACCCGCCCCAGCGTGATCGGGCCGGTGGACGACATCCCCGACCCGCTGCCCGGCTCCAACTTCCGCACCGACAGCTTCCCGAGCATCGCCGCCGACCCGAGGCCGGGCAGCACCACGCTGTGGGCCACGTGGGCCACCGAGACGGCCAGCGGCGCCACCCGCATCGTCGTGACCCGGAGCACCAACCGGGCGGCCACGTGGTCCCCGCTCACCAGGGTGAGCACGGCGGCGGAGGGCGACGCCTTCTTCCAGGGTCTCGACGTGGCCCCCAACGGACGGGTCGACCTCGGCTACCAGGCCCAGAAGGCCATCGACCGGACCACCTTCGGGACGGGCAACGCCGCCATCGACTCCTGGTACGTGAGCAAGATGGGAGCCGGCGCGTGGACGGCGCCGGCGAAGGTGTCGACGGCGAGCACCGACCCGGCGGCGTCGTCCCAGAACAACCTGCAGCGCCAGTTCATGGGCGACTACAACACGCTCGTGTCGAACGACGCCAACGCCTGGTTCATCTGGACCGACACCCGCAGGGGCGAAGGCTGCCCGGCGGTCGACGCCTACCAGCACTACCTGGTCGACAACGGCCTGGTCGTGCGGGGCGACATGGGCGACCGCCTGGCCAGCCGGGCGGGCAAGAACCCCTACGCCGACGACCCGAGCGAGAAGCCGGCCCCGCCGCTCGTCTGCCCGCCCCAGTTCGGCAACAGCGACGCCTTCGTGGGCCGCATCACGCCCTAACCGATCCGGTCGGTCAACTTGAACTCAGATGTAGGGGCAGTGGCGACAACCCTGGTCACAGCACGTGCCGCGGGCGGCCAGCTCGGCGGCGGTGAGCACGAACAGCCCGGTGGCGGGGTCGAGGTAGCCGGGCGCGCCGGCCCGCATGGCGGCGGCGTGGGCGACGAGGATCGCCTCCCGCCACGGATCGTCGGGCGCCAGCCGGGAGGGGTGTGGCTCGTGGAGTCCTCGGCCGGTGGCCACCGGTCGGGTCAGGCCGACCAGGTCTCGCGGCCCTTCATGCCGTACATGGCCAGGTAGAGCGCCCGTCCGGGGCGAACGGCCACGAACACGGTGTCGGGCGACCCCTCGGGGCCGCCCGGGGCGAACTGGTTGAGGTCGTAGTCGAAGACGCCGTCCCACAACCGCTGCTTGGTCTCGGTGTCGGTGTGGGCCTCGGCCGTCCCCCACACCTCCACGCCGTCGCCCGCCTCGGTCACCTGCCAGTGCATGGCCACCCTGGGGTTCTGGGCGATGTTGCGGGCCTTCACGCTCGTGGCCGCCGTCATGAACCAGATGGTGTCGCCCTCCCAGGCGGGGTGCACGGGGACCACGTCGGGGTCGCCGTCGGCGCCGACGGTGGCGACGTGGGCCCACGGGCTGAGCCGAGCCGATTCACGCTTGATCCCTTCGAGGTCCATCGGGCTCCTTCAGGTGGCCGACGGTGTGCTGAACACGATGGCACGAACAGGGTCAGGTGAGGCGATGGCCGGGCCCTTCGTCACTGGAATCGCTCTGCTCCGAGATGAAGGAGAACCTCCCGTCGGGCTCCAGCACGCCGAGGGACACGGCGGTCAGGTCGGTGATCCCCTGGCCGCGGGCGCCCTCCTTCACCTCGTCGAGGGTCACCCGCTCCATCCGCAGCACCTCGCCCAACACCACCCCCCGGGAGATGATGACCCGCGGGACCCCGTCCAAGACGGGCCGAGCCCGTCGGAACCGGAACGACAGGTAGGACAGCGCCAGTACCCAGACCGCGAAGGTGCCCACCGCCAACATGGCGCCGGTGATCGACATGTCCTCCTCGGTGACGCCCTGCTGCACGAGGTCCCCCATGGTCACGAGCAGGATGAGCTCGAACGCGGTCAGCTGCGACAGCTCCCGCTTGCCCACCCCGCGCGCCACCAGGAACAGGAAGAAGAAGACCACGGTGGCGCGGACGATGATCTCCATCAGGGAAGCACGACCGTGCGGTAGCGGACCGAGGCCACGGCGGTGTCGCCATCGAGCACCGACGTGGTGGCGGTGACCCACGAGAGCTGCACCGCCGGCTCGATCCGGGCGTCGAAGGACACGACGAGCATGTCACCCGGCGGCGGCTCGAACTCCCAGATGATCCGCTCGCCGTCGGTGGTGGAGGCGGTCGGGTCGGGGGAGAGGCCGTTCTCGTCGAAGGAGTCGAAGTAGCGGGCCGTGGTGGCCAGGCGAACCGGGCCGTCGAAGCCCCCGGCGCGGCGGATCTCGACCGACCACGGCGAGGCCAGCCCAGGCCGGGTGACGGAGGCGTAGCGCACCTCCAGGTCGTAGCCGCCGCCCGACGAGCGCGTGGAGCGGGTGCGCACGCCGTAGCCGCCGAGGGCCCCGACGGCGAGGAAAGCCACCAAGGCCACGATGAACACCCGGCGGCTGGCCCGGCTCCGCCGTACCGCCCGGTCGTCGTTGGGCGCCGGGGCCGTGCTGGTGCCGGCCCCGTCGGTCCCCGAACCAGGCGCGGGTTCGGCGGCCATGGTGCCGAAGGTACCGACGACCGGCGACGCGGCCAGGGATGCCTGGCTGGCGTGGCACGCCAGTCTTCGCTCATGAGTTGTCACACGTCCTGCGCATACTTCTGGGAGACCCGATCGAACGATGACGGGTCCTCGCTGGCGAGAGCCGCCCCTTGTCACCCAAACAGGAGGCCGACCGCCGTGCGATTCCTCTTCCCGCCCGAAGACCAGCCCCTAGACCAGTCGTGGTGGCGACCGTTGGAACAGGTCGCCCAGAGCGTGGCGGGGCGTCCCCGCTACCGCTTCTTCGATCTGAGCGACTTCATGATGATGTGTGGGATCAACCGTGCCCCCCGGCCCCGCTTGATCCTCTACAAGCACAGCTACACGCGGCGGTACCTCAACCTCGATGATGCCGGCCTCGCTTACCGGTACATCGCGCCCCGGGAGACCTCGTCCGGATCGGGCCGGTATCTCGTCCATCGCACCATGGAGGAGGCGCTCGAGGCCCTCGCCCTGTGGGAGCTGCCCTGGATGAAGCCGGAGCTCGAGGCCCACACCGGCGGCCTCAGCTGGGAAGACCGGTGGATGCTTCGCCCCGACCGCGGCGACGACGGGTGCGACGTGGGAGGAGGGGCTCATGGCCATCTGCGCCTGGTGTGAGCGGGAGATGAAGACGGCGCCCTCGTGCACGGTCCGAGCTTTCCACCGATCCGGGGTCACCTATCCGATGGCTCCACACGGCAGCAGCGCTCAGGACCGTCGCTGGAGCGACATCGCGGCCCACCGGTGCGGCGACTGCGGCGTGGTCCCTGGCGGTTTTCACCATCCCGGCTGTGACATGGCCGAATGCCCGGCGTGCCGACGCCAGCTCCTCAGCTGCGGCTGCCGCTTCGACGAGGACGGTGATGAGGACGAAGACGACTGGTGAGCTAGGCAGCTCAGACCTTGGTGATCGTGGCCCGCAGGCCGAGCCTGCTCCGCGCCGGCCATCGGCGATCCGTGGTCACCAGGCGGTCGGCGTCGAGCTCGCTCGCGGTGGCGATCACCAGGGCGTCGGGGAGCTTCAGCGTCCGGTGGCGGGCCCGGAGAGCCGCCGCCGATGCGGCGATGTCCTCCCAGCGGTTCGACCTTGATGGGCACACGATCGACCAGCCGCCCGACGGTGGCGACTGCTTCCGCGCCGCAGGCGTCGTAGATCGCCCTGGCCCACGCCTGCGCTCTGGGGCGGGGGCCCGATGAGATCGCCTGGCTCGCTCCAGCGCGCGTCGGCCAGTCACCGGTCAGGTCGAGCAGACGCATCGACCGCTCGAGGCGGAACGCGGCGAGGCATCGGTCGTCGGCGAAGCGATCGACGACGCGGAAGCCCTGGAAGACCTCGGCGGCACAGGTGAGCAGGTCGCGGGCGGCGTACAGGCGAGCCATCGGCGTGCCCGCCCTCAGGGTGTGGTGCGTGGCGCGAACGTCCCTGAGCTCGTCGGGCGCCGGTGGCCAGGGGAACTTCGGCATTACAACTGATCGATGTCGCCTGCCAGCGATGCAACCAGGTCAGGAAGGCCGCCTGACGCCAGCCACCCTGTGGGTGAGACGGCAGCGTCACCGAGGACCAGGGCGCGACGTGGATGTGGTCGTGGTGGGCGAGGCGTCGCTCCGATCCGTTCGCCGCGCGTGTAGTGACGTCGAGCGTGAGCTGCAGGTCGAGATCAACCCGGTGGTCGTCGATCACGATCGTTGGCCGAGGCCAAGCCGGAGCCATTCATCGCTCAGCTCAAGAATCAGCCCCTCGTGCCCATCCCCATCTAGCGCTGATGACTCCCGCAGACGAGACGTGGCTCGGCGAGACGATCGCCACGCGCCGCCTCGATCGTGTGAAGCCGAACATGGCCGCCGCCGGCCTCCGCCCGCGCGGCGGCGAAGGTGCTCACCGCCTCGTCCTCGACTACGCCCGCCACCAACTCAGCGAGGTCATCGCCGCTCACGACCTGGCCGATGCCGACGACATCCGGCGGGATCGGGCCCTGGCCGAGTAAGGGGACTTCGCCTCACGCCAGCTCAGCGCCGCTCATGTCGAGGCCGCCGCCGACGTGGCCGAACGAATCGTCAACGCCGTGGCTTCATCTCTGGCCGCGAACCCACCACCGACGCGCACGCAGAAGCCGAAGCCATGAGTCTGTCTTCGTTCGCTGCGGCTCACTCGTCGCCCGGCAGCCGGACCCACTTGGGGCGCACGACCGTCGGGGGCGTGTCGGGCACCCGGGCCGAAAGCTCCTCCCGCCGGTCGGCCAGCTGGTGGTACTCCGCCTCGATCCTCCGGCGCAGCGGCGGCCAGAGCCGGGCCAGGCGGGCCCGACGGCGGGTGGCGGGCGAGAGGGCCATCAGCTCGATCATCCCGGCGCCGGCGCTGGCCACCGAGCCGTCCCGGCGCACCACGTGCATGCTGGCCCGCCGCTCCTCCTCGGGCACGGCCGCCAGCAGCACGTCGAACAGCGGGTCCGAGAACGGGAGGATGGAGAGCGGCTCGCCTTCGTGACCGGCCCTGACCAGGGCCGCTTGGTGTCGTCAGTACCGTCAGAGGTCGTCGTAGAACAGGATCGGCCGGTCGAGGACCTTGCCGCCGCCGCCGCCGCCCACGCCGGTCACCCGAGCCCGGCCCGGGCCAGCACGTCGGCCAGACGGGCTTCGAGGGCGTGGTCGGCGGCCACCATGGGCAGGCGGTGCTCGTTGGCCGCCAGCAGGCCGAGGTGGCGCATCATGTACTTCATCGGGATGGGGTTGGTGTCGTAGAAGACGGCCCGGTTCAGCTCGTACAGCTCGTCGTGGATGGCCCGGGCCTCTACCAACGAACCGGTCGCCACCGCGTCGGCCAGGGCGGCCACCTTGGCCGGCACGAGGTTGCCGACGGCGTTCATCAGGCCGGTGGCGCCCACGGCCATCATGGGCAGGCTCAGCTCCTCGAGGCCCACGAAGATGCGGAAGCCCTTCCCCACTCGGGGCAGCAGGTCGCTCACGAAGCCGAGGTCGTTCACGGCGTGCTTCATCCCCACGAAGGTGGGCACCCGCTCGGCGATCTGGGAGAGGGTCTCGACCGTGACGCCCACGGCCGTTCGGCCGGGGATGTGGTACACGAGCACCGGCAGGTCGGTGTGGCCGGCCACGTCGACGAAGTACTCCACCAGGCCCCGCTGGGGCGGCTTGAGGTAGTACGGCGTCACGACGAGAACGGCGTCGGCGCCGGCATCGGTGGCCTGCTCGGTGAGCCACACGGTCTCGGCGTGGGACTGCGAGCCGGTCGCCGCCACCACCGGGATGCGCCCGGCGGCGGTGTCGACGGCCACGGCGACCAGGCGGGCCCGCTCCTCCAGGGTGAGGGTGCTGGGCTCGGCGGTGGTGCCGTTCACCACGATGCCGTGGGAGCCCTCCGCCACCTGGTGTTCGACCAGCCCGGCGTAGGCGTCGAGGTCGACCTCGCCGTCCCGGAAGGGCGTGACCAGCGGCGGGTACGAGCCCCGCAGCTGGTCGTCGCCCAGCTCGATCACGACCCGGCCTCCGGGCGGTTGGTGGCGAACCCGGGGTGCGAGCCGAGCAGGCGGGCCGGGCGGGTGAGATCCTCCTGCCACATGAGGGAGTCCATGGCCAGGTGCAGCGGGCTGTCCTGCACGGTGAGCTCGTAGACCGGCTCGTCACCGGAGCGGTGGTGGTGGACGGCCCAGCCCGGCGCCGACAGCATCAGGTCGCCGGCCTTCCACTCGTAGGTGCGCCCGGCCACCACGCTGCTGCCGTGGCCGGAGAAGTAGAAGTTGATGGCGGCCGCGCTGTGGCGGTGGGGGCGGTCGACGATGTTGGCCGGCCGCAGGCACATGGTGGCGAAGAAGCTGTTGGTGGTGCCGTTGGTGCGACCGGTGGCCGGGTTGTACAGCAGGTAGAGGCGCCGGCCCTTGTACTCGGCGCCGAGGGCCTCGAGCTTGTCGAGGTGGGGCTTCACCTGCTGCCAGGGCCAGAAGAGCGGCCGCTGTTCGACCACGTCGGGGCTGATGAGCTTCTCGTAGGCCATGAGCTGGGCGCCGTCGTCGCCGAGGGGGAAGACCTCCTCGAAGGGGTGCGCCGCCCGCTCCTCCTCCGGCTCCGCGGCGGTGGCGGGCGCCGTCGGCTCGTCGGCTGTGCCCTGCTCGACGTGGTGGACGTTCAACGCCTCCAGCAGCGCCTCGTTGCTGTAGGACAAGCGGACCTGCCGCTCGTCGGTGGGGTTGTGGTGGGTGTAGGTGGCGAGGGCGGGCGCGTACCAGACGTCGTACTGGTCGAAGTCGATCCTGCGACCGTCGACGTCGGCCCGGCCGGTGCCAGCGATGGCGAAATTCACCACCGACGAGCTGTGACGGACCGGTGCGGTGGACTCACCCGGCAGGAGCACCTCGAGGGTCACCCGGATGCCGGGCGCCAGGCCGAGGGCGGGGGCGGTGGCCCGGGGGTGCACGATGAGCGATCGGCGGCGGCCGTCGGCCGGGCGGGGCAGGCCGGCCAACCGTTCGATCTCGGCGTCGATGTCCTCCTTGGTGACCACCACCGGCGGCCAGATGTCGCGGGGCACCTCGGTGGCGCCGGTGCGGTCGACGAAGCGGGCGGGCTCGTCGTGGTCGGTCATGGGTTCCTCCCCGATGGTGAGCGGGCGCGGAGTCGTGGGGCGGCCCGGTGCCGGGTCGGCAGGGCGGTACCCCGGCCCTCCTCGGTGGCGCGGGCCAGGCAGGCGATTCCGAGGGCGAGGTCGGAGATGCCCATGCCCATGGCCTTGAACACGGTGAGGTCGGCGCCGGCCGGCCGGGCCCGGCGCTCGGTCACCACGTGGCTGAGGGGCACCACGGCCGACCACCGCTCCTCGTCGTCGCCGGCGTAGGCGGCCAGCTCGGCCGACAGGCGCCGCACCTGCTCCACGCTGTCGGCGGTGACCAGGGTTGCCCGGTCGAGCAGGGCGGGCTCGAACTCCATGCGCTCGGGGGTGATGGCGCCGATGGCGTTGAGGTGGGCGCCGGCGGCCACCATGGCGGGGGCGAGGAACGGCTCGGTGGCGCGGGTGACGAGGGTGATGATCGAGGCGCCGTCGACGGCAGCGGCCACCGACGGGGCCGCTTCGGCCAACAGGTCCAGCTCGTCGGCCACGCGGGCGGCGAAGGCGGTGCGGTGGGCCTCGGTGGGGCTGAACACCCGCACCCGCCGCAGGTTGCGCACGGCGGCCACGGCCGCCACCTGGGCCAGGGCCTGCTTGCCGGTGCCGATCACGGCCAGGTCGTCGGCGGCGGGGTCGGCGAGGTGGTCGGTGGCCACGCCGGCGATGGCGCTGGTGCGGAGCTGGCCGAGGGCGAACGCTTCGATCACCGCCCGCGTGGCACCGGTGGCACTGTCGAACAGCACCAGCAGCGGCGCCGCTCCCCCCTCGGTGTGGGCCCACGTCTTGGTGCCGACGAATCCCTCGAGGTCGAAGGTGGCCCCGACGGCGTGGAGGTTGGAGTGGTCGCCGAAGGACACGTGGGTCTTCACCATGTTGCGGGCGCCGCCCCGAGCTTCGAGCGCCAACCCCTCAGACAGGGCGACGATGGCTTCGGAGAGGTCGATCAGCTCGACCACGTCCTGCTCGGTGAGCCACACCGCCGGCGCCCCGGTCACACCCGCTCCTCCAGCGGCGAGGCGACGGGCGGGGCCAGCTCCAGCGCGTTGACGACGAGGGCGTGGGTCAGGTAGCGGCCGACCAGCATCAGCACGGCCACGGCGGCCGCCGGCCCGAGCGCGTCGATCACCCGGTCGAGCTCGGCGGCGACGCCATGGCCGTGGTGGGCCAGGAGGGCGAGGGTCAGCTCCTGCACGGCCCGCTCCCCCTCCGCCAGCGGTCCGGCCTGCGGCGGTGCGCAGGCCAGCACGGCGCTGACCCAAGCCTCGTCGAAGCCGAGTCGGAGGCACAGCCGCTCGTGCTGGTGGCGCTCATAGTCGTTGCCGGTGGTGGCGGCCACGGTGAGGGCCACCACCTCGGTGAGCTCGTCGGGGAGGGCGGCCTTGAGGTCGTCGGTGAAGGCCATGAACGACCGGAGCACGTCGGGCTGGTGGGCGGTGCACCGGAAGAACTCGCCGAGGTAGCCGAGCCGCTCCACCCTCGGTGCGAGGGCGGCCCGCAGGTCGTCGGGGAGCTGGTGGATCTCGAGGCGCTCGATGCGATCCGACATCGGGGCTAGATGGGCGAGACGATCGAGTTCGGGATCAGCGTGGAGTCGTACACGCAGCGCAGCTCGCGGAACCGCAGCCGTTCGCCGCCGGTGTCGATCACGGCCAGGTAGCGGCCGGTGTTGAACACCCTGGTCTCCTCTTCGGCCAGGGTGCGGAACACCGAGTAGCCGGCTCGGGCGGCGACGGCACCGTCGGGCAGGGGGCGCAGCCGGGCCGGGCCGACCACGTGGCCGAGATAGCGCGGCGCGTACATCGAGGTCTCCCGCACGGCCACCACCCGGTCGGCCAGCATCCCCCGGCTTTCGCAGAGGATGGCGGCCAGGGGCAGGCCCCGGTCGTGGTTCTCCCGGGCGATCACCTGGTAGAGGCACACCTCGGTGAACAGGTCGGGCCACCGCTCCAGCTCGTCGTCGTCGAGACACTCGACGTACTCGGCGAACAGGTCCTGCACGCGGGCCCACACGAGCGAACCGGGAGCCACGTCGGCCGGCGACAGCTCGGCGACGGTCACGTGAGGCCCATGACGGTGCGGTAGTGCGCATAGAAGGCGCGGATGGCGGCTTCGGTCACCATGTGGTCCTCGTCGCCGGTGCCCCGGCCGCCCATCTCCAGGAGCCCGGCGTCGGCCGGGTGCTGGCCCACGCCGTCCTGGGCCATGCGCATGACCTCGCCGTCGTCGATCGACACGTAGCCGGCCGGCCCCATGAGGTTGGCCTGGCGGAGCCGGATGCGGGTCATCTCGTCGGTGTCGTCCTCGTAGCCGAAGAACGCCCAGATGAGGTCGTGGGCGCCGGGCCCCCGGGGGATCATCTGGCGGGTGGCGAGGGTGTTGGTCTGCTGCTGGACGATGAGGTTGGGCCACAGCGTCTGCATGACCACGGTGGCCGAGCCGGGGAACTCCCGCACCGGGGTGAGCAGGTTCGGGTCCTGGAGGGAGAAGCCGGCCTTGAACGACTTCATCTCGGCCGTGGCGGCGGTGGCCTCCTGGTCGCCCTTGCTCGACACGAGCACGCTGTGGCGGCCGGTGTCGTCCATCTGCACGGCCGAGGGCTGGTCGGCCCGGAACAGCCCGAAGGTCACGAGGAACACGTGCAGGAGGCTGGCGTGGTAGGGGTCCTTGATGTTCTCGAACATCAGCTTCCAGTTGCACGGGAGCCGCTGGCGGGAGTAGCCGAGGAGCCGCAGGGCCCGCCCGTCGAAGACCCGGTCGAACCAACCGAGCATGGCTGGGCCGAGGTAGTCCTCGAAGGGCGGTGTGTCGGGGTCGAAGGAGGCGAACAGCACGCCGTTGCGTTCGGCTACCGCCAAGGTGGTGAGGGCGTGGTCGCCGGCCACGAAGTCGTCGGGCATGCCGCCCTGGCCGTTGACCCCGTTGCGGAAGGGCACGCCCAGGAGGCGCCCGTCGAGGCCGTAGGTCCACTGGTGGTAGGGGCACTCGAGCTTGGAGGCGTTGCCGAACGGCTCCCGGCAGAACTGCACCCCCCGGTGGGCGCACCGGTTGACCACCACGTTGACCCGGCCGTGCTTGTCCCGGGTGAGGACCACGGGCGTCTCGCCCACGTTGGTGCGCTTGAAGTCGCCGGCGGCGGGCACCTCGGCCGCCAGCCCGACATAGGACCAGCTCGGCCCCTGGAAGATCCGCTCCTGTTCGAGCCGGTACAGGTCAGGGTCGCTGTAGACCCAGTACGGGACCCGGCTCGAACCGTCGCTCGGCCAGCGCCTAACCGGTGTCGCGGCCGCTTCGGTGTGGAGCGATTCCACGGCGGCACCCATACCGCACCAGCTTGTCACGGGGGGTGGTCGCGAGCCGAGCCAGGCCCGGCACTGCTGCGGGTCGACTACCCGGGGTCAGTCGAGAGCCGCACGCGAACCGGCCGGCCCCGATCGATCTCCACGACCCCAGCGGTCTCGAGCACGGCCGCGACCCATGCCGCTGTCGCACGCCTTACGCAGCTCTTCAGGTACCCGTCAAGGGTGTCTGTGTGTCGTGTCCTCGAAGGGCGGGGGACGGCGAACGAGGGAGAGGGCGGCAGAACCTCGGGAGGTTGACTGCCAGTCCTGAGAGGCCCCCCAGTCTCTAGAGGAGTCGACAGGACACCGGGTCCGTCACACGGATCGGCACTCGGATAGCGGTCAGCCAGCGCGCCCGGCGACCGTCGGCAACACTTGGCGCATGGCCATTTCCAGCATCCCGGAGATCATCCGCACCTACGGAACCGAGCGTCCCGACGATCCGGCGCTCGAGTACGAGGGGCGGTCGATCAGCTTCGGCGAGCTCCACGCCCGGTCGAGTCAACTGGCCACCGCCTTGGCGTCGCTGGGCGTCAAGGCCGGGGACCGGGTGGCGTTCCTCGAGAAGAACGGGCCCGAGTACTTCGAGGTGTCTTTTGCCCTCGGGAAGCTGAACGCGGTCATCGTCGCCGTCAACTGGCGGCTGGCGCCGGCGGAGATCGCCCAGATCCTCGACGACGCCCAGGCCAACGTGGTGTTCGTCGGCCCGGACTTCTTCGACCACATCGAGAAGGTGGAGGCCGAGCTCAAGACGGTCACGACCATCGTCGCCATCGGCGGCCACGGGAACTGGGTCGACTACGAGGAGCTCATCAACGCCCACCCGGCCGAGGATCCGGGGGCCGAGCCGACCGGGCCGGACGTCGCCTTCCAGCTCTACACGTCGGGCACGACCGGCCTGCCCAAGGGCGTGATGCTCACCAACGACAACTTCTTCGGGGGCGCCATCAAGGTCACCGAGTCGTGGCGGTTCACACCCGACTCGGTGAACATCGCCGTCATGCCCATGTTCCACATCGCCGGCTCGGGCTGGGCCATGGTGGGACTGTTCCACGGCTGTCGCACCGTGCTGCTGCGTGACGTCGACCCTGCCCGCATGCTCAAGCTGATCGCCGAGTTCGGCGTGACCAACGCCTTCATCGTCCCCGCCGTCATCCAGTTCCTGCTCATGACGCCCGGGATCGACGAGGCCGACCTCTCGAGCCTGCGGGCCATCGTCTACGGCGCCGCCCCCATCACCGAGACGGTGCTGACCAAGGCGGTCGAGACCTTCGGCTGCGAGTTCATCCAGGTGTACGGCCTCACCGAGACCACCGGAGCCATCACCCAGCTCGACGGCGCCGACCACCGGCCCGAGCTCCTCCGCTCCTGCGGCAAGCCCTACGAGTGGGTCGAGATCCGCCTCATCGACCCCGACACCGACGACGACGTGGACGAGGGCGAGGTCGGCGAGCTGTGGACCCGCTCCCCCCAGAACATGAAGGGCTACTGGAACAACGATGAGGCCACCCGGGCCGCCGTCACCGAGGACGGCTGGTTCAAGACGGGCGATGCCGGCTACCGCAACCCCGACGGCTTCGTGTTCCTGCACGACCGCATCAAGGACATGATCGTCTCGGGCGGTGAGAACATCTACCCGGCCGAGATCGAGAACGTCCTGGCCCGCCACCCCGACGTGGCCGACGTGGCCGTCATCGGCGTGCCCGACGAGAAGTGGGGTGAAGCGGTCAAGGCCGTCGTCGTGCGCCGCTCCGGCAGCGAGGTCACCGACAAGGAACTGATCACCTCTACCCGCGAGCAGCTCGCCGGCTACAAGCTCCCCAAGACGATCGACTTCGCCACCGAGCTGCCCCGCAACCCTTCGGGCAAGCTCCTCAAGCGGGAGATCCGAGCCCCCTATTGGGAGGGTCGGGAACGCCAGATCCAGTAGGGGCTGGACGAGCGTGGGTTCGCCCGCCACCGGGCGGCCCTGCTCGACTGGCGCCGGGTCCTCCACCTCCTTGGAGCCGTGGGCGCCATGGCCGGGTGCGGTGGTGACGACGGGTCATCGACGGCCGCCAGCGGGTCACCGGTGGGCCGTCAGGCGTTCACCACCATGGGCAGATCCTCGACGTCGAAGTCGTCGCCTGGGGACACGTCGAGGGTGACGGCGACATCGTCGGCCAGGCCGAAGCCGGCGACGAACCAGAAGACGAGCTCGTGGCAGATCCGCTCGATGTCATAAGGGGCGTTCGACTGCTGCCGTGACCGGGCGGACAAGCCTAAAGGCGAGCTCAACCTGCTAGCCGGCACCGGCCGGTGGTTGCCATCTCGATGCGGTCGGCGATCAGCTCCTCGGTGAAGCCCAGGCGGACCAAGGTCTCCCGGGCGATGGACAGATCGGGGACCAGCGCGGTCGCTGCTGCCTCGATGGTCGTTGCTGCCTCGGCGGGTTCGCTGGTGGCGAGGTGGTCGACGGTGGCCGCCGAGCCGGCCAGGAGCAGCGGCAGCACGGCGACGGCGTCGTCGCCCTCCGTACGGAGGACCCGGCAGCGGACGGGACGGCCCTGGATGAGCGCAGCCAACGAGCGGTGGTGGCCCCCGAGGAGGATCTGGCGACCGTCGCCGTCCACCCACACGAGCGGGTAGCGGTTGGAGGGCTTCCCGGCATCGGCGGACGTTCGGCCCGTTCGGGCCCACTCGGGCCCCAGGTAGTACGCCACGTGGTGGGCGACGCAGAAGATCTGGGTGGCGAACATCACCCGCGGGTCCAGGTCGGCCAAGGCGGGCGGACCGGCGATGAGCCGGCCGATGTCCTCGGCAGCAACAACCGGCTCACGCTTTCGCCGCGGTGCTGACGGCCACGGCACCACCCGTCGGTCGCCGTTGAACGCCGAAGCCAGTTCGCGACAGCTCCACAGCCGGGCCGCAGCCTCGCTCAGGAACCGATCAGGCTCGGGTCCAGCCACCCTTGCCATCGCTCTGGAAATCGACGCCGTTGACGGTGATGGGTGTCCACTCGTAGTCATGAGGGGAGCCCAGGTAGTCCCCGATCTCCTCGTCGCTCATGCCCCTGAGGGCCGGGTCCTGGATCGATTCGAGGTACCGGTCCTCGGGGACTCCGAGGCCCGCGAAGTAGTCCCGCTCCGAGAAGGGCAGCTCGACGCGGAACCATTCCGGCGGATCTCCGGACTCGTAGTCGCTCGTCCTGCGGAGATCTCCGACGCCGTCGACGCCCACGCCGAAACACGGCGAACCTCCGGGACTGCCGGGCTCCGAGCTCATCTGGTACGAGAGCCAGACCCCTTCGACGAAGTCCTCCTCGATCTCGGGGGACTCCGGCACCCAGGCGATGTCGTCCCCGTATGAGAGCCACAACCCCTCGTTGATGATGACAGCCGAGGCGTTGCCGGAGATCCTCGGAGCGATCTTCCACGCCGGCCGCGACTCGCAGGTGATCACCCAGTCGCAGTCGCCGTCGACCTGGATCCCTTCGAGCAGACCCGAGAGGGCGTCGTCGAGCGAGGCCTGTGTGATCCGCTTCGACCCGATCCGAGCCTCGAAACCGGTCGCTGTGGTCACCACCTCGCCGGCGAGGGCCCCGTCCCTGGTTACAACGGCCACCTGGCGGCCAAGGGGATGGTCGGGTTGCTCGTGGTGCTCTTCCTTCTTCACTGTCACTCACCTCTGCTCTGTGGTTCTGTCGATCCGCTGCCGCTGCTCTTGCTCGCCTGCTGCTTGAGCGCCGTCACCAACGCCTCCACCTCCTCGCCGGTCGGCTGACCGGGGATCAGGTAGCGGGTCGCCGGTTCCCCGGTCGGCGGACGGGCGATCATGTGGTCGAAGCCGGGAAAGACCTCGACGCGGACGCGGTCGTGACGGTCGGCCCCGTAGACGGCGACGAGCGGGATGGTCAGCAGGTCGGCGACAACGTCCCAGGCCACGGGGTGCTCCATCTCGCGGTGGTGGTTGGGCGAGTCGTCGTCGGGCGGCTCGAAGCCGAGGTCGGCCAGGATCGATTCCTGCTCGAGGCCGAGCCGGAGCTCTGCCGGTTCGATGTACTCGTTGGAGACCGCTTCGATGCAGGCCCCGTCGGGGTCGATCATGCATTGCGTGTAGTGCCACCCGTGGTCCTCGAGAGCGACGATCACGATGTAGCGCTCGCCGCGTGTGGCCACCTTGGCCAGCTTGCGGCTCAGGGCCGATGCCATGACCGCGGCGCCGCCGGCCGCACCGAGCGTAAGCGTGAAGGATTCGTCACCTTCGACGAAGGGCCCCGGGTCTCGGGGATCGCTGCTCATCGGCGGGTCCGACGGATGTGCTTGGCCCGGGCGGCGGCCTCGACCGTGAGGCGGTGCAGCGCGGTGAGGTGGTCGGCGCCCATCGCACCGGCGGAGTACCCGCCGGCGAGCACGAAGGCGACCGGCAGCTCGGCGTTGCTGGCCCAGTCGAAGACCATGCGTTCGCGTTCGGCCAGCATCTCGTCGTCGATGCCACCGAGACCGCCGATCCCGCAGTCCTCGTGGGGGTCCATGCCCGCGTTGTAGACGATCGCGTCGAACAGGGAGGGGACGAGTTGGTCGAGCCGGATGACGATGGCGGTGAGGTAGTCGTCGGCCCCCTCGACGACGTCGAGGGTCGAGGCGCCGCTGGGCTGGTAGTGGTCGAAGTGGTTGGTGGACACATCCAGCTGGGTGAAGCGATCGTCCCCGCCCAGGATGTCGGCGGTGCCGCCGCCGCAGTGGGCGTCGAGGTCGAGCACGAGCACGTGCTCGGCTCCCAGATCGGCAAAGGTCAGGGCGGCCAACGCCACGCCGTTGACGGTGCAGTAGCCCTCGCCCCGGTCACGACGGGCATGGTGCAGGCCACTCGACAGCGACCCGGCCACCCCGTGCGGCCATGCCGCCTCGGCGGCGGCGATGCACCCGCCGGTCGACGCCAGGACGGCGGTGGCGACCCCCGGGTCCCAGTCGAGCCCGGACGAGGTGGCCAGCCACCTCGGCTCGCCGGTGAGGACGGCGTCGACGTAGCCCGGATCGTGGATGCGTTCGAGGTCGACCCGCCCTGCGGCGGCCGGTTCCTGCAGCAAGACGTTGGCGATGGGTTCGTCCCGAAGGTTGGCGGCGAGCAGACCGGCCTTGCGGGTGGTGTCGAAGGCGGTCTCGGCGGCGGCGTAGTCGGGGCCGAAGAACACCTCGAGATCGTTCGCGGACGCCTCGGAACGATCCGGTTCAGTTGCGGGGTGGGTCATGGTCGGTCTCTCTCGCACGACCAATCGGTACGGCCGGCCCGTGACCGGCCGGGCGTGACACGTAACGCGTTACCGCCGAGTCACGCTCCCGCCGTACCGATCTGGCGAGCAAAGGAGATTCAATGACCGACACCCCCACCCGCCCGCACTTCTACGTGCTGGTCGACCGCTCGGGCTCCATGGAGTCGATGCGGGAAGCCGTCGTGGCCGGGTTCAACCGGCTGTTGGCCGAGCAGCAGGCCGAAGGGCCGGAGGCCCGGTTCACCCTGGTGCAGTTCGACAGCGGAGATCCCCACGAGGTGCTGGCCGACGCCCTGCCCGTGTCCGAGCTGGTGCCGTTCACCGCGGCGTCGTTCGTGCCCCGGGGCGGCACCCCGCTCCTCGACGCCACCGGTCGGGTGCTCACCATGGCCGGCGTCCGCGAGGACCAGCGGCAGGCAGCCGGCGACGACCCCGAGGACATCACCATCGTGACCATCACCGACGGCCACGAGAACCAGAGCAACGAGTTCACCCGGGCCCAGATCGTCGAGCTCGTGGGCAACAAGGAAGCCAAGGGCTGGAGCTTCGTGTTCCTGGGCGCCGGCCTCGACGCCTATGGAGAAGCCGACCGCATGGGGTACGACCCCCGGTCGGTCCAGTCCTGGGCTCCTGACGGCACCGGCGCCGCGACCGCGTTCGGCAGCCTCAGCGCATCGATGGCCTCCAAGCGCCGCAAGCTCGCTTCAGCGACGCCCATCGACAAGGGCGACTTCTTCGAAGGGGCCAAGCCCGCCGAGGATGACCGCCGACGACGCACGGGAGGAACCTGACCGGAGCCGTCGCCCGCTCAGCCGCCCTTGCCGCCCTTCTTGTCCTTGCCCTTGCCGTCGTCCTTTCCGCCGCCACCGCCACCGCCGGTCGGCTCGGTGGGCGACGGCGTGGTCGGCGGGGCGGCGCTGGTTGACGACGCAGGCGACGACGCAGTCGACGCGGATGTGGGCGAGCCGGGGGCGATCGACGGGAGGCGGCGCTCGACGTCGTCGACCGCCCGGCGGATGCGGGTGGCCGCCTCCTTGGTCAGATCGCCGCTCCCCTCCAGCTCGTCGACCTTGGCGCGGACGGCGGCGACGCGGGCCTGGGCGGCGGCCAGGTCGCCGGCAGTGGCGGTGTAACGGAGCTCGGCCACCGGCCCGGCGAGGGCCTCCTTGGCGGCCGGGGACACGTCGCTGTCGGTCGACCCACACGCCACCAACGTCAGCGCGACCGCCAGGCTGATCACCACCCGCTTCACGGGTTCACCTCGTCCTCGAGGCGGTCGAGGGCCTTGTCCAGCTCGGGAGGCAGTGTCGCTCCGGTGGTGGTCCGTGCGCCCGAACCTGGCTCGTCGTCGCGGGTGGCGAGGAAGGTCAGCAGGGACACCAGCACGAGCGCCGCCACAACGGCGGCGACGACCAGCCCGCCCCGGCCCCGGGACGTGGCCGGCACCGGCGCCACCGCCGCGTTCGACGCTGCGGGCCGAGCGGCGGGTGCGGCCGACGGAGCGACGGGGGGCAGCACCTGGGTCGCCGGGGCCAGGGCCACGGTGCGCTCGTCGTCGAGGTCGTCGGCGGCCACCTCGGGGGCGGGCCCGGCCAGCGCCGCGGCCATCTCGCTCGCGCTGCTGAAGCGCTGCTCGGGGTCCTTGGCCATGGCCTTGGCGATCGCCGCCGACAGGCCCGGATCGACCTCCGGGCGCACGCGGTCGACCGGCAGGGCCTCGACGTTCAGGATGGTGTGTGCGATTCCCATCGGCTCTTCGGCGGTGAACGGTTCGCGACCGGCCAACGCCTGGTAGAGCACGACGCCGAGCGCGTAGAGGTCGCTGCGGGGTGTCGCCTTCTGGCCCTGGATGCGTTCGGGGGCGAGGTAGGCGGGGGTACCGATCACCATGCCGGCGCTCGTGGCGTGCAGGGACTCGGCGCTCTTGGCGATCCCGAAGTCACCCAGCTTGGGGCTGCCTTCGGCGGTGAGCAGGATGTTGGCCGGCTTGATGTCGCGGTGGATGATCCCGAGGCCGTGGGCCACGCCCAGCGCGCCGAGGACGGCGATGCCGATCTCCCGGGCCCGCTCCGGCGCCAGCGGACCTTCGCCGATCTCGTCGGCGAGGGTGGGCCCGGGCAGCAGCTCCATGACGAAGTAGGCCTGGCCCTCGTGCTCACCGGTGTCGAACACGGTGACGGCGTTGGGGTGGTTCAGGCGCCCGGCGGCCCGGGCCTCGTCCTCGAAGCGGCGGCGACCGGCGTCGCCCTCGGCCACGTCGATCCGCAGGAACTTGATGGCCACGTCCCGTCCGAGACGCCGGTCGTGGGCCCTGCGGATCTCGCCCATCCCACCGAGGCCGATGACCGGTCCGAGCTCGTAACGGTCGACCACCAGCGCGGCGGCATCGTCCGCCCCCCCGTCGACGTCGTTCACCGGGCAGGCACCGCGTGCGACACGTGCGAGAGCCCGCGTTCGGTCAGCTCCGGCCGTCTTGACACCACCCGAACCCTATTCCGGGCGTACCCGGTCGAACCGGCGCCCACCATCACCGGAGCGATGGCGCTACCGGTCGTGTACCTCGGCCAGCCACTGGCCGGTGAGCTGGAACGGGCACAGGTCGTCCACCGCCTCCATCAGCCAGGCCAGCGCCTCCTCGGGGGCGGTCGTCGCCGGGAGCTCCACCACCACGCCTCGGCGAGGATGGTCCTGCACCACCGACCACCCCACCGGCGGGGCGATGCCGTGGTCCTGCAGGCGAGCCTTCACCTTCTCCCGCAGGCCGTGCTGCAACCCGACGCTGGCCCGCCGTCGCCCGGTGGCCGCCACCCAGGTTCCCATCGGCACGCGTGGCCCACCGCCCCGCAGCAGCCCGGCCAGGCCCGAGCTGGGCGGATCGGCGTCGGCGTCGAGGTCGTCCTCGGAGACCTCGGGGAACAGGTTCACCCAACCGTGGCCGGCGGCGGCGAGGGCGTCCATGCGTCCGGTGACCGCCAACCAGTCGTCGAAGCGGAACTCGATCGCCTCCGGCGGGCGGGCCACGTCAGGCCGGTTCGGCCGGACGCTTGAGCAGCCGGCGGAGGAAGCCCGGGAGGCGGAAGTGGATGCGGCGCAGCGCGCCACCGCCCTTGTGGCCGTAGTCGGGCGACTCCCCGAACCGGTACTCGAGGTACAGGGCCTTCACCGTGCCGCACAGCGGCGTGGCCGCCAGCGCGCCGGGCACGCCCACGGCGGCGCCGCCGACGAGCGCGGCCAGCATGGTGGTGGGCGGCGACAGGTTCACCGACTGGCCGACGATGGCCGGCGAGATCACGTAGTTCTCGAGGTTCATGTAGAGCACCACGAGCACGAGGCCGATGATCCCCACCAGCACCCCCTGGGACAGGGCCAGGATGGTGAAGAACGACGTGCCGAGGAAGCCGCCGACCTGGGGGATGAGGCTGACCATGGCGTACCAGACGGCCGCCACCGGCGCGAGGGGCACGCCGAGGACGAGGCCGACGGCGAGGACGTACGTGCCGCCGATGATGGCCACCAGCAGCGAGCCGGCGAAGTAGGTGCCGACCACCCGGTAGAAGACGCGGCCCACCGAGTCGGCCCGCTCCCGGAAGCGGTCGGGCACCAGCTCCCGGACCCGGCGGACCAGCACCTCGCCGTCGAGGAGCACGGCGAAGGCCACCAGCACCACGGTGAAGCCGGCCACCACCCCGCCGACGACCGACTGCGCGGTCGAGCTGACCCGCTCAGCATCGAGCCGGCCGGGCAGGTCGCGGGCCCACTCCTTCACCTCCCCGGCGGCGTCAGCCTCGCGCAGGCGGGGCCCGACCGCGGGCAGGTCGTAGAGGTCGCGGACGGTCTGGGGCAGCTCGCTGCCGAACTTCTCGGCCTGGCGCACCGCCGGCGGCCCCATCACGAACACGAGGGCTGCGAACGCGCCCATCACCAGGACGCCGACGATGGCCACGCCGATGACGCGGGGACAGTTGAGACGCCGCTGCACGGCCTTGACCAACGGTTCCAGGGCGAACGCGAGGAGCACGCCCACACCCATCAGGGTGAGCGACCGGGCCGACGTGCGGGCCAGGGCCACCAGCAGGAAGAGGGCCAACACACCGGCGACGACGCCCGCCGCCGAACGCAGGTCGAGGGACACGACCAGGGGTGCCGGCCGCCGCTGACCGCCGGCGCGCTCCTCGGTGGCGTCGGTCACGATCGGTACGGTAGACGGCGTGGAGCGGACCGGAGGGACCCAGGCCCGCTCCCCCGCCCGGTCCGCCCGCCTCGTGATCACGCCGTTGTCGCTCGGCGTGCTGTTCGGGGCCATCGTCGCCGCCATCCTGCTGCGCAACCTGTTCGTGGCCGGCCGTCGCCCGGTCGGCTGGGCGGTGGCGGCGGCGGTCATGGCCGCCGCCATCGAGCCGGCCGTCTCCCGGCTGTCCCGCTACATGAAGCGGGGTTTCGCCCTGGTGTGCGTCCTCGTCCCCCTCCTGGCCTTCGCCGGCATCGTGGGCCGGGGCGTCTACGTCGACCTCGACCGCAGCACCACCCGGCTCCAGCGAGCCATCCCCGAGGCGGCCGAGCGCATCGAGGAATCCCCCCGCTTCGGTGGGGTCGCTCGCGAGCTGAACCTCTCGGACCGGGCCGACGAGGCCGCGCAGCGGTTGGAGAAGCCATCCTCGGAGGTGGCCGACAAGGCCGCCGGCAGCGGCAGCAGCTGGCTGGTGTGCACGATCCTCACCATCTTCGCCCTGGCGTGGGGACCGCGCTTCAGCACCGGAGCGCTGCGCCAGGTGCGCGACCAGCGGCGACGGGACCGGCTCAGCCGCGTGTTCGGCCAGGCCTTCACCCAGAGCCAGGCCTACGTCGAGGCCGCCCTCGTGCAGAGCGTGGTCGTAGGCGCTGTGGCCTGGTGCCTGCTCCGCCTGTTCGACGTCCCCGCCCCCACGCCGCTGGCCGTGCTGATCGGCGTGATGAGCCTGGTGCCGGTGGTCGGGATCTTCGTCGGCTCGCTGCCGGCGGTGATGGTGACCGCCGGGCTCGACTCCTTCGGCCGGGCCACCCTGCTGCTCAGCATCATCCTCGTGCTCCAGGTGATCCAGGCCGTGCTGTTCCGCAGCATCACCCGGCGCACCCTCTACATCGGACCGGCTGCGGTCGTCATCTTCTTCCTGCTCGGCTACGACGTCTACGGCGTGGGTGGGGCGGTGTTCGGCACCGCCATCGGCGTGTTCGCCCTCGCCCTCCTCGACGCGTTCGCCGAGGATGCCGGCCCCCGCGACCTGCCCCCCGCCGAAGCTGATCCCACCGAACCGTTCCTGGCCGAGGACACCTGAGCCCGGCGCTCAGCTTCTCCCGGTGCCCACGATGCCGACGAAGCTGACCATCTCGCCGGGATAGCCGCCGAGGTTGTGGGTGAGGGCGAGGTCGCGGCCGGGGCCGACGGTGGTGATCGAGCGCTCCTCGGGGGCCTCGCCCCGCAGCTGGAGCCAGGCCTCGAACATCATCCGCAGCCCGCTGGCCCCGACCGGGTGGCCGAAGCTCTTCAGCCCGCCGTCGGGGTTCACCGGGAGGTCCCCTTGGAGGTCGTACACGCCGGCCTCGACGTCCTTCCACGCCTGGCCCCGCTCGGAGAACCCGAGGTCCTCCATCAGCACCAGCTCGGTGGGCGTGAAGCAGTCGTGCACCTCGGCCATGGCGATCTCGGCACGCGGGTCGGTGACGCCGGCCTGGGCATAGGCGTCCTCCGCCGACCGGACCACCTCAGGGAAGGTGGTGTAGTCGTAGCCGGGATCGGTGAGGCCCCGACCGTTGCCGGCGACGAACGACAGCGCCTTGACGAACAGCGGCGAGTCGGTGTAGCGGGAGGCGTCCTCGGCCCGGACGACCACGGCGGCGGCGGCGCCGTCGGCCACCCCGGCGCAGTCGTACACCCCGAGGTCTCCGGCCACCGCCGGCATGGCGCAGATCTGGTCGACGCCGACCTCCCGGCGGAACTGGGCCCGCGGGTTGCGGGCCCCGTTGAAGTGGTTCTTGGCGGCGATGCGGGCCAGCACCCGCCTCAGCTCCCCCCGGTCCACGCCGTACCGCTCGGCGTAGGCCGGCGCCACCATCGAGAACATGGCCGCCGCCGTCAACGTGCGGGCGGTGCCGTCGCCGGGCACCGGGTAGGCGTTGAGGCCGGCGTAGCCCGAGTCCTTCACCTTCTCCACGCCCACCGCCATGGCCACGTCGTAGGCGCCGGACGCCACCGCGTAGGCGGCCTGCCGCAGCGCCTCGGAACCGGTGGCGCACATGTTCTCCACCCGGGTGACCGGCTTGCCCTCCAGCCGCAGCGGCTTGGCCAGCACCATGCCGCTCATGCCCGATTGGGCGGTGCCGAGCCAGAAGGCGTCGACACCGTCCGCCGTCACCCCGGCCGAAGCGAAGGCGTCGCCGCAGGCCTCGAGCAGCAGGTCGTCGGTGCTGCGGTCGAAGTGCTCGGCGAAGCGGGTGCAGCCCATGCCGACGATGGCCACCTTGTCGCGGATGCCGTGCGATCCCACCTACGTGCCCTCACCTTCGTGGTCGGCGAGGCGGACGGGGCGGGCCTTCCAGAAGTAGTTGGCGATGCCGTCGGCGGTGGACAACCGGCGGAAGGTGAGCTCCACGCGGTCGCCGGTCGCGACGTCGGCGGCGTCGACGTCGGCCAGCTCCACCGGCAGGCGGCCGCCGCCGTCGAAGTCGACCACGGCGAAGACGATGGGCGGGCTCGGCGAGTAGGCCAGGCGGTCGATGGTGGACGTGACCACGGTGCCGGTGGCGTCGGCCATGGGGACGCTGGGGTGGTCCTCGCCCGGCGCGGGAGGGAGCTGCACGTCGCCGGCGTCGTCACGGTTGCCGACGAAGCCGAACTTCCAGCCGGTGCTCCGGGCCGCGGCCGAAGCCGAGACGCGAGCCGGCTCGGGCCGACGGGGCGGTTCGGCCGTCAACATCGCCCGCCACCGGAGGAAGGCGCCGTAGGGGATCGGCCCGCCCGCGGCCACCTGGGCGGCGACCGGCCGTACGGGGCGGGTGGTGGCCACGACGTCGGTGGTGCGGAACAGGAGAACGTCGGCGCCGTCGGCCAGGACCACCAGGGCGAGCACCTGGCCGGGCTCGGCCTCCTCGAGCATCGACGACAGCAGCAGCGCCGGGTGGGCGGCGCCGGTCATGCCGACGGTGGCCGACAGGTCGTCGGCCAGGGCGTCGTCGCCCACGCCGAGCTTGCGGCCGAGGGCCCGGGCGGCGCGGCCATGGGTGGCGGCCACCACCACCCGGTCGACCTGGCCGGCATCGAGCCCGGCCGACTTCAGGGCGTCGGCCCAGGCCGCCTCGCCCAGGGCCACGTAGTGCAGCTCGCCGAAGCGCTCCTCCCACAGCTTGGAGCGGACGTCGCCCGGCGTGCGCCAGCGGTCGAGGAACTCCTCGGTGGTGGCACCGGCACCGATCAGCTCGGCGACCAGCGGACCGTCGGCCTCGTCGCCCACCAGCACGGCGGCGGCCCCGTCACCGCCGGCGGCTTCGTCGGCCGAGCCGGGCAGCCCGGTGCGCACGTCGGCCGCGGTCACGAGGGTGGGAGGCCCGCCGTCGAGGGCCAGCCGCAGGGCGCCGACGGCCGAGCGGACGGCGCCGCCGAGGTCGACTGCGGGGGAGGCGTGGTCGAGGCGGAGGGCGGCGTGGATGGCGGCGGCGTTCGTCTTGTCCAGGTAGGCGGGGGTGACGGTGGAGAACAGCAGCCGCTCGACCGACACGCCCGCCGGCGCCGCTCGCAAGGCCAGCCGCCCGGCCTCCACCGCCATGGTGGTGGAGTCCTCGTCGAAGCCGGCCACGGTGCGGGTGCCCCGGCCGCCGCCCGTGCCGGCCACCGCGGCGATGGCGGCGCGGTCGAGCCGGCGGTACGGCAGGTAGGCCCCGTAGCTGAGGATCCCGCGCATGCGTGGCAGTGTAGGGGTCGCATCTGACGGGCCGTCAGCTCATCCGGCGGCCAGGGTCCGGCGTTCGGCGTCGAGGAGCTCCATGCGGCTGGGGGACATCGCCAACGAGGAGGCCGCCGCCAACGGGCGCCCGCTCGACGGCGTGCGGGTGCTGGCCCTCGAGCAGATGCAGGCCCTGCCGTGGGCCACCCAGCTCCTGGCCCGTCTCGGCGCCGACGTGGTGAAGGTCGAGCACCCCGTCGGCGGCGACCAGGGCCGTTCGTCCCTCCCGGCCATGACCGACCCCGAGGGCCGATCGGTGGGCGCCACGTTCCTGCGCACGAACCTGAACAAGCGCAGCGTCTGCATCGACCTGAAGGCGCCCGCCGGCCGGGACCTGGTGCTCGCCCTCGCCCCCCGCTTCGACGTGGTGGCCGAGAACTTCAAGGCCGGGACCGCCGACCGCCTCGGCCTCGGCTGGGAGGACCTGCGCGCCGTGCACCCCGGCTGCGTCTACCTGTCGGTGTCGGGCTTCGGCAACGGCGACTCGCCCTACCGGGACTGGCCGGCGTTCGCCCCGGTGGTGGAGGCGATGTCGGGCATCTACGAGTTCAAGCGCCGCGGCGACGACCCCCCGGTGGTCGCCCCCGTCGGCGCCCTCGGCGACATCGGTACCGCCCTGTTCGCGGTGGTCGGCGTGCTCGCCGCCCTCCGCCACCGCGACCGCACCGGCGCCGGCCAGCACGTCGACGTGGCCATGCTCGACTCGCTGCTGGCCATGACCGACCTCGTCACCAACTTCTGGTCGATGGGGCTGCGGGGTGGCGAGCTGGGCCCGCTGATCATGCACGGCTTCCGGGCCGGCGACGGCTGGTTCGTGATGCAGGTCGGCCGTGAGCACCAGTTCGCCCGCATGGCCGAGCTGATCGGTCACGCCGAGTGGGTCGACGACGAGCGCTTCGCCACCCGCCAGGGCTGGATCGACCACCTCGACCGCGTGATCCGGCCGGCCATCGAGGCCTGGGCGGCCGGGCGCACCATGGTGGAGGCGTGCCGGGCGATGAGCACCGCCGGGGTGGCCGCCGGGCCGTGCTTCTCCGACGAGCAGGTGGTGGCCGACCCCCACGTGGCCGCCCGCCACATGCTGGTGGAGGTGCCCCGCACCGACGGGGTCGATCAACCGGTGCTGGTGCCGGGCAACCCGGTGAAGCTCTCGGCGGTGGCCGACGGCCCCGACACCCGGGTGCCGTGGTTGGGTGAGCACACCGACGACGTCCTCGCCGCCGAGCTCGGCCTCGACGACGGCGAGCGGGCCCGCCTGCGCGCCGAGGGCGTCATCGGCTGACGCGCCCCCTCCAACTTGTCGCAATTTCCTCGCTCCTGCTGATGAAACTGCGACAGGTTCGTTCCTTGGGGGGGCGACTCTGACTCAGCGTGACGGGCTGAGGGCGGCGACGTCGACGGTGCGGTCGATGGTCAGGGCGTCGAGGAAGTGGCGGTCGTGGGTGACGACCAGCAGGGTGCCGGTCCAGGTGGCCAGGGCGGACTCGAGCTGTTCGATGGCGGGCAGGTCGAGATGGTTGGTGGGCTCGTCGAGGACGAGGCAGTTCGTGCCGCCCGCCATGAGCAGGGCGAGGGCGGCGCGGGTGCGCTCGCCGGGCGACAGCTCGGCCGCCCGCCGGTCCACGTGGCCGGCGCCGATCCCGAACTTGGCCAGCAGCGATCGACCCTCGGACACCACCATGCCGGTGGCGGCGAGGAACCCGGCCAGCACGCTGGCGTCGTCGGTGAAGCGGCGGCGGGCCTGGTCGAGCTCGCCGACCACGACGCCGGGGCCGAGCCACCGCTCACCCTCGTCGAGGGGGATGCGGCCGAGGAGGGCGTCGAGCAACGTGGTCTTGCCCGAGCCGTTGGGGCCGAGCAGCGCCACCCGCTCGGCCCACGCCACCTCGAGGTCGACCGGCCCGAGGACGAAGTCGCGGCGTCGCACCACCGCCCGGTCGAGGCGGGCGACCACGTCGCCGCTGCGGGCCGTCACCGCCAGCTCGAGGCGCAGCTCCCAGCCCTCCCACGGCTTGTCGACCGGGTCGAGCCGCTCCAACGACCGGTCGAGCCGCGCCGCCTTGCCGGCCAGCTTCTCGCTCATGGCCACGTTGTGGTGGCGCACGAACTTGTCGCCGTCGGAGGGGCGGCGGGCCGCCTTGCGGGCCCCCTGGTCGGCCCACTGGCGGGTGCGCTGGGCGCGGGCGGTGATGTCGTCGCGGGAGGCCCGGTACTGCTCGAACTCCTCCTCGGCGTGGCGCCGGGCGGTGGCCCGCTCCTCCCGGTAGGCGAGCCACCCGCCGGCGAAGAGCCGACCGGTGCGGCGGTGCTCGTCGAGCTCGAGCACGGCGGTGACGGTGCGCTCGAGGAAGGCACGGTCGTGCGACACGACGGCGACGGCACCGTCGAAGCCGGCGAGGAACGACTCGAGGCGGGCCAGCCCGTCGAAGTCGAGGTCGTTGGTGGGCTCGTCGAGCAGGAGCACGTCGACCTCGGCCAACAGGACGGCGGCCAGTGCGGCCCGGGCGGCCTGGCCCCCCGAGAGCGTGGCCGTGTCCTGGTCGAGCACCGCCGGCGCCAGGCCGAGGTCGGCCCACACCTCGCCACAGCGGGCGTCGAAGTCGGCCGCACCGACGGCCAGCCACCGGTCGAAGGCGGCGGCGTAGGTGTCCTCGGCTCCGACCGCTCCGGCGGCGAGCGCGTGGGAGGCGGTGGCGAACGCGGTGACGGCGGCGGCCATCCCGGTGCGCCGGGCCAGGGCATCGCGCACCCGCTCGCCGCCAAGGCGCTCGGCCTCCTGGGCCAGCAGGGCGACGGTCGTCGACGGCGGGGCGAGGCCCACCCTCCCCCGGTCGGGGGGGAGGGTGCCGGCCAGCACCGCGAGGAGCGTGGACTTGCCGACGCCGTTCGGGCCGACGACGCCGAGGCGGTCGCCGGAGGCGAGGGTGACGTCGACGTCGTCGAAGACGGTGTGCCCGGCCCGGTCGACGCCGAGGCCGCGGGCGGTGAGGGTGACGAGGGTGGTGCGAGCCACGGAGGACCCTTCCGGTCGGAGGTGCAGGACGGATGGGGCGGCCGGGGCTCACTTCACCGTGCTGAGGCTACCGGGAGTCGGGGTTCGTGGCCTTCACCCTTTGGCGGTCCGGCGGGCCGGGCCCAGGCACCCGCTGCGCCGGCCGGACCCTAGTGACCGCTCGGTGCCGGCCGCCGGGTGACGGCCGCGACCACCTCGTCGGGATCGTCGGTGAGGAGCAGGTGGCCCGCGACGTGGGTGCCCGCCGCCAGCCGCACCAGGAGCGGGAACACCGGGGCGGTCTCGGACCAGAACCGGGTGCCGAAGAACACCATCGGGCTGGCCTCGGCCGGGGTGGCGTACGCGTTCTGGGCGGCGTCCTGGAAGATCTCCTGGACGGTGCCGGCCCCGCCCGGGGTGACCACCAACCCGGCCCCGGCGATGGTCAGCAGACCGTCCTCGCGCACGCTGTTGTCGAAGTACTTCGCGATGGCCGAGGCGAACGGGTTGGGCGGCTCGTGGCCGTAGTGCCACGTCGGGATGCCGATCGACTCGCCGCTCCCGACGGCCCAGCGGGCGCGGACCTCCCCGGCGCTGGCCAGCCAGGCATCGAGGTCGCCGGCGTCGGGCGCCTGCGCCAGCACGGCCAGGGCGTCGTCGAGCGCGCCATCGGGATGCGGGGCCAGGAAGGCCCCGAGGTTGGCCGCCTCCATGGCGCCGGGCCCGCCACCGGTGGCGACCAGCAGGTCGGCCCGGGCGAGGGCCCGGCCGAGGACGGCGACGGCGCGGTACGAGGGGTCGTCCCGCTGCACCCGGTGACCGCCCATCACGCCCACGACCCGGCGGCCGGCGATCACCTCGGACAGGGCGTCGGACAGGGCGTGGTCGTGGAGCCGTTGGTACAGGGCGTCGACCACGTCGGGCGGCCGCCGGTCCCGGTACCAGGCGTCGATGCGGGCGTCGAGGGAACGGCGCCAGCTCCCCGGCTCGGCCGGGTCGAACCCGGCGTAGAGCTCGGCCGGGTCGTAGAGGCCCACCCGGTAGGCCGAGAAGGGCACGCCCTCGATCGGCGGGAACACCACGGCCCGGTGCTCGGCGGCCTGGTCGAGGGCGGCGGCGGAGAGCCGGCAGCCGAGGAACACGGCCCCGGTGAGGTCGGTGCCGACGAGCAGCGAGTCATGCGTTCGGAGATCGAGGTCCTTCATCACGCATCCGGCCAGGGTCCCGACCGCGGCCAGGTGCGCCTCGAGGTCGGCCATGGTCTCGAGCTCGGTGCGCACGGCGACAGTTCAGCCCACCGGCCGCCGGGTGGGCGACCGTCGTGGGACACTCCGACCATGGCCCTCGACCCCGGCGTCACCGCCGCCCGCACCAGCGGGGTGTGGGACGCCGACATCCTCCCCGCCCTGTCCGACTACATCGCCATCCCAGCCCTGTCGCCCGCCTTCGACCCGGCGTGGGAGGCGAACGGGCACATGGACCGCGCCGTCGAGCTGGCCCGGGCCTGGTGCGAAGACCGCCGGATCGAGGGCGCGCACACCGAGGTGGTCCGCCTGCCCGGTCGGACGCCGCTGCTGGTGGTGGACGTCCCGGCCCACGGCGACGGGACCGCCGACGCCGATGACCCGGTTCTGCTCTACGGCCACCTCGACAAGCAGCCGCCCATGCACGGCTGGCGCGAGGGGCTGGGGCCGTGGACGCCGGTGCGCGAAGGCGACCGCCTCTACGGGCGGGGAGGGGCGGACGACGGCTACGCCGCCTTCGCCGCCCTGACCGCCATCGACGCGGTGCGGGAGGCCGGCGGGGCCCACGGCCGGTGCATCGTGCTGATCGAGTGCAGCGAGGAATCGGGAAGCCCCGACCTCCCGGCCTACGTCGACCACCTCGCGGGCCGGATCGGCACACCGTCGCTGGTGGTGTGCCTCGACTCCGGTTGCGCCAGCGACGACCGGCTGTGGGCCACGACGTCCCTCCGCGGGAACCTCATCGCCGAGCTGCGGGTGGACGTGCTCACCGAGGGCGTGCACTCGGGCAGCGCCGGCGGCGTGGTGCCGTCGTCGTTCCGCGTCTTGCGGCGGCTGCTCGACCGGGTGGAGGACCCCGACACCGGGCGCATCCTCCTCGACGAGATGAGGGCCGACATTCCCGAGGAGCGCCGGGCGGCGGCCGCCGCCACGGTCGCCGACCTCGGCGACACCGGCGAGCGCTTCCCCTTCGCCGGCGACACCCGACCGGTGCACGAGGACCCCTTGGACCGGGTGCTGGCGGGGACGTGGGAGCCATCGATGGCGCTGACGGGGATGGACGGCGTGCCCCCCGGCGACCAGGCCGGCAACGTGCTCCGGCCATGGACGGCGGCCACCCTGTCGTTCCGCCTCCCGCCAGGGGTGGACGCCGCCGTCGCCGCCGAGGCGCTCACCCGAACCCTCGAGGCCGATCCACCCCACGGCGCCGGTGTCCGCCTCACGGTGCGCTCGGCCGAGTCGGGCTGGGATGCGCCGCCAACCGCTCCGTGGCTGGCCGATTCGCTCGAGGCCGCGTCCACCGCCGCGTTCGGCCGGCCCGCCCGCTCGATGGGTGAGGGGGGCACCATCCCGTTCATGGGCATGCTCGGCCGGCGCTTCCCGGACGCGCAGTTCCTCGTCACCGGCGCGCTCGTGCCCGGCTCGAACGCCCACGGCCCCAACGAGTTCCTCGACGTGGCCGTGGCCACCAAGGTCACCGTCGCCGTCGCCCACGTGCTCGACGCCGCGTCTTCGGGCGAGCGCCTCCGGCGCTCGCCTGGCGGCGGCTCGCATGGCGCTCGCGACGCCGAGTCTTCGGGCGAGCGCCTCCGGCGCTCGCGTGGCGGCGGCTCGCATGGCGCTCGCGACGCCGAGTCTTCGGGCGAGCGCCTCCGGCGCTCGCCTGGCGGCGGCTCGCATGGCGCTCGCGACGCCGCCCCCGACGGACCGCCACCCTGATCGGGGACGCTCCTACGATGGCCGCCGGCGACCGGCGACCAGACGGAGGGTGAGATGGCGGGAGGAGGGCACGGCAACAAGGCGGTGGTCGCCGCCCTGTTCGCCAACCTGGCCATCGCCATCGGCAAGTTCGTCGGCTTCCTGCTCACGCGGTCATCGTCGATGCTGGCCGAGAGCGTGCACTCGGTCGCCGACACCGGGAACCAGGCGCTGTTGCTCCTCGGCGGACGCCGGGCCAAGAAGGCGGCCACCCCCGAGCACCCCTTCGGCTTCGGGCGCGAGCGGTACTTCTGGGCGTTCGTGGTGGCGCTCGTGCTGTTCAGCCTCGGCTCGCTGTTCGCCATCTTCGAAGGGGTCGAGAAGCTCCTCCACCCCCACGACATCGACGACCCACAGATCGCCATCGGCATCCTGGCCTTCGCCATCGTGGCCGAGTCGCTGTCCTTCCGAACCGCCATCATCGAGACCCGGGCGGCCAAGGGCTCGGCCACCTACCGCCAGTTCATCAAGCACGCCAAGGTGCCCGAGCTGCCGGTGGTCCTGCTGGAGGACCTTGGCGCGCTCATCGGCCTCACCCTGGCCATGGCCGCCCTCATCGTGGCCGTGATCACCGGCAACAGCGCCTGGGACGGCTACGGCACCATCTCCATCGGCGTGCTGCTGGGCGTCATCGCCGTGATCCTCGCCATCGAGATGAAGAGCCTGCTCATCGGTGAGTCGGCCAGCCGCAAGCAGCAGGAGGCGATCCGCGCCGCCATCGAGATCGAACCGGGCGTGCTCGGCCTGATCCACATGCGCACCGAGCACCTCGGGCCCGACGAGCTGCTGGTGTGCGCCAAGGTCGAGTTCGACCACCGCCTCACCCTGCCCGAGGTGGCCGAGGCGGTGAACCGCGTCGAGCGCAACGTGCGGGCCAACGTGGCCGAGGCCCGGCTGATGTACCTCGAGCCCGACGTGGCTCGCAACCACCGGGGCGCCCCCGTCGTGGCCGAGCACGTGCCCGAGCACGAGGTGTCCCCCGAGATCCGCGCCCGGCTCGACGCCGAGCGCCTTGACGCCCGCCGGGAATAACCGACAAAGTTGGTCAGGTTTGCTTCGGTGAACCACGACCGCGCAAGCGACCGAGCGAAAGGCATGCAACATGGCGATCCGCCTGGGCGACGAAGCCCCCGACTTCACCGCCGACACCACCGAGGGCACCCTTGACTTCCACGAGTGGAAGGGCGACAGCTGGGCCGTCCTGTTCTCCCACCCCAAGGACTTCACGCCGGTGTGCACCACCGAGTTGGGAGCGGTCGCCGCCCTCAAGCCCGAGTTCGACAAGCGCAACACGAAGGTGATCGGCCTCTCGGTCGACCCGGTGACCAGCCACGAGGACTGGAAGGGCGACATCGCCGACGTCACCGGCCACGCGCTGAACTTCCCGCTGATCGCCGACTCTGACCGCAAGATCGCCGACCTCTACGACATGATCCACCCCAACGCCAACGACACCTTGACGGTGCGGTCGGTGTTCGTCGTGTCCCCCGACAACAAGGTGAAGCTGACCCTCACCTACCCGGCGTCGACCGGGCGGAACTTCGACGAGCTGCTCCGGGTGATCGACTCGCTCCAGCTCACCGCCAACTACAGCGTGGCCACCCCGGCCGACTGGAAGGACGGTGACGACGTGATCGTCGCCCCCGCCCTGTCCGACGAGGAGGCCACCGCGAAGTTCCCGAAGGGCTTCGAGGCGAAGAAGCCCTACCTGCGGGTCACGCCCCAGCCCAACAAGTAGCCCGCGAGCCTCAGACGGCGGAGGCGGCGCCGGCGGCGAGGCCGAAGGCGCAGCGCCACCCGGTGGCGGCGATGCCCAGGCGGGTCAGCCGGGCCGACGCCGCCGCCTCGGCCTGCGCCGCCCCCGGGTCCCCGAGGCTGGCCAGGGCAACCGCCTCGGCCAGGCGGACCATCGCCTGGGCCAGGTGGTCACCGGTGGCTTCGGCTCGGTCCCGGGCGGCGGTCAGCCCGCGGCGGGCGGCGGCGCCGTCGCCGGCTCGGGCCCCGGCCAGGGCAGCGGCGATCTCGGCGGTCAGGATGTCGAGGTAGGTCGCAGCCGGCAGCCGGCCCACCCGCTGGGCCATGGCCACCGCCTCGGCCGGTCGGCCGTCGGCGGCGGTGGCCAGCGCCAGGGAGCTCACCGCGAACGGGCGGTCGGCGAGGTCGTCGTGCACCCGGCCGGCGGCGTCGCGCCCGGCCGCGGCTTGCTCGAGCAGCGCCACCGCATCAGCCACCCGGCCCTGCTGGAGCCGGGCCAGGCCGATGGTGACGTGGTGGTCGGCGTCGCCCAGGGTCGGGATGTCGGCCGTCCCCTGGTCGTCGAGCAGGCCCCGCTCGACGGCGCGCTCGACGTCGCCGAGCTGCACGCAGGCCCCTCCGTAGGCGCCCCGGGCCAGACCGGCCGTCTCCTGGGCGGCCATCCGATCGGCCGCCTCGAGAGCATCCTCGAAGGCGGCGAAACCCTCTTCCACCCGGCCGGCCATCATCAGGCCGCGGGCGTAGGGGGTCAGCGCCTGGGTCTGCCCGTAGGGGTCGCCGATGTCGGCGAAGATGGCTCCGGCCTCGCCGGCCAGGTCGACCGCCTCGGTGGTGCGCCCGTCCCAGAGGGCCAGGGAGGACTGGAGCACCAGCATCATGGCGGTGGCCCAGCGGTCGCCACGGGCCTGCGCCTCCCCGATGACCGATCCGACCAACTTCGCCGCCTCGTCACGCCGGCCTTGCTGGAAGCGCACGAAGGCGAGGAGGCCGATCGCCCAGCCCGTGCCCACGGTGTCGCCGATCTCGGAGAAGGCGGCAACCGACTGCTGGAGGCGCTCGTCGGCCTCCTCGGTGTGCCCGGTGGTGAACGCGATCCAAGCCAGGTTCTGGAGGGCCCAGGCCTCCCCGCCCCGCGATCCCGCCCGGCCAAAGGCCTCGAGGGCGGCGCCCACCGACCGCTTGGCCTCGCCGTATCGGCCGTCGAACATCTCGGCCATGCCCTGGAGCCGCAGCGCCTCTCCCCGGCCCTGCTCGTCACTCAGGGCGTCGAATCGCTGCGCCGCCTGTTGGAGGGTGTCGACGGCCAGGCCGATGTCGCCCGCCTTCTGGGCGACGTCACCCAGGTTGAGGAGGGCCCTGGCCGCGCAGGTGTCGTCACCCGAGGCGGTGGCCTCGAGCAGGGCCTGCTCGGCGTCGTCCCGGGCGCCATCGAGGTCCCACGCCTCGGCCCGCACGTGGCTGCGCCCCAGCAGGAAGCCCAGCCGGCGCGCCGACCGCTCCTCGCCCAGCAGGTGGAGGGCCTGGCCGTAGAGCCGGGCGGCGACCGGCAGCACCTCGCCGTGCTGGGCCCGGACGGCGGCCTCGCCGATCCAGTGGATGGCCCGCTCGCGCACGTCGCCGGGCAGCTCCTCGCTGGAGCCGAGGTCCTCGATGAGCTCGGCGGCCACGCCGTAGTGGTGGGCCAGGCGGTCGACGGCCCCGTCGGACCACTCCCCCCGGCGGTGGGCCTCCATGTAGGTGGCGATACCGACGTGACCCCAGGCCCGCGCCGCCTTGGTGAGGGTGCCGTAGGCGACCTCCCGCACGAGGTCGGAGCGGAAGGCCCACGACCCGTCGTCGAACTCGAACAGCTCCTTGGCCACCAGCTCGGCCACGGCGGCGTCGACGTCGACGTCGCGCCCGATGGCTTCGGCCATGCGTCGAAGGTTGTCGACGCTGCCCCTCCGGCCGATGATGGCGGCGTCGGTGAGGACGACCCGGGTGTCGGCGTCGAGCCCGTCGAGGCGGGCGGCGATCAGGCCCCGCAGGGTGTCGGGGAGCGGGCGGAGCCCGTCGTGGCCGCCGGAGGTCCACGCCACCGAGGTGGGCACGTCGCCACCCAGCAGCGCGACCAGCTCCTCCAGGAAGAACGGGTTGCCGCCGCTGCGCTCGAGCAGCGCGGCCCGGAGGTCGGCGGGCGGCTCGGCGCCGCCGAGGAGCGAGGTGAGCAGCTCGCTGGCGGCCTCGGACTCGAGCGGGTCGAGGTTGACGACCAGGGCGTTGTGGCGGCCGGGACGAGGGGTCCAGCGGTCGCGGATCACCTGGCGCGCGGTGGCGACCAGCACGAAGGGGCGGCGGGCGAGGCGCTCGAGCATGGTGTCGAGCAGCTCCAGGACGACGTCGTCGGCCCAGTGCAGGTCCGAGAGCTGGATGACCACCGGCTGGTGGGTGGTGGCGGCCTCGACGAAGGCGATGATCGAGCGCACCGCCTCCTCCCGCGCGCTGGAGGGGTCGATCCCCCGCAACGAGCCGTCGTAGCCCATGAGGTGGAGGAGCCCGTTGGTGGTCCGCTCCACCTCGGGAGCCGACGGGTCGACCGACAAGCCCTGGGCCACCCGGTCCCGCGTGCGCTCCCGGGCCTCTTCGACGGGCGAGGTGACCTCCACGAAGCACGCGTGGCGCAGCGCCTCGGCCACCGGCCACCACACGTTGGCCTCGCCGTAGGGCACGCAACGCCCCTCGAAGGCGAGCGCTCCGTGCTGGCACGTCGCCCGCTCGGCCACCTCGGCGGCCAGGCGGGTCTTGCCGACGCCGGCGTCGCCCACGAGCAGGGTGAGCAGGGCCCGGGAGTTGGCGACGGTGGAGGACACCGCGTTGTGGAGCAGGCCCAGCTCGGAGTCGCGGCCCACCATGGGCGCCTTGCGCCGCGCCGGGCGGTAGCCCGGAGGCAGCAGCGGCTCCACCGCCGCCCACGCCTCGACCCGCCCGTCCCGGCCCCGGGCGGTCAGCAGGCCCCGGGGCTCGTAGAGGATCTGCTCGCGGGTGGCGGCATGGGTGGTCGCGCCCACCAGCACCTCGCCCGGCTGGGCCGAGGTCTGGAGCCGGCTGGCGGTGTTGACCACGTCGCCCATGGCGGTGGTGGACCCGCCGGCCCGCAGGGCGCCCACGAGGACCTCGCCCGTGTTCACGCCGATCCGCATGCGGACCACGGCGCTGGCCGGCGCCGGCCCCGAGAGACCCGCGGGCACCCTCTCCTCGGCGGCGTTGGCGGCGAGGGTGTGCTGCATGCGCAGGGCGGCCCGAACGGCCCGCTCGGCGTCGTCCTCGTGGGCCACCGGCGCCCCGAACAGGGCGACGATGGCGTCGCCGATGATCTTGTCGACCCGGCCGCCGAACTCGGTGATGTCCTCCACCAGGCGTTCGAACCAGCGGTCCACCAGGTTCTTGACCTTCTCGGGATCGAGGGTCTCGGCCAAGGTGGTGAACCCGACGATGTCGGCGAACAGGACGGTCAGCACCCGCCGCTCGTCGGCCAGGCCGGCGAGCTGGTGACCGCAGACCGAGCAGAACCGCGATCCGACGTCGACGGCCGCACCGCAGGCCGGGCAGGTCATGGCTGAAGCATATGGGGCGCCCCGCCGGCGCCCCCTGGCCGGAGCGGGTTGACGGAAGTCACTTTGTATTGCAAACTACCTTCGCACGGCAAGCACACCCCAGCGCAAAGGCCAGGAGGCTCCCGTGGAACGGACGGAGATCGAGCAGACCCTCGAGGAGATCGACGGCCTTCGGCGAACAACCCGCCAGACGCTCCAGACCTTCTGGTTCCCGCTCGTGGTCTTCGGCGCCATCACCCTCGCCTCGACCCCCTTCTACCGGATAGGGGACGGCAGCGCGGTCGGGATCTTCTGGATGCTCGCCGGGCCCGCCGGCGGCATCGCCACCGGCGTGCACTACGGCCGCCGGGAGGCCACGCTCGGCCTGGGACGGCCGGCGGCGGCCTACATCGTCGTCGCCGTCGCGATGATGGCGACCGCCTTCCTGCTGCCGGTCGTCACCTCGGGCCACCTGGCCGAGGTGATCTCCCACTTCGCGGTGGCGGCCGGCTACCTGGGCTTCGCCTGGATCGAGCGGGACGGGCGCCTCGCCGCCATCGCCGCGTTCATGGTCGCGGTCCCGCTCGTCCTGCTGGCGGTCGCACCCGGGGTGGCCGGCGTTGCCACCGCCGCCATCAACGGGTGTGTCCTCCTGGCCATGGGTGTGGTCTTTCGCCGGACCCAGGCGACGGTCCCTCCCCGGCCGTGACGGCCGATCCGGCGGACCTCCGCGAGGAGCACCCCGTCCTACGCCTCGACGACGTCATCCACCAACGGGTCCGGCTCGGGATCCTGGCCGTGCTCTCCGAGAGCACCAGGGCGGACTTCGTCTACCTGCGCGACGCCCTCGGCCTGACCGACGGCAACCTGTCCCGTCACCTCGGCGTGCTCGAGAACGCCGGCCTCGTGAAGATCACCAAGGTCTTCCAGGGCCGTCGGCCCCGCACGTGGGTCCAGTCGACCGGCAAGGGGGTCGCGGCCATGGCCCGTGAGGTGGCCGCCCTGCGGGACCTGCTGAGCCGCCTGGAGGGCAGTTGAACCCGAAGCCGGTATGTCCGTATCCGGCGCCAGAGCCGATGGGTACCCTCGGCCCGGCGTCCCTCGCCGCCACCTCCGCCCCCCAGGAGCGTCCATGAGCACCACGCCCGCCGCCCCGCCCGGCGCCTCGCCCACACCGGCGGGCAGCCCCGTCGCCCGGGCGGTGGACGCCTGCAAGTACTACGGCTTCGGCGACATGGCCGTGCTGGCGCTCGGCGGGATCACCGTGGACTTCCTGGCCGGCCAGTACACCGCCATCATGGGGCCGTCGGGCTCGGGCAAGTCCACGCTCATGCACTGCATCGCCGGGCTCGACACGCTCACCTCGGGTCAGGTCTTCATCGGCGATGTGGACCTCGGCACCCTCGACGACAAGGGCCTCACCCGGCTCCGCCGCGACCGGATCGGCTTCGTGTTCCAGGCCTTCAACCTGGTGCCCACGCTCACCGCCAGGGAGAACATCACCCTGCCCGCCACCCTCGCCGGGCGCGACCCCGACTCCGCGTGGGTGGACAAGGTGGTGGCCACGGTGGGGCTCGGCCCGCGCCTGGGCCACCGGCCCAGCGAGCTCTCCGGGGGCGAGCAGCAGCGGGTGGCGGTAGCCCGGGCACTGGCGCAGCGGCCCGAGATCATCTTCGCCGACGAGCCGACCGGCAACCTCGACTCGCGGGCCAGCGCCGAGATCCTCGGGTTCATGCAGGAGGCCGTGCGCGACCTCGGCCAGACGGTGGTGATGGTCACCCACGAGCCGGTGGCCGCCGGCTACGCCGATCGGGTGCTGTTCCTCGCCGACGGCAGGATCGTCGACGAGATGGCCGATCCCACCGCCGACTCGGTCCTCGACCGCATGAAGCAGCTCGGGGGCTGACGTGCTGAAAGTCACCCTCAAGAACCTCTTGGGCCACAAGCTCCGGGTGGCCATCACGGCGGTGGCCATCGTGGCCGGGGTGAGCTTCATGGCCGGGTCGTTCGTCCTCACCGACACCATCACCCGCACCTTCGACGACCTCTTCAACGACGCCAACCTGGGCGTGGACGCGGTCGTGCGCCAGGCCGCCTCGTTCGAGGTGGAGAGCAGCGGGGGGCCGGGCAGCGACCAGGCCGGCGCCCAGCGCGACGACGTCCCCATCGGCCTGGTCGACCGCCTGCGCAAGGTCGACGGGGTGCGGGCGGCGGAGGCGTCGGTGCAGGGTGTCGCCATCGCCATCGGTCCCGACGACAAGCCCATCAACTCCCTCAACGGCGCCCCCCAGTTCGGCGCCAACTGGCTCACGGTGCCGACGATGACGCCCTACGAGCTGGCCGCCGGACGCGCGCCCGAGGGCCCGGACCAGGTGGTCATCGACCGGGGCACGGCCAAGCGGGCCGATCTGGGCGTGGGCGACCGGCTCCGCGTGCAGACCCTCGGCCCGACCCTGGACGCGAAGATCGCCGGCATCGCCACGTTCGGTGACACCGACAACTTCGCCGGCGCGTCGTTCGTGCTGATGGACACGGTCAACGCCGCACGGTTCTTCGGGCGCGAGGGCATGGTGCAGCTCGTGCAGGTGCAGGCCGACCCCGGCGTGAGCCGGTCCGACCTGGTCGAGCGGCTCGGGTCCGGGCTGCCCGACGGCCTGGAGGTGGTCAACGCCAGCACCTACATCGCCGAGCAGCAGGACGACGTGCAGGAGGGCTTCTCGGTGTTCGGCGCCGTCCTCTCGGGGTTCGCCACGGTGTCGCTGATCGCGGGGGCCTTCCTCATCTACAACATCTTCGGCATCGTCGTCGCCCAACGGACCCGGGAGCTGGCGTTGCTGCGGGCCATCGGGGCCAGCCGTTCCCAGGTGCGGCGCTCCGTGCTGGTGGAGGCGGTCGTCACCGGCCTGATCGCCTCCCTGGTGGGCCTCGTCGCCGGCCTCGGCCTGGCCGTGCTGCTCACCCAGGCGATGGCCGCGCTCGGCCTCGACCTGCCCTCGACGTCCATCGTCGTCGCTCCTCGGACGGTGATCGTCTCGGTCCTGGCGGGGCTGATCGTGACCGTCATCTCCGCCCTCATCCCGGCGCGGCGGGCGGCCCGGGTGTCGCCCATGGCCGCCATCCGCGACGTGGCCTACGAGCGCACGGGGCGGGCGCCGGTGCGGCTCGTGATCGGCATCGCCGTCGGGCTCTTCGGCGCCGCCAGCCTTGTGCGAGGGGCGACCGACCACGACTTCGTGCCGGTGCTCGTCGGCGTGGTCGCGCTGTTCGTCTCGGTGGTCGTGCTCGGCCCCCTCCTGGCCCCGCCCGTGGGCCGCGCCCTCGGCGCCTGGCTGCCGGCGGTGAAAGGGCTCACCGGCCGCCTCGCCCGTGAGAACGCCGTCCGCAACCCGCGGCGCACCGCCGCCACCACCACCGCCCTCGTGCTGGCCCTCACCCTCGTGTCCGTGCTCACCATCTTCTTCACGTCGTTCACGGCGTCGATCAACGCCGCGGTGGCCCAGGGGTTCAAGGGCGACTTCCAACTCGACTCGGGGAGCTTCGGCATCGGCGGCCTCAGCCCGCAGCTGGCCGACCGCGTCTCGAACCTGCCCGAGGTGTCGGCCGCCGCCGGCCTCCGCACCGGCACCGCCGCCGTCGACGGTGACGGCACCGCCGTGTGGGGCGCCGACGGGCCCGAGCTCGACCAGGTCCTCGACATCGGGATCGACTCGGGTGCCCTGAGCCGGCTTCGGGGCGTCCGCGACGTGGCGGTGGAGGCCGACCTCGCCCGGGAGAAGCAGTGGAAGATCGGCTCCCGCATCCAGATGCAGTTCCCCGACGGGCGGACCCGACGGCTCCGGGTGGTGGCCACCTACACCGACGACGGCCTCATCGGCCAGGGGGCGCCGGCCAGCTACCTGCTGGCCCTGCCCGCCTTCGCCCGCTACGAGCCGGCCCAGGCCCAGACCGACATCCGCGTGCTCGTGAAGGCGGCCGAAGGAGTGAGCGACGACGACGCCCGGCGGGCGGTGGAGACGGTCACCGACGACTACCCCGTCGCCAAGGTGCAGGACCTGTCGGAGATCCAGAAGAACCAGACCCGCCAGATCAACCAGGGCCTGTCGTTCCTCCTCGTGCTGCTGGCCCTCACCGTGGTCATCGGCTTCCTCGGCATCGCCATCACCCTCGCCCTGTCGGTGATCGAGCGCACCCGGGAGCTGGGGCTCCTGCGGGCGGTGGGCATGGAGCGGCGCCAGCTGCGGTCGGTGGTGCGCTGGGAGGCGGTGCTGATCGCCCTGCTCGGCACCGTGCTGGGCCTGGCCGTGGGGGTGGCCGGCGGCAGCGCCCTGGCCATGACCCTGCGGGGCGACATCGAGACGGCGCGGGTCGACGTCCCCGTGCTGCTACTCCTCGTCTTCTGCCTGGTGGCGGCGGGGATGGGCGTGATCGCCGCCATCCTCCCGGCGTGGTGGGCGTCCCGGCTCGACGTGCTGCGGGCCGTCACCGTGGAGTGACGGCTGCGGGGGCGGGGGCATCGGTCGTGCCGGTGTCGCCGGTGTCGAGGATGAGGCGGGGGCCGCGGTCCCACGTCAGGTAGTTCCACGCCCAGTTGCCGAGCACCGAGAACCGGTTGCGGGCGCCGACGAGGAAGACCAGGTGGAGGCCCAGCCACGCGAACCACGCGGGGGTGCCTTGCAGGCGGATCCCGAGGGGCAGCTCGGCCACCGCCGCCCGCCGGCCGATGGTGGCCATCGTTCCCTTGTCGAAGTAGCGGAACGACCGGCGGGCCCTGCGGCCACCGGGGTCGGCGATGTGGCGGGCCACGTGGCGACCGGCCTGCATCGCCACCGGTGCCAGCTGGGGCAAGGGGCGACTGTCGCGTCCGGGGGCGGCGGCGATGTCGCCGATCGCGAAGCACCCCGGGCGACCCCGCACCCGCAGGTGGCCGTCGACCTCGACCCGCCCGCCGGGCCCGGTGGGCAGGCCCAGCGCCCCGGCCAGCGGGTTGGCCCGCACCCCGGCCGCCCAGACGAGGGTGTGCGCCGCCAGCTCCTCGCCACCGGCCAGGTGCACCCGCGTCGCGCTGATGCGCTCGACGGTCGTGCCGGTGCGCACCTCCACCCCGCGCTGCTCGAGGATCGAGCGGGCGTGGCGTCGGGACGAGCGGGAGAACGGCGGCAGCAGCTCGTCGCGCATCTCGAGCAGCAGCACCCGGGCCTGGGCCACGTCGAGGGTGCGGAAGTCCTTGCGCAGCACCCGGTCGAACAGCTCGATCAGGGCGCCGGCCACCTCCACGCCGGTGGGCCCACCCCCGACCACCACGAAGGTGAGGGCGCCGTCGTCGACCAGGGCGGGGTCGGCGTCGCTGGCCTCGAAGCGGCTGAGGACGTGGTTGCGCAGGCGCACGGCGTCGCGGAGCGCGTACAGCGGGAAGGCGTGGGCCTCGGCCCCGTCGACGCCGAAGAAGTTGGTGCAGGCACCGGCGGCGACCACGAGGTGGTCGAAGCCGAGGGCGCCGTCGTCGAGGAGGAGCTCTCCCCGGTCCCAGTCGACGCCGGTGGCGGTGCCCTTGCGGAAGGTCAGGTTGGCCTGGTCCTGGAAGACCCCCCGCACGGGGTGGGCCACGTCGGCCGCGTTCAGGCCCGACGTGGCCACCTGGTAGAGCAGCGGCTGGAACGTGGAGAAGTTGTTGCGGTCGACGAGGGTGACGTCGACTGGGGCGCCGTCGAGTCCCTTGGCCGCGGCCATCCCGGCGAACCCGGCTCCCACGATGACGACTCGGGGCCGGGCCTTCACAGCCGCTGCGGCTGGCATGTCGGGCACCAGTAGGTGCTGCGGGCCTGCTCGCCCTGGAGAGTGCGACGGACGGTGGTGCCGCAGCGCAGACAGGGCCGGCCCCGCCGCCCGTAGACGGCCACGCCTCCGGGCACGGTCTCCCGCGGCCCGCTGCCGAGGTTCGCCCGCAACTGACGCGAGGCGGTCGTGATCAGCCGACGTCTCGTCGCGGCGTCGAGCCGCCCGACCGGCGTGAAGGGGTCGACGCCGCACGTGAACAGCACCTCGGACTTGTACACGTTGCCCACCCCGCAGGCGACCCTCTGATCGAGGAGCACGGCACCGATCTCGTCGCCCGGGTCGCCGACGGTCGCCATGCGGGCCACGCACTCGTCGATGTCGGCGTCGGTGAGGTCGGCCCGGCACAGGTCCGGTCCGAGGTGGGCCACCGGATCACGATCCCGCCCGAGCGGTCCACCCGGCGCGTCCCGCCGGTACGTGCGCACCACCGGCGCGGCGAAGCAGACCGCCACCCACCCCTCGACCTCCAGCCGGGCCCGCGCCAGGTGGGCCGACTTCTGCCACCGCTCGCCCGTCCGGTACAGGTGCCAGGACCCGGTCATGCGCAGGTGGGTCTGGAGGGTGAGGCCGTCGTCGAAGTGCACGAGGAGGTGCTTGCCCACCGCCTCCACCCCGTCGATGCGGGTGCCCGGCCGGGGCCGGTCGCCGACCAGCCGGGGCGCCTCGAAGGCCACCAGGGTGCGCCCGGCCAGTGCCGGCCGCAGCCGACCGGCGACGCGGTGGATGGTGTCGCCCTCGGGCACTTCACCAGTGTGGATCAGCGGTCGAGGAGGCGGTGCATGCCGGCGACGTCGGCGGCCACCATGCGCACCATGACCCGGCGGAGGAGCCGCGCCCCGGGGAGGGTCGAGCCCTCGAGGTGGGCGACCCGGGTGCGGTCGCCGTCGGGGACGGCGGCCATGCCCACCACGTAGATCCGCCAGCGTGACCGCATCCAGCAGAAGCCGGGCTCCACGTCGACCTCGAACGGCAGGCCCGGCAGGAATCGGCCCGACCACGCCGTGAGGCGCACGTGGCCACCGGCCCTGGCCCGCTCCACCACCTTCGTCACGACGGGGTCGAAGGTGGGGACGCTGCGCTCGAAGTCGGTCAGGAAGCCCCACACCTCCTCGAACGGCGCGTGCAGCACGGTCTTCTGCACGGCGACGCCGGGCAGGGCGGCGGCCAGCACGTCGAGGCGGCGGATGGGGTCGAGCCCGGCCACCGGCCAGGCGGCGGGAGCGGTCACGGCGACCACCTCCGCCGGAACGCCACCCGGGCTCTCGCCGAGCGGGACTTCACCGTGCCCGGCGCCACCTGCAGCACCTCGGCGGCGTCCTCCTCCGACAGCCCTTCGAGGTGGCGCAGCGCCAACACCGCCCGGTGCTCGGGGGCGAGAGCGGCGAGGGTGGCCCGCACGTCGAGGCCCAGGTCGACGTCGACGTTGACTTCAGCGGGCGGGGCGGCCCCGGCGTCGACGTCGGCCACCAACACGGCGCGGTTGCGGCGGGCCGCCACCCGCACCGCCTCCCGGACGGCGATGCGCCGGGCCCAGCCGACCACCGCCGCCGGTTCCCGCAGATCGCCGAGGTTGCGCAGCACCACGATGAGGGCCTCCTGGAGGGCGTCGTCGCCGTCGTCGAGGGCGATGGCGCCGCACACCGGGCCGAGCCGGTCCGCGAGGACGGCCACCAGCGCGCTCATGGCGCTGGTGTCCCCGCCGCGGGCGGCGACCACCAGGTCCTCCACACCACCAAGAGCTATCAGGAACCTCCCGGGGTTCCCAAGACCTCTTGGGGGCATGGACGATCTTCGCGACATCACCGTCATCGGCGGCGGCCTGGCCGGGCTCGTGGCCGCCATTGAGTGCGCCGAAGCAGGCCGCTCCGTACGTCTCCACGAGGCCAGCGACCGGCTCGGCGGGTGGGCCCGCTCGAGCACGGGCGACTTCCAAGCCAACTTCGGCCCCCACGTCGTGTACGACGACGGCGGGCTGTGGGCCTGGCTGGACCAGCGGGGCCTGGCCGAGCCCGCCGCCGGGGTCCGGACGGCCACCGCCCGGTTCCGGGTCGACGGCCGGTCGAAGCGCCTCCCCCCACCCGGGATGATCACCGCCCTCCTCCGCCTCCGCCGGCGCACCGCTCCCGCCGACGTTGACGCCCACCGTTGGTACACCGACCAGGTCGGCGCCGAGGTGGCCGAGCGCCTGTGCTCGGCCGCCGGTGTGTTCAGCTTCGACCACGACCCGGGGCGGCTTTCGGCCGCGTTCGTGCACGAGCGGCTCGTGCGGGTCTCGAAGCTCCCGCCCCACACCCGCTACGTCCCCGGGGGCTGGGCCACCCTGGTCGAGCGACTGGCAGGGCGGGCCCGTTCCCTCGGCGTCGACGTGCGCACCGGCGACCGGGTCGACGCGCTCCCGGCGGCGCCGGTGATCGTGGCCGTGCCGTTGCGGGCGGCCCGCCGGCTGCTCGACGACGACGCGCTGCAGTGGGATGGCACCCGCACCGCGCTGCTCGACGTCGGCCTCCGGAAGGGTCGGCCCCGCGGGCCTTTCGTGGTGAGCGACCTCGACGAGAGCGGCTGGATCGAGTGCTTCTCCCGGCCGGACCCCACCCTCGCCCCCGACGGCCACGAGCTCCTCCAGGCCCAGATGGGCCTACGCCCCGACGAGACCCTCGAGGAGGGGGTGGCCCGCATCGAGGCCCTCCTCGACGTGACCTGGCCGGGTTGGCGGCGCCGCGAGGTCTGGCGCCGCCGCTCGGCGGTCTCCCACGCCACCGGCGCGCTCGACCTGCCCGGCACGACGTGGCGGGACCGGCCGGCGGTGGACCGGGGCGGCGGCGTCTTCCTCGCCGGCGACGCCGTCGCCGCGCCGGGCCTGCTGTCGGAGGTGTCGGTGGCCAGTGCGGTCGACGCCGCCGCCCGGGCGGTGGCCTGGCCCGCCGACCGCCGCCCGGTCGAGGCTGGTGCGCCCGGTCGGGCCGGTGCGCTGAGTCGCCCGTGAGCCGACCGAGTGCACCAACCGGTGGCGGTTCGCCTCACGAAGCCTGGTGCGCTTGGTCGGGTCGGTGCGCTGGATCGCCCGTGAGCCGACCTGGCGCACCGACCTGCATAGCCGGAACCGCCCGGTCACGGCTGGTGCTCGGTCGGGTGGTGCGCTGGGTCGCCCGTGAGCCGACCTGGCGTACCGACCGGAGCCGCCGGGCGGTCAGCCGGGCTCGTCGGCTTCGGGGTCGTCGTCGCCTTCCCAGGCGCGGTCGGCCTCGTCCCAGGACTGGTTGCGGGCCTCGACCCGCTCCTTCCAACGCTCGGCCTCGGCCCGGGACCCGTACGGCCCCATCACGTCGTCGGCCGAGCCCCGTTCGGACGCTCGCACGGCCGCCCCGGCGGTGAGGCTCCAGTACCACTGCTCGTCGGTCATGGCCCCGACCTACCCAGCCCGGCCCGGGCCCGGTGCACCAGGCCCCGATACCCCTCGGCGAACCCGGCCGCCCGCAGGTCAGCGGCGAGCGGTGCCTCCCGCACGGCGGCGCCGTCGACCTTGGTGATCTCCAGTGACCGGTAGCGCCCGTCCTTCACCAGGCCCACGAGGCACTCGACCCAGCCGGGGTGGTCGGCGGCGGCCGGGAAGGTGAGCAGGCTGCGGCCACCCCGCTCCAGGTAGGCGAGCAGGGCGCCGTCGGCCAGAACCACGTGGGCCCCGGCGCTGCGCCCGGGCCGACCGGCACCGGCCGGTCCGTCGGGCCAGGGCAGGGCAGCGCCGTAGGGCGAGGCCGGGTCGGTGGCGGCGAGGACGAGGGGATGGGCCGGCTCGTCGCCGTGGTCGCCGGTGCGGGCGGCCCGCAGGCGGTCCACCGCGCCGGGGAGGGCGAACTGGGCCGCGCCCAACCCGGCCACGAAGTACCCGCGCCGCACCCGGCCCTGGTCCTCCAACGCCTTGAGCACGGGGTACACCCCGGCGAAGCCGCCCTCGGTGCCCTCGCCGAGGGCCGCCTCCCGGGTGAGCACGCCGTAGCGCTCGAGCAGTTGGAGGGCCCGGGCGTGGCTGGCCTCGGTGGGGGTGACCGGTTCCCGGAACGACGCCACCAACGACCACCGCCCCGCCCCCGCCGGTGGGCCGAGCCGCGTTAGCCGCTCCAGGCGGGGTCGGCCGGGACGGGACCGGCCCGGTCCGGGACCGGCGCGGCGGGGACGCCCCGCCACCCGGGCCCGCAGCGGGGCCAACGAGTCGTTCGTCACCTCGCCCGCCCAGACGAGGTCCCAGAGGGCGTCGAGCACCGAGGCGTCGTCATAGGCCAGGCCGGCGGCGGCGACCGCCCGCACCAGCTCCGGCCAGAACGACGCCCCCCGCTCGGCCAGGTGCCCTCGGAGGGCGTCGTGCAGCTCGCCGTCCCCGGTGGGCCCGTCGCCCTCGGTCGGCAGGAGCAGCCCCACCTGGTCCCGGAACAGCAGCCGGATCCGCCCGTCGCTGGCGCCCAGGCTGCCGGCGCCCACCCACACCACCTCGCCGGCGGTGCAGAGGGCATCAAGGTCGGCCGGGCGGTACGCCGTCATCCGGGCCGGGAGCACGTCGGCCTCCAGCACCGAGGCGACCAGGGGCGCGCCCTGGAGGATGCCCAGCACCTCGACGAGCCCGTCGAGTCCCCGGCGGGGCACGCCCACGCCCTGCCACTGGGGCAGGAACCTACCGAGCACGGTGGGCTCCACCGGTTCCACCTCGCGGCGCAGGGCGGCCAGGGACCGGCGCCGGAGCTGGCGCAGCACGTCGTCGTCGCACCACTCCCGCTCCACGCCGTCGGGGCGGAACTCGCCCCGCACCACCCGCCCCTCGGCCTCGAGCACCTCGAGCGCCTCCCGGGCCCGGTCGGCCTGCAGTCCGAGGCGCGCCGCCACCTGGCCGGTGACGAACGGTCCCGACGTGCGGGCGTGGCGGGCCACCAGGTCGACCAGCGGTCGGTCGACGGGGTCGGTGAAGGCAGTGGGAAGGCCGAGGGGGAGCGCGCAGCCCAGGGCGTCGCGCAGGCGGGCGGCGTCCTCGGCCGCGGCCACCCGCTCCTCGCCGGCCACCGCCACCTTGATGGCCCGCCGCTCGGCCACCAGCGAATCGACCCACCCGGCCACCGTGGTGTCGGGCGCGGCGGAGCGGGCGGACAGCTCGGGCATGGTGAGCGGCCCGAGGAGGCGCAGCAGGTCGGCCACCTCGTCGGCGTCCCGGGCCCGGCGGTTCTCGGGAAGGCGCTGCAGCTCGAGCTCGAGCTCGTCGAGCACCAGCGGGTCGATCAGCTCCCGCAGCTCCTCGGCGCCGAGGAGCTCGCGCAACAGGTCGCGGTCGAGGGCCAGGGCGGCGGCCCGCCGTTCGGCCAGCGGGGCGTCGCCCTTGTACATGTAAACGGCGATCCAGCCGAACAGGAGCGACTGCGCGAACGGCGACGCCCGGGGCGTGTCCACCGCCACCATCCGCACCTTGCGGCTGCGCAGGTCCCGCAGCACCTCCCGCAGCGCGGGCAGGTCGAACACGTCGTTGACGCACTCCCGGGTGGCCTCCAGGAGTATCGGGAACGTCGGGTACTTGCCCGCCACCGACAGCAGGTCGGCCGCCTTCTGGCGTTGCTGCCACAGCGGGGTCCGCCGGTCGGGTCGGCGGCGAGGCAGGAGGAGCGCACGCGCCGCGCACTCCCGGAACCGCGAGGCGAACATGGCGGTCGAGGGCAGGCGGGAGATGACGATCTCGTCGATCTCGTCGGGGTCGATCATGAGCTCGTCGAGGGGCAGCTCGTCGACGGCCTCGGGGAGGCGCAGCACGATGCCGTCGTCGCTCCACATCAGCTCCACCTCGAGGCCCCAGCGGTCAGCCAGCCGGGCCGACAGGGCCATGGCCCACGGGGCGTGCACCTGGGCGCCGAACGGTGAGAGCACGCAGACCCGCCAGTCGCCGATCTCGTCCCGGAACCGCTCGACCACGATGGTGCGGTCGTCGGGCACGGCCCCGCCCGAGGTGGCCTGCTCGTCGAGGTACCCCAGCAGGTTGCGGGCGGCGGACGGGTCGAGGTCGTGGTCGGCCTCGAGGCGGGCCAGCGCGTCGGCGGGGGCCAGTGCCCGGATCGTGCGCACGAACTCGCCCACCGCCCGGCCCAGCTCGAGCGGTCGGCCCGGCCCGTCGCCGTGCCAGAACGGCATCTTCCCGGGCTGGCCCGGCGCGGGAACCACCACCACCCGCTCGTGGGTGATGTCCTCGATCCGCCACGTGGACGCCCCGAGCAGGAACGTCTCGCCCACCCGGCTCTCGTAGACCATCTCCTCGTCGAGCTCGCCCACCCGGGTGCCGTCGGGGAGGAACACCCCGAACAGGCCGCGGTCGGGGATGGTGCCGCCGCTGGTGACGGCCAGGCGCTGCGCCCCGGCCCGGGCCCGGACCACCCCGCCCACGCGGTCCCACACGATCCGGGGACGCAGCTCGGCGAACTCGTCGGACGGGTAGCGCCCGGCCAGCAGGTCGAGCACCGAGGTGAGGACCTCGTCGGTGATGCCCTCGAAGTTCGCGGCCCGGCGCACGAGGGCGGCCAGGTCCTCCACCGTCCAGTCGTCCAGGGCGCACATGGCGACGATCTGCTGGGCCAGTACGTCGAGCGGCGTCCGGGGGTAACGGGTGTGCTCGATGAGGCCGCGGTGCATGCGGTCGACCACCACCGCCGCCTCGACGAGGTCGGCCCGGTGCTTCGGGAAGAGCTTGCCCCGGCTGGGCGCGCCCACCTGGTGGCCGGCCCGACCGATGCGCTGGAGTCCCCGCGCCACCGCCCCCGGCGACTCCACCTGCACCACCAGGTCCACCGCCCCCATGTCGATGCCGAGCTCCAGGGAAGACGTGGCCACCAGGCCCTTCAGCCGACCCGACTTGAGGTCGTCCTCGATGAGCAGGCGCCGCTCCTTGGACAGCGACCCGTGGTGCGCCATGACAAGTGTTCCGGCTCTGCCTCCGCCGGCTTCGCCGATCCGGCTCTCATCGGCACCGCTGCTCCGCCAGGCGGACTCCGTGACACCTGCCCCGGCTCCGCCTCCGCCGGCTTCGCCGATCCGGCTCTCATCGGCACCGCTGCTCCGCCTGGCGGACTCCGCAGCCACACTCGTTCCGGCTCCGCCTCCACCAGCTTCGCCGATCCGGCTCTCATCGGCACCGCTGCTCCGCCTGGCGGACTCCGCAGCGTGGCCTGGGTGGGGTGGGCGGCCCATCGACTCGCTGCCGGTGTAGGCGGAGGGCTCGTCGCCGGCCTGCTCGGCGGCGAGCTCGTTGAGGCGGGTGGCCAGCCGCTCGGCCAGCCGGCGGGCGTTGACGAAGATGATGGTGGAGCGGTGCTGCTGCACCAGCTCGAGGAGCCGGGGGTGCATGGCCGGCCAGATGCTGCGCCGCACCGGGCCGGCGGCGGCCGGGCCGCTCACCGGCTCCTCGATCACCACGCCGAGCTGGCCCATGTCCTCGACCGGCACCACCACCTCGATCTCGAGGGCCTTGCGCATCCCGGCGTCGACCACGGTCACCGGCCGGGGGCTGCGGTCGGGCCCGAAGCCGCCGAGGAAGCGGGCGATCTCCTCGAGCGGTCGCTGGGTGGCGGAGAGGCCGATGCGCTGGGGAGGCCGCTCGCAGCGGGCCTCGAGCCGTTCCAGGGTGACGGCGAGGTGGGCGCCCCGCTTGGTGGCAGCGAGGGCGTGGATCTCGTCGATGATGACCGCCTCCACGTCGCGCAGGGTGTCGCGCGCCTGGGACGTCAGCATCAGGTAGAGGGACTCCGGCGTGGTGATGAGCACGTCGGGCGGGTGGCGCACGAGGCGGCGGCGCTCGTCGGCGGGGGTGTCGCCGGTGCGGGAGCCGACGGTGGGCTCGTGCACCTCGTGGCCGAGGCGCTGGGCGGCGAGGGCGATGCCCCGGAGCGGCGCCCGCAGGTTCTTCTCCACGTCGACGGCCAGGGCTCGCAGCGGGGACACGTAGAGCAGGCGGGTGCGACGCTCGCGCTCGGGCACCGGCGCGCTCATCAGCCGGTCGATGCCCCACAGGAAGGCGGTGAGGGTCTTGCCCGAGCCTGTCGGCGCCAGGATCAGCGTGTGGTCGCCGGCGGCGATGGCCGGCCAGCCCTTGGCCTGCGCGTCGGTGGGAGCCGGAAACGACGTCTCGAACCAGGCACGGACCGGAGCGGAGAAGCGGTCGAGGGCGATGCCTCAGGCTACGGGGGAAGCGTGACCGGCTTCGCGGGTCCGGACCGGCGCCCGGTCCGGTCCGGCGGGCGGCGCCTCGGCCGGAGAGGGGGCGGGGGTGCGCCGGTCCCAGAAGAAGAACACCAGGGCCGGCACGAGGAAGCCGACGTAGCCGAGGAACTGGAGCACCGACGGCGCCGGGTCCCAACCGAAGATCCCGGCGAGGAAGCGGCCGACCTGGGTGTCGGCGGTGAGCCAGGTCGCGCCCTTCACGTTGTAGACGACCACCTCGGTCTGGCCTTGGAGGAACAGCACGGCCTTGGCCACGAGACCGGCGGCGAAGAGGATGATGAGCACGCCGGTGACGGCGAAGAACTTGCGCATGTTGAACACCCGGGAGCCCGTGTAGACCCCGACGCCGAGGGCGACGGCCACGGCCAGGCCGACGACGCCGCCGAGGAGCACCCGGCCTCCGCTGCTCGACGTGGTGGTGGAGATGAGGAACAGGGCCGTCTCCAGGCCTTCGCGGGCCACGGCGGTGAAGGCCACCAGCGCCAGCGCCGTCGACGAGCTGGCCTTCACTGCCTGGCCGGCCCGCCCCTCGAGCTCGGCCTTGAGGCCCCGGGCGTGGGCCTTCATCCAGAAGATCATCCAGGTCAGCAACGCGGCGGCGGCGATGCAGATGGCGGCGAACGTGCGGGCCCGGGCCTGGCCCTGGAGGTCGTCGATGGTGAGGTGGATGATCACGCCGACCACGGCGGAGAGGGCGAGGGCGGCAGCGGTGCCCGCCCACACCGCCCGTGCCATCTGCGGCGCGGGCCCCCGCTTCACGAAGGCGAGGACGATGGCCACGATGAGGGCCGCCTCGAACCCCTCCCGCAGTGTGATCAGGAAGCTCTCACCCATGTGTCAAGTGTGCCTAACACCGGGGACGAAGGCAAGGGGGGAGCGTCGAGCAGCGACGGCCGTATGCTCCCGGGGTGGCCGAGTACCGCACGCCCGAGTACCACCCGGCCTTCGAGGAGTACTGCGAGGCGGTGTTCGAGCTGCGCGAGGACGACGTCGACGTCATCCAGGCCCGCATCGCCGACCGGCTCGGCGTGTCCCGCCCGGCGGTGTCGGAGATGGTCCGGCGGCTCGAGCAGGAGGGCCTGGTCGAGGTGGACGGCCAGATCCGCCTCACCGGCGCCGGCAGCCGCCTGGCCGAGCGGGTGGTGCGCCGCCACCGCCTGGCCGAGCGCCTCCTCACCGACATCCTGGGCCTCTCCTGGGCGGAGGCCCACAAGGAGGCCGGGCGCTGGGAGCACGTCATCTCCGACAACGTGGAGGCGGCCATCGACCGCCTCCTCGGCGCTCCCACCACCTGCCCCCACGGCAACCCCATCCCCGGCGCCGACTACACCGCGCCCGACACGGTGGCGCTGGGCGACGTCGAGGTCGGGGCCCGCTTCACCGTGGCCCGCATCCCCGAGGAGCTGGAGTTCGCCCCCGGCATGCTCGAGTTCCTCGAAGAAGCCGACGTGCTGCCCGGCCGCGGGGGGTTGGTGACGGCGGCGTCACCCGACGGCACCACCACCGTCGAGATCGAAGGCCACCACGTGGGCATCGGCTCGTTCGCCAGCGCCCGCATCCTCGTGCTCGCCGGCTGACAGGGAAGGTCCTCAGCCGCCCGCTTCGAGGACGGTGAAGGTCGTCACCATGCCCTTGTCCAGGTGCACCTCCTTGCCGGCGTGCTCGGCGTGGACGAGGTTGCACAGCAGGGTGTAGTCGCCGGGGGCGAGATCGAAGACGCCGGTGCAGTCGTCGCCGGCGGGGAAGCCCTCCACCTCGCCGATGAGCGCGCCGTCAGGCAGCTTGTCCTCGTCCAGCGCGCCCTGGTCGTCGAGGGGCAGGTCGTCGGGGGCCACGCCCTCGACCACCACCAGCTCGTGGGCGTCCTTCCCGACGTTCTTGTTGACGAAGGCGATCTTGCCGGCCGGCGCCGATTCCCGGTCGAGTTCGATCTTCCACTCGTCGAGGGTGACCTCCACGGTGATGTCGGCGCTCTCTGCGTCGCCCACCGGCTTGCAGGCGGCGGCCTCCGAACCCGAGCCGTGGCTCTCCTCGGGGCACGTCTCCGATCCGCCCCCCGAGGCCGAGCCGCCGCCCGCGGCGGAGCCGGACGCCCCCGAGGCGGAGCCTCCCGCGCACGCGTCGCGGACGGCGGCGCCATCGTCCTTGGCGCAGGCGCTGGCCCCCAGGACCAGGCCGACGGTGAGGGTGACGGCGGCGGATCGGCGCCGCCAGGACGGCGCTGAGGAGCCGAGCCGATAGGCGAGCGACCCAGAAGCACGGCGCTTGTTCCGGCGAAGCCGGACAACGGCGAGCCGGACGGCGGCCCTACCTATCCGCGCAGGTCCGGAGGGTTCAGACGTGGGCATGGACGGGCTCCTTGGTGAGGGGCGGGGCGGGGAGGTCGAGGCCGGCGGGGCGGGGAGGTCGAGGCCGGCGGGGTGGGCGGTCGGGGTGGCCGTGACCCACCCCCATGCGGCGAGCGCGGCGAGGGCAGCCAGCCACGCGCCGTGGAGGGCCCAGGTGGCGGCAGTGGGCGTGTGGTAGTCGGGGAGCACTGCGTGCCAGGCCCGGGCCAACGGGTCGGCGGTCGAGGCGAAGTCGACGACCAGGCTGCGGCGGCCGGTGAGGACCTCGACGAGCAACCACCACCACAGCACCAGCCCGCCGGCAGCGGCGACGGCGAGCGCGGGCAGGGCCCGGCGGAGCCGGTCGACCCACCAGGCGGTGGCCAGCACGAGGGCGGGGACGACGACGACGACCTGGCGGCCGGGCCACCACCAGCCGTGCATGGTCAGCGCCACGAACGTGGCGTTGAGCCAACAAGCGGCGAGCGGCACGGCCAGCGCCGCCCAGCCCGGCGGGCGCCGTCTCACCAGCGCGGCGAGAGCGGGGACGGCCAGCAGGAACACGGGGGCCCACGCGGCCAGACCGAAGTTGCGGTCGACCAGCAGCCCGACCAGCCGCACCGCCCGCCCCGGGTAGTCGGGAGACGAGCCGACCACGGTCAGCTCCCCGCCGGTGAAGTGATCGCCGGCGGCGTAGGCCGTCCACCCCCCGTACACGGCGCGGTGGGCGGCGAGGAAGGCGGCGCCGGCCGTCGCCATGGCCGCCGCCAGGCCGGCGGCGACCCTCCGGTCACCCCGCCGGAACAGCGCCACCAGCCCCACCCCGGCCAGGGCGCCGGCGACGGGCACGTACTTCACCGCCAGCCACGGCAGGGCGACGATGGCCAGGCCGAGGACGACGACACCGGCCCGGCGCAGGGGACCGGTGAGCGCCGCCAGCGCGGCCACGACGACGAGCGCGGCGGGAAGCTCGGGGTACACCTGGGCGCCGTAGGTGGTCAGCGGAGGGGCCAGGCCGAAGGCGATCACGACGGCGGCGGCCACCGGCGTGGGCACCCCGAAGCGGTGCACGGCCACCCACACGAGCAGCGCGGCGAGGGCCCCGGCGACCCCGGCGAGGGCCAGCTTCGCCCCCACCCAGCCGCCGAGCGCGACGGGCCCGGCGAGGAGCAGCGGCAGGAACGGGTCGTGGGGGCTGAGCTCGCGGCCGTCGGGCCGCGCTTCGGTCTGGCCGGGAAGGTCGTCGCGGTGGAACGTCCGCCACCGCTCGGCGGCCAGCTCGTCCGCGATGTCGAGGTCGCCGTCCTCGGCCAGGCTGATGGCGGTGAGCAGGTACTGGGGCTCGTCCGCCGCCACCTGGTCGTTGGTCGAGGCCCGGGCGGGGATGGCCGCCACCGATGCGCCCGCGACCAGCAGGCCCACGGCCACCAGCACCAGGCGGAACCGCATGGGCGGCGAGGGTAGCCACCCTCATGCGGGCATGTAAAGTCCCCCTAACATGGCTCGCTCCGCCCCGCCGATCCTGTTCTTCCTCCCCGCTCACGACGAGGAGGCGTCGGTGGCGGCGGTGGTCGCCAGGATCCCGGCCCGGATCGGCCCCCACCCGGTGGTGCCGGTGGTGGTGGACGACGGCTCCACCGATGCCACCGCTTCGGTGGCGGCCGCCGCCGGGGCCGAGGTGGTGTCGTTCGCATCGAACCGGGGCCTCGGCGCGGCCGTGCGCCACGGGCTGGGCCGGGGCGCGGCCATGGGAGCGGTGGCGGTGGCGTTCTGCGACGCCGACGGCGAGTACGACCCCGCCGAGCTCCCGGCGCTCGTCGCCCCCGTCCTCACCGGCCGCGCCGACTACGTGGTCGGCTCCCGCTTCGCGGGCGGGCCCCGGCGCATGCGGCCCCACCGCTGGCTCGGCAACCGCGTGCTCACCGCCGCCGTCCGCCGCCTGAGCGGCCGAGCGGTGACCGACGGCCAGAGCGGCTTCCGCGTGCTGTCGGGGCCGGCCGCCGCCGCCGCCGAGGTCGTCCACGACTTCAACTACGCCCAGGTGCTCACCCTCGACCTCGTGGGCAAGGGCTTCCGCTACGCCGAGGTGCCGATCTCGTACCGGTTCCGTACGACCGGCCGGTCCTTCGTGCACCTCCTCCCCTACCTGCGCAAGGTGGTGCCGGCGATGGTGGGGCAGCGACAGACTCGAGGCGCTCAGTCCTCGACGACGTGGGCCCGGAACGAGGAGCGGGCAGCCTCCCAGTCGGCGTGATCGAAGCGGCCGTCGGCGCCGAGCGCCCCTGCCGCCGCCCACCCCATGGCCAGCGCGTGGTGGGTGTTGTCGGGCACGAACAGGCCCGATCGCCCGAACGTCAGCAGCCGGGGCTGGTCGGCCGCCCACAGGTCGAGCGTGGAGAGGTGCCAGGCGAACCCGGGGCGGTAGAGGGGGTAGACGCGGGGCAGGCGGCGGACCTCCACCGCCGACGGTCGGACGGGCGGGAGGCCGGAGTCGGCGAGCGCCGCTACCACCACCTCCCCCAGCGCGGGCGCATCAGCGGTCCAGATGGCGTCGCCCACCGAGCACGGCACCTCGGCACAGAGCACGGTGCGGTCGGGCGGGTCATCGGGGTCGTCCCGGTAGTTGCGGGGCTCGGACAGCCGCGCCACGGGCACGTCGAGGGCGGGGAGGTAGTGGGCGTCGAAGGGCGTGTACCGGGCCTGATCGAGCACCAGGTAGACGAGCACCAGGGCCCGGTGCTCGAGCCGATCGGCGGCGCCGAGGACGTCGGGCGGTGGCGCCGGGGACACCAGCCGGGCCAGCTCGGGCAGCGGCGCGGTCGACCACACCCGGTCCGCCCCGACGGTGGCCCCGTCGGCGAGGGTGGCCTCCACGCCGTCGGGGGCGAGGCGCAGGCCGGTCACGTCGGCGCCGGTCCGGACGTCGGCACCGGCGTCGGCCGCCGCTTCGGCCAGGCGCTCGGCGATCTGACCGAAGCCCCGGCGGGGGTACAGGAACGTCCGCCCCTCGGGCCGGGCCCCGCGAACGAGGCGACGGGCGAGGTCGGCCGGTGACGAGGCGCTCACCCGGCGGCGGGCCAGCTCCCCGGCCAGCTCGTCGGCGTCGACGCCCCAGAGCTTGGTCGCGTAGGGCCGGTAGAACTCGTCGGTGATGGTCGGCCCCAGCCCGGCCCGCACCACCTCGGCGAAGGTGTCCCGCCGGGGGTGCCGCAGCGGGGCGACCACGGCGTCGAGCCCGGCCCGAAGGGCTAAGACGGGGGGGAGGTGGGCGACGAGGTCGCTGGTGCGGAGGGGGAAGGCGACCCAACGGTCGCGGAGGCGGATCCGGCCGTTGCGGGCCCGGGTCTGGAGGTCGGTGCCCAGCAGCTCGCGGAGGGCGTCCAGCAGCGGCGGCGGTGTGGACGGGTGGAGCCGGTGGCTGCCGAGATCGACCCGGATCCCGGCCACCTCGGTGCTGGCGGTCATGCCCCCCACGTGACCGGACCGCTCGACGATGTTGACCCGGTGGCCGGCGGTGGCCGCCCGCCAAGCCGCCACCAGCCCGGCCGGCCCGGCCCCGACCACCAAGACGTCACTCACGGCTGCGGCCGCGAGGACGGGGTCACTCGGCGAGGACGGCCGGGAGGTCGCCGGTGTGCACGAGGGTGAGGAGGCGGGTGGCGCGGGTGAGGGCGACGTAGAGCGAACGCAGGCCCTGGGGCTCCTCGGCCAGGATGCGGTCCGGTTCGACCACGACGGTGGCGTCGAGCTCGAGCCCCTTGACCATCCGGACGGGCACCACCGTCACCTGGTGGTCGAGGCCCGACGTGGCCGCCACCCCGTGGTCGATCCCGGCTGCGGCCAGAGCCTGGTCGGCCACGGCGACGAGCGACGCCGGGCAGATGACGGCCACGTTGCCCGCCCCCACGTCGCCCAGCTCGTCGCCCACCGCCTCGGCCACGGCCGCGGCCAGTCCCCGGTGGTCGACCCGGACCATGCGGGGCGGGCGGCCGTCCTGGCGCACCGACCGCGGCGGGCGCAGCCCGGGGGCGGCCGAGGTCAGAACCCGGGCGGCCAGCGCCATGTTCGGGGCCGGGATGCGGTAGCCGACGGTCAGCTCGGCCCGCCGGGACTGGCGGCGGTCGGGCAGCAGCGAGAGCACCTCGGTCCAGTCGGCGTGGGCCCACGCCCCAGTGGACTGGGCGATGTCGCCCACCACCGTCATCGAGCCGTTCAGCGAGCGCCGGCTGAGCATCCGCAGCTGCATGGGTGAGAGGTCCTGCGCCTCGTCCACCACGATGTGGCCGTACGTGCGGATCTCGTCGGGCTCGCCCCGGCGACGGGCGCGGGGGGTGGGACCGAGCAGCGCCCGAGCCTCGTCGAGGAGGGGCACGTCGTCGGTGGTCCACACCACCCGCTCCACCGCCTCCGCCCGGGGACGGTGGAGGGCGCCGACCTCCTCATCGGAGAGCACGCCCCCACCGGCGAGGCGGAGGAGCGCCGGTGAGCCGAACAGGTCGTGCAGCAGCTCGGCCGGGGTCAGCACCGGCCACATCCACTCCAGCGCCTCGCGCACCTCGGGCGCCCGCCGGAACCGATCGGCGACCGCGGACCCGTCGAGCGGGGTGCGACTGGTCTCGGCCAGCGCCGCGTGCAGCGCCTGCTCGACGAACCGGCGACCGGAGTTGTGGGTGCGGAAGCGTCGGCGGGCGTCGGCCACGATCCGCGAGGAGCGGTCGGCGGTGACGGTGAGGGTCTGCAGGCCGAAGCCGATGCGCAGGTCGCGCCGCAGGCCCCGCTTGCGGTCCCGCACGGCCTTGGCCACCACGCGCGCCATGCGCTCGTCGCCCTTGACCCGGGCCACGTCGCCGCGGTCGGCGCCCTTCACCCGCACCTCGTCCACCAGGTCACCGAGCACGGCCAGCTCCACGCCGGCCTCGCCCAGCGACGGGAGCACCTGCTCGATGTAGGACAGGAACAGCCGGTTCGGGCCGATCACGAGCACGCCCTGGTCCTCGAGGGGGAACCGGTGGGTGTAGAGGAGGTAGGCCGCCCGGTGGAGGGCAACCACCGTCTTGCCGGTCCCCGGGCCACCCTGCACCACGAGGACCCCGGGGAGAGGGGACCGGATGACCTCGTCCTGCTCCCCCTGGATGGTGGCCACGATGTCGCCCAAGCGGCCGGAGCGGGCCGTCTCCAGGGCGGAGATCAGCGCCCCGTAGCCGGAGATCCCGTCGGACGGCCCGCCGTTGCCGAGGGCGATGGCGCGGTCGCCGAACAGCTCGTCCTCGATGCCGAGGAGGCGGCGGCCCCGGGTGGCGAAGTGCCGGCGGCGGGCCAGGCCCATGGCCTGGCGGCCGGTGGCCCGGTAGAACGGCTCGGCCACCGGGGCCCGCCAGTCGACCACCACCGGTTCCTGGTTGGCGTCGGAGACGGCGATGCGCCCGATGTAATAGGTGTCGCCCCGATCCGAGCCGTTCTCGGGCTCGCGGTCGATGCGGCCGAAGCACAGCGAGGCGTCGCCGAGGTGCAGCTGGGAGAGGCGGTGCAGGATCGTGTCCCAGATGACGTCCCGCTCGAACCGGGCCTGCTCGGTGCCGCCCCGCCCGACCTCCACCATCGACTGCAGGGAGTTGGCCCGGGCGCGCGCCTCGTCGAGGCAGAGGTAGGCATGATCGATGTAGGCCTGCTCGGCCTCCAGATCAGGATGGATCGTCATGCCGTCCTTGGGAGGTGAACGCCTGTCCAGGGGATGGGACAGTCTAGAGGTCCGAGCGAGCCGACCGGGTCGCCTCGCTAGGGTCGGCGCCGTGACCGACCGACCGACCTCGCCCCGGATCCCGCCGCTCGCCCCCGAGGACCGGGACGACCAAGCCAAGGAGCTGCTGGCCGGCGTGGCGGTGGAAGGGGCTTCGGCGTCGGACATCTTCGCCACCTTCGTGCGCCACCCCGGCCTGTTCCGCCGCTGGCTGCCCTTCGGTGGGAAGCTGCTGGCCGGCAAGCTCCCCGCCCGCGACCGGGAGCTGCTGATCCTGCGCACCGGCTGGCACTGCCAGGCGGAGTACGAGTGGGGCCAGCACGTCCTCCTGGGCCAGGGGGTCGGCATCGACGCCGCCGACGTCGAGCGCATCAAGCAGGGGCCCGACGCCGACGGCTGGAACGACTTCGACGCCACCCTGCTGCGGGCGGCCGACGAGCTCCACGGCGACGCCTGCATCACCGACGCCACGTGGGCGTCCCTGTCCGAGCGCTACGACAATCGCCAGCTCATCGAGGTCCCCATGGTCGTGGGCCACTACCACCTGGTGTCGTTCACGCTGAACTCGTTGGGCGTCCAGCGCGAGCCCGGCGTCCCCGGCTTCGACGGCTGACCGCCTGGGTCGTTCTCGGGTCAAGGGACGCGTCAGCGCGCGTCCGGTGACCCGGGAAGGCCGACTGGTCCGAGCCGGGTCGGCCGGGGCGGCGGCGTTACCGTGACCGCCGTGCCCCCGAGCCCCGAGAGCCCGTTCCTGCGCGCCTGCCGGGGCCTGCCGGCCGAGCGGGTGCCGGTGTGGTTCATGCGCCAGGCCGGGCGCTCGCTGCCCGAGTACCGCCGCCTCCGGGGCGAGGGCAGCATCCTCGACGCCATCCGCACGCCCGACCTCGCCACCGAGATCACCCTGCAACCGGTGCGCCGCTACGGCGTCGACGCCGCCATCTTGTACTCCGACATCGTCACCCCGGTGGCCGCCATCGGCTTCGGGGTCGACGTCGAGCCCGGCGTCGGGCCGGTGGTGGCCGAGCCGTTCCGGTGCGAGGCCGACCTGGCCCGCCTCCGTCCCCTCGAGCCCGAGGCCGACACGCCGTATGTGATCGAGACGGTGCGCAACCTCGTGGCCGAGCTCGGCGACGTGCCTCTGCTCGGCTTCGCCGGAGCGCCCTTCACGGTGGCGAGCTACCTGGTCGAGGGCCGGCCGTCGCGCACCTACGCCGCCACCAAGGCGCTGATGCACGGGAACCCCGGGCTGTGGGACCGCCTCGTCGACCGTCTCGCCGACCTCGCGCTGGCATCGCTGCGGTCCCAGGTCGCGGCGGGCGCGTCCGCCGTGCAGCTGTTCGACTCGTGGGCGGGCGCCCTCAGCCCCCCCGACTACGAGCGCTTCGCCAAACCGGCCAGCGCCAAGGTGCTGGCGGGGATGGCCGACCTCGGCGTCCCCCGGATCCACTTCGGCGTCGGCACCGGGGAGCTGTTGACCCTGATGCGCGACGCCGGGGCCGACATGGTCGGCGTGGACTGGCGGGTGCCGCTCGACGAGGCCCGGCGCCGGCTGGGCGACGGCGTCGCCCTGCAGGGCAACCTCGATCCAGCGGTGGTGTTCGCGCCTTGGGACGTCGTGGCCGACCAGACCTTCGACGTGCTGCGCCGGAACGCCGGGCATCCCGGCCATGTGTTCAACCTGGGCCACGGGGTGCTGCCCGACACCGACCCGACCGTGCTGGAGCGCGTCGTCGACCTGGTGCACGCCCACGCTCCGGCCGGCGCCCACCCCGGCTGATGGCGCCCCCCCTGGGCGTGGTGGTGATGGCCTACGGCAGCCCCCGTTCGCCGGCGGACGTCGAGGCCTACTACACCCACATCCGCCGCGGCCGGCCCCCTTCGGCCGACCAGCTGGCCGACCTCCGTCGGCGCTACGACGCCATCGGGGGAACGTCGCCGCTGGCCGAGCGCACCGAGGCGCAACGGGCCGGGCTCCAGGCCGCCCTCGACGAACGGGCGCCGGGCACGGCCACGGTGGCGCTCGGCCAGAAGCACGCCGCCCCCTTCATCGAGGACGCCGCCGACGCTCTCATCGACGGCGGCGCCGAGCGACTCGTCGGCCTGGTGCTGGCGCCGCACTGGTCGGCGGCGAGCGTGGGCGAGTACCAGACCCGGCTGCAGGCGGCGGGCGCGGCGAGGCGCGCGCCGGTGGCCGCCATCGACTGCTGGCACCTCGAGCCCGCCTACGTCGCCTTCCTGGCCGAGGCGTTGCGCGACGCCCGGGCTGGTCTTCCTCACGACCATCAGGTCCTCTTCACCGCCCACAGCCTCCCCGAGCGGGTGCTGGCCGGCGACCCCTACCCCGACCAACTACGGGCCGGCGCCGCCGCCGTGGCCGAGCGGGTGGGCCTTGACCCGTGGGCCGGTTGGACCGTCGCCTGGCAGAGCGCCGGTGCGACGCCGGAGCCGTGGCGGGGGCCCGACGTCCTCTCCGTCATCAGCGACCTCGGGGCCACCGGTCGGGCCGAGGGCGTGTGCGTGTGCCCCCACGGCTTCGTGTCCGACCACCTCGAGGTGCGCTACGACCTCGACATCGCCGCCCGGGCCGAGGCGGAGCGGGCCGGGCTCGTCTTCGCCCGCACCCGGGTGCTGAACGACGACCCCACCGTGCTGGGAGCCCTCGCCAACCGCGTCCTGATCGCCGGTCGATGAGCGCCCGCGTGGTGGTGGTCGGCGGCGGCATCGCCGGGCTGGCCGCCGCCCACCGCCTGGCCGCGACCGGTGTCGACTGCACCGTCGTGGAGGCCGACGACCGCCTCGGCGGGAAGCTGCGCACCACCCCGTTCGCCGGTCGGCTGGTGGACGAAGGCGCCGACGCCTTCCTCCTCCGGGCCCCCGAGGCCCTCGACCTGTGCCGCACGCTCGGCATCGACGGTGAGCTCGTGCACCCCGCCGTTCGACGGGCCTACGTCTACGGCCGGGGCGAGCTCCGGCCGTTGCCGCCCCAGCTCCTCGGCGTGCCCACCGACATCGACGCCCTGGCCGGGAGCGGCATCCTCTCAGCCGCGGGGCTGGAGCGGGCCCGCCAGGACCTCACCCTCCCGGCCACCCCCCTGGCCGCGGACGACACGATCGGCGCGGTGGTCGAGCGCCGGCTCGGCGCCGAGGTGCTCGACCGCCTCGTGGACCCGTTGGTGGGTGGCATCAACGCCGGGGACACGCGGCGACTGAGCCTGGCCGCGGTGGTCCCCCAGGTCGACTCGGTGGCCCGCGACCCGGACCACGCCAGCCTGATCGAGGCGGCCCGGGCGGCCGTGGCCGCAGCGACAGCACGCGGGGGGGCCGGACCCGACGCGCCGGTCTTCGCCAGCCCGGCCGCCGGCATGGGCCGCCTGGTGGAGGCGCTGGCCGCCGACCTCGGCACCGCGGCGGTGCGCCTGGGGGCCACGGTCGAGTCCCTTGCTCCCGCCCGATCGGGGTTCACGCTGCACCTCGCCGACGGCACCACCGCCGACGCCGACGCGGTGGTACTGGCTGTGCCCGCCTCCGGCGCCGGCGCGCTCCTGGGCGACATCGCCCCCGGCGCCGCCGGGACGCTCGCCGGCATCGAGCACGCGTCCGTGGCCCTCGTGACCATGGCCGTCCGACCGGAGGACCTCACCCGACCGCTCGACGCCAGCGGGTTCCTCGTCCCCCGGGTGGAGGCCACGGCGGTGACGGCGTGCTCGTGGGCCAGCGCCAAGTGGGCCCACCTGGCCGCCGACCGGGGCGACGGCACGGTGGTGCTGCGGGTGTCGGTGGGGCGGGCCGGCGACGACGCCGCCCTCGGCCTCGACGACGACGACCTCGTGGCCCGGGTGCTCGAGGACCTGGCCGCCACCATGGGCCTGGCCGGGGCCCCGCGAGAGCTACGGGTGAACCGGTGGCCGGGGTCTTTCCCCCAGTACGCCCCGGGCCACCTCGAGCGGATCGCCGCCGCCGAGGCCGCCCTGCCTCCCACCGTGGCGCTGGCCGGAGCCGCCCTCCGGGGGGTGGGGGTACCGGCCTGCATCCGCAGCGGGAACCTCGCCGCCGAGCGGGTGGGGGCTTCGCTGGCGGCGCCCGGTCGATGAACGCCACCCGACTCGGGGGCGCGGCCGTCAGCCTCGGTGGCGGCGCGCTGCTGGCCCTCTCCCTCCCGCCCTGGGGGCTCTGGCCGTTGGCGTTCGTCGGGATCGTGGCCGTCGAACGGGCCGTGGCCGACCAACCGGCGCGAACCCGCTTCGGGCGCGGCGTGCTCGTGGGCTTCGGCCTGATCGGGCCGACGATGTCGTGGCTGAAGGACCTGACCCTGCCCGGCTACATCGTCGCCGTCGTCCTCTACTCGGTGATCGTCGGCGCCGCCCTGGCCGCCTGCCCGCCCGGCGCCGGGCGGTGGACCGCCCTGCCCGGAGTGTGGATCCTGCAGGAGGCGCTGCGGGGGGCGTGGCCCTTCGGGGGGGTGCCCCTGTCCACCCTCGCCGTCGGCCAGGTCGGCGGCCCGCTCACTCCGCTGGCCCGGGTGGGCGGCACCCTGCTGATCGGGGCGGCCACGGTCGTGGCCGGGCTCGGGCTGGCCGGCCTCGTCCGGCGGCGTTGGTGGCCGGGAGTGGGCGCGCTGGCCGGCGTGGCGGTCGTCGTCGCGCTGGCCGCGGTGGCGCCGTCGGGCTCGCCGACCGGGCGGGCCCTGACCGTGGCCGTGGTCCAGGGCGGCGGCCCCCAGGGCACGAGCGCCATCGACTCCGATCCCCGGGTCGTCGTCGAACGCCACCTGAAGGCCAGCACGCGGGTGCCGGCCGGCGTGGACCTGACCCTCTGGCCCGAGGACGTGGTCGACGTGGAGCGGACGGTCACCGCCACGAAGGAGGGCCGGGAGCTGGCGGCCCTGGCCCGCCGCCTGCGGACGACCCTCGTGGTCGGCGTCATCGAGGACGAGGGCAAGACCCGGTTCCACAACGCGTCGGTCGGCTTCGGTCCCGACGGCCGGGTGGTCGACCGCTACGAGAAGGTGCAACGGGTGCCGTTCGGGGAGTGGGTGCCGTTCCGCTCCCTGATCGAGGGCGTGGCGCCGGCCAGCCTGCCCGAGCGCGACGCCGTCGGCGGGAACGGACCGGCCACGCTCTCCACCCCGGCGGGAGAGCTCGGCGTGGTGATCTCGTGGGAGGTGTTCTTCGGGCGACGGGCCCGGGCCGCGGTCGACGACGGCGCCTCCGTGCTGTTGAACCCGACCAACGGCTCGTCGTTCACGGGCACGTTCGTGCAGACCCAGCAGGTGGCGTCGTCCCGCCTGCGGGCCATCGAGACCGGCCGCTGGGTGGTGCAGGCGGCGCCCACCGGGTTCAGCGGTTTCATCACGCCCGACGGACGGGTGCTCGAGCGCACGGGGGTCAGCGAGCGGGCGGTGCGGGTGCACGACGTCGGGCTGCGGCGGGGCCGCACCATCTACACCCGGACCGGCGACCTACCGCTGGTGGTCGCCGGGGCGCTGGCGGTGGGGTGGGGCCTCAGCCAGGCCCGCGGCCTGGGCCGGCTCCGACCTCGATCTCCACGAGCACCGTGACCGGGCCGTCGTTCACCAGCGCCACCGCCATGTCGGCGCCGAAGCGACCGGTGGCCACCGTGCAGCCGAGCCGGCGGAGCTCGTCGACCACCGCGTCGACCAGCGGCTCGGCGAGGTCGGGCGGCGCCGCCGCCGCCCACGACGGGCGCCGGCCCCGGGACGTGTCGCCGTAGAGGGTGAACTGGCTGACGATCAGCATGGGAGCGCCCACGTCGGCCGCCGACCGGTTCATGGCCCCGCCCTCGTCGCCCAGGATCCGCAGGTTCCACAGCTTGGCAGCCATGCGGGTCGCCACGTCGGGCGTGTCGGAGGCGGTGACACCCACCAGAACGCACAGCCCCGGACCGACGGCGCCGATCTCGGCGCCGTCGACGGTCACGCTGGCCCCGGTGACCCGCTGCACCACCGCCCGCACTCGGGCATCGTAGAGCTGGGGTCTGGTTCCCGTTCTTCGTGCCGCACGAAGAACGGCGGGGCGGGCCCGCGTTCCGGTTCTACGTGTCGATCGCGCCCGTGGAGGGCATTTTCTGCACGAAGAAGCGATTTGGAGCTCCCGGCGAGGTTTCTTCGTGCGGCACGAAGAAGCGTCGGTGCGGCGGCGGCGGTGACGGCGGCGGCGGCGGCGGTGACGGCGGCTGTCCGACCCCCGACGTGTGATGCTTCGCGTCCGTGATCGAACTGCGGAACGACCGGGTGCTGGTCGAGGTCGACGCCGGGGCCGGCGGGCGGTTGGCCCGGCTGGTGGTCGACGGCCTCGACCTCCTGGTACGGCGCGAGGACCACGGCGGCCGCGACACCCTCCACTGGGGCTGCTTCCCGATGGTGCCCTGGGCCGGCCGCCTCGGCCACGGGAGGCTGCGGTTCGACGGCGTCGAACACCGCTTCCCCCTCACCATGGCACCCCACGCCATCCACGGCACCACCTGGTCGGGGCCGTGGACCGACGCCGGCCACGACCGCACGTCCGCCCTCCTCCGGACCGACCTCGCCAACCCGTGGCCCTTCGGTGGCCACGCGCTGCACCGCATCCGCTTGGAGCCGGACGCACTCGTGCTCGAGTTGGAGGTCCACGCCGGTGACGTGGCCATGCCCGCCGCCTGCGGCTGGCACCCCTGGTTCCGTCGCCACCTCGACCGGGGCGACCCCGCCGCGCTCTCCTTCGCACCGGCGGCCATGTGGCAGCGGGGCGACGACGGGCTGCCCACCGGCCGGCTGGTGGCCGTTCCCCCCGGTCCGTGGGACGACTGCTTCACGGGGCTGGCGGCGACCCCGAGCCTTGCCTGGCCGGGCGTGCTCGCGCTCGACCTCGAGGCCGACGTGGAGGACTGGGTGGTCTACGACGAGCCGCCCGAGGCCCTGTGCGTCGAACCGCAGACGGCGCCGCCCGACGCCCTCAACCGCCATCCCACCGTGGTCGCCCCGGGCGAGGCGGTCGCGGCCCGGTTCACGCTCCGATGGCGGGCCGGGTGACGCCGGGGCAGGCGTCCGTGCCCGGCGCGGCGGTGGCTGCCCTCGACGAGGAGCGGCGGGCCCGTGACCTGACGAGGATGAAGCGCACGGCCACCGGCTTCCTGGGAGGCGCGCTGGTGGTGTTCCTGGGAGCCAGGGCGCTGGAGGGCGACCACTCCTGGCTGGGCTACGTCCGGGCCACGGCTGAAGCCGCCATGGTGGGTGCCCTCGCCGACTGGTTCGCGGTGACCGCCCTGTTCCGCCGGCCCCTCGGCCTGCCCATCCCCCACACCGCCATCATCCCCACCCGCAAGGACGACATCGGCCGGGGCCTCGGCACGTTCGTCGAGACCAACTTCCTCACCCGCGAGGTGGTCGAGGAGAAGCTGCGGGGGACGCCGATGGCGGCCCGCCTGGGGACCTGGCTGGCCGTGCCGGCCAACGCCGGCCGGGTCGGCGAGCAGGCGGCGACCGTGCTGCGCAGCGCCCTCGAGGCGCTGCGCGACGACGAGGTTCAAGAGGCGATCGAGACGGCCGTGGCCCGGAAGGTGCGGGCCACGCCGGCCGGCCCGCTGCTGGGCCGCGGGCTCGATCTGGCCATCGCCGACGGACGCCACCAGGAGCTGCTGTCGGTGGTGCTGCGCAAGGTGGGCGAGGCGCTGGAGGCCAACCAGACCGTCCTGCGTGAACGCCTCGGCCGCGAGTCACCGGCCTGGGTGCCCGATTGGGCCGACGACCGGGTCTTCTCGAAGCTCTTCGGTGGGCTCCAGCGGGTCTTGGCCGAGGTCGCCTCGGACCCTCTGCACGAGCTGCGGGCCCACTTCGACGAGCGCATGGTCGAGCTGGCCGACGACCTGAAGACATCGCCCGCGGCCCAGGCCCGGGCCGAAGCGCTGAAGGAGGAGCTGCTGGCCCACCCGTCGGTCCGCGAGTGGTCGTCGTCGGTCTGGGCCGATCTGAAGGAGTCGGTCCTCCAGCGCAGCGCCGACCCCTCCTCCGAGCTGCGCCGGCGCATCGAGGCGGCGGTGGTCTCCTTCGGCGAACGGCTGCGGAACGACCCTGCGCTGCAGGCCAAGGTGGACGACTGGGTGGTGTCGGCGGCGGTCGGCCTGGTCGAGCAGTCGCGGGGCGAGGTGGGCGACCTCATCTCCGCCACCGTGGCCCGCTGGGACCCCGACGAGTCGACCCGGCGCATCGAGCTCCAGGTCGGCCGCGACCTCCAGTTCATCCGCATCAACGGGACCGTCGTCGGCGGCCTGGCCGGCCTCGTCATCCACACCGTCAGCCAGCTCGCGTTCTAGCCGAAGAAGTAGCGTCGCCGGGATGGATGTCCTGGCCACGGTGGCCGCGCTGTGGCGCTACCCGGTGAAGTCCATGCAGGGCGAGGCCATCTCGGTCGGGGTGCTCGGCCCGGCGAGCCTCGAGGGTGACCGCCGTTACGCCGTGCGCGACTCGGCCACCCGCGAGGTGCTGACGGCCAAGCGCCACGGCGCACTGCTCGACGCGGCCGCCACCACCGGCCCCGACGGCGCCGTCACCATCACGCTGCCCGACGGCACCGAGCACGCCGCCGACGACCCGGCGGTGGACGGCGCGCTGTCGGCATGGCTCGGCCGGCCCGTCCACCTGGCCCGCGCCGACGACGGCGCCACCCGGGCGTTCGAGATGAGCCTCGATGCCGAGCACCCCGATCGCGACACCTTCGAGTGGTCGTGCCCCGATGGCACGTTCCTCGACCTGGCCTCGGCCCACCTGCTCACGACCGCCAGCCTCGACGCAGCCCGGGCCCTGCACCCCGACGGCGACTGGGACGTCCGCCGGTTCCGTCCCACCGCCCTGCTCGAGGTCGCCCCCGGCAACGGCGACGGCGGCGACGCCGGCTTCGTGGAGGACGAGTGGGTGGGCCACGACCTGGCCCTCGGGGGGGTGCAGCTGCACGTGCTGATGCCCACCGTCCGCTGCCCCATGCCCAGCCGCGCCCAGCCCGGCCTCCGCCGGGACACGGGCGTCGCCGCCACGCTCCGAGACCACCACGACAACAACCTCGGCGTCTACGGCACGGTCATGGCCCCCGGCCCCGTGGCGGTCGGGGACCCCCTCACCCGCACTTGACCAGCAAGTCAAGCACCGGGGAGGCTTTCGTCCCCATGGCCGACCGCCCCCTGCGCATCGCGCTCCTCACCTACCGGGGCAAGCCCCACGTCGGTGGCCAGGGCATCTACACCCGCCACCTGGCCAAGGCCCTGGCCGACCTCGGCCACCACGTGGAGGTGTTCTCGGGCCAGCCCTACCCCGAGGTCGACCCCCGCGTACGGCTGCACGAGCTGCAGAGCCTCGACATCTACAACGACCACTTCCCCATGCGGATGCCGGGCCTGTGGGAGCTGAAGACGCTGGCCGACCTGGCCGAGGTCACCGCCTTCTCGTTCGGCTCCTTCCCCGAGCCGCTGGCGTTCTCCCTGCGCGCCTTTGGTGCCCTGCGGGGCCGGCGGGACGACTTCGACCTCGTTCACGACAACCAGAGCCTGGGATGGGGGATCCTCGGGCTCCAGCGCGTCGGCTTCCCGGTCATCGCCACCATCCACCACCCCATCACCGTCGACCGACGGCTCGAGATGGAGCACGCCACCAGCCTCTACCGGCGGGTCACGCTGGCCCGCTGGTACTCCTTCACTCGCATGCAGACGGCGGTGGCCCGCCGCCTCGAACGGGTCATCACCGTGTCGGAGAACTCCTTCGAGGACATCGCCAGGGAGCACAAGGTGCCCCGGAAGCGCATGCACGTCGTGCCCGTCGGCGTCGACCCCGATCTGTTCCGCCCGGTCGAGACGGTCGCCCGGCGGCCGGGTCACCTCATCACGACGGCCAGCGCGGATGTGGCCATGAAGGGCCTGACGTTCCTGCTCGAGGCGGTAGCCAAGCTCCGCACCGAGCGCGACGACATCCACCTCACCGTGATCGGACGCAAGAAGGAGGGTGGGCGGTCGGCCGCCACCATCGAGCGGCTCGGGCTGACCGACGTGGTCGAGTTCGTCACCGGCGTGCCCGACTCGCGCATCGTCGAGCTCTACTCCGAGGCCGAGGTGGCGGTGGTCCCGTCGCTGTACGAGGGCTTCTCGCTGCCGGCCATCGAGGCCATGGCCTGTGGCGTGGCGGTGGTGTCCACCACCGGCGGCGCCCTCCCCGAGGTGGTGGGCGCCGACGGGGAGACCGCCCTGCTCGTGCCTCCCGGCGACGCCGACGCCCTGGCCGTCCGCATCGGGGGCGCCCTCGCCGATCCCGCCCTCCGAGCGAGGATCGGGGCGGCCGCCCGCCAGCGGGTGATCGACCAGTGGAGCTGGCGCCACACCGCCGAGCGCACGGTGGCCCAGTACCGGGCCCTGCTGGCCGGGCACCGAGAGCGATAGCGGTCGAGGTGCTGACCGTCGACTACACGCGCCTGGGCCTGGAGCCCGGCCACCTGCTGCTCGACATGGGCGCGGGGGCGGGCCGCCACGCCTTCGAGTCCTTCCGCCGCGGGGCGCGGGTGGTGGCGGTGGACTACGACGCCGCCGAGCTGAAGGACGTGGTCGGGCTGTTCGCCGCCATGGTGGAAGCCGATGAGGGACCGGGCGACGGGCTGGCGGCGGCGGTCAACGGCGACGGCACGCGACTGCCGTTCCCTGACGACACCTTCGACCGCATCATCGCCAGCGAGGTCCTCGAGCACATCCCCGACGACGGGGCG
>JAABUR0100000693.1_pt1 | contig 68731 bp, 9 predicted proteins | sample 5560091 | NCBI WGS metagenome assembly JAABUR01 (sample SAMN10711879, study PRJNA513375) | rock metagenome | isolation source: Antarctica rocks | place: Antarctica: Victoria Land, University Valley sud
GTCTTTAATCTTACTTAAAGAGTATATTTATAAGATCGCGTATAATTAGAACTAGAGTTTATAGAATAAGTAATACTTCTAAAGTATTATAATTATATTATAGGTTTAGACCCTAAAGAAGCTCTTACTAAACCCTAGGATATTCTTTAAAGGGATAAAGATATAAATTCAAGTATTAATAAAGGTAAAGATCCTTTTAAGTTAAAATTAGTAGATATCTTAAGATAAATAGATTAATAGTTATTATTTTAAAGTTATTTAATAATTAAGTAGTATATTTAAAAAGTAGGTTTAATTTATATATATATATATATATAAAGGTAATATAAGAAGGTAATATAATTCTTTATCTTACTAAGAGTATTATAATACTAGGAGCGCCGTAATACTAGGAGTACTATAATATTAGGAGCGCCGTACTATCCTAGACTAACCCTCTACTCCTAATATTATAAAACTATTACTACCTTTAAGTACTAAATAATATAATATTAAAGCTCCCTATTAATTCCTTTATAAGCTTTAGATCCCTCTATATAATAGTAATATATTTAGTGTAGATATAAAGTAGATTTAAATTTATATTATAAGATATATTAATAAGTAATTATTATAAGGATTAAATAGTAATATAAAATAGTAATATACTTACTTAAGAGAAAAGATATTATAAATACTTTTATAATATCTTATAATACTTTTAAAGCTAAACTTTAGATTTAATATAAGTTTATACTAACTCTTATAATATCCGCTATAACCTCCCTTATAATATAACTAAATAGTAGCTTTAAGATAAGGTTATTAATAGACTTTTAATATTATCTTATCTCCCTTAAAGCTTTAAGACCTAAGTTAACCTTATACTTTTATCTTTATATTATTAGTTTTAATACTATTAATTATAAAGGATTAGCTAATTATATTATAATATATTACCTATTTATATTACCTTTCCCTTCCTATATAATAGCTTATTTACTCCCCTACCTTATAAGGGTTTACCCCCTCTACCTAGTAATTTTAGTATTTTATTACCTAATTATACTATCTACCTATTAGTATATAGAGTAAGAAATATATTATAAAATAATATTACTAGTCTACTTAGTATAAGCTATTATTAAAGTTATTAAATATATATAATAGTAGATAAAAGAAGGAATATAAGGTTTAAAAGTTTTAATATAAGGTAAAGTAATATTAGGCGGAGTATTCTATATAATTATAAGTATAATTATAAGTAGAATTACCCCTTAAAATCTTCTTTATAACTCCTCCTACCTTTATATACTTAAGATATTATAGTAAGATAGATTATTAATATATAATAAATATTTATTACTAATTATATTACTTAAATATATTACTAGATAGATAAGCTAATATAATACTATAATAATATTAAGTCTTTATCTAGAATCTTAAATTAATTATAAGTAGAGAATATATAAAAGACTAAGATAATAATAAGAAGCTATTATATATAAAAGTATCTAATAACTATATAATAGTATTAAAGAGGATTAAGAAGTTAAAGGAATTAAATATATAAAAGATAGCTACTAAAGAGGATTATATAAAGCTAGTAATTAGGGTAAAAGATATTATAAAGGAGGAAAGATATAAAAAAGGGATTTATAATAATATAATTAAGTAATATAATACTTCTTAAATAGCTAATATTATATAATAGAATATTTTAAGATAGAGTTACGCTTTAAAGATAATAAAAAGGCTACTAAGGAATAAGCTAAGCTAGATAAACTAGTAAATTATATATAAAATTTAAATAGTATAACTAGTTCTATAAAAGAGGTAAATATATAATTAGTCTTTAATCCTATCTTCTAATTAACTTAACTTTTAGAATACTTCTAAGGAAGATATAGATACTATTAGGATAGAATTTACTAGATTTAATCTACTAATTATATAAATTATTAAGTAAAGGATTATATATTATAAGGGTTTAAAGGAGTTAAAAGATATATAAGACCCTAATACTATAAATACTTATATTAAGTTTATATAAGAGTATACTAACGCGTTTAATATAAAGGATTATATTATACCTAACCTTATAAAGAGGAATTAAGATAAGGAGGGTATCTTAATTAAAGTTAGTACTAATAGGAAAGAAATTAAGTATACTACTAAGGAGGATAAAGAAGAGGATAGGAAATATAAATTAAAAGATGTTAGTAAGACTAGTAGTAGTAGTAAAGATAATAATAGTAAGGAGGATAGTAAAGAATAGAAGGATTATAAGTATAAGATTATAGAGATATCTAATTAGATAGTTAGGCTATCTATTAAAGACTATTAAATAATTATATTACCTTTTTATATTACTATAAAGTATTCCTAATATTATAGTCTAGTAAAATACTCTTACTAAAACTTAAGTCTTAGTAATTTAAGTTAATACTTTAATATTAATACTTAGTACCTACCTAGGTATTAACTTAAGATACTTAGTACTTATATATATACTAACTTAAGATACTTAGTACTAGATTTTAGTATTAAATCGCTAAGACTCGAGTCGGGTACCCGACTTAAGTTTAAAGTACTAACTCGACGCGGTTAGTCCAAACTAACTTATTAATATTCTATTCCTACTATTTAAAATCCCCCTTCTTAACTAAATACTAGGTAATAGGCGTAAAGGTAAGTAGATAGTAGTAGAAGTTATATTTAAAGGGTAGTAATTTAGTAAAAGCCTTCTAGATATAGATTAGATAAACCCTAATAAGGTAGGTATAATTATAAGGTAATTAATTCTATTTATATAACTATTTCTAAGATATGTTTATTTTATAAAGGTATACTATTAAGGTTTTTATATTATAATAACTTAATAACACGTTTCTTACCTTTAATATACTAGATAAGCTTATACTAGGTAGGTAGGAGGGCGTTATAAGGCCTAATTTTAGTATTTATATCCTTAATTATATTATAATTAAAAATAATAATATTAATACCTAGGTAAAAGATTATAACTCCCTAGTAGTACTAGTTATCTACTTCTTATTCTTATTCTACCTAAGTATATATCTAGGTAATAAAGATAGTAAAGCTATTATAACCTAGGGGTATATTATATTAAAAGCTATTATAAGTATTATATTTACTAGTATCTAGGAATATATTATACTAGTTCTATTTTATATTAATAGTAGGGTAAGAGATAGGATTATAATAGATATATATTATAATCTAAGCTTAATAGTTTTATAAGAAAGTAGTTAACTTATCTATTATAATATTAATTTATAAGTAGGAGTAGTTTAATATCTAGATAATATTACTAGTAGTATAACTTACTATTTAAGCTAGGAATATAAAAGGATAATAGAGCTAAATAGGTTTATAAAGTCTATTTTATATTCTTATATTCTAATATTCTAATATAGAGTTATAGGGCTAGAAGAGTAGGTAGTTAAGAGCTAGCTATTCCTTAGTTAGTTATAAGAGTATTTATAAAGCCGCTAAGAGTACTTATAAAGCCTTATTATATTAAAGACTCCTACTATTATAATACTTCTAGGCCTAAGGCCTTATAAAAGGGGATAAATTTATCTTTAAAGAGAGCTTTAATAAGGCTATTAACTACTTACTTATTAATCTTAATATATTCTAGCTTAATATTACTAATAATAACCTATTTTTATATATAGTAATATTAGATATTAATATACTTTATATATATATAAAACTAGGGGTTCTTAGCTAGGGTAATAGCTCCCTAATTATTATAATAGAGTATTATAGTAGTAGGCTAATAGGTATCTCTAGAGAAGTCTAGCTTAATAAGTAGCTATTAGAGCTAGATAGCCTCTTTAGTAGCTTATATTTAACCTATATATTCTACTTTATAACTAGATAGGGTAATAATAGGCTATTACTTTAATAACTAGCTTATTACTCTACTATTAATATTAAAAATATAGCTTATAATTAATTATTAAGTATTTTAATTACTAGCTTAATTAGTATTATTATAATTAATAAGTAGAAAGATACTCTTATAAAAGATAAATTATAAGTTAGTTATATTTTAAAGGTAGTAGAAAATCCTTTTAATAGCTATTTAATATAATTGATTTAAATTTAATTTATATCTATTAATTATTAAGATTATATAAGTAATATCTAGCTTAATCCTTAATATAATATATATTAGGGAGTTAATAGTTAATTAATATTCCTTTTAAAAGGTATTAAAGGTTATATAATCTTTATTAGATATTTATAACTTATTTATATCTATTAGGGTTATTATAAGGTATAACTCTTATATATTAAAGTCACTTAATACCTTTTTAATATAAGCTTTTTAACTTAATTATAATACTTAATTTACTTAATTTTACCTAATTAATATATTTAAATAAAAGGAATATAAGTTAAGGTTAATTATTTAAAAGTATTTATTAAGTATAACCTTAACTTAATTAATAATAATTTAATTAGGTCTAGTAATTAATAAATTATTAATATAAGTTATAATAATAAATTAGTCTTTATAATTAATTAAAATACTTTTATTAATAGTAAGTAATATAAAGCCCTAAGTCTTAAAGAATATAAATAATATAGAAAACTAGATTTAAAGTAAGTATTTAAGTTATAAAGTACTTTTTTTAAGATATAAATAAAGTATTCTTTACCCTTAATTATAAAGCCTTTAAACTATTTAATATAAATATCTTCCTTAATATTTTTATAAAGGAAGGTAGTCTTAATATCTATTTAATTTAGTTCTTAATTAAGGGATATAATTAATATAAAAATAATTTTATAACTTATTAACTTTATTATTAAAGTAAAGGTCTTATTATAATTAATCCCTTTTTATTATTTAAAGCCTTTAATTACCTAGTATACCTTATAATAAAGGACTTAATTATAAGGCCCCCTTTTTAATTTAAATATCTACTTCCCTTAAAGCACCTTCTAATTTAAAGGTAGCTATTTAAATACTTATATATTATTTTATATAAGGGAGTTAAATTTATCTTATAATATTACCTCTTAATCCTTTTTAATATTATTTATTATAACTTCTTTATATAATTTAGATTTAAAGGGCTTTATACCTTTAATTATTATTAAGAAAGTAAATATTACTAGTAAATCTAAGGAGTTATTATATAATTTATTAAGAGGTATTTAAAATTTAAGGTAATTAAATAGGACCTTAATTAATAATAAGAGCTTATTAATATCTTAATAAAATATTATTAAATAGGCTTTATTTAATTTGGGTTAAATATCTAATAGGGTTTTAAGGTAGGATTTATCCTTAATTATTATATCTTTAATATAAATTAATAGTATATCTTTAATATAGATTAATAATACTTTACTTTTAAAGGGAGATTATCCCTTTATATTATTAAGTACCTACTTAGAGTAGTAAGGGAGGTTTATAAAGGTATACCTTTTAACCTTTAATTTAATATAACTTATAAGGACCTTCTTAATAAAGTAGATATTAAATAATTAAGTAAGCTTCCTTGTTTTATTATTAATAAGATAGTAGATAATTTTATTATTATAATTAATAAATTAACTTATATAAGAATAGGCTTTAAAGTATTTAATTTTAATAATAATCTTATTAATATAATAAAAGGCTTAAGAACTGAGGATTTATAAATAGGAGAGGTTAAGTTAATAGCTATTAAACTTCTTATAAGGTATTATTTTAATACTAGACTTAAGGGATCTATTTTATAAATAATTAATTATTTAAATAAACTTAAATTAATATTTATAATTTATTCTACTATTAATTAATATGGTATAAGCTTTATTTATTAAGGTCTTATTAAGATACTTTATAAATCTATTAGCTTAAAGAGTATCTTATATTATATTCTCCTAGATAATATTATTAACTTAATAATGCTTAATAAAGGTTATAAAGTTAAATTCCCCTCTACTATTAATATAATAGTATTATATATATTATATAAGATACTCCTAATTTACCTTAAAAGCCTTAAAGGCTAGTAGGAGTTTACTTTTAACCTTAAGTAGGGTAATATTTAATTCCTTAATATAATTATATAATATTATATTAAAAAATTAAGAGCTATTATAAGTTATAATAATTCCCTTATCAACTTTATAAGAGCCTACTAAGTTACTATTAATATACTTATATAAGTACTTCCTTAAAATAATAAGATAATTATATAAAGCCCTTATTAATTAGGTCTTTATATAAATATTATATATATAATCTTTAAAAATAATCTTATTAAAGTTAATTCTACTAGATATATTTATTAGCTATTTTAAGTTTTATTAGCTTAAATAATTTATATAAGTATATTAGAGGCTAATAAATAGGGAGACTTATAAGGTTATAAATATATATACTTTTAACTTAAAAAGAAGTTATAATATAATTATTAAGGCTATAAAGGTAAGGGTTAGATAATCTTATATATTAAGGTAGAAGATATTATTATATTAAGTATATATAAAGATATAACTTTTATAAGTAATAATATATACTTATAAGTTAAAAGAGACTTTAGCTTTAAGATAAAATAGTTAAAATATTAAAATTAGATTTAATTAAATATCTAAGATATAAAATATATTAATAAGGTATACTTTTACCTTAATTCCTTTATTAATCTTATAAGGGATAATTATAATACTACGCCCTATTATATAAAGACTAGCCTAGTTAATCTTATAAATAGGAGATTTAGGAATTACCTTATATTCTTTAAGGATATCTTAATTATTAATTATATATTAATTATATACTATATCTAGAAGGATAATAATAGTAAGGCTAGTTATACTTAATATAATTATAAAGCTAATAACTAGGTCTTTAAACTCTATAAGTATATAAAGATACTTACCTCTAATATTATTACCCCCTTAATTATAACCCCTTTAGTTTTTATTGAAATATAGGGTCCTACTAAGACGCTAGTATGCTTAGTAATATATAATTAAGTAGTCTCTTAGTATCTATACTTAGTTCTCACGTATCTAGACTTAGTAACCTAATTAACTATTCTACTATATATTTTAATAGGTTATAAGCTTAGAGGTATAGGTATTTATTCTAATTATAGCTATTACTTATCTAATCCTAGCTAATATAGTATTAAAGCCTTAGTAGCCTCTAGTACCCTTTAGCGAGTTAATAATTACTATTACTATATATATTACCTAAAATTCTTTAACTTCTTACTAAAGTACTTAGCTTTTACTATTATAGGTAACCTTAGATAAATAAGTAAACTTAATTAATTTATAGTTATAGGGTCTAGAGACTAGCTATAAGGGCTATTATAGTATTATTATTAGTGTAAGTACTACTAAGTAACCGTACTTAGCCCCTTAAGTAAATACCCGCTTCTAACCTTATTATTATAATAAATACTAATTCTATAAGTAGAAATCCTATTAAAACTCCCTCTATTAAGCCTTCTTAGATAGACTACTACTACCTTATACTTAGGGAAAGAAAGATACTTCCTCCTCTTAAATAATTATAATAAATACTATTTTTTATAGTAATCTCCGCCTTACTATATTACGCTTTTTAGTATTATTTAGCTATTAGACCCCCTAAAAAATCTCTATAAAAGGAGGTTAGGCCCTAGCTATCTTAATTCTTCTAGATTTAATTAGGTAACTATTAACTACCTAATTAGGCCTAGAGCTAGCTTTTCCTACTACCGTAGATACTAGCCTAGCTATTCCTATTAAGTTAGCCCCCTAAAGTTTATATCTTTAGGAATATAAGGATAGCTTATTATAGTAAATAACTTATTAATCCTCCTCTTATTTCTAAGCTAAACTAGTTTAAGTTAATACTCCCTAAATCCTATTTTTATTCTAACGTCTTAATAGCTATCTACTAATATTCTAGGTCTAAGTTCTTCCCTTACTTACTAAAAGTTATTATAAAGGAAGTTAAGAAGCCTATTATTAAAGAAGATAATAGTAATTATAAACTACTATAATTATCTTTAAGCTATAATAATTCTAAGTTAGAAGCTAGTAAACTATTATTAAATACTCTTAATAAAACTATTCTCTTTAGCTTATAAGCTAAAGGTAATAGACCTACGCCTCCTCCCTTAATATCCTTATCCTTAGCGTCTTTATTAGCGGAATCTTCCTAAGACTTTATAGAAAATATGCTAAGCTTAATTAATTAGTTATTATCTAAGGCTGAATCTTTAGAGGTAGACTCCTAGTAAAATAGTTAATAGTTAAAGTAATAGTAGGAGCTTTCCCCTTACCTCTATTATAATCCTTAAGTTTAACTTAGGCTATAGCCGTTAGGCTAAAGAAATTAATAACTAGCTAGTTCTAAATAACCTTAAGCCCTTTTTAGAGGCTACGTAGACTAAGGTATATATTATAATTTATAATTATCTTAAGTTTAATACTTATAAACTTATTAAAGACCCCGCCTATTTTAACCTATAAGCTTAGGCTATCCTTAATAAGATTAAGATTAACTTTAAGCTAATAGGCTCTAATATTTATATTAAACTAGTTTATTACCTTTATATAATCTACTTTAATAGGTCTATTATTAAGGATATAAATAATTATACCTACTAGTTTTAGGAGGTTAATATTAAACTTAAGGAGTTAGATAAAGAGGTAGTTATACTAGAGGCTTATATAATCTAACTCTACTTTATAAGATTAGGTAGTACCTTTAATACCTTCTAAACTACTTATACCTAGAGTTATACTTTCTTTAGCCTAGGAAAGGTCCCCCTTAATTAAGTTATACTTACTACTTATAATAAGGAGTAATATTAATAAGCCTTAGAAAGTTATACTATTACTATATTTAGAGCTTACTATATCTAAGGAAAGGATAAGGGGGATAATAAGTTATAATAGAACTATAATTATTATAGGGATATCCTATATAAGTCTTACTACGCTTATATTATAAACTAATACTAGGAGTAGTTCCCTTACTTAAAGCCTAATAAGTTTAAGAAAGCTTTAGTAAAGGCTATTACTACCTAAGCTAGTAGTAACTTAAAGAAGTAAAAGCTTAATAATACTCCTATTGAATCTAACTTTATAGGTTATATTAATAAGTTTAATATCTATAGAACGGCTAGTAATAAAGTTATTATCTTAATAGCGGCTCCTAGGAAATTACTTCTAGACTTAAATAGTATAGTTTTTATAGACTCTAATTATAGCTAATTAAAACCTCCCGCGCTATTAGGGGTATTAGCGGCGTCCGTTATACCCTATAAGGTAGTAGGACTATTAAGATTAACTATAATATTAATAGTAAACTTAGGTTAATACTTATACCTAATACTATATAAGTACCTAACCTAGGCGTTAGTAGTCTCCTATTTATAAGTTAGCTCCTTAATATTAATATAGACGTAGCTTATACTAAAATAGGTTATATTATCTTAAAGGGTCTAGTAGTCTTTAATGCTAGCCGATTTATAAGAGTCTTTATACTAGACTTATAAAAGCCCTTAGCCCTTAATACCTATAATATTCCCTTAGATAAAGTTTAATAGTTATAATACGCCCGCTTAGGGCACCTTAAATAATAAAATATTAATAAATTACTAGCTATATTAACTAGAATTAATTTCTTAAAGCCTATCTTTAACGAGCTTATATATAAATATTATATCTAAGGCTATTAGAAGGCGGTACCTTATAAGGATACTATTTAGCTAGGGGAGTATCTAATATAATTAATTTATAGTGATGTTATTAGCCCCTTTAACCTAATAGGCTTTAAAGGGAGTTAGTACTTTATAATATTTAAGGATAATTTTATATATATCTTAATTATTATTTACCTTAAGTATAAGAGTAATACTTTCTAATTATTTTAGTAGTTTAAGGTAGCTTATAAGTATCTAGACCGCCGGATCTATTACCTTTATATTAATAATAGGGGTAAGTATATAAATAACGCCTTTACTAACTACCTTAGGGACTAGGGTATTTACTATAAATTTATAGTACCTAGGAACCCTAAAATAAATAGGGCCGCGGAGTATTTTAGGTAGATGTTATTATATAAGATATAGTTAATACTCCTTAGCTCTAGGCTTAATAAGTCTTTCTAGCCTAAGATTATCTTTATAACTAACTACCTTATTATCTAGTCCCCTAATATTAAATTAGGGAAGACTCCCTATAAAGTATAATATAAACGCCTACTAAAGCTCTTATACCTCTAAATAATAGGCTTAGTAGCCTACGCCTTATACTATATTTAAAAGAAATTAGAAGATAAGAGTAATAAGTACTACCTTCTTAGCTATAAAGGGGATTATATCTTTTAGCTATAAAACCCTATAAGATAATAAGTTATACGGGCTAATAATATCTATTTTTAAGAAAAATACCCTTAGTATATTAGTACTAATAAGTAGTAGTAGCTAAACTTTAAGCTAAGTAAGCGCCTATAAATATCTGCTCTAGGGGAGAATAATAAGAAGTAGGATATCTAGGATAATATTAACCCTATTTAATAAGCCGTAGCTCCTACTTAATAATAAGTCCGTACCTATAAGGTAGAATATATTAATAGGGAAGAACGGGCTATCTAGCGGGTAATATAGGATTATCCTAAGCTAGCCTTACCGGATTTATAAGATCTATTACTAGACCCTTTAGTTATAATAGCCCTTATACTCTTTACTAATATTAATAGGATTAAACTATTTAAGCTAAAGACCTATTAATAGGTAATAGAAGATAGCTATAATATCTAATAGAGCCTTAGGATAGATAATAAAGTTAAATCCCTATAAGAAAATAATACTTAGAAGGTAGTTAATCTACCTATAAGTAAGTATACCTTAGGAGGTAAATAGGTCTATACCTTAAAGCGTAGCCCTTAGGGATAGGTTATATACTATAAGGTACGCTAGGTTATTTATAGGTTTAAATAGTATAAAGGTATTAATTATAATAAGACTTTCACCTTAATAGTAAAACCTATAAGTTATAAGGCTATCTTTACTCTAGCGGCTATTATAAACTAGGACTTAGAGTAAATAGATATTAAGACGGCCTTCCTTTATAATAATATTAATAAGAAGATTTATATTAACTAACTTATAGGTTATAAGTAAGGAAATAGGGTCTATTAACTTTATAAGGCTCTTTATAAACTTAAGTAGTTACTATAAGTTTAGTACTATACCTTTACTAACTTTATAAAGGAACTAGGCCTTATACTACTATTTACTAACTTAAGTATCTTTATTAACCCTAAGGAAGGGACCTTAATAGCTCTCTATATAGATAATATCTTAATTTTAAGTTTAAATAAATAAGCTATTTAATAGATTAAGGATACCTTAAATAGTTAGTTTAAGATAATAGATTTAGGTCTATATACCTATTACCTTAATATAATAATTACTTAAGACTATTAATAGTAAATACTATAATTAGGTTAGGTAGCTTATATTAAGGAGGTATTATAAGACTTTAATATATAGGAGTATAAGTATATTACTACGCTAATAGAAACTAGTACTTACCTAGAAAAGGCTAATAAAAAGTATAAAGCTAATCCTATATTTAAGAAGAACTATTAGAAGGTAGTAGGGTCCCTTATATATATTATACTTAGAACTTAGCCTAATATTACCTACGCGGTATTAGTTATTAACTATTATATTACTAACCCTAATAAGTTATATTAAGCGGCTATTAAGCGTATCTTTTAATATTTATAAGTTATAATTAGGTTTTAACTTATATTCTAAGGTTCTCTATAAGACCTTCTTAGGTATACTAACTCTAACTAGGTAGGTAATTATAATACTTATAAGTTAACCTTAGGCTATATCTTTAATATTAGAAGCGTAGCCCTTAGTTAGTTATTTAAGTAATAGGCTATAATAGCCCTTTCCTTATATAAAGTAGAATATATTAGCTAGACGTAGGCCTCTAAGGAAGCTATCTAGCTAAGGAACCTCTTTAGTTAACTCTATTCTAGGGAAGTACCTAAGATAGTAATTATTTATAGTAATAACTAAGGCGTAATTACCCTTATAAAGAACCCTAAGTTTTATACTTACTCTAAGTATATTAAGCTCTAATATTACTAGATAAGAGAGTAAATTACTACTAAAACTATTAACCTTAAGTATATTCCCACGGACTAGTAGTTAGTTAATAGCCTTACTAAACCCCTTTATAAGGAGAAGTTTATTACTTTTTATAAGGGACTTAATCTAGAGGAGGTCCTTTAATATAATAGGAGTATTATTACTAGCGGGAGTAAGCTTAAGGATACCTTAAACTATTACTAATTTACGGGGACTAACTACCCTAAAGACTAGTAATAGCGACCTTATAATAATATAGAGCCTTATAACTACTTACCTGGCTACTATAAGTACTATTAAGCCTAGATAATAACGGCGATAACTAATAATATATTAATAGTTAATAATATTTACCTTCTTATAATATATCTAACTATATTTTAATATAATTTTACCGTATATAGCTTTATCTTAAAATAAAAATCTTAAATAACCGTATTTTTATAAAAAGTAGAATTTATAGTTTAATATAATTATTTTTTAGTATTTAGTAGTTTAATATAGTTATTTTTAGACTATTTTTAAAATATTCTTTAATTTTAGGGGTATAAATAGTTTAAGTAGGAGTATTAAAATATAGGGTCCTACTAAGACGCTAGTATACTTAGTAATATATAACTAAGTAGTCTCTTAGTATCTATACTTAGTTCTTACGTATCTAGACTTAGTAACCTAATTAACTATTCTACTATATATTTTAATAGTTTTAACTTCTATCTACCTTAATTATCTTAAGGTAGGCCCTTCTTAGCTTAGGATACTTAATCTAGTATTTAAACTCTATATAGCCTAAATAATTATAGTAGTTATAATACTTATTATTATATTATATATTTAACCTAGCCTAATATAATAGGTAAGTAGTAGTTATAATTATAATAAAAGACTTTATAAAGTTCTAGTAAGCTTCTTTATTTATTATAACTAGTATAAGTTTATTAAATAAGATTATTATAATACCTTCTTTAATAGTAATAATATATATTTAAATAAATATACTCTAAAAGGTATTAAACTTTACGCTAAGATACTAGAGGTAGGTATTAATAATAAAGATATAAGGGAGTTTATATCCTAGGTTAATTAGGTTAGAGTTAACAATTTTAAATTTACTTATATAATTACTAATATCTTTATAATTAATATAAAAGAGGGTATTAAAATTATAAATAGTCTTATTAAAGATACTAGTACTTTAAGGCTTATAAAAGTCTTTAAAGATCTTCTAAGCTATTAAGGGGATAATCTTATCTTTAATTATATTATAAGTATTAATATTATAGTATACTTTTATTACCTTATAAGCCTTATTATACTTATTATCCTAAATCTCTTAAAGATTTTAGGTTATAAGGATAATATAATTTATCTTAAAGATAGCTCTAAGGCTATTAAGGATAATATAGGATTATATATTATAGGAGTATAATAGCTAATTATAACTAGATTCTAATATAGGAATAAATATAAGGGGGTAGTTACTACCCCCTCTAATCTCTACTTTAGTATTAGTAGGAGGTATATCTATATCTTTAATCTTAGTATCTAGATTATATAGATTTAGTATTAGAGACTAAGTTAATACTAGTATTAATAAGATTTAACGAGGGAACGGCCAAAGAGCTACCTCTTTCGGCTGGTTCGGACGCTGCTTTTGACACCCTTTTTGCCCGGTAATCGCTCGGAACCCTTGCCGCCCTGGAGCCTTCTCCCACGTAGTTATGTATCCCTGCAGGCTACACCCTATACACTGTCGCCCTCCACCATGCTACTAATCGCTCGTTCCTGCATCAATGAGACCACCGCAATGTGCGTCGCTCAGCTCGGCACTCTCATCACGAAACCATGTTATAAGGCCCCTTACCCTTTTCTAAACAACGATTGCAGGACCCTGGCTCTTGGGCTCAGCCACCTTCTCTGTCCTGTCCTTCGTCTCCGGCTCCTCTCGCTCTTGTAGTCTTCCCGCCTTCGCTACTCTTGCACTTTGACTTCAACAAGTAGCTACCCTAATCCATGGTCCCTATGGATCCTCGAAAGTATGGGGAAGCCATAGTATAGACCACGGAACATTGCCCGGAATACTACCAGCAAATGGAAGAGGACTGCAATGTTTTAGAATTTACCCAACGAGTCTACGGAGGGGGCAATCTTGGGCAGTAGAATTACTTTTATAAAAAAGAGCCCCTTTACCTTTGCCACATCATCTACCGCAAAAGGGTGCCAACGGCAGGTAGCAGCTATTAAGGCCTTGATCGCACTCTATAAGAAGCAGGAAAATTAAGGCTCTCGTCGCCGTGGAGCCCTGCCTCTCTCTACCGCCGAGGTTTTTGAAGACTCTTCCGGTCGAGTGCAAAGCCACCCAATACATCTCTTTACCTTGGGAACGAGTATTTGTTATTAGCTAATCGCGTAAAGACTTTCGCGAGTCACGGCGATCTCATGAAACACACTTCTATCGCAAGCATCTCCGCCACTATCCGGACGGCCAGCCGATCGCGTGCCCCCATCCCCGTTGCAATATCGTCCTGAACAGCAAAGCTTATCTGCAGAACCATGCCGAAAAGGTGCACGAAACCCCTACGTGACCGTCAGTGGGATTCCTTTCGAAACAGCTGATTATCAAAGCATTAGCTGCATATCGCCTTCCATATCAATTGTGGCCCTTCCAATATCCCCATTTGCTCGGCGACGCTGCGGTACCCCTGCTTGAACGATAATAGATCTTCGGCAGCCACCTTCGCTGCAGCACTATCTCGACCGGCACCACGGCCTTCCATTGGGGCGCAATTGTGCATTTCCTCATGATTGCTATAGACGACTGGCCCTTGACATTATTCTTGAAGTCATGCAGCAGGGTGTATGGAGGATTCTTGTCCGACGAATGCTAGGCCACACCTTCATTCCATTAGCTGGGAATGCAAATTCATTCTCTCTAAGAAACCTCTTATCTCAGTGCAGCTCGGCATTCCACGACCTGGAAAATGCATGACGTTACCATGACGATACAACTCAACCCTTCCCAAATATTCAAGAGAATGTAAGCACCACATGCTAAGAGATCTCTAATGACCTTCGCTCCATCGGCATTGGTGCCATCATCCTGCCGTATCTATACCAAATTGAGGATATCATAACCTCCTCGAAATCAAGCCCCTACGTCCGTCATCATAAGGGCACCGAACACGGCCAGTGCTGTCGACGAACTCGACAATGTGGATCGACGTCGGGTTCTCGGCATCATTGACCCATTCAGAGAGCTTGGCGTGAATGAAGACATTTCACTGCCTCAAGTTGGTAACTCAGATAAAATCTGACAGAAAACAGGGCTAGTAATTAGGCCAGCTTGTGGTGGTTGGAGATAGATCCAGTGAAGAAAGTCTTCCCTTCTTGAGAGTCTCACTCGCCTGAGCTTTCCAATTGCAAGCAATCTGTGTACCTGCTTCGCGACGCAAATTGTTCTTCGTCGCAGCCCACGTCACGAAGCTTCCGTGAAAGTCTCAATCATGCCAGGACCCATCGCCAGCGGTGACGAAGCTCAGAAGCAGCACCTTTTAGCGTTTGTAAAAGGGTTGAAGGTCATGAGCTGAGTTTTAAACATTTTGCTTCCATCTTAGACAAGGTATAAGAGGCTGAAAAAAGGGTTGAAAGCAGACTGGCTTCAGTAGGCAGCTGTCCATATGGGTCTAGGACTCGTTAAAAACAAGAACGTTAAAATCCTTGCGAAGCGCTTTTCTGACGGAATCCTTAAGATTGAAGATGTGCCAGGGCTTTTTCACAGTACCGACGCCTGGGATATCAACGATATAGAAATGCTGACATCAAGCAGATCTTACCAAGTATTAGACCATGGAAGATCTTGATATCATCTGGGCTCTTATCGAATACTACATTACTGATCAGCGTACGATTATGCTGTAAGGAGCTCGCAAACCTAGTAGAGACGTTGCTGAACAATCTGTAGTACTTTATGGACGCTCGCAATAACTTGGCCAACCAAGAGGTCTTTCGTGTGACCAGATGCGCCGACCCACAAGGCATACGCTCTGTCGGTATGACCACCGAATGCGACGCTTTGCAGCCGGGTGACGAGCAAGGAGTAAGCGCAATGCGACGACGAAAGCTATCTATCTGATCTTCTACACAGATACTGGAAATCGCCCAAAATATTGTAGAGCGGCTCAATCAAGGGTGGTTTGCAGTTGAAGAACCGTTCTACCAAAGAAATTCGCCAAGGTGTCACAATTGAACAACGCTATTTCAAAGGAAAGCGGTTCTTCGGAACAGCCCCTTGGAATAGTCTTTCCAGGGATAGGGTCGGTATTCCTGCGCTGAAGAATTCCCGGGCAAAATGTTGTACGATCATATTCGGAGCGAATTTCCCGCCTTGGTTCAGAGATCAGGAATCTAGTTGTCGAAGCACGCACTCAGCTTGATTCTTTGGGTCCATTAAGGCAGACCCTTATGGAGCAGCGCCAGTTCCTGACCCGCTTGGCTGTGAGACATCAAAGAAATGTTACCGACAGCGTGACAGGCAACTATGACACCTCCTGGGACTCGGATGATACTAGGAAGCTTCGAATGCACTTGCAAGCAATTAACGAGGCGTTCTCCAGGCGCGTGATTCCAAGTGGCCTTACACGCGCATTCCACCTGGTCGATGGTGAGGTTGATCAAATAATTCGGGCTATTTCTTCGAAAGGACGAGCAAATTCTATATAATTGGATCCGACAGGTCTACCGTGACTCGCGTCGATCAGAGCTTTCTGGAACCGTCAACCTCACCGTACACGGGGACACGTTTCGCCAGCAATCCAGGCAATGGAATGATATAGCGACGAGACACGTTGCCGACATCAAGAGCATCGTCTCCCGCTTGAAACAAGCGGTCTTTCAAGATATTCTCTACGAGGATACGCTGCCCGCCAAAAATCGAAACTCGCAATGACGTGCCCTCCCGCAAAGCAACACAGAACGCTGCCATCCAGCTTGCCTCTATCCTCGCGGATGAGAGGGAGGGGATCCTGCAAACCGTAACCCACTACTTCGCCGAAACCCTTGCCGCGACTTGTCAAGATCGAGTGCTGAAAAGGCTTCAAAAGCTCGGACTGAAGGACGGAAGTAACATCACTGTCAACTTGAATTCTCTTGCCAGCACTGCCCACCTAAGTAATGAAGATCAAGCCATCAGCGACGTTCACGACGCTTTGAAAGCGTACTACAAAGTGGCGTTAAAATGCTTCACTGACAGTGTTGTAATCCAGATCGTAGAGCGGTTTTATCTCCGATCCGAAGGTCCGGTCAAGAGCGTCTCGGCGGAGTATATCGGAGGCTTGTCTGATACCGACTTGGCTCACCTTGCAGCAGAGAACTATACGACATCCTCTAGCAGAAAAGACGTCAACGCTAAGCTGGAGAGGCTTGAAAAGCCCTTGGCGATTGCAGAGAAGGAGAGATCGTAGAAAGGCAAGGGATCTGATCGCATTTCTTTCTTTATTTCACGTAGATACGAGCTTTGGTTTTTGGCTTCCTTTTGAACGTCTTGACTTTTGTTCCTTCGTCATGAGTGAAGAATATCGGGGTTGGCGATCGCTAACTTTCGTGGAATGGTATAGGTTGTGGGTTCACTAAGACACATGATGGCTTTTTGGTGCATGCGCTGTTGGATTTGAGGTCAAAAGGTTAGCATCACTGGCGGGGTTGTTGTGGAACTCGGCCTGCTGGCGAACTGCTGCATGCGGTGGTCCCGTAGCTTTCCCGCATTGCTACGGGTTCGTGCGTCGCTTTCAGTGTAGATGCCTCTCAAGATCCTTATGGCCTCATGGAAGAGAGCCAGGCATCAATTCCACCACAGCATCCCTTTTTTCGCACCTCTAGAAACATACTAGAGGCTTCAATGCTGCAAAAGCAGAGGAGTAGAGCTTGGTGGAAGCTTTTATGAACGTGGTGGATATTGCTGTCCTCCACGCCTTGATTTTCTGAATCAATCTCCCTATCTTATAAGGCTTATAGCCCATGAAGGACATGACCAAGTGTGAACTATCAGACGAACACAGGGACAACAACACTCTGGCCGTCCGCCCAAATTGGCGAGCGATGAAGGTGGCCGGTGCTCCTCTAGTTTATGACGTATACTTGAATACTCGTGAAGCAATCCAAATATGTGAACGATTTCGGAGCATACTCTTCGAGCCAGGAGGGCAAGTGATGTGGACTGGCGTCCCGCGAGAATGGGCTTAGAAGTGGGCTGACGAAAGGAATATGCAAACTTTGAGCACCGCGATGGGGCCCCTCCTAATAAAGCAACATCCACTTTGCTTAAAAACAAAGGAAAGGCTTGGACCCATGATGTTTCTCGTGCTATAACCACGGGAGGTCACCAAATAACGGTGATCCTCCAATTACTTAATGCCTATAGAGCCATGATCGACCTTATACAACGACTTGAATGCCTTTCGTATCAGCGTAATTTCCGCACTTTCTTTTTTGTCGCCAAGAAGCATGAATGAGAACAAGCTAAGGGTACAGCATGTCGGGGACAAGCTATCTGGTCTCTTTAATTGCCGGCAGCGTATTGTTCATTTCGTCCTCAGGGCCGTCCGTTAGGTGAAGATCTTCTCAAATACTTAGAAGTGCTTGTGGCAATTGAGACCGGCTCATTGATCTTGATACTTAGCGTCTTTAGGCCTGTACCTGCCGTGGCTACACTCGTCCAGTCGCTCGGTATTCATGGAGCGCTTGTAGAAACCTTGAAGGCCCGTGGTGCCCGTAGCCGTCCCCAACTCTTTTATCTACCCGCTTATCTGTTTGTACCCGTCTCTTGTGTCCATTCCTCCTTTTCCTCGTCCGTACGATGAAGGCTCGATTTCTTTAAGAGCCACATTGTCTGCTTGTAAACGTCGACGAGAGGAGGAAGATAGAAGATGGAAGATGCAACTTTGGTAGGTGGTCGTGTAAGGCGGGATATCTAGGTCGGAACCTCCCATATTTAGCAGTGAAAATGCAGGGGAGAGATTCCGAGGGTCGTACTTGGCGCCAGGGGAAACCCGTTATACCCTTTGGTTGGCGTCAAATTTTGCGCATGCCCATTTGAAACAGGAAAGCTAGTGATACTGTGTAGATGAGTGCTATCCAAGCAAGCCAATTTTGCGTCGATGGATCATTGGGCTTGCATGCAACATAAGCACCGGCTCCAAATACAGCTGGGGATAGAAGAATCAATGCTGTACGCAAACAACGCGAGCTGGAAACTTCCTCTTCCATATACAGCACGTGATCGTTCGGAAAGGCTTGTTGGGCTTCGATGATAGCTGCGCTTCTTGTAGTGCGGATCGCTGTCACAAGATCGTAGTCCGCGCCCGGAGATTTCTGATAACCAGTCAAAAGATTAGAGCGATTTGTAGCTCACAGAGGCGGAAATTCAAGCAGTCGACGTACAACAAACAATTTTTGCGACAATACAGAGAATCGCGTATATCGTGTCCAGGGACTAACGCGAATGGCATACTGTTTCTTCATTTGGCTGAAGACATCAGCATCCTCCGTCACATTGCTGACCACAAGACACCCGAAGCTTCTATCATCTTCCTTTAGTCCGAGACGTATTTCAAAGGCCTGTGCTAAACAAAGCTGATCTGGAAGGTGCCGAGCGCGGCACCTGATGCACGTTGCCCCTGCCATTAAGACGAGATTTACGTAGAATGCCCGGACAAAAGGTTTACATAGTACGCTGCCGTTTGCCCAGCATCTTAGACGTGCCAGTCCACTGGATTGTTCAGCCTGGGGGCTGGCGCCATAGCCCCTTCGGGCACAGCACCAATCATTACTTAGTGTTCCCCAGCGAACCCTTTGAAAGCAATCGCCTGCTGGGAACGGTAAGCTCCAGGAGCTTACCGCGCGTAGCACGTCTGAGCCCCCGGTACCGCACCGTTGCTTAGTGATCTATTAAGACGTTGCGATTGACATCTGCACAATCTATCAGCTCCGTATGACTCGTTCATTGCCATGGAGGTCGATCTCCCTTTTGAACCTCGAGATGCATATCTATCGCTTCAAGCACTTCTGCCAACTTTCGCCTTTAATATCCCAGATTTGGACTTGCGACAATTTATTATCAACGGCTTCATTTCCAGGCGATATGTTCTACGTGGACGTTTCAAAAGCTTTGGGTATACTAAAGTCATGCGATCATCTGCGGACTTCTCAGTAGAGAATTTTCTGACGGAATCAATACCCAAAGATGATCCAGATCCTCTGTATAGAGGGGATGCCATCGGTTGTAAGTAGTTGTCCCCTGGCTAAGATATACCGGGAATGACGTTTCTATAGTCGTCGTCGAGGGACAATCTAGATTCTATACCAGAAGTGACGATACCTGGCTCACGACCATTCCGAACGACCAGAGATTAGTATTTGTATACCAGCGTCCGTCCATTCTTCAATCATTTACGCTCGCGACAGATATTTTCTTTGATACAGTTTACGAAGAAAGCTTTAACGTCGCCCCTAATGCTTTTTCGGAGCGAAGAAAAAGCAATGAGACCAGTCAAACCATCATCCAATTCATCAACTCTGGCTCGAGCAGACTCTTGTTGCTTAAAGAGTCGTTCCAGCAAGCTATAAAGCAAAAATCTGTTTTCGGATTCTCAGAGGCGTCAATACATGCGATGAAGGGTTTATCCCTGATTCATCGAATTTCCGAGGAATATGAGGTCGCCAAGGGTGTCCTCTTTAATGCTCTAAGCTTGGCGTCGGATATTCAGGACGTTGGCATTGAACTCGAATCGGACCTGCTGCTCGATCTTGGGGGATTATATCTTGATCAAAAGAAGTCTGACGACGCTGAAATCCAATTCTTCAAAGCTGCGCAACTACTTCAGCAATCTAGCACAAATGCTCAGTGCTCTCTCCGCGTCAAAAGCCTAGAAGGACTTGCGGCTGTGCATTTTCAAAAAGGGTCTTTGCAGGCTGCAGAAAACTTTTTAGGGCAGGTGATCGAGCATTGGTGCTTGCATGGTGGGACGGAGGGTAGCGAATACCTGGCAGCGGAGAACATCCTTGGAATGGTATATCGTGCTCAGGGTGATCTGATTGCTGCCGCCTCGACTTGCACAAGGATACTTAGTTGCCAAGAAGAGCACCTTGGCCTAATACATCACGAGTCGCTGCGTACCATGCATAACCTTGCAGGCATACTGGTTGATAAAAGCCAGTTTTCCGAAGCAGTAATGTTGTACCGTCGTGAGATACTCGGCTTGGAAGAGATATTAGGCAGCGAAAACCCTGATACTCTTCGGACAGTCGGATTACTTGCAAGGGCGTATTACGGTGCGGACGATATCGAAAATGCAGTGACCACGTGGAGAAGAGTAGCAGAGGTGAATGAACGCAGCTTCGGTCTTGCGAATATGAGCTCTATGGAGAGTAGATTTCAGTTGGCAAAGTCATTGGGACGGTTGAGGGGGCACCATGAGGCCATCAAGCTACTCGAGGCTCTCGTGCCCTATAATGCGAAGATTCTTGGTCATGAACACCCAATGAGCCGGAGGACGAAATTACTCCTCGCGAATTTGTCTCGCCGTCAAGAGACTTCCATGAGAGCGTCCACTCTCAGGGGGGGGCTCTTCGATGAGGTCCGGATAACGAGTTCAGATTTGGCCAGTAATCGCGGAGGCAGGGTCAAAGGTCGGTCGTCTCTGTAAAGGCGCCATTCCAATCAATGTTAGGCTAATGGACCTAGATACCATATCAAGCCCACCAGCTCAGTCCATGCAAACGCATGATGATGATGACCGTCTCAAGGTTATGTTGGGGTTAAGAGAGAAGGGAACTTGCGATTGGATATTCCGTCATGATTCTTACAAGGCGTGGTTATCTTCCTACTCACCATCCCTGCTCTGGGTCTATGGTGGTCCGGGAACCGGGAAGACAATGCTAACAGCAGCAGTCATTGCTGACCTTCGAATAAATCAAGACGCGGTCATTCACTATTTTCTTGACGCGCGCGACACCAATAAATCAACCGTTGCGGGACTGCTCTCCTCCTTGGTCGCGCAAATGAAGCAGATCAACCTAAGGCTTCAAAGTCATGGTCCAGGAATACCACAGCGAAATTGTAATCCTATCGCTAGATTGCTTGACGAGTTCTCAGAGATCGCTGCGGGATTCGAAGAATTGTACTGTTGTATCGATGCTATTGACGAGGCTGATGAATGGAAAATGGCCTTAGTGAGAGGTTTTATTGATTTGGTGGGATCGGAAGCTTCGCCGATCAAATTCTTCCTCACGAGTCGCCCTCCAATCATATCGTCACCGTCTTCTGAGGGAGCCTTCATAGTTCAGCTGCCGAACAATGAGACAATTCGAGATACCAGACAGATTATTCGCTCAAGTTTAGTGGTCTTACACCAGCATGGGAAGACTACCAAAGGAGATCAGATAGCAAGCCAGCTGGAAAAGGTCGCAGAGGGCTCATTCCTCTGGGTTGAACTCGCTCTTGATATTGTCGAAAGGACTGGGGAGTACAACGGCGAGTTCCCACAATCACTCCAAGAGCAATACTACCGATCTCTATGTTTACTGGCTTCAGAGCTTCGAGACTCTCAAAAGGAACTCTTGGTATTGGTACTCTATTGGCTGACAGCATCTCTACGGCCTTTGTCAGTGAGAGAATTGCAACTTGCCATTGCGATCGAGCCATTCAAGCAAAGCCTGGACGAGATGAGACTTCTGTTATCTCCCTCCAAAGCAATCACAGAGCTTGGAGGCCCTCTAGTCCGCATTCGTGACGACGGTACGGTTGGACTCGTCCATCAATCTTTGAGAGAGTACTTGCTTAGCAACCAAGCTCCGGCAATCAGAATCTCTTCGCAGATTGCTATCCCTATCAGTCCTACAGAAGCCAATTCCTTGATAACGTCGATATGCTTGACTTATCTTTCTTTCCCTTGCTTTAATTCGACCTACAGCTCCCAGTCACCTACCCAGCATAGTCTTCTGCAGTACGCTGCGTGTCACTGGTATCTCCATGCGGTTCAAACGGGCAAGCGAGTCTCTCTATGTAGATCCGTCGCCAAGTTTCTCTACTCACAGCAAGGTTTCAATTGGCTTTACGGATTGCAAAATGTCTTCCATAAGTCTATCGGAGAGCTACTTATTATTCAATCGAATATTAAACAATGGATGCAACAATTCGACCAGACGGACGTGCCTCAGGTCGATGACTTAATACTTACTCTTTATCGTCGCAAATTTGAAGGAAGAAATTCTTTTTCGGATAGCAGAGAGAGACTTGAATTTTTGATAAAATTCGCTGGTATCAGTCTAGCTACTGGCCACATGGACCAGGCAGAGAAATTGTACAAAGAAGTATTGGGCAACATAGCGCCGACCATACCTGGAGACATGCGCTTGCACCTGAAGGAAGGGGTCACCAGTACCAGTGAGATAGAAGCGCGATGGAAAGGCCGGCAAGAGCTGGAATATCATCTCGCACATGATTCAGATATACATCTTGGGCCTGAATATCTAAAGATATTGTGGTCAAAAGCGAACCTGGCGGTTGTCTACCAGAATCAGGGTAGATGGAGGGAGGCAGAGAATCTGGACACTGAAATTATGGAGTTGAGAAGGAAGATACTAGGACCAGAGCATCCGCATACGCTGAGTAGCATGTCCAATCTGGCAACCGTCTACAAGAATCAGGGTAGATGGAGAGAGGCAGCGAATCTGGAGACTGAAGTTATGGAGTTGAGAAGGAAGATACTAGGACCAGAGCATCCGGATATGCTGAGTAGCATGTCCAATCTGGCAACCGTCTACAAGAATCAGGGTAGATGGAGAGAGGCAGCGAATCTGGAGACTGAAGTTATGGAGTTGAGAAGGAAGATACTAGGACCAGAGCATCCGGATACGCTGAGTAGCATGTCCAATCTGGCAACCGTCTATAAGGATCAGGGTAGATGGAAAGAGGCAGAGAATCTGGACACTGAAGTCATGGAGTTGAGAAGGAAGATACTAGGACCAGAGCATCCGGATACGCTGAGTAGCATGTCCAATCTGGCAACCGTCTATAAGGATCAGGGTAGATGGAAAGAGGCAGAGAATCTGGACACTGAAGTCATGGAGTCGAGAAGGAAAATACTAGGACTAGAGCATCCGGACACGCTGAGTAGTATAGCCAACCTTGCCTCGATATACCGGGACCAAGGACGGTGGAAGGAGGCCGAAGAGCTAGAAGTACGAGTGGTCGAGGTAATGAAGAGGGTGCTCGGCGAGGAGCATCCAGATACACTGACTAGTATAGCCAACCTTGCCTCGATATATCGGGATCAAGGACGGTGGAAGGAGGCCGAAGAGCTAGAAATACGAGTGGTCGAGGTAATGAAGAGGGTGCTCGGCGAGGAGCATCCAGATACACTGACTAGTATAACCAACCTTGCCTCGATATACCGGGATCAAGGACGAAGGAGGGAGGCCGAAGAGCTAGAAATACGAGTGGTCGAGGTAATGAAGAGGGTGCTCGGCGAGGAGCATCCAGATACACTGACTAGTATAGCCAACCTTGCCTCGATATATCGGGATCAAGGACGGTGGAAGGAGGCCGTCGAGCTGCTTAAGGATGTCGTTAAGGTCCAAGAAAATTTGGCCGAGGACCATCCCTCGCGACTTGCCTCATGGCATGAACTTGCCCGCGCCTATCAAGCAAACGGGCAAATTGATCAGGCCGTTGGGCTGCTCGAGCATGTCGTTAAAGTCCGCCAAAAGCTAGCCGAGGATCATCCCTCGCGACTTGTCTCGCAGCATAACCTTGCTAGTGCCTTTATGGCAAATGGGCGATTTCACGGGGCCGTCCAGCTTCTAGAGCACGTCATTAAGGTCCAAGAAAAGCTAGCTGTGGATCATCCTGACCGACTAGCCTTACAGCGTGAACTCGCTGGCGCCTATCAAGCCAACGGGCAAGTTCACGAGGCTGTCCAGCTACTTTTTCGTATGAATAATATAGAAAGCTCCCCAACACTCTCCGTCGGGAAAGAGGAGTCTCTGATAGAACGGAAAGGACAAGATAACCCGCAACGTCCCCTAGGTTCAAAGGGATAACGGAGGAAGATGCATGAGGCGCAATAAAGTGCTATAATACATATATTTCTTTAGAGAGTCCATGAGGAGCACAGTCTATGGCGCTAAGTGTTACGCAAAGTCATGCAACTTCAGAGGATGAAAGTGGCTCTCCGTGGTCCGCTCCAGACCTTCCATGATTGTTGCCTTGACTCCAGATTTGAATTGATGCACCTTTACTACATGACGGGCGAAACAATTCGAATTGTGGATGTCTTTGCAGAAGGATAAAGGACGGGGAAAGGGCCGACCTGATAGAGAGAGTATACTTGACGAGATTGCCTGCGCAAACTATTGGGGCGCGCAAACCTCTACGTTGGTATACACTTTGGATTCCTAAAGGAAGAACGACACTTTGGCGAAGTCGACTATATGCTTAATCTAATGGCCGTCTACGTTCGACACTTGAGAAAGCGTGTGAACGGCAATGTAGAAGTTGAGGGAGCGATTGTGATCAGTCTTCGCTGCTGCTATCCCCAGCCGTATTGCCGCGTCTCACTTTTTGCTGTGCCGAACCCTTGAGCTCAAACTTTCGCAACAGTCTCTGAGCATTCCCAAGCTCACATCTGGGCAGCTATGAACTGGCCCAGACGACTTTGTATACCCATCCCTGTCTAGTCTGCCTCTTACCTACGTTCTTTCTGATCTCCCTCCGTTGTGACTCCGCCTGTGCTTCTTTGCTTTGGCCTAAGCCTCGCTTGGAACGGGATAAGGGCACGATAGGACCGGCCTGATGGTCCACTACCTGTCTCGGAGAGGGTGAGGGTAGAAGAGGACCCGTGTGATCGGCCTTTGGTGTAACACTGTTCGTTGTCTGGGTAGGAGTCCTTCCGTTCAGGATGTTTTGCTCCTCGTCTTGGACCACGAGTGGCTTTCCTGCAGGATGTCAACCAGTCCTTGACTCTTTGTACGAGGAGGGATTCCGCAGTCCACACTCACTTAGACTAGCGACAGCTTCACCTTGATCAGAAGCCGTGCGTTTCTCCCACTGATACGGCCAACTAGGGGGGTATCTGAACTTTGACGCCTGGGTCCGATGTTCTAGTAGAGCCGTGGCCCTTGGGCGCTTCTTCGATGGAGGGCGAACATCGGTCTCGTCGTCAATGTCAATGTCGTTATGGTCGGTGTGAGACATGACGTTGGAGTTGCTTGGTTATTTTAGATATAACTATGGTGACAAGGGATTCTGAACCGACCTGAACACAAAGCCTATCAGTCCCGCTTAGCACAGTGCCCACGTGCTGCAGCCCTTTTCCGATGTTTGGGCCTCCACTGGCTGGCGGCGAGTCTCCGTCTGCCCGGAAGCTGGTTTAACATTTGGCTTGGTATTGGCTTCCTCCTCTTCTGCTCCACGATTCGCTTGCATCTCATCCTTGTTCTTGCGGACGAGGGATTCAAGGCCCGGATTCTCATGGCCCTCGCTGCTTGATGTGCCCTCTCTATCGCCAGCCATAGGCGGGAGGAGGCTTTTGGCGCTTACAGAGGGTCTGCCTGAATCACGAAAGGTATTTTTTTCGTGAAGCGTAGAGTATATAGATCAAAACCATGGATTAGTTTTTGACCCGTTGAATGAAGGGATTGGGGTCTTCACTCCAAGTCCAAGGCAGAAGCGGGCGGAGTGATCCGTGCATCCTCCTCTTTATATGGCCCTCCGCTCTGCGTCCCCTCATGCTCCTCAAAAGTCGCGCTGTTGTAGCTGCAGACCTGGCTGCTGCTAGGCGCTTCTCGTCGAGGATCTTGCCGTCCTCATCTTCTGCAGTATGGTCATCCAGCAATATCGGCGTCTCTGCAGACCGTTAGCATCCTTTTCCGTAACCTCTGAATTGCCACGACCTACCTGTACTTGCACCTCGTCGCGACCTGGAATTTTTGGCCTCATTGCAATTCTCTTGGTGAATTGACCTTCATCTCCAGCAAGCCTCTCCGACAAGCATGACTCTTTCGAGCCCGCAGATGCCAGGTCTGGACCCCTTCACGCACCGCGTAGCAGTTCTCCAAAGTTCGCAAAGTCTTTGCTTTGACTATGGCCACGTTGATGATGTTTGCTGGTCGTATCGAGCTCTTTCGAGGCACCTAAGCTCATTAATAGATATTCACGGAAAGTCGAGGAAAGTAGGATATACCTTGGGTGGCAATCTGGGTGCCGTTCAAATCTAGCGCTGGCTGAGACTCCGTATTGACAAGCATCTCCGTCGGCGGTAAGTCATTTATATCGGGAGAATCGACTGCGTCGTGGTCTCCAAATTTCCCGGTCCGCCGAAGAGCCACGGATATGTTACGCTCACCGGCGGCTATAGGCACATGGAAGCTGGATAAGGTAGGCCAACTGCCGCCAGGCCAACCAACCTCTGCTGACAATTGATAATAGAAGGGTTGGCAGTCCAAACCAACGGAAGCCATTGCACTAGTCGAGCACACGAACAAGTAACGAGTCTGAATAAAGGCACGACTTTGGGTGCAGTATGAGCGTGATGCCTGGGGTGAGTAAAGCGGGCGAGACGAGAGCCTTGTATATCTCCGAGTCGAACACCGCAGGTGCGCCGTGCTTCCGCTCCCTTTCCACACGTTCCCAGGAAACGCTGAGAGCAATTCCTCTGGCCATTCTTCATCTCTCTCAGACCTAATCCCTCTCCTCTTTTGCCATCAAGCAACAACATCCAGCATCGCAGCCGAACCGGCCTACCAAGCACGCATGCCACTCAACCATACGTCACACCTGCGACGGCACGTGCTGACGCAGCTCTCGGCGATAGGAGCATCGTATTCGATCGCCATCCCATGCAGGACCCAATATCGCCCCTCGGAGGTGCCCACCTATCCAGTCTCTCACGTCTGTTGCTGCAGCCTGGACTATCGAGCTACAATTGCTCTCACCTCAATGCCCGGCCAAAATCGCGATCGATGTCTCACGGCCACGTCATCAAACCATCGTTGTCGCCGCAGCCTTTGCCGGCGTAACTGGACAGACACTCGAAGCCCGCTGTTGATCGTAGCCAAGCCGCTGCCCCTTGGGCTCCATTCGCTGGCTTCGGCCCACTACTGGTATTTTGATTTCACGCTCAGGCCCTCGAAGCCAGGTCATCAGATCACTGGCCAGGCAGATGGAACAAGGAAACTGCAAGGACGCAGTGAGGCATTTTCGTTGTTGGTCTTGTAGCAGCCGTCTCCTGACACGATCGTCGCTGCGTCTTAGTACAGTCGCTGTCACGCCGCACGCGACCAATACCATAATAGAATCAAGGGTCAGCTGATCAGTGGTGAGACGGAGTTTAGCACTGACTCAAAGGTGGCGGAGGCAGAAGGGCCGTATGGTGCATAGGGAGGCTTCGACTGGCCCCAAGTTGGAACCATACGTTCGAGCTGAGCGGCTACTGCAGCAGTGTGGAGACACAAGGCAGCGGTCAGGAGGGAAGGACTTTGCTACAAAGTCATATCCTCTGCCATGATTGGGTATATGAAAGCAGGCGCTGGTGGGAGGCATCGGACGGCCGGCAAGACGTGCGATGGCTGTTTGACCTAATGCCTAATCCAACGATGCGGTATGGCAATCGACGATGGTGGGCGAAAAGGATATGGGATCGCAGACCAAGGAAGGACCGACGAGGCGATCGACTGGGATGATCATGAAGTGAAAAAGGAAGAGAAAGCAGCGAGAGGAGTCGCATCTTGGTACCTCAACAAAGCGACGGGTCGGGTGACTTGCCCCAAAAAGGCACGCCAAACCCAACGAGGCTGTGATATAGCCGGAGCCGAAAAGAGCCACCCTTTAGCTATCTCCTCGTTTATAAGTATAAAAGTATATTTCCTTTCTAGTATATTTAATAGTAGAGCTAGTAGTAAGAGACTTACTATTATATATAGGGTTAAAATAGTTAAGGTCTCCTAGATTCTATTAAGGTCCTTAATTTTCCCTAACTTTAATATTAATATTAGCCTATTCTAGCTAGCTTAGCTAGCCTATCTAGCCTACCTAGCCTACCTAGCCTACCTAGCTATATAGGCCTAGTAGTCTAGGTAGTTTAGAAGGTCCTTATTAAGGTAGGTTTTTACGTATATACTATACTATCCTAGCGTTAATAGCTACTTATATACTAGTATTAATAGCTACTTATATAATAGCGTTAATAGTTATATTTATTATATTACTAGAAGGGTTAGGTTCTAGGCTAATAGGTCTTTTATAAATAGCTTCTTTAATAGATATCTACCTAGTAGTAGTAGTACTATTATAAGATAATATAGTATTAGTCTATTATAGTAATATACCTAGTAAGGTGTTATATAGTACCTTAGCTAGCTTCCTTAGCTAGCTTACAGAGAGCGGAAGCCTTCCGCTAGGCTACTTTATATCTAGGAGAGGCTTCGCTTTTCTAATAATTAATTATATAATTATAATTAGTCTATTAGGTACTTACTACTACAATAATAGTAGTAATACCTTTATTTATACTAATATCTTCTATAAATACTATCTAACTATTTAAGAAGAACTAAATACTATCTCTATAATACTAGTATTAAGTCCTCCTAGCCTAGGAAAGACTTCCTTAAATACTATATATTAATAATAACGTACCTTACTATTAAGGACTTTAATAGTATACTAGAGGCCTTACGTAAATAATATAGTAAGGCTATTATAATAGACTTCTTATTTATAAAAGCCTTTATTAATAAGTATTTATTCTTTATACCCTAGAGAGTTAGTACTAAGATAGAGGATTTCTATTAAGGCCCTAATAAATTTACTACTCTTTCCTAATACTTCTCTATATTCTATTATTATAGCTCCTTAAACTTCTTAGGAAGTAGTAGAACTTACTTTTTAATTAAATAAATTTATATAAACTAGATACGCCTTTATATCTTTAATTAATAATGCTACTCGCTATATTATCTCTTCTATTATAAAGGATACCCTTAGACCTACTAGATTAGGCTAAGAAGCCTCTTCCTCTACTAGATAAGGAGGTACCCGTTCTAGATTTATATCCTTAGAAGTAGTTAGCCTCCTTAGGGCTACTATATAATCTTAGCCTTAAGACTAGGTAATTAATAAACCTACTATTTATAAGGCTATCTTATACTTTAATAAGGGAATAGAAGCCTCTTATAAGCTCCTTAATAATCCTCCCTTACTAAGTAAATTATAGACTACCTTATCTCTTAATAATACTACTATTACTAGGTAAATATTAGCTAAAGAGGCTATTTATAGATAACTAATTAGCCTTAAACCTAATCCTTCTAGCTATTAATAATTATCTAGTAGTATAGTAACCTTTACTATTAATCCTATTATATAAGTAACTATTAATACTACTATAGCTTAATATATTTAAGAGAACCCTACTATACTTAGCCTACTAGGCCCTCTTAGACTAGCTAGTTAGCCTAGTTAGCCTAGTTAACCTAGCTAACTAGGTGAAGTAGGTATATTAACTAGAGTTAATAGCGGTAATAATTATTCCTAATAGAACCCTAGGGACTTAGGATTCTTTAATCTTATATATAATAGTAAATCTATTAGTACTAGTTTAGCTATTAAGTATACTAGAAAGGATACTTACTTTTAGGATATTTATATATTTACTAATTAAGCTAAGTATATATACTTACTTAAGGATCCTACTACTATTAGGAATAACCTTTAGCTAAGCCTTTATAAATAAGTACTTAAATAGTATAATAGTAAGCTCTCTAAGATAGAATAAAGGATAGTAACCTTTAGTAATAGTATTAATAAATAGGTATAACTACTACTAAAAAGGTTTTAATAGCTATTAAATATCTCTATTAGTAGTATACTATATAAGAAGTTTATTATAAAGAATACTACTAATTATTATAAGTTATAAGAGTTTAGTACTAAGATACTATACTTTATAAAAGATACTAGGTTAAAAGATATAAAGATTTAATTTAATATTATATATAATACTATTAACTTTAAACTTCGCCGTAATATTTACTATCTTATTAACTAGACCTCTATTAATAACTTCTTATTAGAACTTAAGGATAGGAAGTATAAATAGTAGGTTTATATAAGTAGGTAGAGAGCTTCTACTAGTACTCTAAGTAATAGGCTATAATAATGTCCTAGTTATAAATATAAGCCTATTAAATAAAATAGTTAGTATAGCTTTTTTAATAATAGAGTAGGGTACTAGCTATTTTAGTAGGGTAACTAGTCTTATAATAATACTTACCCCCCGTTCTTACCCTTTTAAAATAACTAAGCTTATTAAATAAATTAATAGCCTTATTAAAGCTAGTAGTTTTATTAAAACGCCCCTTAAATCTTACCTCTAATATAAAGGCTTTAAATTATAGCCGGCCTAGTAAACGCGTTAGATTCTATATAATAACCTAATTAACCTTAGCTCTAATAACTATTATAGCCTATAAAGCTAGATTAAGGGAATTATTAGCTAGGTAGTTAATTATAAGATAATTATATACCACGCTTTTTATTATAATAAGTATACTAGGCTATTATAAAGGATATAGCAGAAGACTTTACTAATAGTAATCCTAATAGTTATTAGGAGTATTATATTATAATATAAGGCGACGCTTACGGCGTTAAATAACTAGACCTATTATAAGATTAGTATAACTTATTCTATATAAGCGAGTCTTTAGGAATAAATAAGGACCTTATTAACTATAATTAATAAGGACTTAAAGTAAACTTTATAGATTAGCTTAATATAAATATTTATACCTACTCCTCTTATACCTTTATATTCTTATTAAGAAATAAGTTATTTAAGTATTTATAAAAGTAATATTAGATAGTATAAAAGCCTTCCGTAGCTATATCTATCCTTATAATAGCTAAGAAGATAATTATAGCCTATCTTATAACACCTATTAATTAATTAATATTAGTAGAATTAACTATTCTTCTAGACTAATTAAAAGCCCTAGGATATAGCTTTAGGGGATAGAAATACGCTACTATTAACGTAGTATAATCTAGGACTAATAGGTAGATTAAAGTCTACCTTAATAGTAGCTATTCTATTATACTAATTAACTAAACCTATCTTATAAGGGTACTACTAAATATAGAGATTAAGAAGATAATATCCCTAATACTAATATAAGGTATTAATAATAAGATTATAAAGACTAATAAGTACACTTTAGTTAAAATATTTATTAATAGAAATATTAGTAAGAGACTAGTAACCACTTTAATAGTTATAGAAGTCTATATTATAGAGGATCTAAAGGCTAACCTACTTATTAATAATAATATCCTAGTACTATAAAAGGTAATTACAGATTTTAGTAAGTAAATAGTTATATTAGATTCTTATTAAGACTTTATATTACTAATTAGATTTTATACGCGGTTATTACCTAATATTTAATATACTATTAAGACTAAGGCGTCTATAATTATTTTATTATATTTAACTATCTAGGTACCTGTAGTTTATAAAGAAGATATCCTAGTTAATAGAGACTTCCTATTTAAATTAGAATATACTTAAAACTTCGGCTCTAAGGGAGGCGTCTTTATATATATTACTAATTTATTTATATTAGAAGTCTATATATTTAATACTTTACTTATATCTATATAGCTACCTTAAAAGGTATAGTTTAAGTCGCTTATTAAGTATAATTAGGATAGCGCTTATCTTATTATATTAGTAGACGCTTATAAGGCCGCTAGTAATATAAGCTTATAAAAGACTACTATAAAAAGCTTTACTATCCTACTAGTAGTAGTATATATTAGTATAATATAGCCTTCTATAATAAGGACTTTAATTATAATAGTTAATCCCGCTCTTAAATATATACTACCTAATAGTATTACGGTCTATAGACTACCTAGGGTAATATAGAAAATGACTAAAGTAGTAGCTAAATTCCCTAAAATCTAGACTAGTTAAGGTATAATAGTAGATATCTCTAAAAGTAAATAGATATTAATACTATTAAAGCCTAATATAGACCCTAAGCCCTTATATATATATCTAGTTAGTTAAAAGGATAAAGACTTAATTAATAAGATATTTAAGAAGTTATATTCCTAAGGGAAAATATTATAGTTAAACTAATTAATACCTTTTAGCTACCTAGTTTTTATAGTCTAGTAAGATACGCTAGAAGGACGTAAGGGCCGTATAGTAGTAGATATACGCGGTCTAAATAAAATTACCTAATTAGATAGTTACTCCCTACCTTTATAATTAGAACTTACCTCTATAGTAGCTAGGTTCCTATTTATATCTATTATAAATAGTACTAGTTAGTTTTATTAGTTTAATATATAGAAACGGGATAGATGTAAACTTACTATTATTTTATATTAGGGATAGAAGTAGTACTATATTACCCTAATAGGCTATAAGGGCTTACTACCCTATATCTAGAAATAGACTAATAAGCTTCTCTATCCTTTTAGGAAGTTTATAAGAGCTTATATAGATAATATAATTACTTTCTTAAAAACCTTACTAAAGTACCTTATATACTTATAAGTACTTTTTAACCTCTATTAAAGCCGTTAAATTAGTCTTAATTTAAAGAAAATATTCCTTAGCTATCTATCTATTACCTTACTAGGCTAAAAGGTAGATTCCCTTAGCCTATCTATATTAGAGGAAAAACTTAAAGTAATTAATACCTTATTATTCCTATTTTTACTATAAGACCTTAAGATTTTCCTAGGACTTATAGGCTAGCTATATTTATCTATCCCTAGATACGCTTAGCGTATAGATCTATTATAAAAATATAAAACTAACCTTACTAGCTTACTTCTTAAGGGTATTAAAGGCTTTATAAGAAAAATTTAATCTATATAAGTAGTATATAATCCTACTAATAATAATAAGAATACTTTTATAGACTTAAAGTCTACTTTTAATAGTCCTACCTTCCTTATCTATTTTAATAAAATAAGGATCTTATTTATAGATCTAGATACTTCTAAAAGGTAGGGATTCGCGGTAATAATCTATTATATTAGGGATAATATAATAGAAGGCTTTCCTAGGACCTTAGTTTGGCTAATAATATTCCTTAGTAAGATACTTAACTAGGCTAAATAGAACTACTAGCTAATTAAACTAGAAGTAGCTAGTATTATATAAGTTATAAGAAGAACTCGCTACCTTATTAAATTACCCTAGAGATTACTAATAATTATTTATACTAATTATTTAGCGGTAGTACCTATCTTATAATAAACTAGTCTTACTACTTCCTTAATAGATAAACTTAATTTATAGCTTATTCGCGCCTTATTATATCTATTATAATTTAACCTTATAATAAAGTATAAATTAGGAAAATCTAATATTATCCTAGATATACTATCTAGACTTTAAGGGGATAGTAATAGCTCCGCTAATATAATTAGAATACTAGATACCTTATATACTAAAGGCTTTAGTAATAAGGGCCTTATTAACTATAGTTAATAAGAGGCTATTATACTTAATATCTTATATATAGCTACCTTTATAGAGGCTTACTTATAATATAATAAATTACTAAGTCTTATTTATTATATAATACTTATTAAAATATTAGAGGAATTTAAAAAGCGCCTTACTTAGGCGTATTAATAGGATAGCTAATAGTCTTAACTACTAGGGATACTTATACTAGTAAATAAGAACCTAGTTAGAGTAGATAGTAAGACTTATTAGGGGTTACGCTTTAAGGTTTATAATAGGCTAATCTATTATATAAACTTTAATAATAGCTAAGAAAGATTATATATATTAAATACCTTAGAAAAGGATATCTTCTAACTAGCCTATAATTAATAATATTACGGTAGGTATTATTATACCTATAAATAAATAGTAGCTTCTCTATATATCTATTACTTATAATAGTACCTACGGACTTATATAAAGTACTATCTAGACTATTAACTTAACTAGATAAAATAATATAAGCCTTATAGAAGTATAATTTTTATAAATAGGCCTACGGTTCCCTTTTATACTATAGTAATAGATTTTATTATAATACTTCTACTAATAGGTACGGAAGGCTATAATAGCCTCCTTATTATTATAAATAAATTTTCTAAAATAGTTTGACTTATACTAGGATAGACTATTTAGATAGTAGCTTAATAGGTAAATATAATTCTTACTAATCTTATAGCCTATAGTTAGGGTATACCCTACGGGATTATGAGTAATAAGGATAGTAAGTTTATATTATTATTCTAGAGGATAGTATTTTAGAAGCTTAGGTATAAACTATTAACCTCTACAGCGTACTATACTTAAACGGATAGCCTATTAAAACGGATAAATTAGATAGTTAAAATAGCGCTATAATACTATATAATATAGAATATAAATAGTTCTAATTAGAGTATAATCCTTCCTTATATATAGGGATACCTTAATAACTCTAAAAGTTAAGTAACTAGCGTCTCTCCTAATAAAGTACTTTATAATTTTAACGTCTAGAATACCCTTAAAATACTCTTATAATAGCTTCCTACGGAAGACTTTAGCTATTTATAATAGCTTAAATAAGACTAGGCGGAGGAGTTAATAGCCTTCGCTAATATATTCTCTAAACTATATTATAATAGCAAATATAAAGTAGTATTAATAGAAGTAGGTAATAAAGCCTACTTTAGGCTTAGGGGAGGTTATAAAATCCTAGGAGTAATAAATTTAAAACTCTATTAATAATATATAAGGCCTTTTAAGGTAATTAAAAAGGTTAGGCTATTAGCCTATTAACTTTAACTTACCCTACTTATATATATTTACCCCGTTATATCTATTACTTAGCTTAAACTATTACCTAAGTTATTAGATCCTTACACTTATATCTATAACTATTAGCCTCTACTAGTAAATAAAACTAATACCCTTATAAATAAATTAGATAATTATAAAATAGAGGTAATTATTAGTAAACGCGTATCTAGTAGGAAGGTTTAGTATCTAGTTAAGTAGAAGGGCTATAGTTATAAATATAATTTATAGTATAATATAACTAATCTAAATAATATATAGTAGATAGTAAATAAGTATAATAATCGGCCTACTAGTTAACTTCGTTATTATTAAGGACCTTAATAGTAATATATAATATAGGTATTACTTTTACTTCTTTATAGCGGTATTATTATATAGTACCTTAGCTAGCTTATAGAGAGTAGAAGCCTTCCGCCAGGCTACTTTATACCTAGGAGAGGCTTCGCTCCTCTAATAATTAATTATATAATTACAATTAGTCTATTAGGCACTTACTACTATAATATAAGGATAGATTATTAAGTAGCTTATAAGAGGCTTTTATTCCTTTATTAAATCTAGATATAGCCTTTTATAGTACGGGCTTATTAATTACCTAGTCTTAAGGCTAAGAAGGCTTAAAGTTTCTAAGGGGACTAACTTCTAAAGATATAGATCTAGAATAAGTACCTCCTTACCTAGTAGAGGCTTCCTAAGTTAGTCTAGTAGGCTTAAAGGTATCCTTTATAATTAAGGAGATAATATAGCAAGCTATATTATTAATAGTTAAAGTAAAAGTGTACCTCGTTTATATAAATTTATCTAATTAAAAGGTAAGGATAGTAATCTTATAAGTAAATTAGGGAGCTATAATAATAGAATATTAAGAAGGTAGAGAAAGAGTAGTAATTTAAGTAAGCCTTAGTAAGAATCCCTAATAATTTCTCTAACTAAGGACTTAGTAGACTTAGAGGTCCTAGTTATTAAAGCGTTTAATAGATATTATTATACTATAATAGCTTAATAGGCTATTAAGGGCCTTATTAGATAATAGATTAAAGTAGTATTATAATTATAAACCTAATAAGTATAATAAAAGTCTTTAATAGGTCTTAGAAGAGATTAGATCTAGTATTATAAGGATAGTATTAATTTATATTAAATAATTATATAGTATCTAAAGAGATATTAGTTACCTAAGCGTAAGATAAAGGTATTACTACTATTATTAAGGTAGCTAATAGACCTATTCTAATTTTATATATATAATTAATTAATAGAGAAGGGAAGCTTCTTGTAGGTATAAAACCTGCCTGCGGAAGGCTTCTAGTCTCTAAGCTATTTAAGCTATCTAGCTATGTAATATATAATAGATCCTTTATGAATATTACTTTAATAATTAATTTACCCTTATTATTAATTAAAAGAAGGCTCCTTCTATTTCTTTTAATTTTATAATAATATTTAACCTTCGTTATTAAGTTACTTATAACCTACTCTTATATTATATTATATAATATACCTCTAGTATACTATATATTAAAATAAAGAGTTATAAGTCTAATATTTTTAATTAAAGCTTTACTTACCTTTTAGTAGTATATTTTATATACTTACCTCTTCTAGTTTAATATAGTATAGCTATTATAAGAGCCTTAATATAAAATATAGATAGGAGATTTTAACTTCTATTTACTATTTTTACTTATATCTCTTATAAACCTTTAATATTATAGCTACCTCTAATGATAATATTAATCTTCTTTAACTTACTAGATTTTAATAAATATTTAATAGAATTATCTATTAATACTACTATTAAATATTTTACTAGAAGATATCTAATATATAATATATCTATTAATAGCTTAATAGTAATAGATTAGTCTTAGTACCTTAAGCGCTTATATTATATTTACTTCTTACTATATAGATAGCTTCTTAATTAATTATCTTATAGAAATCCTATATATCGGTATTAATAGTAGTAATACTACGTTAACCTTAATAAGTACTAATTATTTATTTATTAGGTAAGATCTAGAGCCTACTAAAACTAATTATAACTTTACTAGCCTCCGTATTATATTATACAGCTAGATAGCTCGGATAGCTTAGAGACTAGAAGCCTTTTACAGGTAGGTTTTATACTTATAAGAAGCTTCCCTTCTCTATTAATTTATTATATATATATAAAATTAGAATAAGCCTATTAGCTATTATAATAATAGTAGTAATACCTTTATTTTATATATAGGTAACTAAGATCTCTTTAAATATTATATAATTATCTAATATAGATTAATACTATCCTTATAATACTAGATCTAATCTCCTTTAAAACCTACTAAAGACTTCTACTACCTTTACTAGGTTTATATATATAATACTACTCTAATCTATTATCTAATAAGGCTCTTAATAGCCTATTAAGCTACTATAATATAATAATATCTATTAAAGGCTTTAGTAACTAGGACTACTAAGTCTACTAAGTCCTTAATTAGAGAAATTATTAGGGATTCTTATTAAGGCTTACTTAATTTACTACTCTTTCATCGGCAATTTCTGAAAACCCGGAGGGGTACCCAGGGCCGGCCCCGGGCCCCCAGGGCCGTGGTTTGAGAAAGCTTGCCCTAGGGCCGTAGGGGTAGACACGAGTCCGCCCGAGGCCTTAGGGGCCGTAAGGGCTACCTACCTAGCGCCTAGGGCCGCCCTAAGATTAAGCTTCCGGGCGCTACGTAATAGCGCTACGGCATCCTATAGTTAGGCTTCCGGGCGCTAGGTAATAGCGTTAAAGTACCTGTAATAGCAACGCTATCGTATTATTAATCACCCCGAGTTAATATAGCTACCACGCCATTAACCCCTACTGCGGCCTACCCTAGCGCATTACCCCCGCGTAGAAATCGGCTAAATCGATCGATTCCGGGGTCGCTTTTAGGGTGGCGTTGGGGGTAGCTCTAGGATACGCTACCCGAGTCCCCCGTCGATTATAGAACATTAAAACTTTTGAAGTTCTACTTAGTAAGCAGTCACGTGACTTCCTAGAATTTACTAACTAGTAGATTTTAAAAGATTACTTAGTTAGTAGTTACGTAATACTACCCTTAGAGCCTGGAGCGGCCTCTAGGGCCGGCCCTAGGCCTGTAGGTATAAGGCCTTTACTAAGGGTATAAAGGCTAGTTAAGATCTTACTAATATTCTCTAGCTTCTTAATATTCTATTATTATAGCTCTCTAAATTACTTATAAGATTACTATCCTTACCTTTTAATTAAATAAATTTATATAGATAGGGTATATTTTTATATTAATTATTAATAATATAGCTTACTATATTATCTCCTTAATTATAAAAGATACCCTTAGGCCTATTAAACTAACTTACGTTAGTAATCTCTAAAAACCTAGAGGAGTACCTAGGGCTATAGTTTAAGAAGGCTTACCCTAGGGCCGTAGGGGTAGATACGAGTCCGCCTGGAGTTATAAGGGCTGTAGGGGTAACCTACTAAGCGCCTAGGGCCCTAAGGGGCGCGCTAAGATTAAGGGTTTAGGCGCTAAGTAATAGTATTATAATACGCTATTATTAGGCTTCTAGGCGCTAGGGAATAGTATCAAGGTACTTGGAATAGTAACGCTATTATATTATCACCCTTAGTTAATATTACTACTACGCTATTAACCTCTACTACGGCCTACCCTAGCATATTATCCCCGCGTAGAAATCGGCTAAATCGATTAATTCCGGGGTCGCTTTTAGGGTGGCGTTAGGGGTAGCTCCGGGGTATACTACCTAAGTCCCCCGTTATTACAACCGTGATTAATGATATAGTAAAGTGGTAAAGGTTGTAGAGAAGGGAAGCTTCTCGCAGGCCTAAGACGTGCCTGCGGAAGGCTTCCGCTCTCTGCGCTACCGCTACTAGCTAGCTATATAGCGATAATTATAACAGATACCGGTAAATAAATAACGCTATCGTCCCGATAGTATTTAATAGTAAAAACATTAGTAAAATAACTACTTAGGCCCTAACTAAGGCCCTTTATACTATAGCCGATTAATTACTATTAATATTATTAAACTCTATTACTAAGTTAATAGTATTTCTTATTAACTCCCTTTCTAATATCTAATAGTCCTCCTTAGGGCTATAGTTCTTCTACCTAATAAGGTATTTAGTAGCCTATCTATAACTACGACGTATCTATCTCTTATTAACTAGCCTTTTAATCTCCTATTCCTCCTTATCTTATCCTTTAATAATAATTAGTATAGCTAGGCGGCGACGTTAATATAGGTTATTAGTAGGGTCTATAGTAGGCTCTAGATAGGTAATAGATATAATGTTATAGATCCTTATATTATTAGGAAGTACGAGTTCGTAGGCTAAGCGTCTAACCCGCCTAATTATTTAAAATAGTCTAACTAATTATTATCTAGTCTTCCTAGAATAGATGGCTAGGATATAGTAACCTTAGTAAAGTCGTAGATATACTATATCTCTTACCTTAAAGTATATTAGAGTATAGTAGGTATTATAGTAGTCCTTTATCTTTATAGCTATAAAGGTAATAGCGTCCTTAGCGTTGATATATAAGGGCCTATAGTCGCTTATATTAACTAGCTGAGCTGGTATAGCTAATACTTTATAAATAAGGGCGTTATTATAGAAGGGACCCTACTAAATAAGGGCCTTATTATAGAAGGCTTTAGTAGGGTCTTCTAGCTGTAGAAGGTCTAGTAATTCTCGAGTCTTAAATCTATATAAGACCTAAGTAGGTACTAGACGGGTAGAGCTATATTTAGTAGAGTTATTTAGTAAGGCTAATATTCTATTAATAATTAATAGCTAATACTAGGAATTATCTAGCGTAGTAATATAGTATTATAACGCTATCTTAGCGGTTTAGTTAGTACGTTCTAATATTCTATTAGATTAGGGATATTATACTATTAAATAGAGTAAGCTTACTTTTAATATTAAGAAGATTTACTTCTATATTTATCTAATAAATTTATAGTCTCTATTAGAAATAATAGCCCTTAGTACGCCCTAATTTAGTAGGGCGAGATAATTAATTAGTTTAATAGCATAGTCTTTCCTAGACCACGTATTCTTACCGGGAATTAGGGTAATTACCTTTAAGAACTTTTTAGTAACTAATATAGTTAAGTTAAACCCGTTACTTAAATAGGGTAAGGCTAGAATAAAGTCTATAATAAGCGTATAGAATGGTTAGGAGGGTATTAAGATTAACTATAGAGACTTATAGGGCTAATATCTTAGGGTCTAGCTTAATTAATAATATAGGTAATATCGGATGAATTTATAAAGCTTTATTACTATATTATAAATATATAGTCCCTTAGTTAGACGCTTATAAGTCTGGGTATAACCTAGATATCCTATCTTATTATAAGTAAGTTAGAAGACTTCCTTTTCTAGAGAAGTCGGGATATATAAGCGAAGGCCTATTTTATTATTATTAAAATATAATAATTTATTAATAACGCGATATAGTAGATTAGTAGTATTATTACCTAAGGCTTTATTCTCCTTTACTATTAATATTAATTATAACTAATGTAGTTTAATAAGGCCCTTAATTAGGCGTTATTTAAAGTCGGGACTTATTTCTACTAGATTAACTGGGAAAGCCTTAACTAGTATAGCCTCGAGCGAGTCCCTAGTATTAGTAGGGCTATACTCTCGAGTAGCTAGTCTAGAAAGGGTATCTAGAATAATATTAGATTTCCTAGGTTTATAGCGTATATCTAGTTAAAACCGTTATAGATATTTAGAGGCGCGAATAAGGTAAAGATTTAGCTTTTTAACTAAGGTTATATTTAAACTCGTCTAATAGGCTATTAATACTACGGCTAAATGATTAGTATAGATAATAGTTACCTATTTAGTAGCCTTAATTATATACCTAATCTTCTTTACTACCTAGATAATCCTAGTAATTTCTAGCTCCGTCGGCTAGTATTAAGTCTTAGCGTTAGTAAGTAGATAGCTAAGAAAAAGGATTAGAAGTTATAACTTCTACCTAGGGAAGTTGCCTATTAAAGCCTTTATTAGACTAATAACGTAATATACGTATACTTTAAACCTAAACTCCTTACTAGCGTTAAGATCTATAAATAGTTAGAGCTTTTCGTTAAAATAATAGAGAATTATTAGGCTAATAAATAGTTATTAGAGCTAATAGAACGTATTAAGCTCCTTTAGCGTAGGTTTATTAAGATAAGTTCTACGGGCTAACTTTTTATAAGTATTACCCTAAATACTAAATAAAGGCCCTTATTATATAGTAGTATCGCGAATAGACTTATTTAGATAAGTCTTTTATAATTAAAGGGGTTTTATAATAGTAGTATAGAAGGTAATATATTAATATAGATACCCTATTAAACTAAGGTACTATTCTAGGGCCGTTAGGTTAATTAGGAATTATAAGTTAGTAATAGTAGCTAATTTCTCTTTTACTATAGCTAATCCCAGAGCGTCTACCTTTTAGCTAAGGAGGTAGACTAATAGGAAGCCGAGAAAAGATTTCTTAGGTAATAGGTAGATATTCATATTATTAAGGGCCTAGAATACTTAATTAAGGTAGTTAAGGTATTCTTTAAGCGAGCTTAAGAAGATAATAATATTATTAATATATATATAATAGAAACGGCGAAATAGCTAGAGAATTCTATCTATTATTTATTATACGTAGGCTAGGGAGTTATAGTATCCTATAATTAGGATATTAAATAACTCCTAGCCTTAATAACTAGCTACTATAAGATAATAATAATATGACTTATTAATAGACTATTAATAAAAGAAACTTATAGCGTTAATAGTACTAATATAAGTAGTACCCTTTAGTAAAGCTAATATCTTAGCCTATAAAGGAATAGGATAAGCGTCTAGTATTATAATTTTATTTAAGGCCCTAATATCTACTACTATACGGCCTTTATAAAGGCCGTTTATAGATTACTTCTAGATGATAAAATATAGAAATAAAAAGGGAGTTAACTCCGTTATTTAGTCTATTCTACCTTATCTATATAGCTTATTAAATTTATTATTAATAACTTCTTTATCCGCCTTTCCTAGGGGATAAACCCTAGCCTAGCTAGGTTTATAGATCTCTAGCTAGTTATCTACGAGTGGGATATCTATCTATTAAGACTCTAGGATATACATTATAGTCCTAGTATCTTACTATAAGTTTAGGTATTTATTAATAATATCCCCTAATAAGGCCCTTATTTAAGGGGTACCGTAGACTATTACGCCTAATAGGTGAGAAGACTCTATCTCTAGGGCCGTAGAAGACTCTATCTCTAGGGCCGTAGTAGTAGGTACCGTTACTATAAATACTATAGCAGCGGTAACGAGACGTTAGAGATTAGTTTTAACCTAGTTAGCTACCTTAGCCCTTTTAGGGGGCTAGGTAGTAAGGTTATTATAGAAGGCTTCTATAAGGAAATAATTAGGAGTATTATACTTAGTAACCTAGCTAAGTCTCCTATTCTTAGCTAACTTGATTTTACTATTAGCATTATTCTTAATAAAGATATAAGATATCTTATAGTTAATAATGTAGGCGTAGACGGAGAGGTCTTCTAGCTTATCTAGCTTAAAGATTAAGTCTTAATCCTTTAGAAGATTAAGTAACTAATAACGGGGGCCTATAATTTAAACTTATTTATTACTATAAGGGCCGATAATAATATTAGCCTAACTAAATACTATAGTATTAATATAAGTTCCTTTACCTAAGACTTTAATAGGGACTTTAAGGTTTTAATAAGAATATATTATTATTAAATTCCTCTCAAGGTTAATAATAATACCTTTAGATTTAAGGATATTAACCCTAATTAACGCCTTTACTAAAAGGTTATTAATAATATATAATTCTCTCTTAATAAAAGTAGTACTATTACCCCTAGGGATATATATTAGTAGCGTAGTATATTTATTAGTATTATACTTTTTACTACTAATACCTCTCACCTTTATAAGCGTTAGTATTTTAGAGATTTTAGCCTATATGAACTATTATAATCGAAACTTCCTATCTATTAGGCTTATAGTATAACCTATATCTATATAAAGCTTATATAGAGGATAGTTAAGGTCTAGGGTAAATTTAATCTAAGTAATAATAAAATAATAGCCTCTAAAGGTATATCCTCCTAAAGTAGTCTATTTAGAAGTACTCTAAATAATAGCCTACGGAAGGCTTTAGTAGGTACTACTAACCTTAGCTACCTTAAATAATATTATAGTAGTAATTAAGGCCCTTATTATATAATAACTATAGCGAATATAATTATATAAGGTATTATTAGACGAGAATACGTTAGAGTATATCTAATAAGTAAAGGCTTTATTAGATAGGATTAATAGAAAATAGGTTTTAACGGTATTATTACCCTTATAACTTTTAGGATCTTAACTATATTCCTAAGAATTATCTAGGTATTAACCTAGACTAGGGTTAATCTAGTTTATAGATTAATAGTACTTATCCTTATAAGTATTATATATTACCTACTTAATACTCATTATACGGCTCTTCCTAAGGATTCCTATCCTTAATAGTAGCCTAGTAGGTATGAGGCCGTTACTAAGCCTAATTATATAGCTTATATAGGTGATTACCGTTTAAAGCGTTTAGTAGATAGCCTTAACCTAGGTTATAGTTTTAGTATTAACTCTACCTAGGTAACGCGTTTCCGTTTATAATCTATAGAGGTTATTAAGGACTAATAATCTAAGCCTATTAAGGGTTATTATTAAAGTTTCCTTAATTATTTTTATATAGTATAAATAGTATAAATAGTTAAGTATTCTAGTTATTATAGTTTAGCCTTAGGGGCCTATTATTATAATTAAAACTATTACCGCTAAATTAATATATAGGATAATTTAAATAAGAAGTATACTAACTTAATTAAGGATCTTATTAATTATTATAATAACTATCCTACTTTATCTTAAAGCCTTTCTTAATAAGGCCCTTATTTTTATAAATATTAAACTAAGTATCCTTCCTATATCTAAGTTCTTTAAGGAGGCCCTTAATTATTAATTCCTTAGTTAGTAATAATAGATCCCGACGTAATTATCCGTCTATATATTTAAATACTAGGAGGACTTAGGCTTACTCTATAGTAGTAATATTAGCGTTTTTACTATTTAGGATAATACTAGAGATATAGTTAGCTGGATCCCGTTGATTTTAAGTGTCCTTTACTATATAGCGGATATTTTCTAGTAGACTAAGAGATTTACTAGGAGAGTCCTGAAAATATTCCTATAGAGCTATATACTATTTAGTAATACTAGTAGGGTTATTTTATAGCCTAATACGTATAGTATATAATAATTAATTAATAAACTAATTATTAACTTTCCTAAGTAAATACGAGTCTAGATTTAACTATATAAGAGTTAGATTTATAGTAGTAGCTTTTACTTTAACTCTATTATTGAAGCTAAAAATATTATAATAGATATTATAACTATCTTTAACTTTAACTAGGGGTATATTAGGATCCGGATTAAAATACCTAATATTATAGGGCCTAAATTAAGGGGTACCTACTATAATAGGAGGGTTTATAGCTAGCCCTATAATAGGCTAATTAATAGGCTAGTTCTAATATCCGCTAGCTCTATTATTTAGGCTTTAAAAGAAAGTAGATATAGTATTAAACTATTTGGCTATAAAACCTCTAATAGGTATATTCGCCTAGCTAGTATTACTATTATTATTTCCCCTATTATCCGCTATATCTAAAGGCTCTAGTAGACTAGGGAGTTCTAGTCCTATTAGGTAATTATAGATAGCCTCTTCTACTAAGGTTACTTTAGTATCTGCGGAGAATAAAGTGGACTCTATTAGTATTAGTGAGGTTAACTATAATAGTAAATAGATTAAGGTCCCTATTAGGGAGGTAGGTATTAAAGGAGGCTATTATAGATAGTGCCTTATAGACGCGGTAGATTTCTTAAAATAATAATTATTATACGGAGTTAGCTTTTATTAATAGCCTAGTTAGTAGGCTAGGATGGTTTATTAATATTAAGAAGACTAAGAGGCTCTAGAGATAATAACCTAGTACGGTACCGTTAACCTTATAAAGAATTAGAGGTATAGTTAGTACAAGGAGGTCTAAGATTCCCGTTAATAATAAGGGCTATTAGGAAATAACTAATATTATTAATAATAACCGCGTACTTATATCTAGTATTAATAAAATCGTGTAATCAAAAAGTAAGGATAAGGGTTTCCCTATTAGTAGCTAGGATAAGTGGTGAGTAGGGGAATATCTAGGGAAATATCCGGATTTACTTAGTAAAATGCCGAGGTTTCTCTAAAAATCCTAATAATCTAACGAAATCCTAATATTATTAGGAGGTAGTAATAGGTAATAAATAAGGCTCTTATTAATTACGGGTTTTAAGGAGACTTCCGTAGTTATTATTAGTTGCGGAAGGCTTCTTTAGCTAGCCTAAACGAGTATTAAATAGATTGGCGTACGGAAGACTTATAAGGACTTATACCCTAAGGCTAGTACTATAGATAGCTGGTACTATAATAGCTAGTAGACTATATACGGCTTATTAGTAGTTAATAGTACTAATAGTAGCCGATACGGTGTTACTATTATATATTATAACCGTAATTAATAATATAGTAAAGTAGTAAAGGTTATAGAGAAGGGAAGCTTCTCGTAGGCCTAAGACGTGCCTGCGGAAGGCTTCCGCTCTCTGCGCTACCGCTACTAGCTAGCTATATAGCGATAATCGCAACACCCGTTAATTATAGCATTAAAACTTTTAGAGCTTTACTTAGTAAGTAGTTACGTCATATAGTCTCGCTTAGTAAGCAGTCACGTGATTTCCTAGAATCTCCTAACTAGTAGATTTTAGAAAAATTACTTAGTTAGTAGTCACGTAATACTACTTGTTATAGATATAGCGCATTAGCGTATACTATAGAAGGCTTCCGCAGTTACCTTATCAATCCTTAATAGAATCCTTAATAGAAAATCAACTATTCTACCTATAATTATTCTACCTATATTAATTAGTAGTAATACTATAGGTATTTATCTTTAAGGTACTAAATAATTACCTAGAAGTACTAACCGCTATTTATAGTACTAATACTATCTCTATAGTACTAATAATCCTCCTCTAAGTCCTTTAACCCCTCTAAGTCCTACACCTTTAGTAACCGCTTCTATAACTAAAAGCATCCCTTATGCTCTATAATAAAGGCCTTATTCTATACTAATTTAAATATAAAGCAGTCTAAATTAGAAGCCTTTAGTAAACACCCTTATACTACGGCCCTCTAAGTTATATAACTTATCTAACGCTCCTTCTAGTCCCTTTCTAGGAATAAAGCTCCTTCCCGTTTGAGCCGTCTAAATAGTTATATAAGTTATTTACCTATTTTACTTTTTCTATTATAATTCCTTTAATAACTATAATAGCTATTAACGCTATTAACTTATAAGGTAGCTACTATTAAAGGCTCTAATAATATCTTATTTATCCTAAATATAGCCTCTTTAATCCTATTAGCTATCCCCGTACTACTAGATATTATTACTTAAGCCTACTTAATATCTAATTTCTTTAATACTAGGTATTAATATAGCTAGATTATCTAGAAGGTAACTTATAAGGTTATCTATTTTATTACCTCTAAGTATAAGAGACCTCTCCCTCTCCCTTAAAGACCTACTCTATTACGCGGCACTTAATTAGGATCCTAGGACTTAGATTAAGCTAAATATACCTAGCTAAGTAACTAGGCTATTAACCTACCCCTCTTTAAAGCGTCTATAAAAGCCTTTATTATTACTACTACCTAGTTATATAAGTTTACTAGGTCCCTATTAATAGGTACTATACCTGCGTTAACCTCCCCTAGATTTAGCCTATTAAGATAGTTAGGCCTATTAGAGTAGTTAGGCCTATTAAAGCTATTAGGCCCGTTAGATTAGTCTAGCCTAGGCTCCTACTTACTAATAACCTAAGGTATATTAGTTAAAGGAGAGATACCCTATAATCTACTATAGCCTTCTATAAATATAGCTACTCTATTTTTATAAGTATAGGCTGATTAAATGGCTACTATTATTACTTAAGTAATAACCTTATTATAGAATTAATAGTAAGCTAATAGTAATTAAGCGGGAGTAAATCTAGCTAATCCTAATTAAGGACCTTATTCTACTTAATTTTATACTTAAGATATAGGTAACTTTAAACTAAAGCCTAATATACCCGCTATTAAGGTTAAGGATAGGTATAATATCTATTATAATATCTATAGCTTTACTACTAGGTTATAAGTAAAGGCTACTATAATAGATATAGCTATTTTATAATAGAATCTTAATACCTATCTACTTAGAGAAGCTAATAACTAGTTTACTAGTTAATTAATATATAACTCTAGATAAGGATTAAGATATAATCCTAATAGTATTAATAGCTAGTATAATATACTAGAGAAGAGATTTTAAGATTCCCTAAATAAGTCTTTAAGTATACTTAAGTCTATTTATTATACTATTTAAGATATTTATAATTAACGCGACCCCGTTAAATATATAGCTAATATTATAATTAATAGTCCTAACGCTGGCGTTATAATTACTAAACTATTATAGGTACTCCTAGCTTATAAATATATAGACGGCGAACTACGTCGCGACCTTAATAAGCCTAATACTATATTAACTATCTTAGGCTTAATTAAGGAATTACGTCTATAAAAGGATATCTAGTTTAATATTTATATAAATAGTATATCCTTTATATTAAGGACTTTAATAGCTATAATAGGATGGTAGTTATAAGATAATAATAATAATCGGCCGATTAGCTAATCTAGTTAGTATTAATCCTAAGTAGTTAATTAGCCTCGAAACTAATTAGCTAGTAATACTTACCCCTACTATTAGAATAATCTAGCTTATAATTCTAATTAAAATTAAAATTATTAAGGCTAAGATATACCTTAACTACTATAGCTATTATAGCTACTATAAGCCCCTTAAAGGCTTTAAATTATAGTAGGCCCCGTAAACGGGTTAGGTTTTTAACTATAGGGGTAGAATAGTACTTATAATAGCGGTAGACCTTAAAGGGCCTATTAGGCTATAGTAGAGGAGTTTACAAAAGACTTTAATAATAAATATAATTAATTAGCTAGTTAGTATAAGTATAATAATAAACTATCTATTAAAGGCTTCTATAATAATAATAATAATAATAAGACTTAAGATAGTAACTTCCTTATATAGCTAAAAGATACTAATTATCCTTATTCTAATTATAAAGCTACTTTCTTATCTTAGAATAAGCTATTTAATTACTTAAGACTATAATATTAGCTAAGGCTTCCTTAGCTAACTAAGCTAATACTATAACTATTAAAGCCTTTACTAGATAACCCTTAAATTAATCTAAAGGAAGTTATAAATAAAGACCTTAATAATATCCCTTAGACTAACTTTATCTATATTAATTCTAATATAATTCTAGATTAGAGTAAGCTACTAGGCTATAACTTTTATAAATAGAAATATACTATAGTTAAGGTATCCTAGTCTAAATTAAGCTAGGAGTAGACTAACGTCTACCTTAATAGTAGCTATACTATTACGCTTATTAACCGTACTTATCTTATAAAGTACCTCCCTAATATCTATCTTAAAAAGATACCTTTACCTATATTAGTCTATAACGTAGGAAATAAAACTATTAAGACTTATAAGTACGCCTCTATTAAAATATATATTTAAGGTAAGGTTAAAGACTCTCCTAGATAGGTATTAATAATTATAAAGGTTTATATTATTAATAATCTTAGAGCTAATATACTTATTAATAATAATATATTAGTTCCCTAGGGTATTATTATTAATTTTAGTAGGAAAGTAATCTCTATTAGATTATATAAAGGCCTAATAGCCCTAATTAAAGTTTATATATATATATCTCTATATTTAAGGCGTATAATTAAGGCGAAATTAACTATTATAATCCCTCTATACTTTATAGTTAAAGTTCTAGTAATATATAAAGGTAATATACCTAATAATTATAAATATCTTTTTAAACTAGATTATCCGTAAGATCTTAATCCTAATAGAGGTATTTATATATATATTATTAATTCTAATATATTATTTATATAGGTCTATAATACCTTACTAGTCGCTATATAACTACCTTATAAGACGCGGCTAGGATCCGTTATAAAATATAAATAGGATAGAACCTACCTAGTCTCCCTAGAAGAGGCCTTATAAGTAGTCGGTAATACCTAATTATAGAAATTATAAGTCGCTAAAAGCTTTATAGCTATTACTACGGCACTTATACCTTATATCGCGGCTAATATAGTTACTATGCCTTAGACTAATCTAAATAAGGGCCTTAATTTATATAAAAGCCTTCTATAGGCGTCTATTAACCCTACTTTAGAATATATTATACCTAACGGTATAACTATCTATAAAACTCCGGATATAGCCTCATAGATTATAAGAGTCGTCGATACCTTCCCTAAAATATAGATAGATCGGGGTACTATAGTCGTAGTTCCTAGGGATAAATAAATACCTATTACCCTAAAGCCTAAAGTAGTCCCTAAGCTATTAAGGGTTTACCTAGTAAGTTATAAGGATAAGTAAATTATTAATAAGACTTTTAATAAGTTATATTCCTAAGGTAAAATATAATAGTTAAATTAACCTACCCTATTTAGCTACCTAGTCTTTATAATTTAGTAAGAAACTAAGGGGGAAAAGAAAGGTCGCGTTATTATTAATATATAAGGCCTAAATATAATTATATAATCTAATAGTTACCTAATCCCTTTATAAAGTAAAATTATATTAGTTATAACTAGGTTACCCTTTATTTCTATTATAGATAGAATAGGCTATTTCTATTAATTTAATATTAAAGAAGCCGACCGTTATAAGCTAATAGTCATTTTATACTAAGGTTAAGAATAGTATAATATAGCCCTAATAGGCTATAAAGGCTTACCCCTATATATATAATAGTAAATAGATAAATTACTACGGCTATATAAAGACTTTACTTATACCTATATAGATAATATTATAAGCTTCTCTAAGAACCTATTAGAGTACTTAATATATCTTTAGAAACTCTTTACCTTATTCCGTAAGCATTAACTAAGTCTAAGTCCTAAGAAAACCTTCCTAGGATACCCTTTAATTAATCTCCTTAGCTAGTACGTCGACGCCCTTAGGCTTACTACTTTAGATAAGAAACTTAGGGCTATTACTATATTATATTTCCCTAAGTCCCTTAGAGACCTTAAGATCTTCTTAGGCTTTATAGGATAGCTAAGGTTATTAATACCTAGGTACGCCTAACCGGCTAATCCCTTATAAAGATATAAAACTAATCTTACGGCTCCTCTTATTACATTAAATATTAAAGGCTATACTAGAAAGACTAAGGCTATTAAAGCCTTCTATTAGCCTATTAAAGAAGAACTCTAGGTATTTTATAACCTAAAGGAAGCCTTTAAAAAACCCTACTTTCTTATATATTTTAATAAAATAAGGTTTTTATTTATTAACCTAAACGCCTTTAAAGCCTAGGGTTTTACTATAATAATATATTATATAAAAGGTAATCCTAATAGCTTAAAGCCTTTTACAAGGACTAATATCTAACCTATTATATTCCTTAATAAGATACTTAACCCCGCTAAGTAGAATTACTAGCTTATAGAACTTGAAGTAGTAGGTATTATCTAGGTTATTTATAAAACTAGATATCTTATTAAGTCTTCTTATAAGCCTCTAATAATTATCTATATAAACTACTTAGCGGCGGTACTAATATTAAAGTAAACTAGCCTTAGTTTATTATCTACTAATAAACTTAACCTCTACCTTATTAGGGCGTCATAATATCTCTTATAATTTAACCTCCTTATAAAGTATAAACTAGGAAAGAGTAATATTATACCTAATATACTATTACGCCTTAAGGGAGATATAAGAAACTCCTTATTTATAATAACTAGTATACTAGATATATTATATACTAAAGCCTTTTATAATATAGACTACTACCTCTTATATTAATTTAAGGTGCTATTATTCTATATTACCCTTATTAAGATATTATATACCTTTAAGATATATTTATTATAGGCCTATTAAGATAACTAATAATAAAATAAGGTCCTTAATATTCTTAAGATATTAGATTAAGCTCCTTAGGATTCTAGAATATTACTAAGGTTTAAACTCCGCGAAGGCCTTATCTATTATACTAATTTTAATAATAGGCGTAAGAGGCTATATATTCCTAATATAATAGAGAAGGAAGTATTTTAACTAGCCTATAATAAATAATACTACGGTAGTTTTTATAAGACCTATAAATATATAACTAACTCCCTTTACCTCCGGCGTCTTACTTCTTATCTCTAAGCGTATATTAAGTATTACCCTAGTTATTAGGTTAATTAAATAAAATATTATAAACCCTATAATAATATATAGCCTATTAATAGGCCTAGTATCTTATTCTATATAATTATAATAGACTTTATCCTCGCTTTATTATTAATATAGGAAAACGGCTTTAATAGTCTACTAACTATTATAGATAAGTTCTCTAAGTATATCCTCCTAATTATAAGCTAAATAATATAGGACGCTACCTAATAGGTAGACTCGGTACTAGTAGGCCTTATAAGTTATAACTAGGGAATCCTATATATTATAATTAGCGACCGGGACCTAAAATTTATATTAAGTTTCTAGAAGGCTTTATTTTATAACCTAAATTACTAACTACTAATATCTATATTATATTACGCCTAGTTAAAATTACTTTACGCTTTTATACTTCCTAGTACCCTTATATTAATAGCGTTAACTAGTCCCCTATTATTGCCTATTTATAAAGCTATCTTAATAACTCCGTTAATACTTTAATAGGCCTAGTACCTAATAATATTATCTACGGCTTTAAGGTATATAATACTATTAGCCTACTATTATTAGCTATAGATATCCCTACTAAAGACTTTAATAGGCTCTAATAGCTCTAAAGGGAATAGGCTAAAGAGTTTATTATATTTACTAGTATCTTCTCTAAGTCTAGATATAATAATAAATATTAAGCTCTTAATATATCTAAGGGTAATAAACTCTACCTACGCTTAAACTATAATTACTCTATTCTAGGCCTTACTAATCCTAAGCTCTATTAATAATAAGTAGGACCTTTTAAGGTCCTTAATTATATCGGCCCCCTAGCCTATAGACTCTAACTATCCCTTATAATACGGATATACCCCGTCGTATCTATTACTTAGCTTAACTATACCCTAGTTTAAACCCTTATAAGCGACTATAATATAACAACCCCCTATTTATAATAATACTATAGAGGATAAGTATAAGTTAGAAGCTATAGTTAATAGGCGTATTATAGGTAGGAATAAGGTTTAATACCTTATTAAATAGAAAGATTATAGCCCTTAATATAATATATAATATAATATTATAGCGCTTATTAAAGACTTTAATTATTAAAAATAAAGTAATAAGGTAGTAAGGGCGCTACTTTATTTTCTTTTAGTGGGTATTTATTATAGATATAGCGTATTAGCGTATACTACGGAAGGCTTCTACAGTCACCTTGTCATTCCTTAATAGAATCCTTAATAGAAAATCAACTATTCTACCTATAATTATTCTGCCCATGTCACTACTACCCTTAAACCCCGGAGCGGCCCTAGGGCCTTAGGACGCGCCGTAACAGGCCTAGGGCTAGCCTAGGGCCCCTGGAGCTAGCTCTAGGCCTGCGGGCATAAGGCCTTTACTATAGGTATAAGGGCGAGTTAAGATCTTACTAATATAGGAAGCCTCTACTAGGTAAGGAGGTACTTAATTAATAAGGTAATAAATAGCCTTAGCTAATTTCATATATATATAATTAATTAGCTATTAAAAATTCTATTAAGGAATAACTAGGTTATAATATAAAAGGCTTTTATACTATAATATTATAGTTATAAAAGGAGTAATAATAAATCTATAATAATACTAGTTAAAAAAGTAATTATCCTTGATATATACTACTATCTAAATCGCCTTAATTTTTTATATAAGTAATTATTATATTCTGTAATAAGGTCCTTATTATTCTTAAGGTCTAATTTATTATACTACTTATTATACTTATAATTATAGCTCTTCTACTTTACTAGGTATTAAAGTCTTTTATTAGACCTCCTCTTCGTAATAATAGCTTCTACTTTATAAATATTACTATCCTTATCTTTATTTCCTATTTTAATAATTAGGGGAGGATTTATATTTTTATTATAACCTTACAAGTCGCCGTTTAGCTTTAGTTTTAACTAAGTAACTAATATAATAGGGTAGATTACTATTATTAATAGTAGTTTAAAGTAATAGGCTAAAGAGCTAACCTAATTAAAGACCTTAAATAGTCTTATATACTATTAATATAACTTATAATTAACTTTAAGTATATAATATATATTATTAAGTTATAAGTAAACCTTATCTCTAGAGGTAAAGGTAATTATAATACATCTACTATTATAATAAACTTTTGAAAAGGGATTAATAAATACTATTAATTCTTTAACTTAAGGTAATTATAATTTAACTCTTAAAGATATATAAAGTCTTTTATAAGTAGTTATTATAGTAATATATTATAAATATTATAAATATTATAAATATTAAAACTTATAAGAATTTTATTTAATAAATACTTATTAATTAGTTTTTAATATTATTAAGATAACCCTAGAGATAGGGTAGTATTAAAGCCTAATTAACTATATTAATATTTAAATATTAAGTAATATAATAATAAATTATAACCTCTATTATCTAACTTATTTATTCTAATTAACTATTAATCTAGGGATAGTAGGCTATTAAAGTTAGAAGTAAATAACCTAGTTTTTAAAATACTATTTATTAAAATAAAGATATAAATTTAAAGTTATAATTACTTATAATAGTATAGGGAATACTTTAATTATAAGATATAAGGGCTATTAATACCTTATCTACCTATTAAGAGGTATTTTATATTAAGTAGCCTAGTATTAATAAGTTCTATTTAGAAAACTTATTAATTATAATTAATAGACTATTAAAGCCTTTAATAATTAATAGTAAGGTAATAATAAAATCTATTATTATAATATAAAATAGGATTAGTAGCCTATTAATTAGGATTATACTTTTATAAGGTTTATATTATTTAATCTAATTAAGTTATTAGTCTAGGTAATAGGTAATATAAAGATAGAGGTACTTTAATAAGTATTATATATAAATTAATTTTATAATCCTATTATAAATATAATAAAATCTACTATAATATTAAGTAAGATTAAAACCCTCTTTCTCTAATATATTAAGTATATAAAGATACTTATAACTATTATTAAAGCTTATATAATAAAGTAAGCTATTATAAAGATAAAAGTAAATCTTTAATATCCTCTTATCTTTTTTATTAAGGTTATTATTACTCTTATTAAATAATTATAAGATCTTATACTATTAATTATCTACTTAATAGGCTTTAATAAGGTATAATCTAAAATCTAGTAATATCTTAATAAATATAATATAAAAATAGGTAATATATAATATCCTTAAAGATATACCTTATTAAAGGCTTTAATATATAATATATTAAAAGTATTAATATTATCTTTAATATCTATCTTAATAATAGCTTAAAGTCTTAATAAAGTATTAGAAATAATATTTAATTTTTTAAACTTATATTTTATTATAAGGTTAAATTAAAAAAGATATAATAATATATAAATTAAGCATAAATTAAGTCTATTAGTAGATAATAATATTAAACTTATTTAATAAAAAATTAGGACTACTATTAAGTAATAAATATAGATTATAATAGGAGGCTATTTTAATAATTTAATTAAATATCTTATTCTCTTAATAACCTAGATAATACTTATAACTTTAAATAAGCTCTATTAACTAATAACTTTACTCTACTTAATTTAATATTTTACTAAGAAATATAATAGGTTATATATCTATCTTAGGGAAACCTTTTATAAGGTCTCCCTTAATATAGTAAATTATTACTATAAAATCCTAGTATTTAAAAGTATTAAGGTTAATAAATAAAGTCCTTAATTTATTAAAATAAGTAAGGAAGGTACTTATATTAAAAGTAGCCTTAAAATCCTTAAAGGCCTTTAACTTAACCTTACTTAATTTATATATAATTTAAATAATTTACCTCTTCTTAAATAAATTTTTTAAACCCTTTAATAATATACTAATTAATTCTATCTTTTATTATTATAATAGGTTAGCCTATTATATATAATAAGGTATTAATAAATATAACTAGCTTATTAAGTTAAGGAATACTTTAAGGTCCTTTAATAAGAAGGGGAAGTATAAAGTATTAATACTTAATAACTTTTCTTTTAAGGTAAATAAGTTTAATAAATAAACTTATTACCTTAATAAAATAATAAAAAGGTATTTAAAAAAGGTTTTCTTAAGATTAAGATTAATATACTACTTTTTAAAAAGTATAAAGAGCTTTTAAAAGTAATTAAAATATTTTAATAAGGTTTTTTAATAAGTTATAATATTATTAATATAAACTTTAATAAAGCCTTAAAATAGATATAATATTTAGTTTATTTATTATTATATATAAGGTAGTAAGCGCTTATAATCTATTAAAGTATAAAAGCTTTACGATAGCGGTAATAACGGGCGAATAAGCGTACGCGCAAAGACTACAGGTAACGTACTAGGCGTTATATACGAACTTACGGGAAGGAGACGAGAGGGGGGAAGGGGACGGAGGAGGTGGCAGAAGTAGTAGTAAGAGGGAAGTAAGAGGGGAGGCTCTTAGGGTCGCGACGACAGGACCCCTAACACTACTAAAGTCCCCGGAAATTAGGGAGAAAGAGTAAGGGAGACAAGGCTAGGAAGGTCAAGATATTATAGAGTCTATTATAAAAGCAAGGGATATAATCTAGGTAATCTAGAGTCTCCGGTTTAGGGAGATAATAGAGGCGATATAAGGCGTTACCTAGGTCGCCCTTTATATTATAATAGGAGGCTTTAAGGCTGCGGAGGTACGTATTACTAAGCTAGAAACGCGTCTAGAAAGAACGGGGAGGGATAGAAACGCGTTAGTAGGGTGTAGTAGGGGGTTATAAGCCTAGGTAGCTGGGGCTAGTATAGGGACTAGGTCCTAGCAAAACCCGGGCCTAAGGATAGGACCGGGCCTAGGGGGGATGTAAGGTAGCTAGCTACTTAAGTAATTAGACGTTTAAAGGATAAGGGAAGTAGTAGTATAATTTAGAGATAAAGAAGGCTATAAAAAAGCGAGTTAGATAGAAAAGGAGGAGCTTATTAAAAGCTTTATTAACCCGGTAAATATAGTTATAAAGAATATTATTAGTACTTATACTAGGGGTATAATAGACGTGGTATTATAGATAGCGACGGTTAAAGGGCGTAAGGCCCTTAAGAGAATATAGGAGTAGGCGAGCGTAGCCTACCCCTTAGCGAAGGTAGTAAGGAAGACCTTCTACGTAGCGGCTAAAGGGGCGTGTATAAACCTCCTTAATAAAAAGGAAAAGGAGAAGGGGCTAGCGAGAATTAGGGAGGATAATATTATTACCTACCTAAATACTAACTTTACTAGTTTTAAATAGGTAAAATATATAGTAAGACTAAGGTAGGATAGGAGTAAGAAGACCTACTTAACCCTAATTATTAGGGTAGCGACACCGGAGGCGGTAAACCGCCTGGTTTAAGGAGGGATAGCTCTTAATAGTAGTCTCTTAATCTATAAGAGATAGGAGTAAGGAGTAGAGATAAGATAATACTTTAACTACTATAAATACGGATACTTTACGCGAGAGTATTAAAAGGAGAAGAGGTACGGCTACTATATAGGTAGCTATAACTTAGCGGACTACGTTACGGGCGAAGGAGTAATAATATACGCTACTTATAAAGGAGGCTATAAGGCCTAGAGTAAGGACTACCTAGTTAGGTAAAGGGAGTACTAGAGAGTAGTATAAAGACGCCGGACTAGGCCGGCGTTCTATAACACGTAGGGCTTACGGGGAACTAATACCCGTAGCGAAGAGGAGATAGACGCAGATAGTTTCAGGGTAGTCTAGGGTATATTAAGGAAGAGGAAGTCACCGGTATAAGCGGAAAGGGAACTACTAGACCTAGCCCCTCCCTGATAAAGAGGGTAGCTAATTATAATAGTCTAAATAGCCCGTAAGGAGGTAGGATAACAGGTCCTCCCGCTACCCTAAGGGGTACCTAGGGTCGAGGTTACTCTTAGGGGCGCTTAGGCTATAGACGACTAAATAGTAGTAGACTCTAGCCTTATATTAACTATATAGTAGGATAACTATTTAAGATCCTATAGTATAACGTATAAAAAGAAAAGGACGGCGTATAAATACTACTCCTAGAAGATACTAAAGTCTAGTAAATAGATATCTTAGTAATATAAGAGCTATAGATTAACTTAAGGACTAAGTCGACGTACGACCTATCTTATAATAGGTTCTATCTAGTTTATAAAGTTAAGGAAGATACTCGGGTATACTTTTATATTAATAAAAGGGTTAATATAGAGAGCTAGGAGGCGGACTTCTTAAGCGGCGACTACTACTCGTTAAAAGTCAGCCTTAAGGGAGGGTAATAAGGAATCTAAGCGGATAATATCTAGATATATAATATTTATAGCCCCTCTCTAACGACGTATAGGTTAAAGGATAGCTTAATAATAATCCCTCTAATAGCGGAGGCCTTAAAGAGGCTAGGGGAATATATTCTCCTTAGGGACTTTAATCTCTACTATCCCCGGTAGAATAATAAAGGGAGAAGTATATACTATATTATAATAGATATATTACTAGGCGAAATAAGTAAATATAATATAGAAGTCGCCCTACCGGAGGGTACGGTAATATAGCGGGGGAGAGGTCTAAAGTCGGTAATCGACCTAGTCTTTACTACCGAGGGTACTACTAACGTACTCTAAAATTACGGCCTAAGGGCAGACCTCTAGTATAGATCTAACTACCTCCCGGTATACACGGAATTTAAATGGAGCTAGGAGAGCTAAACCCTAGTCTAGAGGAGGGCGTAGAAGATACTTAAAAATAAGGGGGTCGCTATAAATATAAGTAATAGGGCCTAGTAACTTAGACTTTCTCTAAGGCTCCCCTAGATTAGATCCGCCGGCGAGGCGGACGAGTACTTGAGGTAGATACTAGATAGGTTCTAGGCTATTATATAGGAATATATTCCGTAGGCGAAGCCGTCTAGTAAGGTAAGGTCCTTTTAGAACTTAGCTTATAGGGATATAACGTAAAGGGCTAAATGGGAACTAAAGGCCTACTACTAGTACTATAATACTAAGACGAGGGAGACTCTAAAAGAAGCGGAAAGGGCGAAGGTAGCTATAATTTAAAGAGAGAAAACCCTCTACTTCTAAGGGGCTATATACTAGGCCTTAGAAGACCCTTAGGGGGTATAAGTACTAGCTTAATAGGGGAAGACTAAGAGTATATCGCTAAGAGCCCTACCTAAGTTCCCCTCTCTAAGTAGATAAGACGGGATACTGGCGGCTACCTTTAAGGAGAAGGTAGAGCGCCTTTAAGAAACCTATTTCCTAGCCCCTTTAGGGGCAGATTTAGAAGATATTACTAAGGTAGAATACCTAAGCCCGATACTAGGGGAAGGGGATCTAATAGAGGCGGAAGTCTATAGCTTTATAAAGAGACCGTCGCAGGATAAGGCTCCTAGGATAAATAGGATTCTAAATAGGTTCCTACGGGCCGTATATAGTAAACTAGAGTAGGAGATCTACTATCTCTTCTAAGGGTACTTCGAGATTAGATACTACCCCCGGAAATTTAAGGAGGCTAATATAGTAATCTTAAAGAAACCGTAGAAGGAGAACTATATTAACTCTAAGTCCTATAAGCCGATCGCCCTCTTAAATACTTTAGGAAAGATATTTAAGACGGTAATAGCGGCTAGGCTTAGAGATTACGCGGAAGTTAATAACCTCCTTCTAGAGGAATAGATAGGAGTAAGGTAAGGGAGATTAATAGAAACCGCGCTAGAAATAATTACTAACGTAGTCTATATAATATAAGGAATAGGGAAGAGGAATATAACGAGCCTCCTCTCCCTAGATATCGCCGGAGCCTTTAATTATATCTCCTACTCTAGGCTACTCTATATAATAAAGATAAAGAGGGTCCTAGAGAGGATAGTACGCTAGACGGTAAGCTTCCTTACGGAGAGGGCGACTTTAATTACCCTCGGTAGGAGGACGAGTTAGATAGAGTTAGTAGAGATAGGGATCCCCTAGGGTTTACCTATCTCTTTAATATTATTCCTGTTTTTTAATACTCCCCTAATCGAGGAGTATAAAAAGCTAAAGCTACTAATTTAAGTTAGCGGATTTATAGATAATATCTATCTACTAGCCTATAATAGGAGTATTAAACGGAACTACGAGGTTCTAGAAAAAGCTTATAAGGTATACCTACGGTAGGCGAAGACTTATAAAGCCTTATTTATACTAAAGAAGTACGAGCTCGTTTATATAACCCGTAGAATAAAGGTTATAAAGATAGACGTAATAATTAAGCTTAAGGGAATTAAAGTTAAACTAAAAATATTAATTAAGGTCCTAGGACTTATACTTAATAATAAGCTAAATTAGAATATATACCTAAGGAAGGTATAAGCTAAGATAGATAACTAGATTCAGGCGCTCTACTACGTTACTAGCTTTATATAAGGCGCGACTCTACCGGTTAATAGGCTTATATACGCGGTAGTAGTAAGGCTTATAATAACGTTCGCGGCGCTAATATAATATAACTTAAAGAATACCCCCGGGGTAGTAGGGAAGCACGTGAAGACCCTGATAATAATCTAGAATAAAGGACTACGTAAAGTACTAGGGGCGTATAAGGCCACCCTAATTCCGGTCTTTAAGGTAGAGGTAGGAATCCCGTTAGTAAGAGACTTCCTTAATAAGGCCCTACTACGGAGTAAGATCCTTTAAGGGATATATAAGACGGTCCTGAAAGGGAACGCGAAGATTAAGTCTCGGTTATAACTAAGAAGGGGTAGGAGGCTACGCCCCCCGCTACCCCCGTTAGCTAAGAAGGAGTCTTAGGCGAAGCGGTCGTTAAACGGGGTACTTAATAGCCTAACGTTATAGAAAAGGATACTAACCTAGTAGGAAGGCCGGTAGTAGGGCCGGTAGCGCCACTACTAGCGGGGATTAGAGGGCTAAAACACGAGCCTAGTATAGAAGGGTGACCTAGTAGGGGGGAGATAGGACCTTTATAAGGGCTTAAAGAAGCCGGAGAGCTCTATAATAGTCTAGTTATATACGGACAAGATTAGGTTTAACTACTTCTTATTTATTAGGAAGGTACCTAGGATCCTAAGTCCTAGCTACTTATACGGGGCGGCGAGGTAGACCGGTAAATACGTCCTACTATTCTATCCCGATAATTATACTAGTAGGAGTTAGATATTACTAGAGGCTAGGTCGGAAGATTATAATACTATTCTCTTATTACTAATAGGGATAAGGGTAGTAGCGAGGTAGTTAACTAGGTCAGGCGCCCTCTACTAGTTTATACTAGTAAAAGAGATATTAGCGAGAACTAATAGAGAGGAAGGGCTCCGCTCTAACTAAAGAGAAGAGAATATAGTCGACGAAACCTTAGTATTATAGACGGTAGACCCGACCCCTTAATATACCGCCCCGATAGTAGGCCTATTAGGGGGGGGAGGGAAGGAGCCGAATAATAGTATAGCCTGCGGATAGTAGGTAGAGTTTTTATCCCCTAGCTAGGTTTCTCCCGGAACGACAGGTACGCTAGGCGTACCCCCTGAAAAGTCTACCCTTATTAGCTTTAGCTAGCATAGGAGTATAATTAATTAATTAATCAATCTATTAAAGTAATATTATATTATTCTTAATTATAATATAATACTACTATTAATTTATAATAATTATATTTCTAGATATTAAATTAATAAAAATAATTTATCCTATTTATTATAAATATATAAAGAAATTATACTACTATTAATATTATATTAAATTAAGGAAGAAGTAGCTAACTATTAGAGACTATTATTTTATTAAGGCTATATATATTAATAAATAAACTAAATATTATATCTATTTTAAGGCTATATTAAAGTTTATATTAATAATATTATAACTTATTAAAAAACCTTATTAAAATATTTTAATTACTTTTAAAAGCTCTTTATACTTTTTAAAAAGTAGTATATTAATCTTAATCTTAAGAAAACCTTTTTTAAATACCTTTTTATTACTTTATTAAGGTAATAAGTTTATTTATTAAACTTATCTACCTTAAAAGAAAAGTTATTAAGTATTAATACTTTATACTTCCCCTTTTTATTAAAGGACCTTAAGATATTCTTTAACTTAATAGGCTAGTTATACTTATTAATACCCTATTATATATAATAGATTAACTTATTATAATAATAAAAAATAGAATTAATTAATATATTATTAAAGGATTTTAAAGGTTTATTTAAAAAGAGGTAAACTACTTAAATTTTATATAAATTAAGTAAAGTTAAGTTAAAGGCTTTTAAGGATCTTAAAGCTATCTTTAATATAAATACCTTCCTTATTAATTTTAATAAATTAAAGACCTTATTTATTAACCTTAATACTTCTAAATATTAGGGTTTTATAATAATAATTTATTATATTAAGGGAGACCTTATAAAAGGCTTCTCTAAGATAGATATTATATTTCTTAATAAGATATTAAATTAAGTAGAGTAAAATTACTAGTTAATATTAGAATAGGTAGAATAGTAATAGTTATTATATTACTAGCTATATAGGTAGAGAGAGATAAAATAAATAGGATACTAAGACGGGTACTAGCGCGCGTCTAGTACGCGGCTAGTCTAACTAATTACATCCTATTTTAATATGTTTTAATAGTTAATAGAGCTTAAATTTATAAGTATTATTTAGGTTTATATTTATATTTATATCTATATTTATATTTTATACTCTACTATCTAGCTACTTAGAGCTAATAAGGGCGTTCTAACTCTAGTTTATTAAGAGGAAACTATAAACTATAGAAGAAACTCTCTCTTACCTACCTTATTTATTATAATGCTTCTAGGCCTTTAAATACTATATACTATCCTCTCCCTTATACTCTATTATTACTACCCTAGTATTAGATCCTAATATCTATATACTCCTCTCTCTTACTAGGGCTACGCCCCTTTCTCCGCTTTTAAAAGGTTTATACTCCCTTAAATACCCTCTTACCCTTCCCCGTATAGTTTATACTAATAAGTACCTTTAGCCCTCCTACTAGTCTACTACTACCCTAGCTACTCCTCTCTTATACTATCTAATATTAAGGTATCCTTTTCTATTTAACCTATAATATTAGGTTACTACTACTACTAGCCTAGTAGAAAGCCTATAATACTTAGACTGACCGCGTCGGGTCGGTACTTTGAACTTAAGTCGGGTACCTAACTTGACTCTTAGCGAGTTAATATTAACTTCCTAGCCCGAGTATTCGGGTTAGTACTAATAGTTAGTACTAAGTATTTAAGTTAATATTATAGGGTAATACTAAGTATTAATATTAAAGTATTAATCTAACTCGCTAAGACTTTAGTTTTAATAAGGGTATTTTATTAGATTATAATATTAGGAATACTTTATAATAATATAAAAGGGTAATATAATTATTTAATAGTTATTAGTAAATAGCTTATCTATCTAGTTAGATATCTCTATAATCTTATACTTATAATCCTTCTATTTATTACTATCCTCCTTACTATTATTATACTTACTATTATTATCCTTACTACTACTACTAGTCTTACTAGTATCTTCTAGTTTATATTCCCTATCCTCTTCTTTATCCTCCTTAATAGTATACTTAATTTCTTTCCTATTAGTACTAACTTTAATTAAGATATCCTCCTTATCTTAATTCCTCTTTATAAGGTTAGGTATAATATAATCCTTTATATTAAACGCGTTAGTATACTCTTATATAAACTTAATATAAGCGTTTATAGTATTAGGGTCTTATAAAATCCTTATAATATATAATCCTTTACTTAATAATTTATATAATTAGTAGATTAAATCTAGTAAATTCTAGCCTAATAGTATTTATATCTTCCTTAGAAGTATTCTAAAAGTTAAATTAATTAGAAGATAGGGTTAAAGACTAATTATATATTTACCTTTTTTATAGAACTAGTTATACTATTTAAATTCTATATATAATTTACTAGTTTATCTAGCTTAACTTATTCTTTAATAGCCTCTTTATTATCTTTAAGGCGTAACTCTATCTTAAAATATTCTATTATATAATATTAGCTATTTAGGAAGTATTATATTACTTAATTATATTATTATAAATCCCTCTTTTATATCTTTCCTCCTTTATAATATCCTTTACCCTAATTACTAGCTTTATATAATCCTCTTTAATAGCTATCTTCTATATATCTAATTCCTTTAACTTCTTAATCCTTTTTAATACTACTATATAGTTATTAGATACTTTTATATATAATAGCTTCTTATTATTATCCTAGTCTTTTACGCGCTCTCTACTCGCGATTAATTTAAGATTCTAGTTATAAAGACCTAATATTATTATAATATTATATTAGCTTATCTATCTAGTAATATATTTAAGTAATATAATTAGTAATAAATACTTATTATATATTAATAACCTATCTTACTATAATATCTTAAGTATATAAAGGTAGGAGGAGTTATAAAGAAGATTTTAAGGGGTAATTCCGCCTATAATTACGCGGAATATTCCGCCTAATATTACTTTACCTTATATTAAAACTTTTAAACCTTATATTCCTTCTTTTATCTACTATTATATATATTTAACGACTTTAATAATAGCTTATATTAAGTAGACCGGTAATATTATTTTATAATATATTTCTTACTCTATATATTAATAGGTAGATAGTATAATTAGGTAATAAAACGCTAAAATTACTAGCTACTAGAGGGGGTAAGCGAATAAGCTGTTATATAGGAAGGGAAAGGTAATATAAATAGGTAATATATTAAAATATAATTAGTTAATCCTTTATAAATAGTAGTATTAAAACTAATAATATAAAGATAAAAGTATAAGGTTAACTTAGGTCTTAAAGCTCTAAGGGAGATAAGATAATATTAAAAATCTATTAATAACCTTATCTTAAAGCTACTATTTAATTATATTATAAGGGAGGTTATAATAGATATTATAAGAGTTAGTATAAACTTATATTAAATTTAAAGTTTAGCTTTAAAAGTATTATAAGATATTATAAAAGTATTTATAATATCTTTTCTCTTAAGTAAGTATATTACTATTTTATATTACTATTAATTCTTATAATAATTACTTACTAATATATCTTATAATATAAATTTAAATCTACTTTATATTTATATTAAATATATTACTATTATATAAAGGGATCTAAAGCTTATAAAGGAATTAATAGAGAGCTTTAGTATTATACTATTTAGCGTTTAAGAGTAGTAATAGTTTTATAGTATTAGGAGTAAAGGGTAGGTCTAAGATAGTATAACACTCCTAGTATTACGGCGCTCCTAGTATTATAGCGCTCCTAATATTATAGCGCTCTTAATATTATAATACTCTTAGTAAGATAAAGAATTATATTACCTTTTTATATTACCTTTATATATATATATAGAAATTAAACCTACTTTTTAAATATACTACCTAATTATTAAATAACTTTAAAATAATAACTATTAATCTATTTATCTTAAGATATCTACTAGTTCTAACTTAAAAGGATCCTCGCCTTTATTAATACTTTAATTAGTATCTTCTTCCCTTTAAAGAATATCCTAGGGTTTAATAAGAGCTTCTTTAGGGTCTAAACCTATAATATAATTATAATACTTTAAGAGTATTACTTATTTTATAAACTCTAGTTCTAACTATATATAATCCTATAAATATACTCTTTAAGTAAGACTAAAGACTCTCTTAATACTTATAAATAATATTAGGTATAAAAGGATATCCTTAGCTATTTATATTAGATTTAGATAAGCTAAAGTATTATCCTTCTAGTACTCTTATATAGGAATATCCTTTAATAGACTTTTAGAATAAAAGTATTAAATAGCTTCGCTTTATAATAAAGACCTATAATTTAGATATTAAAGTAGACTTCTCCTCGCTCTTATTAAAGGCTATTACTAGTTAGTATAAATTTAAATATATTATTATATTATATTACCTTATTAATATTCTATATATCTTATATATTAGTCCTTTTAATAACTAGTAATATCTTATAATACTTATAAAAGTAGTTAGTAAATTTATTCTTATACCTCTCTTTATAAGAGGTTAAAGTATTATTATTATTTAACTCCTCTTATTTATCCTAAGTTTTATATAGACTTAATTTTATAAAAGGGTCTAAAATATTAGTAAGGTTATATATTAATCTACCTTTACCTTTTATTCTAGAATAATACTTAGCTAGTTTTACTAAGGCTACTTTATAAGTATAAATAATACTTACTTTACTAATAATCCTATTATTATATATTATTATTTTAGTACTATTAGAATATTTAAAAAGAGTATTATATAATTAGAATCCTAAATATATACCTATATTTATTATCTAAGAAACTATTAAGGTAAGTTAATAGATAGGATTTAATATATTACTAAGTAGTAATATAATTAACTATTTATATTTACTAAGGCTAATTATCTTAATTTTTAGATTAGTTATATTTTTATCTACCTAAGTATTAATAAAGTTATATAGCTAATATATATAATAAAGTATTAAGTATATAGAATTCTAATAAATACGGATATCTTATATAAGTTTTTAAGGTCTTCTACTAGAGTTTTCTTATAACTATAAAAAATAAAGCTTTTATTAAGGAGATAAGTTAATTACTATTATAAGAGCGTGGATCTATTTAAAATATTAGTAAGTATATTACCTATTTATATTACCCTTATAATACTATACCTTCTTAATAATAGTTAATAGACCTATACTTACTCGGATATCTTTAACTTAAGTATCCTCTAGTAATACTATAATATTATCTAAAGCTTCTAAGTCTAGGGCTTTAATAAAGTCTTATATTATAAGGTTAAAGATATAAGCTATATAGGGAATAGAGTTTTATAGTTTATCCTATTAGATATCTTACTAAGCTAGAGATTTCTCTAGCTTATCTTTTAAGGTTCTATTATTACTAGTATTATTAGTAATAACCCTAAGAAGCTTATCTTTAATTTTATAAAGGGTTAATATCTTTATTATTTCCGTTATAAGTAAATACCTAGAATACTAGATATTAAGTAGCATAAAAGTAATAAAATATTCCTAATATTAAAAATTAGTATTAACCTAGTAGACTAGTACTCTAAGGTAGGCGACCTTTTAAGGACTAGATTAGGTATCTAATATAAGAGAAATATATTAAGGATATTTTAGATCTACTTTAATTTTTATATATATTCCTTTAAAATCTAAAAAGATTATACTCTATAATTTAGTATAATAGATTAGGGTTAAATCTAGATAAGCTATTAATAGTAATCATTAAAACTCTAGTTAGTTAATAGTCTAGAAAGACTAGTTTAAGGTAAGAAAGTATTTATATAGCTATTTATTCTACTTCTCTTAATAAAAGTTAGTAGAAAATCTAGTATTACTTTTCTTTTAAAGTTATCCCTAAATAATTAGTTTTATATTACTAATTTATATTATTATAGATAATATACCCGACTTAAAGAAAGTTCTATTTATAATAATAGGTTAAGTTATTTACGAAGAAAGTATTTATTTATTTTAAGATATTTCCTTATATTAGATATATTTAAATTACTAGTAGCTATTAAGTAGTCTAGAATTTTGTTATACTTCTTATAAGTAATCTTTAGTAATCCCTTAACTATTAAAGTGATTTAGATAAAGTTATCCTAGATATTAGCCTATTTACCTAATATAATCTTCTTAATTTAGAGCGGATCCTTAATTTTAGTACTAGACTTCGTTTTAATACTTTAACTAATAGTAGTTTACTACTATTATACTTTAAACCGGACTTTAGTATACTAATTCTATTTAATAAATTTACTATTCTTTACTAGAATTAAGTCTAGGAAATCTTCCTTAATAGTTTTAATAGTATTCTAGAGAAGTACTTTCTTTTCTTAAAAGGATTTATCTAATATACCCTATCTAACCTAACTTATAAATTAGCTAGGATAAAGACTACTAGATATAGAATTATTTTTATTAAGATTATTAAATTCTAATTAAATAGCTTTATTACTAAGGCTTATTAAACTTAATACTCTTAAAGGGCCTAAAGGGACTAATATATTCTAGGCGCTAATAGTAAGAGAATTAAGAGTTATATATAATAGTAATATAGACTATTATAATATATAGAATAATAAGTAATAA
>JAABUR0100000694.1_pt1 | contig 68595 bp, 55 predicted proteins | sample 5560091 | NCBI WGS metagenome assembly JAABUR01 (sample SAMN10711879, study PRJNA513375) | rock metagenome | isolation source: Antarctica rocks | place: Antarctica: Victoria Land, University Valley sud
TGTCAGTGCGAAGGGCAGCGTGAGCATAAAGTGACCTCTCTTGGCGGAGTTGGTCAGCCAGCTTACGCTGCCTTTCGCTCATTGTTCAAAGATCAAATTGGATAAAGTCGAGCTTAGAAGCTGTTTGGAAATTCGTTTTTGCGCTGAAAGCGCAGACAGAAAGTAGCCGGAGGTGAAACCTCTGGAACGGCGGCGCATCGAGAATCGCGCATTGAAGATGCGCGCAGACGTATCTCGGCGCGCGGTCAGCGCGGAAACAGCCGACGCAAACCGGAGGGTTCACGTCCGGCTACTTTCCTTCTCGCCGCTTCGCGGCTAAATAATGAATTTTCAAACAGCTTCTAAGTTTGATTGGTGCTAACGCGATAGGGAAATTTCATTGACATGTAAAAAGCATGGGTATATGATTCGCCAGTCAAAAAAAAATTAAGGTCGGCTGTGTGAGTTTGTGTTTACCCCGCTATCTTGCTCGTTAAGCCTTCAATAGTGCGCTGCGATGTGCGGCAGCAGCGTTCGCCCCCAAACCAGCACTAAACTTTAGGAGATCAATAGAAAATGTCACGAAATAGCTCCACTCTGCTGAGATTAGCACTAATCTTATCAGCTCTAACTTTCACTGCCATCACATCGCTTGCTGACACAGTGAGTTTCATGGGAACGACCGCAGGAGGCCCGACTTGGAACCGTCCGGTTGCTAACGACAACAATCCGCCGACTCCGCCAGCTTCCATTTTCGGGACTGCTGTCCGCTATAGCGTCACGCAACTTAGCGTTGGCGCGAGCGGCAGTTATGTGTTCCAGAGCGTTGCGACGAATCCCCCTCTATGGGATAACTACACGTTCCTGTACCAGAACAGCTTTAACCCCACAGCACAGTTTACCAATGTGCTTATCGGTAACGACGACAATCCTACAGTCGGATTGTCAGGATTTACCATCAATTTGACGGCAGGAATAAATTACTTTTTCATCAATACCGGTTTTGCTAACACGGATTTCGGAGCCTATACAAGCACGATTTCCGGCCCCGGAATCATCAGCATTGATGGAGCACCCGGAGCCGTCCCAGAGCCAGCGACGCTCTTGCTGCTAGGCACCGGATTGACGGGACTGGCGGCGAAAGTACGACAGCGCCGCAAAGCTCGCCAGAGCACAGACGTCTAACTCAATCCCAGTTATGAGTAAGTTGTCGTCCTGTGGTGGTAGAAGTCGTGTCGTAACTTCATTCTACATACCGCTCAAGGGCTGACGACCTTTCTTTTTCAACTCAAGACCCGGATTAACTTAAATCGCCCGGCCATGCACATGCTGCACGCCGGGCGGTTTCTTCGTTTAGCAAGTTTTTGTCTGGCAGGAAAAACCACACTGCGTACCTTAAATCTCTTTTTCGTCGATCATGCCGCGCAGTTCGGCGCGCAGGCGTTCGATCTCGGAAAGTTTCTGTTGCACGCGTTCAAAAAGGGCGGACTGCGTTTTGATGCCTTCGTCAATCAAGTAGGCGGCGGCTTCGGCGCGATTATGAAAGACTCCTGCCAGCACGAGTTGTTCGAGTTTGTCCTGTGCTTCGGGTGAAACTTTGACGGCAACCACGTAATCATCCTTTGCGGAAATGGCGCGTTCGATGGTGCGGCTGATGTCGCGTCCGATGGCGCTTAAAGATTCTGGAATGCGTGAAGCTATATCGCGCACAGAAGACGATGTGTGCGCGTGTTGCTCATCTGTCGTATGTTCGGTTTCATCGTCGCGCAGCATTAAATCATCGATTGGTTCCGGCAAATGCGTTTCGTGTTTGGGATCATACGGCCTGCTCATAATTTATTCGATACTCCTCACACATTAATCTTCAGAGCACGCGAGGCACTAAGCTTAATAAAACAAAGCTTGGTGAAACAAAAACGACTGTCAACATATCGCCCCTTTGATGCGCCGCCGCCGTGTTTGCGATGCACGCACGAAGTCTGATTTTTGCGAGCAATTGGAAGCAGTGAAACGAAGAAAGCATTCTACGAACCCGCCTGCGACACAGTCAAGCTGAATTAATTGGTTTGTCGGGCGGTGACGAGCATACTGTGCATGGTTTAAGACAGCCCGCACAACCTTGCTCGCCACGCGCGCATCCGTTAGTATGCAAAAAGGAAAGTGCCTTGCCGCTCGGCCATGCGACGTAACTCAAAATGGCATTTGCGGCGTAGGCTTTTCATCAGACTTAAAATTATTTCGAGGTTGCCGCAGTGAATAATAGATTTTCAAGCGCCATGCTCGCGCTGCTTCTCTTCGCCCTCTCGCTCCCGCCCTTCGTTTTCGCGCAACAAAGCCAGCCACAGAATCAGTCACGGCCTGCGACGGGGCAAAACGGCGCTCCGAATAATCCTGCGCGTCGTCAACAGATGAGTTCCGTGCCGACTGCGACGAGACACAGCGCGCGGTCTGCGAATGAAACGACCGCCGAAGTCGAAAAGGATTTCGCCGAAGCCCTGACGCTCGTGCAGGAGAATTACGTCGGCGGCAACAAGCTTGATTACAACGCGACGTTCAAGCAGGCGATCATCGGCATGTTGCGCTCGCTTGACCCGCACTCAAATTATTACGATCCGCAGGAATTCGACGAACTGCGCACAGATCAGCGTTCGGAATATTTCGGCATCGGCGCAAGCATCGGTGACCGGCGCATCGGCGATCAAACGGACACATACATTCTGGCGACGTTCGAGAACGCTCCGGCGGCGCGCGCAGGGCTTCGCTTCGGCGACAAAATCGTCGCGGTTGACGGCGAAACGATTCGCGGCAAAGATTCCGGCGCGGTGCGCGACAAACTGCGCGGGCCGCGTGGTTCCACCGTCAAAGTCACAATCGAACGCGCCGCGACAGGCCGCGCAGACGTAGTCGAAATTACGCGCGATGTCGTGCCGCAACCGTCCGTGCCGGATGCTTATATGCTGCGTCCCGGCGTCGGGTATGTGGATATGACGCACGGCTTCAACTATACGACGGCGGACGAATTGCAAGCGGCGCTCGATTATCTGCACGGCAGAGGCATGACGCAGCTTGTGCTCGATCTGCGCAACAATCCGGGCGGAATCTTAGAGCAGGCCGTGCGCGCGGCGGAAAAGTTCTTGCCGCGCAATCAATTGATCTTGACGCAGAAAGGGCGCGACCGCTCCGAAGACAGACCTTACTCTTCAAGAAATTCAACGCCGGATACGACGCCGCTCGTTGTGTTGATTAACAGCGGATCGGCCTCCGCGTCGGAAATCTTTGCGGGCGCAATGCAGGATCACGACCGCGCGTTTATCGTCGGCGAAACAAGTTTCGGCAAGGGACTTGTGCAAAGCATTATCCCGCTCGATTACGGCGCTGGCCTCACGCTTACTTCCGCCAAATATTACACGCCTTCTGGACGCCTGATCCAGCGCGATTACTCGAACGGCGGCTTCTACGATTATTACAGAGGCAGCACCACAGCGCGCGCTCTCGATCCGACGAACATTAAAGCGCCGCCACGCCCCTCCGGGCCGGAAAGCCGCACGGATACGGGGCGTACAGTCTATGGCGGCGGCGGCATCGCGCCGGACGAAGCAATTAAGCCGCGCACGGGCAACATCGCGCAATTTCGTTTGATTGATCCTATCTTCGCCTTTGCGCGCGAACTTATCAGCGGGCGCGTCGGCGGCTTTGATTCCTACAAAGTCAATCGCCCGATTGATTTCGATCATCAACTCGCGCCGACGGATTTTCCTGTCACAGACGCCGTCTATAAAGCGTTCAAGACTTTCGTCGCCAACCACGCTGAATACAAAACGCTCGGCGCGCAGCTTGACCGCAATCGCTCGTTCATCGAACTACGCCTGCGGCTTGATCTTGTCACCGCCGCCTACGGCACTGTCACGGCTAATCGCGTGTTGATTCAAACGGACGACCCGCAGGTGGCAAAGGGAATCGAAGTCCTGCCACGTGCGCGAGAACTCGCGATGACCGCGATGCGTGCGCGCAATCCTTAAACGCGAAAATCTAGTTCGACAAACTAATAAGGAGCGCTTCGATAAACGGAGCGCTCCTTTTAGTTTGTCGTGGGCTGAGTTAAGAAACGCGACAGGCAAACCCTTGATGCTGATTGTTCTTTGAGAAACTAAATTTACTCTTCGCCTGTTTCGCCGTGCGGGTGATCCACAGGCTTTGATTCCGGCGAACCTTTTTGCCGCAAAAAAATGGAGAGAACGATCAGCACGCCGACGGATAAAAACTCGCTTTGCCAATTCTGAAAAGATTGAAACCAGAATTCCGACGTACCCATGAACTGAAGCATCGTCACGGATTGCTCGCCGTGCTCTACTTGATCAGCACTATATTCACGCGCACCGCCCGCCGCATGAAGCAGAAACGAAATGAAGAACAGCAGGAACAGTGCTGCGGTCAAAGAATGTTTGTAAATTGTGAGGAAGAGTCCACCGCGGTGCACAGGCCAAGGAGCGTTCGCTGGCGGATTCGCAGAGTTTGGTTCCTCGTCAGTCGGTTCAGCCGCATCTAGCTTCTTGGATTCCGGCGAGCCTTTCTGAAACAGAAACGTTGTCAGCAGCACGTAAGCGCCCATCTGTAAAAATTCGCTTTCCCAATTCTCAAACACCGCTTCGACGAAATGGCCGCTCGTGAGATATTCGCCGAACGTGAGTTGCGTTTGGTGATGTTGCTGCAAATCGGAATTCTTTTCTCGATAGCCCGTCAGCGCCTGTCCGATGAGAAAGATAAAGAACAATCCGAACATTGCCAGCGATAAACCGTTTTCACGTAGCACACGTTTCATTGCATACTCCATTCATAGAGAACTTTTATGTGGAACAAACGGAAGAATATCAGTTGGTGTGAAATACAAAAAGGAGCGAGTTTCTTTAATTACGAAACTCGCCCCTTTTCTTTGCTTGTTCAATAAGAAGCCGCGATTAACGTGTTACCGTCGGCTTCTCACTTATTAATGAGAAGCGAGCCATTCGTCGAAGACCTGCGCGGCGTCCGGTTTGTTGCTCCAGCGCGCGCGGTCCTTGCCCGTTAAAGCGACGACCATCGCTTGCTTATTTTCTTTTGCTGCGATAGAGCCTTGAAGCCGCATTATTGCAGGTGCGACAAATCCGCTTGCCACTATGTTTATAAGTATTTTCTTCAGTATAAAGATGCCCATTCTTGCATTCTGAAGGAAGACCTCTAGCCACATACCCGCGCCTCACGTTCTCGGCTTGGGTAACAGGCTCAAGATGTGAGGGATTAACACAAAGTTGGGTGCGACAGAGATGGTCTATAACAAGTCCTTCGGGTATCATGCCGTTAAAATATTCAAATACGACACGATGAACGAGTTGTTTCTTACCGCCCACACGCACGCGTCCATATCCGCTCTCGATTGTTTCGCCTTGCCATATCCAACAGCAACGCTCGCTCCTCACGGTTCTTGCGAGAATTAACCTAATATGATTAGGACTAGCAATCATTACCCCACCCTTAATGCGTATTTAGCCATTTAGCGAAGATTTCAGCACTCTCCTGCTTACCACTCCATCGTGCCCTGTTCTTTCCAATAAGCGCCATTACGCACGCTTGATGCTGCCCTGCGCGATCACCGAGCCGCTCAAAATAATTGAAGAGGCGATCAATTTTTTCGACGCTCTCGCGCGCCGCTTCGACGGTTTTGAATTGCAGCACGTTGCGAAAGAAACGCGAGTAAATATTCTGCTCGCGCGCCGTCGTCGTGTAAAGATCAAAGTAGCCGTTGATTTTGCCAGCGCCCTGCAACACCTGCGCGACGTAGGACGGGCGTGCGCTGATGCGTCGCACAATCTGCGCGATGTCGGTCACGCCGCTTTCGTAAATCGCGATGATCTGCTGTTTCTTTGACGTTGATTCGGTGGCCGCGTCCGTTATCGCAGTTGCCGCACTAGCCTTGCTCGTCTGCATGGCGTTTGAAGTTTCCATTTCATCCGCGAAGTCCAGTTCGAGCGCGAGCGGGCGATTGTGTTGTTCGATCATTTCTTCTGTTGTCATTTTCTTCACTCCTTGCTGAAGACACGACGGGCGGGATTACACGTAAAAGCATTCGTACTGCTCTGCTTCAACTTTTGTAAACCCGCCGCCGTTCGCTAACCTGTTTTTACCTTTGCGTGTAATCAGCGTCAGCCGATTAGCTGGCGCGGCGCATTCCGTTGTTGCTGTTTGCTGCTGCCGTATCCTGCTGCGAGTTCTTCAGGTGATCTATGAAGCTTGAAGCGGCGCGCTTCGACAATTCATCTGTCTTGCAGCGCAGTACATTCTGGCACTCTTCATCTATGTCCACGCCAGCTTCACGTCCCAAAGCGCGAATCATGCCGAGTTGTTTCGGTGTCACGAGATCAGCCATTGATTTGGCGAGCGGATCGCGCGGAAATTCATTCGCCTGCGCTGCTGCGCCCGTTTTTTCAATCACATCGGATTCACGTTGATAAAGCTCGCGTGCGATGCCGAACTTTATCGCGGCGCGCTTCAATGCGTCGTGCTCGGCTTTCTTGATGCCAGTTTCGTTATCGGCTGTGCCCGTGCCGACGCCTTCGCGCGTGACGTTGTCAATCGTGATCGCGGCGGTGACGGCCACCATGTCGCCGATCTGCTTGATGTCGCGCACGGCGTGCGACCAAGCGGGCGCAATTCTATCTAGCATGTCTGCGACGGTGTGCCACTCGACGTATTCGACCATGTGCGTATTGCCGTTGCGATCCGTCCAGCCTTCGCGCGTTTTGACGAGTCTAGGGTCAATCGGCTGGCGCAATGTGCGCAGAGTGTTGGCGAAACCGTCGGGTCTCAACTGCACGACGGGCGCGGCGTGTTCCGTCACAAATTCTGTTTCGTTTGTTTCTTTGACTTCCGGCGCAAGCGCGACCGGTGCGGCGTTGTTCTCTTTTTGCTTTGTCATTTCCTGCTCCTCTTCGTTTGTGTGTTGCGCGAGCGAACGAACGTTGGAAGCGTTGCCGGAATCCTCCGGCGTAGTTTCTGTTGATTCGTTCGACTCCCGTTCGGAGCGTGAAGCATCGGCGGCAGAAATCTTAGTCGCCAAAGCTTTACGCTTCTCGGATGCGTTTACGTTTGTGTTGGAGGGCGCTGCAATTAGCGCCGGTTCAGAGTCAGTAGCGACGATTGCTGCTTCGGCCTTCGCCGTTGTTGATTGAGCGCTCGTTGCCGTTGGCTGTTTAGTGACGGCTTCCGTGTTTCTGGCGATCAGCGAATGCTTGACGGCGAGAACGTGCTCGCAACGAAACGCAGGGTCGCTCGCTGAGCCTTCCTCGAATTCGAGACAGGTGCAGCGAACTCTGCCCGTGTCGTCGCGCCAAACTTCGTAGCTCGCTTTGCGCCCGCGCAAGGTCGGAGTCGCCACGCGAAAACGGTCGCCCTCGCGCGTCACCAGGCCCATTGCCGCGATACCCTGCGCGCGTTTGTCGCGCATAATCGCTTTTTTGTCGGAAACGGCTGCTCTTACTTCTGTGCTGGTCGGCATGATGAATCTCCTCACTAAATCTTTAAGCCGCGCGCTCGGCGGGCAGTTCGTTGATAATATTGAGCGATTGCGCGCCCTGCTGCGACTGCGTTGGCGGCGGCACAGCATTGATGGTTCGCTCGCTCAAACGACGTTCCAGTTCGACGACGCGCGTCTCTAATTCGTTGACACGCTTGTCCTGCCGGTTCATCGTCTTAAACAATCCGTCAAATGTTTCCCAGATAAAATCACTCACGTTTTCTATCTCCTGCGTGGCTGTTTTCACTGTGGCTGAAATAGCCTGTTTCATCTGTGAAACAGTGTACCAGAAGCGTCTCTCTGTTGCAAGCATAAAACAAAGTCTTGCATCTGGAATTTATACTGTGGTATGTTCTCCCGCATGAAGGGCGTGAGGCCGGGCGTTTGGTAACGCTTTGGCGGGCGCTAAAAGGAGAGTCAGACTATGGCAGAATCTACAATTAATATGGTCAATACGATTGAACTCGGACGCGCGATCCGGCGCAAACGCGAGGAACAGGGCTTGAGTTTGCGCGATGTCGCGGATGAAACGAACGTCTCCGCGTCAACTTTGTCACGCATTGAAAACGGCACGGGGAAGCCCGATGCGGATAATATCGCGCGCTTGACCTCTTGGCTCGACGTGCCGATGGAGCGCATCATGGGCGGACGCCGTCAGGAAGGTGACGAAGCGCAGCCCGTCGTTTATTTTCCGCAGGAAGCGACGCCGGAGATCGTCGAAGCGCACCTTCGCGCGGATCGCAGTTTGACACCGGAGACGGCCAAGGCGCTTTCGGAATTGTTCCGCGTCGCCTACGCGCAGTTCAGTCATCCGGGCGAAGATACGCGCAAGCGTCGCCGCTAATACGCTTTCACTTGCCACACGACACGCGAAAGCTCTGCGTGGTGTTTGGAAAAATTAATAGCCGCGTTGTATCCATAAATGCAACGCGGCTATTTTCGCTGCTTCTTTCGTTCATACTTGCTTCACTTTTAACCTCGCATCTGCAATGAAACCCATTGAGCTACCGCAAGTTGCAATAAGGTATAATAGCTTTCGTGGACGAAACAGTTTTGCCGCCGACGTACAAGGGAAGACAATACGAATTGCGCGCTCTGGGCTTACGCGATTTCGCGGGCGTGCGGGCGGGCGAACCGCTCGATCCATTCGCGCTCGCACACTTCGCAAAGTTGATGGTGATTGATTTCGAGCACATCAAAGGGCTATCAAAGGAAACGCGCGAGCATCTGCTCGGCACAGGCTCGGAGGCTTGGAGCGGCGGCACTTGTTCGCGCCCGCTGCCGAACGGTTGGCGCGTCGTCATACTCAATCCGAAACACGGCGCACAGCGCAACAACGCGACTTTGATGGAAGAAGTCTGCCATGTTTTTCTCGGCCACAAAGCGAATCGCCTGCACATCGTCGCGCAGGACAAGCAAGGCAAGACAGTCGCGCGCGATTACAACGAAGCGGATGAAGAAGCCGCCTATGCTGTCGGCGCGGCGGCGCTCGTGCCCTTCGCTGCGCTGCGTCGCTTTGTTCGCGCGGGCAAAACTTCGCTTGAGATGGCGCGGCATTTCAACGTCAGCCGCGAATTGATCGAATACCGTCTGAAGGTTTCGCGCCTCTGGCCTGACTACAAAAAGCGCCACACGGAAGAAACGCAGCAACGCGCCGCGCAAAGCATTCGTAATCGTAATAACGACCGCCCGCGAGCGCTTCCTCAATCCCGGAGCATCCAAGAATAAGATTAGCCACAGAGACCGGAGAGGCACAGAGATGAAGAAACAGTTTTCAGTTTTCGGTTAGCAGTTTTTAGTAACTAAGGCGTTAGCTCTATGCTGCAACTTCTAAACTGAAGACTGAAAACTCTAAACTGAAAACTGCTTGACTCTGTGGCTAAATTTAGTTTCGCACGGCTACGGAAAAGATGTTGCAGCTTAATTCAGACCGTAAGCCAACCTTACGCGCGCTGTGCGAAGAGATCAAATCGCGCCTCGATTACCGCCGCTTTTATCTGCGCTTTTGCACGGAGGAACGTGCTGCGACGGGCGGCACGCGCCTGCAAACGCGTTGCCCGATTCCGTCGCACGCACACAGTGGCAAAGGAAATCCTTCGCTCTCAGTTGATCTTGCGCGCGGTCTCTTTCACTGCTTTTCGCGCGACGAAGGCGGCGACGCGATTCGCTTTTACGAACTAATGCACGGCGTTTCGTTCACACGCGCGATTTATGATCTGGCGCGCGAGCAGGGCATTGATCCTGAGACTTACGACAGCCGCCAATTATCGCTTGCGCTTCGCGCCGCGCCCGACGAGGAAGCCGCCGGGCAAGTTGAAGCCTTTGCGCCGCTTGAACTCGAACGAATGCGCTGTGTGTGCGAAAAGTTTCTGTTGATTTGCCGCGGCGAAGATCAATTGGAAGCCCTGAGTTATCTCGCGCGGCGCGGTATTGATCGTGAAACAGTGCGGCGCGCGAGGATCGCTTATTTTCCGCGCCGCGCGTACAGGCGCGTGATGCGGCGTATGCAGGAAACTTTTCCACTCGCCGAACTGCAACAAAGCGGATTATTCAATGCCCGCGCGCATCTCACGTTTTATCGTCACCGCTTATTGTTTCCGTTCTACGTCGAAAACAGACCCGTTTATTTGCAGGCGCGCACAACGGCGGCAGGCGTCGAACCTCGCTGGCACAATCTGCGCGGCGGCGTCCCTGCGCTTTACAACATTGACGCGCTGACGAATTTAGCAAGCGGCGCAGTGGTTTATTTAGTCGAAGGATTTACGGACACGCTGACGCTTGCGGCGCACAATTTCGCCGCCATCGGATTAGTCGGCGCGGGCGGCTTGAAAGAAGAATGGATTGCGCCACTCGCACGTTTTCGCGTCGTCGCAGCGCTTGACCCGGACGCTGCCGGAACACGCGCCGCCGTGCGTTACAGGGAAATGTTTGCGCGTCGTGGATTGCAACTCGCCTGCCTGAAACTATCATCCGATGTGAACGATTTCTTTCGTCATAGAGCTGCGGCGAGCCTCGAATTCGCGCTGCTTACGGAAGCGGCGCTCGACGAACTTGAAAGAGATGTGGCTACGAATGGTGCGAGCGAGTATAATTGATTGAAGCAGTTGACGTTTATTGTAAGCGTCGGGCGAATCGGGTAGGGAAGCGTTCGGACTGATTATGGCAGAGCACACACGCGAAGGATCGGGAGCAACGGCGACGTTAACGATGGAATTGTCTGTGACGGACAAGCTGCGTTTGTTGCTCGACATCACGAAAAAGATCAGCCGCTCGCTCGATCTTGAAGAAGTGCTGAACCTTGTGATGGAAACGCTCGGCTCTTTGATTCCTTATGACGCGGCAGGGATTTACATTATAGACAAAACGAATTCCGCGAAGTTCGTCACACAATCATCGCCGCCACAGATTTTTCGCACGGAAGCTGTGCGCGGCTATGAAATTGAAGATTTAACGGAACTCGGCCTCAAGATGGGCGAAGGCATCATCGGCCACGTCGCGTTGACGGGCGAGCCTGTGATTTCACCGGACGTGCGCCGCGATCCGCGCTACGTCAACGCGCGTGAAGAAACGCGTTCGGAAATGGTTGCGCCCATTATCACTAATGATGAAGTGATCGGCGTCTTTGATCTCGAAAGCGATCAACTGAACGCTTACACTCTCGATGATTTGCAGGTACTGTTGCTGCTCGCTTCGCAAGTCGCCATCATCATCGAAAAAGTGATGCTGCACGAACAGCTTATCGCCAAGAAACGCCTTGAAGGTCAACTCGAAGTCGCGCGGCAGGTGCAACTTCAACTGCTTCCGCCGCGTGATCCGCAACTCGAAGGTTTCGACATCTCCGCCTACAATTACCCGACCGAAGAAGTCTCCGGCGATTATTACGATTGGGTAAGAATCTACGAAGACCAGATCGGCCTCGTCGTTGCGGATGTGTCTGGCAAAGGCGTGCCCGCCGCTTTGTTGATGGCTTTCCTTCGCGCGAGTTTGCGTGCGGCGATACATATCGGTTATGCGCCGCATATCTCTATGGCGAAGGTCAATTATCTGTTGTGGGAATCCATCGAGCGCAATCAATTCGTGACGGCCTTTTACGCCGTGCTGGACGCGTCAAACCGCACGCTCGCGTACACTAACGCCGGACACAACCCGCCTCTGCTGCTCAATGCAGACGGGCAGGCGCGCTTTATCGAACGCGGCGGATTGCCGCTCGGTATGTTTAAGGACACGCGTTATTACGAATATTATTTACCGATTGAGTCGGGTCAGACGCTTGTGATTTACACGGACGGAGTGACGGAAGCGACGAATGCTTCCGATGAAGAATATGGACGCGAACGGCTTGAGCGCACGGCACGCGCCGGGCATCACTTGAGCGCAAAAGAATTGATCTCGTTTATTCACAAAGACGTGCTCGCGTGGACAGACGGGCAGGGCGCAAACGACGACATCACGTTCGTCATTATTAAAGCGCTGGACGTTAAGGAAGTGGAACGCTAAAAATAGAAAAAGGCAAAAGCCGCGCGAGATTTCTTCCGCACGGCCTTTACCTTTAATTCATTAAGGCTCTAACTCGTTTTAGTGCGTCGTTAAAGAATTATGCGCGTGATCGCCGCCCGGCGCGAGCGGTGCACGATAATCGCCGAAGTGAAAACCCGTTTCGGTCTCGGAGAAAGCGTAAACATCGAAACCGTAAGCGTCCAGATAAATCGCCATATCGTCGGGCGAAGCGAGATAAATGGCGGGCGTATAGCCGCATTCGCTGCGAATTTCTAACAGGCGCTCGACGACTTCCAACGGAGCAAACACTCTGACAGGGTCTCTGTAAGTTGCCATGATCGTAAACAGCGCCTCTCTTTCGTTGAATTCGAGACACACACTCTGTAATACTTAAAGCAGCGCGCGCCTCGCGTCTTGCAACCATTGTGATGTACGCTTCATGCGTCGCGTTTGTTCGCCGCGCACATTTATTTTCAGTCACGAAGATTTACTGAAACTTTGCCGCCCCCCGCGACGAACTAAACTCTGGAGAAACAAAGGATATAGATCGCCACAACTTTATACGCTACTCAATTGTCGCGCCGCCGCCAACCACGAACACAATGGTTGGGGCGACGACATCGTTTACGATTACCTGCGCGCTATTGATATAAATCATCGCATCGCTGTGCTTTATTCCAACAAAGATTACGGCTGCGAATGGAATTACGATTGGGAAAACAAACGCTTCGCCACTAAAGACAACACACGTTTCGGCGTCAACATCACCGTTTACGCTTTGACACATTAAAAAGAAGTCAGATGTCAGATTTTGGATGCGGGTAGAGATTCGCTTTGAATAGCATCTGACTTCTGACATCCAGTATCTCTGAATATGAGCACACCACAGCCACCGACCATGACAACGCCGAATGCACCCGCCGCTCCTCTGCCAACGGGCGCGCCGCCGCCGAATTTCGTGAGCGTATTGCAGCGCATGTTGAGCGTCTCGGATAAAGTCAGCGATCTGATTTTTTCGCCGGGACGCCCGCCGCAAATCGAGTTGATGGGGAAACTCCAGCCCGTCGCCGTTCCCGGTCTCGAAAAACTTTTGCCGCAGCACACCGCAGGCATCGCTAAAGTCATCATCGGTAATCACCAGCGCGCCGCAGAGAGTCTGGAAAAATATGGCTCGGCGGATTTGTCGTTTAGTGCGACTGGCTTTTCGCGCTTTCGCGTTAATATCTTTATGCAACGTGGCACGCACGCTATCGTGATGCGCGTTATCCCGGCCAGCCCGCCGCGTTTTGAAGACCTCAACCTGCCATCACAGTTGCGCGACATAGCTGAACTGAAAAACGGCATCGTGCTTGTCACAGGCCCGACCGGTTCCGGCAAAAGCTCTACGCTCGCGGCGATCATCGATCTGATAAATGAAACGAAGTATTATCACGTCGTCACCATCGAAGACCCGATTGAATTTCTGCACGGACACAAAAACTCAACCATACACCAACGCGAACTTCATTCCGACACGCCTGACTTCGCGCTTGCACTCCGCGCCGCGCTGCGTCAAGCGCCGAAAGTAATTCTCGTCGGCGAAATGCGCGACCGCGAAACTATCGAAGTCGCTTTGGAAGCCGCCGAGACAGGCCATCTTGTGCTTTCGACTTTGCACACGATTGACGCTTCTAAAACGATTGACCGGATCATCGGCGTCTTTCCGAAAAACGAAGAACAAGCTATCAGGACGCGCATCGCACAGAGCTTTCGCTACATCATCTCGCAACGCCTTTTGCCGCGCGCCGACGAGAAAGGACGCATCGCCGCCATCGAGATTTTACGCTCAACGGTGCGCACCAAAGACTATATCGAAAAAGGCGAGTCCGATGGCAAATCTCTGCTCGATGCGATGGAGCAAGGCGATCAGGAAGGAATGCAAACCTTCGACGGTGTTATTGAACAATTGATTCGCGCGGGCACTGTGCGCAAAGACGAAGTGATGCCTTACGCAACGAACCAGAACAATCTGCTGCTGCGTTTAGCAGATATGTAAAGCGTCTTGTTCACCAGCTTTTCTTTTATGCGTTTGATGAATGAAAGCGGAAGGGCGGCGGCGGCTGATGAAGTGCAGGACGCAATCGTCAAGTTGGAAACGGAAATCGCGTTCGCAAACTTTGGAAGCAAACAACTTCGTTAACGAGCATGTACGCTGCGCGCGCCGGACAAGCTTTGATCTTGAGCGCCAAGGCCGCGCGCTTTTTGAAGGCCGCTTCACCATTGGCTTCGAGGACGCGCGCAAAGTCGCATATCCTGCTTTTACGTCATCGTATTCTCCTGAACTTTCGCGCCGAAACAGAAAGGCGTCAACGCCGTAAGCCTCATCGCGGAACTGCTGCGCGCCGTGCCCGAAGACGCTCCGGCGCGAAAGTGAATCGCTGAAATTTTTCACGTATTCAATTCATCAACGGGAGAAACAAAAATGTTTCGTGTTCAATTAATTAATCCTCTCCCTGCAATCTTAATCAAACTTCTTTGCGCCGTCGTTATTTCCGCCGTGCCATCATTCATATACGCGGCGCAAGGCATAGACAATAACAACACCACAAGCGGAGCAAACGACGTGCGCGCCGATCTTCCATCCGGCGGCGAGTTGCGCGTCGAGAATAGTCGCGGCGGAATAAGCGTCGAAGTGTGGAATGAAAAATTCGTTTCGGTCACGGCGATTATCGAAAACGCACCGTCAAAAGGGGGGCGTGGCTTCTCGCCCGTTCGCATCGCGCGCACAAATGAATTGCTCCATATCAATGTCGCGCGCGAACCCGTCGCCGCGCATCCGCCGCGCGTAAATCTGAGCTTGCGCATACCCGCGCGTGCGCGCGCCGAAATCGTTACCGCGAGCGGCGAAGTGCAGTTGCGCGGCGTGCCCGAAACGATCTCTGTCCGCACTGTTTCCGGCGACATACGCGCGGAATCTACTCTGTCTTCGCTGAACGATGCGGACATCACGGCGCGCTCCATTGGCGGCACGGTGACAAACACACTTGCACTTGCTGATACGCGCACCTCGCATACCGCTAACTTCTTTCACGTTCGTTCGGGCGCAGGCAGCAAAATCATTCGCCTGCAATCCATGCGCGGGCGCATCACGCTCCGCTCGTTTGATTCAATTGGCGACGGCGACAGCAACAACAAGACTTCTGCGCGAAATTCACAGACGCGTTTGCAGACGCCGCCCGTTTTACGCGGCGCACAAAAGAACGTTTCAGACGCGGCTTCAAACGTGAACGCAAGCGATCCATCTACGCCGCAGGAAGTTGACGAAGGCGACGTGATACGCGTCGAAACGCAGCTTGTGACGATCAACGCGAGCGTCGTTGACAGAAGCACCAATCGTGGCTTGACGGGACTCACACAAAGCGATTTCAAGCTGTACGAAGACGGCACGCCGCAGCAAATCTCAAACTTTGAATCGAACGCTGCGCCATTCAATTTAGTATTGCTGATTGACCTTTCCGGCTCGACGAAAGAAGTCTTGAATCTGATACGCGGAGCGGCGCTTCGTTTCGTCGCCGCCGCGCGCCCCTTTGATCGCATCGCAGTGATAACCTTTGCGAGCACGCCCGTTATCGTTTCAAGTTTGACTGCTGATCGCAATTTGCTTCGCGCGCGCATCAATGCGATTGAACAACCGCATGGCAGCACCAAGCTTTACGACGCGCTTGATTTCACGATGAATGAAGTCTTGAAAAACGCCAAAGATTCGCGCCGCAACGCCATTGTGTTGATGAGCGACGGACTAGACAGTTCTCTGCCGAACGTCAAGGGCGACGGCTCTGCGCTTTCTTACAAAGAACTTCTTCATAACGCGCAGGAGTTCGACGGCGTGATTTACACTTTGTGGCTTGATACCGAATATGAATCTTTAAGCACTGAAGACGTTCAGCCGGAAACGTTTGATCTGGCGCATGACCGCATGAAAGATTTGGCGGAAACGGGCGGCGGCGCTTTCTACGAAGTGGAAAAGCTGGATGATCTGGCGGGCGCATACGAGCGCGTCGTCGCAGACCTCGGCACGGTTTATAGTCTCGCTTATCGCCCGACGAATAAAACGCGCGATGGCGGTTGGCGCTCCGTGCGTCTGGGCGTCGCGCGTCCGAACGCCGTCGCGCGCGGCAAACGCGGTTACTATGCGAACTAAACAAAATCAAACGAACGGCTTCGTTAAAAGCGCACTCGTAAAAATACAGGCCATACGGTGAGGTCAGAAGTTTAATAAATTGATTTCCGCCGCACGTTCTCCTTTCTGCCTTCGCTTTTCTACTTTTCTCACAGCATCGCAGAGCTTCATTCGCGCGTCTAAGCTTCGTATGTTTACTAAAAATAAATTCCTTATCATTTACTGCCTGACGGCGATTTTGGTGTTTACCGTTTCGTGTGAGGATAAACGCACGGTGCGTGCTCGCTCCGGTGCGACGGCGGCGTTGATGCCTGTCGCGCGAACTTTGCCGCCGCTGCCTTCGCGCACGCTGTCCGCCAAGTTGCAGTTGATGCGTGCGCGGCAAAGCGGCGTCGCCTCGAAGTTGCGCGAGTTAGAGTGGAAGAATGATGTCGGCATGGCGGAGTTGTCAGGCTGGGAATACGGCACGCGCACAAGCGAGATGGCGGAGGTTTTGGGCGGCGACGAATTGCGTGCGCTCGGTCGTCTGGCATCGGCGGGCGGCGTGTTGCCCGAAGACGTTGATCTGGCACAACTGGCGGCGAGTTTCACGGCGGCGTCTGCGGGCGCAACTTATTCGCCGCTCGATAAGCAAGTGCTGCTTGTCGGCGATTCCAAAAATGATTCGCTGCTGACTCACGAATTTGTCCACGCGCTGCAAGATCAGAACTTCGACTTGATGAAACTGCTGCTGGTGCGCCCGTATAATTTTGATCGCGCGGAGGCTGCTTTCGCCGTGATCGAAGGCGATGCGATGAATGTGCAACGACGCGCCGAAGAGACAGATGCTGTTTACGCGCGCCGCTCGCTCGATGATATTGCTCGGCAAGAGAATAATCGCTTCACAGATTATCGTGAAGAGATCGGCAGAATGTTTCCGGCACTTCTGACCGAAAGTTTTATTTTTCGTTATAGGGATGGTGCGCGTTTCGTCGAAACGATTCGTCGGCGGGGCGGCGAACGCGCGGTTGATGAATTGTTTCGCCGTTTGCCTGTCTCAAGCGAACAGATTCTGCACGCGGAAAAATATCTTGCGAACGAAGCGCCGCGCTCTATCGACATAGACGAGCAGGCGTTTGCCGCAAAGAATTGGACGCTTGCGGCCTCTACGCCGCTCGGCGAAATCGGCATACGCGGGTTGCTGCTTGCAGAGTTGCCGGAACGTGATGCTGTGCGCGCGGCGGCGGGCTGGGGCGGTGATTGCGCATATCTTTTTGAAAACAAGGGGAGCCGCACACCGCTCTTCGTCTGGAAAACGAGTTGGGATAAACAATCGGACGCGGACGAATTTTTCCGCGCCTATAATTTGCTGCAACGCGCGCACGATAACGCTTCGCCAGTTGTTGAGACAGGGAACGGCCAGACGGCGCAAACAAGTTGGCGCGAAGCGGGGCGCTTGACGATTGTGCGACGCGAAGGTGATGGCGTCGTCGTTGTGCGCGGGGCGGAGATGGATGCGGCGGCGGCGCTTGAATGGGTCAGGCGTTGATCCGCTCGCCGCCTGCATAATCCTTTGCGCGGCATCAGCATAGGAGTATACTGCTGAAAGTCGTTTTCCTTTCCGTAAACCGTCAACACATTAGGAGAAGTAACCATGAAAAAATGTTTGCCACGCGCGTTCCACCTTCGCGAACTAGGCGCGCTTGCGTTCGTCGTTCTTCTTTGTTGCGCCGCCGCCAGCGCGCAATCGCAAACAGGCGAGGCCGCGTATCTGATCTCGGCCAAAGCGGGCAAGGTTAATGCTCTTTCGGGCAAGGCGTCTGTGCAGCGTAGAGGCTCTGCGGCATTGCGCGCGCTGATGTCGAAAGACGACCTGGACTCGGGCGATGTGCTGAAGACTGAAGCAGGCGCGCGCGTCGAGTTGCTGCTAAACCCCGGATCGTACATGCGTGTTGCGGAAAACTCTGAAGTCGAACTCACGGATGCTTCGCTCGATAATCTGCAGTTCAAGGTACTGCGCGGCAGTGCTATCATCGAAGCGACGGGCACGGACGGCACGCGCCTGCTCGCCGAGATCAAAACTCCGCAAACTAAAATTCTGATTGATCGCAACGGCCTTTACCGTATCAACGCCCTGCCCGCCGTCACGACAACCGAAGTGATCGTTTATAAAGGACGCGCGCTCGTTGGCAGTAACACTTTGACTGCTGTTAAAGGCGGCTCCAAAATCATTGTTGGCGGCACAGGCGGCGCAGACACTATCGCAAAATTTGATAAGAAGAGTCAGGACGAGTTTGATTTCTGGAGCAGGCAACGTGCAGGCGCGCTGGCCGCCGCCAATCGCAACATGACGGGGCGCACTATGACAAATGCGCTCGCGAGCTTTAGAAACAACGGCGCGTTCGGCTATGGCTATGCGCCGTACTTCGGTTTGTGGGTCTTTGATTCATCGCTTAGCGGCTACACGTTTTTGCCTTTCTACTCGCGCTGGTCTTCACCATATGGTTCTGGCTACCAAAACAATTTCGGGATTCCCCTGTATTACTACAGGCCAAGCCCGCCGGGAAGCCAGCCGCTTCCGAATCCGGGCAACAATGGCGGCAACGGCGTGATCGCGAATCCGCCCGTCGCCGGTGCGCCCGTCGTGCCGCCGCACAGGCGCAATCCAAGCGACCCGGATAATCCTAGTCCAATTCATAACCGGCCTGCGCGCCCAATGCCCGTCGGCGAAAACGCAGAAAGATTTGATCGTGCCTTCGAGGGAGCAAGAGGCAGAGGTAGAGGTGACGTAGATATGAATGATGCTCCGATGCGCGGCATGTCCGGCAATGGCGGCGGCAGGTCTAATGCCGATATGCCTGCATCAAGCGCACCCGTTCATCAAGAAAGGATTGAAAGGACTGAATCACCTAGGTCTTCCGAGCCGATCAGCCGTCCGGGACGAAAAGAAGAACCGTGAAGATCGAACTCCGATCAGGGAGTTCGATAAATATAGTGGAAACGGAAGGCGCGTTGATGCAATCAAACATCAACGCGCCTTCCGTTTATCTGCCGCGCGTGCAGCTTGAGCTTTAACCAATCGCCCAGAACATTAAGCATCTACCCATGCGATTTCGCTTCCGGTGAACACTTCGTATTTCATGTAACTTAAAGAAGCGTGCGAAGCGTATGCGTGAGCGATAAAATGGCAGCGGTTTTTTGTTCGCCGTTGTTAGCCGCAGGCTGAAAGAGCGGTTGCAGGACGATGTACGCGGACTGAATGCCGTTGAAGACAAGGTGCATGACGAAGCAGGGAAGCAGGCGACCGGATTTAGCGCGCAAGGTTGTGAGCGCAAGGCTAAGCAACGTTACCGCTGTGATGACGCCTAGATTATTGCTGTATTGCAAAACGTGGACTCCGGCAAACAGCACAGAGACGCCGATGATCGCCCAGAGCATTCCGATTGCTCGTTGCAAAGCAGAGTAGAGCACGCCACGATAAATTATTTCCTCGACGAGCGGCGCAGTAAGGGTTGCGAGAAAAGCCGTCGTGATGCGCGCGGCGGTAGAGCTTGCGACAATCTTGTCAATGTCCGTTTCTTTACCGCCGCCGATCAGAGTCGTAATTAATCCTGCGAACAGTAGCAGGGCAACGGCGAGTGCTGCGCTTGTCCAGAAATTGTAATTTCCGTTCCAACTCCAACCGAGCGTCTGCCAGAACGGGCGCTTGCCGAATCCCGTGACGATCATCCACACGACGGCGAGCGTCAGCAGATGCACGGGAAGAACGGCGAGGATGGAAATCAGAATCAGCGTTTTGTCTGTTTGCACCAGCGCGCCAAGGTTAGCGAAGTCTGCGCCACCATATTGATAGACGATGTACGGCACGACGGCGATCAGCGGTACGAAGACGAGGAATATGAGACTCATCGCCCAAGCGAATACAGCAGTAGATAAACTCCACGGCGGATTATTCGGATTGATCGTCGTATCGGAAGGAATGGCGGACGATGCGTGCGCCAGTTCAGCAAAGTCGTTGACAGGCAATTCGGCGGCGTGTGAAAAATCGTTTGGTGTGCTCACGAATTTGAGTGTAAGAGAAATTTCGCCGGGCGGTCAACTCACTTTCAACTTGTCATGCGGCATCTTTTCGGCGAAGTGAAACCTTTAATGAGTTTGCCTTTACCCAAACTAAAAATCATTGACGCCGACGTTCGTAAGTCCTAAACGCGGCGCGGCGAGCATAATGCCGATGATCGTCTTGGCATCTTCAATTTCGCCGTCCGCGATCATCTCAAGCGCGCGCTCAAGCGGCACACGCACAATCTGCAAAAGCTCGTCCGCTTCGAGCCTTTGCTTTGTCTGAGTCAAATCAATTGCGAGATAAAGCCACAATTTTTCTTCACAAAAACCGGGTGTCGTGAAAAACTCCGTCAACTTCTCAATGCTTCCGGCGGTGACGCCAATCTCTTCTTCAAGCTCGCGCGCGGCGCAATCTTCGGGACGTTCGCCGTCGTTTAATCTTCCGGCGGGCAACTCCAGAACATAACGCACGGTCGGATGCCGGTACTGTCGCACGAGCGCAATTGTGCCATCGTCAAACGCCGCGACGATTCCTGCGCCGCCCGGATGATGCACGACATCGCGCGTGTACGTCTGTCCCGCTTCGCGCACGGTGTCAATTGTCACATCAAAAATGCGCCCGCGATAAATCTCCCGGCTTGCGAGCACTTCCGGCTCATCTACATTTGGTGTTGCCATAAAATAGTTCAAATGATCTGATTAGAAGAGAGAGTAATTAACAGCGCGATTAAGTTTGCGATGGCTGGAAGCCGGGACTTGCTCATGCAAAAGTCCGCTTTCAAGCACAAGTTCCGAAGGCAAGCGTAGCCTTTCTAGTCCACGTGGTTCTACTTTGATAGCTCCATTGCCATAAGACTTCCCAACCAGCGACAAGTTTTTAATTGTTTGCGGGTGGCGCAGAATCTTCCACAACTTATTAATAAATTCAACACTCTCGGACTTCGGGTATACACAGAGAAAGCCAGTCAATGGCATTGCGCCTGCAAGGTTACGGATGAAGCGTGCGTCACGTCGCCCTAAATAAGCGAAAAGAAAAGGTGGGACGACCCGCACCTCCATTTTGTACCAGGGGCGGCGCGTGGAGATAAGACTTCGCTTGTGAAGTTCCAACGCTTCTCCATATCGTAAATATTCGCGCACAGTCTTAGGGAAACTTTCCATCGGCGTACTATCAGGGGAAAATAAGAGCGTCGGTTTTCCTGCTTCATCAAGAGCCTTAATACTTGCGCTGTCTATTATGTCTCCAGAGACATCGCGTGTGCGTCCTATCGCGGGGAGTAAATACCTTGCAGGTATTCCTAGTTCAAGCGCCTTCTTATTATTTAAGAAGAAGAATTCATTAGCCCCTGTAGCAATCCCGCGCATTACTTTAGCGAACTCACCCAACACCGGATCATCCGCTTCGCCCTCTGTGGCTGCTCTGGAGAAGCCTGTTGATAATCCTTCCGATAATTTACGCTGATGAACTGAGAGGCTATCACCTTTTATTTGAAACTCTGACATCACCCACGTCCTAAGCTGATCTGTGTGTGATTGTGAGCACCTTACCCAGAGGAAATCTTCTGTAGGTTTGGCATTCCTAATAAGGAAAATAAGTGCATTCGTATCAACACCGGGAAATGGAGATGCTTCCGGGCTGAAGGTTACTACCGCATCGAGTTTGTAATTGCTAGTAATCCACTTCCATAGAGTTGTTGAGAAAATTCCTTCGCATGTATCTGCTGGCATGATAAAAGCCAATCGCCCATCTTTAGCCAGCAAGTGCAAGGCACGCAGCAGAAAATAGATGTGAAAACCAGCGCGCCCGTCAAGAGTTGTTCCGGTTATCTGAACGCACATCTCCTTTAGTTTGCTTTTAACTTCGCTTGATAATCGGTGATGCCGTATGTATGGCGGATTACAGACAATCGCACTCAGTAAACCTTTGGGTGGACGTAAAACGAAGTCAGTAATTTGAACCTTAGATAAATCATCCTTTGATAAGCCATTTTCCTTAGCTTGATCCAAAGCGCACGGGTCTATTTCCGTGCCTGCGAGTTCTCGGCTTAAACCAGTGCCGCTGGAAATTGTTTTAGCAGCTTTGAAGAAAACACCTGCTCCAACGGCAGGATCAAAGAGTTGCTTACTGCCTCCCGAAATTGCATAAGCAACCATTGCCTCTGCAACCCAGTCAGGTGTCCAGAATTGCCCTTTGACTCTAAGTGCTTCTCTTTCAGCACCAGCCCCGGGTAATTTCTGATGATATTTCTGTGTCGTAGACTTTGTCATGTGCTTTAACTACAGGAATCCAACACGTCCAGACCTTCTTGACTTAATGACAGGCTGCCTCCTTCAAATTTAACGAAGGGTAAGATATGCCCGTTTTTATCTTGTATGTGAGCTGGCACTAAATGTGGTTCTTCTTTTGATTCACCGAGAGGATAGGCATAGTGACAATAGAATTTATAGATAATCTTTTTAGCAGTTGCACCGGCTGGTGCTTGAAAGGTTTGTACTGTTGGCTCAATCAGACCTGTGCTTATTAACTCGTCGGCTCTGTCAAAGCTAAGTCCAAACGCTAGATCAAAGAATACGTACCATACATGAATCTTCACTCCTGTATAATCTTGCCAACTTCTTAGCGGCACACGATCCTCTTCTTTGATAATAACTGTTGGAAGAACAACGCCTGTCTTTTTAAGTCCCAACTGTCCTCCGAGCCTTTTTTGTGGTGTTAATGTTGATCCGTAGAATGGCATCTTCTTTGCTCGCCATAAACTGTTTTCACACTCAACGGCTATCAAAGACTTAGAGAGAAGTTCCTGCATATTTGCATCATCTTCCCGCGTGAACGGCAGTTCGCTGATGCCACCTAGCTGCTGAACAATTCTATCAATGGTTTTGTTATCTGACTTTCTGAAGATGAGTAGGTCTGGTCGCTTAACCTTTCCCAATCCGGCATTTTCTAAACGCTCAAAGTAAAGTTCAAATGCTCGTGGGTCATCATCGGGGGCAGCCCCACTTGGGCCATAAGGTAGAGCAAAATAGCCTGCTGTTTCATTGACAGCTTGAACGAGGCGTTCCTCACTCCACACACCTTGTGACCATCTCATTAAAAAATCACTACCACGCAATCGGCGAGGATTCAGCAGATAGTCTGCCCAAGGAATAGGTGTATGACCTCTAAGCTCTATTTCTATATCTTCTGTAGGAGTAGATAAGGCCATTTCAAATGGATGTATGTTTTTCATTTTCCAATGTCTCTACAACATCCAGCGGGCGATCTCAAAGATAGTTTGCCGCCCGCGTGTTGCTTTCGCGGTGAACCGGACGCCCCGATTTGTCGTGTGCTCTGATGGCTCATAGTGGGATCAAGTTCCGTACTTCACCGATGAGATAAAGCGAGCCGGAAACGCAAATGATGCCGCCGCGTGGTGTGACTTCCAGCGCTTTATTCCATGCTTCGCGCACAGAGTTTGTAAGCACGAGTTTACTCGAATCGAAGGAGCATGGTACAGCTTCGAGAAGCATTTCGGGAGTTGCGGCGCGTGGATTGTCGATTTGCGTGAGGATCACGCGTTGCGCTGCCGGGAAAAGGATTGATGAAACTTCGCGCAAATCTTTGTCGCGCATCGCTCCGAAGACAAGTGTGATTGGCGCTTTGACGAACTCGTTTAGATACTCGCGTAGTGTGCGTGCGCCCGCCGCGTTATGCGCGCCGTCGAAGAGTGTGACGGGCAAGCCCCGATGCAGTTCAAGCCGTCCGGCGTAGGTTGCACTTGCAAGACCCGCTTCGATATGTCTTCGTGAAATTCTAAATTCACCTTCGCGTAAAGTTTCAGCGAGCATGATCGCAACCGATGCGTTAATGACTTGATGTCGCCCGCGCAGAGCCAGCCGCACATCTTCGTAAACATCCTGAGACGTCATGAACGATACGCGAAGGCGTCCCTCCGCATCCGCGTCGAGCACATGCGCATTGCACTCGTCGGCGTCGCGCGGTATCACACCGCAGTCAAGCGAGCGTTGGAGAATTACTTGCCGCGCTTCCTCATATGTTTGCGCGCCGATGATGGCGGCGGATGTAATCCCACGACGAATAACGGCGGCTTTCTCTGAAGCGATTTCCGCGATTGTTTCGCCCAAGTATTCCTGATGATCGAGCGCGATGGGCGTAATGGCGGCGATCAACGCATCCGCGGCGGTGGTGGAATCGAGTCGCCCGCCGAGTCCTGTTTCGAGAATTGCAAGCTGTACGTTCGCGGCTCTGAAAGCGACGAGAGCGATGGCCGTGATCTGCTCGAAAAAAGTCGGCAGCGCAGGCAGCGCGCCTGTGCGTTGCAAGCTTTCCGATGCCGTGCGAACAGTCGTTGTGTGGCGCGCAAAGTCTTTAGTGGAGATTTCCGCGCCGCCGATGCGTATCCGTTCGGTAATGTTTATTAGATGCGGCGAAGTGTAAAGGCCTGTGCTGATGCCCGCGTGTGTGGTGATGGCATCGAGCATTGCGGCGGTCGAGCCTTTGCCGTTAGTGCCCGCGATTTGAACTCCTGTGAAAGCGTTGTGCGGGGAATCGAGCGCTTCGAGAAGTAGGCGCGTCGCCGTTAGCCCAAATTTAATCGCAAGGGTTTCATGCCCCAAGCTCAAAAGGTAACGAAGCGACTCGTCGAAGTTCATCTGAATGTAAAAGCGTAGGAACTAATTGGAGAAGTTAATCTAAGAACTCTCAATCGGCGGCTTTAGCCATTGGCGTAGGCTTGGGCAGCGGTGGCTGTTCGGTGTTGATGACGGTTTCGTGTGCGATTTCCGAGTTCACCATAAAGCTCAGCAGCTTAATTATGTATGCGCGCATTTCGCGCCGGTCAACGATGGCGTCGAGCATTCCGTGTTCGAGCAGGAATTCAGATCGCTGGAAATCTTTCGGTAACTTCTGGCGAATTGTTTGTTCGATGACGCGCGGCCCGGCAAAGCCGATCAAGGCTTTCGGTTCGGCGATGATAACGTCGCCGAGCATCGCAAAACTCGCGGTGACGCCGCCCGTCGTTGGATCAGTGAGCACGGAGATGAAAGGCAGGCGCGCTTCGTCTAACTGCGCGAGCGCGGCGGCGACTTTTATCATCTGCATCAGGGATAGCGTGCCTTCCTGCATACGCGCGCCGCCCGACGCCGCGAAGATAATGACCGCGCCGTGTTCTGCGATAGCGCGTTCAATGAGTCGTGTGATTTTTTCGCCGACGGCTGATCCCATCGAGCCGCCGATAAACAGCATGTCCATCGCGCCAGCGAAAACCTTGTGGCCGCCAACCGTTCCGCGACAACAGATAATCGCTTCGGGCAAGCCCGATATGCGTTTGGCTTGCTCAAGCCGTTCCGGGTACGGCTTTGAATCAACGAAGCCGAGCGGATCAATTGAGATAACTTCGGCGTCCAACTCTTCGCAATCGCCTTCGTCAAAAAGCATTGTGAGGCGCGACCGCGCATCAAGCCGAAAGTGATAGCCGCAGTGCTGGCAGACTTGCAGGGATTCGTCGAGGTCTGGCTTAAAGAGCGCCGCATCGCACTCAAGGCATTTGACGAAGATGCCTTCAGTTTTGACACGCCGCTCATCGGCGGGAACTGATTCAAGGTTCTGGTTCTTTTTACGAAACCAAGGCATAAATTATTCCCTCTAATATCACTTAAAATTCAATGCCCTGCTGCGCGCGAATACCTGCGTTGAAGGGATGTTTGATCTCGCGCATTTCCGTTACCAGATCGGCAGCTTCGACGAGCGCGGGCGGCGCATCGCGTCCTGTGACGACGATATGCAGCGCGGGTTGTTCGGCGCGAATCCGGCGAAACTCTTCGATGATTTCTTCGACGGGCAGCATTCCGTAACTGAGCACATAAACGAGTTCGTCGAAGACCAGCATGTCGTAATCGCCGCTGCGCATTTTCTCGACGCAGACCGCCCACGTGTCGCGCGCAGTTTGTTTATCCTGCTCAGGATTTTTGGTGTCCCATGTAAAGCCGTCGCCCATCGTGTGGACTTCGATGCCGAGCTTTTCCGCCGCGTCGTGCTCGCCGTAACGATCATTGCGCGACTTCATAAACTGAATCATACAGCAATGCAATCCGCGTCCCGCCGCGCGCATCATAAGCCCCAGCGCGCACGTCGTCTTGCCTTTGCCGTGACCCGTGTTGACCATCAACAGCCCGCGCGTTTGTTCCTGATATTCTTTGCGCCGCCACTTGTATTCCTTTTCTTTGACAAGAGGATTAGTCATTTTGGATTCGCAAATGCGAAGTGGCGAGCGATAAAGATGAACGACGGTGTCTTCGTGAATTGCCGCGCATTACTTCTTACTCACCGGCGCTTACTTTCCAAGCGATTGCGTGTTCGGGTTAGAATTATTTTGCAACATTTTGCAACAGAAGACTCGCATCTTCGCATTCATCGTTGCTGTTGTTGCCGTTACCGCCGATGCGGTCTTCGACGGCCTCTTGCAGATAAAGAAGAATTTGCGCTTCTGCTTCGTCCCACTCGCCGCGAAGCGTGCATCCGGCAGCGTTACGATGGCCGCCGCCGCCGAGCTTCTCCGCGACCCTGGCAACATTGACATCGCCCTTTGAACGCAAACTTGCGCGATACACTCCCGGTGCGCTTTCTTTGAGCAGCGCGACTGCTTCAATGCAGCCGACGCTCAAAGGATAATTGACGAAACCATCCGCGTCTTCATCGCTCGCGCCTGAATTGGCCTGCATCTCAATGGTCTGGCGCATCAATGCGACGCGTCCCGTGACATCATGCTTCGCCGTTGAAAGCACTGCGCCGAGCAATTCGATTTTGCTCCAAGCGTAGCTGGAAAACACTGCCTGCGAAATCTTCGCGGGCTTGACTCCGGCGCGCACAAGTTCGGATGCAACTTTGAAGGTGCGCTCCGTTGTGTTCGAGTAATGAAAAGACCCTGTGTCTGTGACGAGCGCAGTGTAGACGCACTCTGCAATCTCTTTGGTAACACGCACGCCGATGGCCTTGCACAAATTGTAGATCATTTCGCCGACTGCCGAAGCGGTCGAGTCAATCCAGTTGATTGAACCAAAAAGCGCTGTGGTGGAGTGGTGGTCAATGTTAACGACAAATTGCTTTTCGAGGTCAATGATGCCGGGACGGTCAACGCCGGAACACTCTATGACGAACACTGCGTCGTAAGCTTCGTCGAGAATGTTGGTGATGGAAATATCTTTCGCGCCCGGCAGTTTGCGATATGCGGGCGGCACAGCATCGCGCATAATCACCGTCGCTTCTTTGTCGAGCGCACGCAGCAACCAATAGAGTCCGAGCGATGATCCGAGACTGTCGCCATCTGGACGCGCGTGCGATGTGATGGCGAAACGACGCTTCGAGTCGATTAACTCGACGACTTGACTGAGCATTTCGTTTTCAAATGAAGAACACAAGCGATGAAAGGCAGTTTAGAGTTTACAGTTTACAGTAAAAGGGCAATGCCTCTGTGCTGAAAACTGTAAACTGAAAACTGCGGTGTCATTCATCAACGCCTTGTGTCTCTCCTCTCTTATCTTTTTCAGAAACCATTTGGGCGGAGTCTTCGGCAGCAATCGCCGCCACAGGCGTTTGCTCTGCTTGTTCCCAAGGCTTTTCGATCTGCGCCAGCAATTCATCAACACGCGCGCCGTGTTCTTCGACTGTGTCCCGCACAAAATGAATTTCCGGCGTGTGGCGCAAACTAAGCGCGACGCCCAATTCTTTACGCACGTAAGGCGCGGCGTGACGAAGCGCGACGAGAGCAGCGGCAGCCTCTGCCTCTGTGCCGATCACCGTCACGAACACGCGCGCGTCGCGCAAATTGTCCGACACACGCACGTCCGTCACCGTGACCATCGTCAGGCGCGGATCATCAAGCTCATAACCGACGATCTGCGAAACTTCTTCGCGCAGCATGTCGGCCACTCTCTCTGGGCGACGCATAAAAGTAGATGTTAGATGTCAGATGCTGGGTATTAGCATGAGCATTAGCTTGCGGCCTTTGACCAAATCTAACATCCAGCATCTGATATCTAGTATTAAAGTTCAGTCGCGGCAATCTTTTCGATAATGTAAGCTTCGATTTGATCGCCGACTTTAACGTCGTTGAAGTTCTCGAGGCCGATGCCGCACTCGAAACCTTCGCGGACTTCCGACGCGTCGTCCTTAAAGCGACGAAGGCTTGCGATGCCGCCTTCCCAAGCGACGACCGAATCGCGTATGACACGCGCGCGCGCGTTGCGGCGCACTGTGCCGTTTGTCACCATGCAACCGGCAACGACACCTGCGCGCGGGACGCGGAAAATCTCACGCACCGAAGCCATGCCGAGAATGCGTTCTTTCTCAACCGCTTCGAGCATTCCGATCATCGCCGCGCGAATCTCCTCCTCGACCTTGTAGATAATCGAATGAAGCCGCACGTCAACGCTTTCCTGTTTCGCTAACTCTGCGGCACGCACTTCCGGGCGCACGTTAAAACCTATAATAACGACCGCCGTGCTCGCCGTGCCCGCCTGTGTTGCGGACGCGAGCAATACATCGGACTCCGTGATTGCGCCGACGCCGGAGCGAACTACTTTTACTTTGACGCGTTCAGTTGAAAGCTTCTGCAACGTCGATTTCAAAACTTCGACGGAACCCTGCACGTCCGCCTTGATGACGACGAGGAGTTCTTTAACTTCGGTTTCGCCGAGCGCTTCGATGCCGCGCTTCGTGGTTTGCACAAGCGTGTTCTGGCGCGTCAGCATTTGCCTGTGTTGCGAAATGCTTTGCGCGCGCGTGATGTCCGCGACAACCTGGAAGGATTCACCCGCCTGCGGCACGCCTTGCAGCCCTAAAACTTCGACGGGTGTCGCGGGGCCTGCTTCGATCACAGGTTTTCCGCGATCATCGAACATCGCGCGCACCTTACCGAAAATCTGGCCGACGATAAACGGATCGCCGACACGCAGAGTGCCTTGCTGGACAAGCACTGTGGCGACTGCGCCGCGCCCGCGATCAAGTTTAGCTTCGAGCACGACACCGGAAGCAAGGCGCGTCGGGCTGGCTTTCAAGTCTAGAATGTCCGCCGTCAGCAAAATGGTTTCAAGAAGCGAATCCAGATTAGTGCGTTGCTTCGCGGAGACAAGTGCCATTTCCGTTTCGCCGCCCCACTCGATTGGCTGCAAGCCTTGATTCGCTAATTCCTGTTTGACGCGATCAGTGTTTGCATCCGGCCTGTCAATTTTATTGATCGCAACGATGATCGGGACATGTGCTGCGCGCGAGTGTTCAATCGCTTCGATTGTTTGCGGCATTACGCCGTCGTCAGCCGCGACGACAAGCACAACGATGTCAGTCGCCTTTGCGCCACGCGCGCGCATCAGTGTGAATGCTTCGTGGCCGGGTGTGTCAAGGAAGACGACGCGGCGCAGTTCCGTAAGATTATCCGAACTTGGCACATGAACGCTGTACGCGCCGATGTGCTGTGTGATGCCACCCGCTTCGCCTGCTGCGACTTCGGTAAAGCGAATCGCATCGAGCAGGCTTGTCTTACCGTGATCTACATGTCCCATCACGGTGATGACGGGCGCGCGCGGCAGTTCTACATCATCTGCATCCGTCGCAATTAGTTCTTCAAACTCTTCTTCGGCGATCATTTCTTCAAACGGCACGAAGGATACTTCGTAACCGAAGCGACGGCCTAGATCGACGGCGACATCATCATTCAGAGGCTGGTTGACGGTGGCGAAAACGCCGCGTTGCAAGAGAAGCGTCACGACATCCTTCGGCGTGATGCCGAGTTTTTCCGCGAACTCTCTGACGGTTGAGCCTTCGACGAGCCGCGCTGTTTTAAGCTCGCCATCCGTCGCAGTGCCGCCGCCGACAGCCACGCCGAGCCGTCCGGCGATGCGATCTTCGAGCGACAAAGCTTTCGGCGGCGGAATAAAGTCGCGGTCACCGAAGCGCCCGCCTCTGCCTTCCACCGCTTTGCCGCGTCCGCCACGCGCCGCTGCGCCGCCACGCACCGAACGCCCACGCTTGCGTTGATCCGGCGGCGGAATGTATGTGGTTTGCGGTGTCGCCGTTTCGCCGACAGTGCCTGTGCGTTCGCTACGCGAAAGCGTCGAACGAGATGGACGCTCAGTGCCGCGCGCCTGTTTGCTGCTGTCACCGTTGCCGCCGCTACGTTCGCGCCGCTCGCGCGGAGTCGGAACTGCAGCCGGAGGCGGCACGACGACGGGCGCGGGCGCGCGCTCGCCATGACGTATCCCGGCGTTAAGCGCCGCAGGCGTCAAACGCAATTGCCTGATCTGCGTTGAAGGCGCGGGCGGCGTCGCAGGCTTCGCAGATTGCGGCGCTTGCTGCTGTTCGGGTGTGGGAAGAATCGCGGGCGATGCGTCGCCGTTTGCGTGAACTGCTGTTGTTGCGGGCATACTGCTGCTGGCTGTCTCCGTTGAAGAAGACTCAGGCATCGGCGATGAATCATTCACCGGAGATGGCGCTGACTGAGTCTGATCTTCAATTGTTTGCGTTGATGCGCTGTCGGGATTCGTTGCGGGCTGTTCGGCACGCGCCGCTGGAGCGAGTCGCTTAACCAGACGCCCGGCCAAAGGCTTGGGCGCGTCGCTACGATCAGCGGCAGGCGTTGATCGTAGTGTTTGGTTGGCTTCGCCGGAAACTGTTTGCGGCATGGCAATAGAATCTGCCGACTCCGCAATGTGTGCGGTTGTGTCCGCAGTTTCTTCGGCGGCGGGATGCGCAGCCTTTTTGACGACGCGCACGATGCGCGGCGCAGCGGTATCCTTCTTCGGAAAAACTTCGTTGCGTATCCTGTCAGCCAATTCTTTGGAGACTGAATTGGACGGCACACTAACATCTACGCCCTCGCGCCGTATGCGTTCGATCAGGCGCTTCGAGTCGAGTTTTAATTCTTTGGCTAAATCGTAAATGCGAACCTTGGAAGTGTTCATGCACTCCTTCTTCGACGCTTTTGGATAAAACGGCGTCGCACGCTTCGTAAAAGGTTTAAGGACGCTCGCCTCACTGCCTTTTTCCGAAGCGCGATTTTTCAGAAGAGCGCACACGCAGGAAAAGCTTGCAGGAAAGGCGAGAAGCGTGGCGTGCGCGCAGGCGTCACTCTGCGCACACGCACGCTACGGTTAAAGTTGTTACTACTTCGCCGCATCGGAGGACGCATCCGTCGGCTGATCGTTGTCTTCGTTCGGCTCGTCGCGCGCTTCCTCGCGGTATTGCGGAGCGGGAGCCGAACTAACCTGAACTTCGGGCGCAGAAGCTTCCGAAGCAAAATCCGCGACGGGCGAAATGCCCGCTTGTTCCTCAACCGGCGATTCGCCTTCATCCGCACGGTCGGCGTAATCAAGACTCGCCGCCGCGGAGGATGTTATATCGGGCGCGGGCGTAATCGTGTCCGGGCGCAGATCGCGTCCAGATTGCTGAAGCCGCAGTTCATCAGCACTCATCGGATCGGCTTCGGTCAGCGCCACCGGATCAACTGAATTCTCCGCGCGCGTATCCGGCTCGTCGGCCATAAACGGCGAGTTGCCTTCGACGGCTTCGTCATAACCGGCGTTGGTCATTTCATGCGACGGATTGACTTCCTCCGCCGGAATGCTCGGATCAAACTCTGCGTTGGCCGCGTGCTGTTCAACGGGCGCTTCTGTTTCGGTTAAAGCGTCAATCAGTTCCCCGCTGGCTTCTTCCATTTCGTCTTCCGATCCACCGCCCTGCTTGCCAGCAGCTTCGCGCGCGGCGACCACTGCGTGCGCGGCGCTCAGAATTGTTTCCGCTTCGTCGAGACTGATGTCTAAGTATTCGACGAGGTCGTCAATCGAAGTCGCAGCGAGCGCGTCTATGTCTTCGATGCCGTGCTCGCCGAGCGTCGCGGCGGTTGTCGCGGTCACGCCTTCAATTACGGAAAGCGGCACCGCGCCGCCGGAAGCCATCAGCGCGCCCATCTGCTCCGCAACTTCTTTCTTGAGGTCTTCCTCGCTGCGTATGTCTATGTTCCAGCCGACGAGTTTTGTGGCGAGCCGCACGTTTTGTCCGCGCTTACCAATAGCCAGACTTAATTGATCTTCGTTGACGATCACTTCCATTTGTCGCTGCTCGATGTCCGTGATGCGTACTTGATTGACTTTTGCGGGCGACAAAGCGTTTGCGGCGAATACGCTTGGTTCATCAGACCATTCGATGATGTCAATTTTTTCGCCGCGTAACTCGCGTATGATCGCCTGCACGCGTGATCCCTTCATGCCGACGCACGCGCCCACAGGATCAACGTCTCTTTCATTCGACGTGACGGCGATCTTGGCGCGCTCGCCCGGTTCACGCACGCAGGATTTGATGACGACGGTTTCGTCGTAAATCTCCGGCACTTCCATTTCAAAAAGGCGACGCAGCAATTCCGGGCTGGTGCGCGAGACTTCAACCTGCGGCCCTTTCGATTCCTTCGAGACGTTACTGATAACGACGCGTATGCGTTCGCCTTGATTCCACTGCTCGCCCCTTGATTGCTGCGAACGAGGCAAAATGGCTTCCATCGTGCCGCCGCCGACCGTATTGCCCAAGTCAACAATGATATTGCCGCGCTCGAAACGCTTGACGAAGCCATTGACGAGATCACCCGTTTTGTCTATGTACTGCTCGTAGACATTTGAGCGCACAGCGTCGCGCACTTTTTGAAAAAGAATTTGCTTAGCAGTCTGCGCCGCGATGCGTCCGAGTTCTTCCATCGGCAAAGGCAGCAACAGCGCGTCGCCCAATTCGACTTCATCGCCAGCCATTTCGCGCGCTTCGTCGAGAGACAATTCGGTAGCCGGGTTCGTTACTTCGTCAACGATGACTTTGGTCGCGGAAAGTTCTATGCCGCTCTCGGCGTTCCATTCAACCTGTATGTCTTCGCCGGACTTGAACTGCTTTTTGGCCGCCGCGCGCACGGCTTCCTTCATCGCATCAATGACCAAGTCACGATCAATGCCCTGTTCCTGACAAAGCGCTTCGATGTTCTGCGAGATGGATGTACTCATAAAGTTTATTAGATGTCAGATGCTTGATATTAGATGTTAGAAACTGTAGCTACCTATAACCGGATGCTCGCTTTAACCAACATCCGGCATCTAGTATCTGACATCTATTAATTTGCGCCGTCTTTTTGACGCGCGGCCTCTTTCAATTCCGCTTCGTGCTCTTTCATGCGGCGAAACTCTTCTTCAACGTCAAGTTCCAGATTCGCTTTGACAATCGTTTCAAAAGGCACTTCAACGCGCCCGCTTGTTTTGTCGTCGAAAACTACTTTGCTACCAGTTAGGCCAACGATGCGTCCGCGAAAATTGCGCTGACCACCGACGGGCGAACGCGTTTTCAGCTTTGCGAGGCTCCCGGCAAAACGCTCGTAGTCAGATGTCTTATAAAGCCCGCGCTCTAATCCCGGCGACGATACTTCAAGCGTATAAGCTGAATGAATAAAATCTTCCACGTCCAACATCGTTCCAACGTGAAGACTCATCGCAGAGCAATCTTGGTGCGTTACGCCTTCGGGCTTGTCTATGTAAACGCGCAGGATCGGCTTGCCTTCCGGCCCGGCAACTTCCGCGTGAACTAACTCAAGTCCATGCTCAATTGCCGCACGCTCTGCAATCTCCCGTACACGCTCTGCCAACGAACCCGCGTCCATCGCTTCCTCGCCCGCCTTTGTTTTCTCCGTTCACACAAAGCGCGAAAGCCCAAAAGAAAAAGTGGGCGCGAACCCACCGGACAGTAACGCTGCGCTTGAAGGCAAGCGAAGAATTATACGGAATAACCGGCTTGGACGCAAGCGTGACGCTCCTGCGACAAAGAGGCGCACGTGGATTAAACGCTTCCTTGCTAACGCAATGAAACGGCGCGCCCGAAGATGCTTCGCAATAAATTGTTCTTCGGAGAATTAAAGGCCGCGTAGAATGGACGACTGAAATTCTTACGTTGTCGAGTAAGGTTTGATACGCGCGCCCGCTGCGATGTGCTTGCCAGCCGTGACGCGCGCCATTCGTCCGATCAAAATGATGTCCGAAGATGAACGCTTTCGGCGCTTGGCGCTCGTCTTCGTCCTTGCACCGATGACGGCCTTTTCCTCTATGCACACTTTTTCGTCGAGTACGGCATAGTTGATTTGCGCGCCTGCGGCAACGACTGCGTTGTGAAGCAATACGGAGCGATTGACGACGGCTCCCGCTTCGATGACCACTCCGGGCGCGAGAACGGAATCAATGACGTGGCCGCGCACCGTACAGCCGGGTGCGATTAAGCTGTTTTCAATGCGCGCTGATTTGTGTATGCGTGCGGGCAGGCGCTGCGAGCCGTAAGTAAGAATCGGCCAGCCCGGATCATCGAGCGCGAACAGCGGTTCGTGTTCCAGCAAGTCCATGTGTGATTGCCAATAGCTTTCAACAGTGCCGACATCGCGCCAGTATTCCGTAAAACGATATTCAAAGGCACGCCCGTTTTTCACCATGCTCGGCAGCAATTCGTGGCCGAAGTCTTTGAGCTTTGCGCCGGCTGTTTTGCTTTTTTTGGCGTGGCTGCTTTTTTTGCTGCCGCCTTGCGCGGCGAGTTCGTCCAGCGTCTCTAAAAGTTTGTGTGCGTTGTAAACGAAAACTTCCGTGGTCGCCAGATCACCCGGCGGATTTTCCTGCTTGTACACAAAATTTGTGACGCGCCCTTGCTCATCCGCTTCAATTATTCCGAAGCGGTTCGCTTCTTTCTTTGGCACACGCGTCGTGACCATTGTTACGTCGGCATTGTGTTCCAGATGATAATCGATGACTTTGCCGAAATCGAGTTTATAAATGTGGTCGGCACTCAGGACAAGCAGAATGTCGGGCGCAAACTCGCGTATGAAATCTTTGTGTCGATAGATGGCATCAGCATTGCCCTCTGCAAATCCATCTTTTTCGCCGTCGTTGCTCTCAAAGGGCGGCAGCACTTTTAGTCCGCCGTAAGTGCGATCCAAATCCCAAGGCCTGCCGTTCGCCAGATGATCGTTCAAAGAATGCGGCAGATATTGCTCGATGATCCAGACATCATTGATACGGCTGTGCATACAATTGCTCAAAGCGAAATCAATCAAGCGATACACGCCCGCAAAGGGAAGCGTGGGCTTGGCGCGCTCTTCGGTCAGCACGTCCAGACGACTGCCTGCGCCGCCCGCGAGAATCAACGCCAAAACTTTATTGCGTGACATGATTGAATTATCCTTCTCCGGCGCGCCCGAACATAAAACGATGTGATGCACATGAAGACAGGATAACGCGCGGGTGTTACCAACTTCTGAACGAATGTCAGAAAACTCAAGCGAACTTCGCTTTGACGATTTCGCTGACAATACGCCCGTCGGCACTTTTCCCGGCGAGTCGCGCTTGCACGGCTTTCATCACCGCGCCCATGTCGCGCATTGAAGACGCATTTGTTTCAGTAATCGCCTCGATAACAGCTTGCTCGATTTCTTCGCGCGAGGCTGCTTGCGGCAGATAAGTTTCGATGATGCTGATTTCGGCGCTCTCTTTGGCGGCCAACTCTGCGCGTCCGGCTTTTTCGTATTGCTCAATCGAATCACGCCTTTGTTTGACGAGCGATTGTAAAGACTTCGTTGATTCTTCGTCCGTCAACGCGCCGCCTTTTTCAATTTCGCGATTCATCAACGCGGCTTTGACCATGCGCAAAACGGAAGTGCGCGCAGCGTCTCTGGCTTTCATTGATTCGGTCAAATCGGAAACAATCTTTTCTTTTAAGTTCACGATCCGGTAACTCTCCTTCTCAGGCATGGTGGCCGTTGGCACGCGCCAAGTGCTCGCGCAGGTAATGGCCTGTGTGCGATGGTTCGACGCGCATAATTTCTTCGGGCGTGCCGGTGGCGACGACGTGGCCGCCCGCCGTGCCGCCTTCCGGCCCTAGATCAATCACGTAATCGGCGGTCTTGATAACGTCCAGATTGTGTTCGATGACGAGCAAACTTCCGCCCGCGTCGAGCAGCGCGCGAAAGGCTGCGAGCAATTTGTTGATGTCCTCAAAGTGCAAGCCCGTTGTCGGCTCATCGAAAATATAGAGCGTCTTCGCGGCTGTCTTCTTCGAGAGATGTGCGGCGAGTTTGACGCGTTGCGCTTCGCCGCCGGAAAGCGTCGTTGCGGATTGGCCGAGCCGCAAATATCCCAAGCCGACATCGTCCAACACGCGTAAACGATTCGTGATCTTCGTCACTTCGCGGAAGAACGTGATCGCCTCGCGAACGGTCATGTTGAGTACGTCGTGTATGTTCTTGCCCTTATAACGCACGTCAAGAATTTGTTGCTTAAAGCGCGTGCCTTTGCATTCTTCGCAGACGAGTTCGACATCTGCGAGAAACTGCATCTCGACTGTGACAGTGCCGTCGCCCTGACAAACTTCGCAGCGCCCGCCGGGAACGTTAAAGGAAAAGAACGATGGATCAAAGCCGCGCGCCTGCGCTTCGCGTGTGTGCGAGAAAGTTTCGCGAATCGCGTCGTAAACTTTAATGTATGTGACGGGATTCGAGCGCGGCGTGCGGCCAATCGGCGATTGATCGACGAGCATCACGTCGTCTATTAATTGCCCGCCGTCTAATTTCGTGAACGCGCCGACGTGTCCCTGCCAATCGCCACGCTGTTTCTTAATTCCAGCATAAATAATGTCGTGGATCAAAGTTGATTTGCCGCTACCCGAAACGCCTGTCACGCAGACGAGCATGTCGAGCGGAATGTCAACATCAATGTCTTTCAGATTGTGTTCACGCGCGCCACGAATTTGTAAGCGACGTTTGCCGGGCACGCGCCGCTGCTTCGGTTCTTTAATCTCCGCTTCGCCGCGCAGGTAACGCGCCGTCAAAGAGTGCTGGTCTTTTAAGAGGCTGTCGAAATCGCCTTCATAGATAACGCGCCCGCCGAGTTCGCCCGCCGCAGGGCCGATGTCCAGTATGTGATCGGCGGCGCGCATCATGTCCGCGTCGTGTTCGACCACGAGCACAGTGTTGCCTATGTCGCGCAAGTTGTGGAGCAGACGCACAAGGCGGCTGCTATCGCGCGGGTGCAAACCGATTGACGGTTCATCTAACACATACAGCGCGCCGACGAGCGAAGAGCCTAAGTTAGTCGCAAGCTGTATGCGTTGCGCTTCACCGCCGGAGAGCGTGGAAGCAAGACGATCAAGCGTTAAATAATCCAAACCGACATCAACGAGAAAGCGTAGGCGGCGACGAATTTCCGTCAGCACTTTGTCGGCAATCGCTGCTTGCTCTGCGGGCAATTCGAGTGCGTCAAAGAAAACTGCTGCATCTTTGATTGAGAGAGCGCACACGTCCGGCAACGTTTGATTCCCGACGCGCACATCACGCGCTTCTTGCCGCAAGCGTCCGCCGTTGCAATCCGGGCACAAAGTATAGCCACGATATTTTGAGAGAAAGACGCGCACGTGCAATTTGTATTTCTTTGTTTCAAGCCACTCGAAGAAACCGCGCACGCCCGTCCACTTGCCTTTGCCTTCGACGATTAACTGTTGCTCTGTGCGCGAGAGTTCATTAAAAGGCGTATCCAGAGAGATGCCTTCAGTTTTGCAGAAGCGGCGCAACTCCGTCTTTGCCCATTCATACTGCGGCCTGTTCCAAGGCTCAATCGCGCCTTCGTTCAATGTGAGCGCAGGGTTCGGAATCACCAAATCGAGATCGAGGCCGATGGTGTTGCCGAAGCCCTGACACGTCGGGCACGCGCCGAATGGATTATTGAAACTGAAGAGGCGCGGTTCGGGTTGCGCGTAAATCGTGCCGTCATATTTGCACTCGAAACGTTCGGAAAAATATAAGTGTTGCGGCTCATCAACGGCGGTTTCGATAACGCCCGTGCCGTGGCCTTCCTGAAAGCATGTCTCAAACGAATCAACGAGCCGCTCGCGCACATCCGGGCGCGCGACGAGACGATCAACGAGCACGTAAACATCCGTGAAATCAGAGCGCGTGTAATCGTCCGGCGAAGTCAGATCAATGGTTTCGCCTTTGCTGTAAAGACGCGTGAAGCCACGCTGCATAAGGCTCATCACATGCGCCGTGACGGTGTGGCGCGTAGCTTCTTTCGTTGGCGTTTTGCGTTTCGCACGCGCGCCTTTTTTCTTTGCCGGTGCGTCGCCATTTGCTTCGATGTTCAGCCCTGCTTCGGCGGGAAAGAGCACGTAAAAGCGCGTGCCTTCGGTGAGCGTTTGGAGAGTCTCGGCGGCGGCGGATTCCGGCGAATCGTGATGAACTTCGCGCCCGCACACGCGGCAGATGGTAATGCCGACGCGCGCATAGAGCAGGCGCAGGTAATCATAAACTTCTGTTTGCGTGCCGACGGTCGAGCGTGGATTTCGAGTCGAATTCTTTTGCCGGATCGCAATGGCGGGCGCAATGCCGCGCACTTCGTCTACGTCCGGCTTGTCCATTCTTTCCAGAAACTGTCGCGCGTAAGCTGATAAAGATTCAACATAACGGCGCTGGCCTTCGGCGTAGATCGTATCGAAGGCCAGTGAAGATTTGCCCGATCCGCTGACGCCCGTCACGACCGTCAATTGTTCGATGGGAATGGAAAAAGAAATATTCTTGAGATTATTAACGCGCGCCCCGCGCACTTCGATGGCTTCTTGTGTCATAACAAAATCGTGCCCGTCGTGCATAGCTAGCTTCCACGCATGGGCGGCAAACTACATATCATAACCCGAATTCTCCAGTAAAAAAAGCGCTGAGGAATTTCGTGCGCTGGCTATCGCAATGAGCGCTGAAAAATGAAAGCGATGGCGAGGCGCTTCAGTGATAATTCAGAATCCAACTACGAAGATTGGTAGTAGATGGCGATTGACGGTAAGCTCGCGGGCGAATTTCCAGAAGGACATGAGCGATGTTCTATCAAGACCTTACTGCTTTTCAATTTTGATCTTGCGCACGCAGCGCGATTCTTGAACTAATCTTAAAATCGTCCACAAGCGTTTTCACGAAGAAGGAAACTATGCGAAATTTCAAGCCACAATTGTGCATCGTCATTTTACTAGCTCTCGTCTTAACGGCGGCGATGGCGCACGCGCAATCCGGCACGGGTATTATTCGCGGCACGGTGAGAGATCAATCCGGCGCAGTCGTCGTCGGCGCGAAAGTCTGGCTCGTCCACACGCAGCAGGCGACATTGCGCTCCACCAAATCGGACGCCAGCGGGCAATTCAGTTTCGATGCTGTTCCCGTCGGCGCTTACGAATTGCGAATTGAGAAAACGGATTTTGGCAGTCGCCGCCTCGCCGCGCAAACGAGTTCCGGCGCGACAACGAATTTGGACGTTGTGCTGGAGATTGCGCCGATCAGCGATCAGGTGACGGTGACGGCGGAGGCCGGACAAATTGCCGATGCACGAAACACCGCGCAGCCCGTCAACGTCATCAACGAGAGAAAGATTTTAGAGCGTGCGCCGGAAGTCATTGCCCAAGCGGTTGACGAAGAACCGGGCGTCAATCTGCAACGCACGAGTCCTTCTTTAAGCGCCGTTTTCGTTCGCGGTCTGACGGGCAGAAACGTCGCCGTTTATGTTGACGGCGTGCGTTACACGACGAGCGCGCAACGCGGCGGCGTCAGCACGTTCTTCAGTCTGATCGAACCGTCGAGCCTTGAGACAGTCGAAATCCTGCGCGGGCCGAACAGCTCGCAATTCGGCTCGGACGTGCTCGGTGGCGTCGTCAACTTCATTTCGCGCACGCCTGTGTATGGTAACAATGGAAGTGAGATTCACGGTGCTACGAACGTCTTTTACTCGTCGCCGACCAACGGCTTTGGCGGCAACACTCTGTTGACCTACGGCACGCGGCGTTACGGCGTGTTGCTCAACTTAAACGCACGCCGCATCAACACACTGCGTCCCGCTGACGGCATAGATTCACACGCGGCGGTGACACGCTTTCTCGGTATTGCGTCGAACGTCTTCGGCGAGCGTCTGCCGGACACGGCTTTCACACAGTACGGCGGATTGCTGCGCGCCAACTTCAATCTCAACGACACGACTCAATTGCTCTTGAGCTACACGCGCAATCAACAGGACGGAGGCAAACGCTACGACCAACTTTTGGGCGGCGATGGCAACCTCATCGCGGACTTACGCAACTTGATGAGTGATTTGTTTTACGCGCGTCTCGTCAAACAAAACTTGGGTTTCTTCGACAACGCTTCGTTTACTTTTTCTTACAACGGGCAACGCGAAGAGCGCGTCAATCAGGGCGGACAGGGCGATCCGAACGGCGCGATTACGTCGCAACGCGAACGCACGAATGTTCTAGGGTTCAACTTCTACGTTGACAAGCAACTCAATGAGCGCAACACGGCGCTTTTCGGTGCGGATGTTTACCGCGATAAAATTACCGCTCCGGCTTATACGCTCAATCCTGTGACGAGAGCCGCCGTCGCTTCGCGCCCGCGCATTCCGAACGGCGCGCGGTATCTTTCCTACGGCTTCTTTGCGCAAGACGTTTTCACGGTCGTGCCCGAACGCTTGCGCGTGAGCGGCGCGTTGCGCTACAGCGTCGCGTCATACAAATCGCGTGCGGCGAACGCTCCGCTTGGGAGCAATGGGCGTCCGCTGTTTCCAGATGACAGCGCACGCTTTAATGCTTTTTCGGGACGTATTGGCGCTGTTCTAAACGTCGGCGGCGGCTTCGACATCGCGGCGAAATACGCGCGCGGCTTTCGCGCTCCGAACACGACTGATTTGGGAATCATCGGACTTGTCGGCACAGGTTTTGAAGTTGACGCAATAAGCGCCGCCAATTTGGGCGGCTTTATCGGCACGACGGCGGGCAGCGATGCAGTTTCAAGCGGCATTCCCATTACTCGGCTCGGGCCTGAAACGAGCGACAGTTTCGATCTTAGTTTTCGCTTCACGCACTCGCGCTTTCGCACCGAGCTAACGGGTTTTACGAATAAGCTGAAGGATGTTTATTTCGATCAAGCTCTCGTCTTGCCGCAGGGCGCAGTTGGAACATTCTTAGGCAGCGAGCAAATCATTTCACAAAACGCCAATGGCTTAGTGTTTGTCGGCATTTCGACGAATCCGGTGCTGGTGCGTACAAATTTCGATAGCGCGCGCTATAACGGCGTCGAGTTCAACACAGAAGCGCGACTCAGCCGCGACTTCAGCACAAACGGCAACTTCACATACATTCGCGCGCACAGTCTGCTTAACGGACTCCCGCCGAACATCGAAGGCGGCGTCCCGCCCGCGACAGGTTTCCTTAGCCTGCGCTATCAGCCGCGCGGCTCATCACGCTTTTACGTCGAAGCATATTCAACGCTTGCCGCTCGCCAGACGCGCCTTTCGTCGCTTGATCTCTCGGATCGTCGCACCGGCGCACCGCGCACGCGCGGTCAAATCGCTAACTTCTTTAATCGCGGCGCACGAGTTCGCGGCATCATCGGCAACGGCGCTGATGGTCTTCGGAATACGGCAGACGACATTTTGATTGCGACGGGCGAAACTCTCGCGCAAGTGCAAAACCGCGTGTTGCCCATCGGCGCGACAATAGGCGATGTGGCGATTGTGAATAACTCGACTGCCGCCCCGCTTTTCACAGCCGTTCCCGGCTACGGACTCGTCGGTTTGCGCGGAGCGTTTCGCTTTAATGAAAACTCGGAAGTCTTCGTTGATTTCGAGAATATCGCAGACAAATATTATCGCGGTATCAGTTGGGGCATTGACGGCGCAGGACGTGGTGTGACGTTACGCTATCGGTACAAATTCTAATTCTTGCATAAGGGAATTCCTCATAAACAAAACAATGCCTTGACTACCAGCGAGCTTCGTAACGCACGAAGCCTGCGCGCCACGTTGAAGTTGTCGGGAATTCACCAAGCACAGGAATTGCGCCGTCTAGAAAGAGCGCGGAATCGGGCGGGCGGCGCACGCGGTATGTGCCGCCGTTTGGTGAACCGACGGCGAGCGTAATTTTGTCGGGCGAAATTGCGATCACCGTCGCGTCGCGCCAATCTTTGCGGCAACGCAGCACAAGCCGTGCGCCGACGAACAGCGAGCCGAGCGTTAAAACATTTTCAGTTGTCTCGCATGAATCGAAGCCGCCGGATACACGCTGCAAAGCATTTGCGTCCGGCGGCTTCTGAAGAGATGTGCTCACTGTACCGGTCTTCAAACTCCCGTCGCGTCTTCAAACGGCAAATCTTCCTGCACCGCCGTGCGGCGACAACTGACGCTATACGCGCGCATTGCCACAGACAAAATCAGAAATGAAATTGCAATCCATACTACTGCCCAGATGATCGCCGGAATCCCCGTTGCGTTCGCCATGTTCATCGCATCCGTCGCAACGTTTGCGCGTTCCAGCGGTGACGATAGAAAAAAGACTGTCTTCAAATCAAAGAGCGCGTTCAAGACGCACTGCACGGCGAGAAAGCTCGTGAAAAACGTCGCCGTGCGCGGACTCGCGTATCTGCCTACCGCGAGCAATCCGACGGGAATCAACACGCCCGCGACCACCGTAAACGGGCTAACCATGCCGTGTGCGAGCGGCACGAGGAAACCGTAAACGGCGGTCAGCGCGAGAATAAAGACGGCTGTCGTGGCAAGCACGATACGCGCCGCCACTGCGCGACGAATCAGCACAAGCAGCAGCGCGCCGTAAGCCGCCGCGCCGACGTAACCTGCGCTTGAAACGAAGATTTGCGAAAGCAGCCCGCCGTTCGTCGTATAAGTTTCGCCGCTCGCGTTCATCGCAACCGATAAACTTGCGACGGAGTTGCCCGTCAGCAGCGCGGCGAGCGCGTGGCCGCCTTCGTGTATAAAAGTCACGAAAATGCGAAACGGATAAGTGAGAAGTTCCGCGAAGGGAATGAACCACAGTGCGATGGAAAGCAGCGCGGCTAAAAGCAGCGTGCGCGCTTGCGGGCGTGCGTCTCTGGAAATATTTAACTTCATTTTCTCAAAACTCCGCTTCAGTTAACGGGCAAACTCGAACATGCAAACTATTATACGCCAATCGCGCGTGCGAAATAAAGCAACACGTCCGCACGATAATTCGCACGGCGGAGCGACTCCGACGTATAAGAGCTACTCCGCCGTTTTGCTTTTGTTGTCGGCAAGGATTTTGCTCGAACAATCGCGTCGTTGCGCAATCCACTCACGGTAATCGGAAGGTTGGTGCGAAACGCAACGCACAGCAAAAAATATTCATCTATGAAGTAGGCAACAGAGTAAAAGTAAATCTACGATAAGGCAGAGAAATAGTATGAAGGCTAAAAGTTTTTCAACGAATAGGGAACAGGCAAATGCCGGAACCATAAAACTGTTGATTCTGGCGATGATTATTTTGTCACTGACGGCGTGCCGCAGTTCAAATTCTTCGACGATGGCGGCCACTTCGTCGCAGCCCGCGACAAGCGCGCCCGCCGCCATCGCCGGAGTCCAGACTTCTTACGCGGATGTGGTAAGCCGCGTCGCGCCTGCAGTCGTGACGATTCACTCGGAGATGCGCGCGCGTGCGCCGCAGCAATTTCCGTTCGCGGACGATCCGTTTTTCGATCAATTTTTCGGAGGGCGTGGACGCACTCCGCAGCGGCAGCAACCGCAACGCGCCAGCGCGCTCGGCTCCGGCGTGATCGTCAGTCAGGACGGTTACATTCTGACGAATCATCATGTAATTGACGGCGCTGAAAAAATCAAGGTTGACTTAAACGATAACCGGACGCTGGACGCCAAAGTCGTCGGCTCTGATGCGCCGAGCGATCTGGCTGTGCTCAAAGTCAATGCCACTAATCTGCCTGTGCTTCAACTCGGCGATTCGGATCGCGTTCGTGTCGGCGATGTCGCGCTTGCCGTCGGCAACCCGCTCGGCGTCGGGCAGACGGTGACGCTCGGCATCATTAGCGCCAAGGGACGCCGCACGGGTTTAAGCGACGGCAGCTTTGAGGATTTCCTGCAAACGGATGCGCCGATTAGTCAAGGTAATTCCGGCGGCGCGCTCGTCAATACTAACGGCGAAATGGTCGGCATCAACTCGCAGATTCTCTCGCGCACAGGCGGCAGCATCGGCATCGGCTTCGCTATTCCGTCGAACATGGCGCGCGACGTGATGGATCAATTAATCAAGACGGGCAAAGTGCGTCGCGGCCAACTTGGTGTCGGCATTCAGCCTGTGACGCAGGACATCGCCGCCAATCTTGGTTTGAAGGACACGCGCGGCGTGATCGTCGCACAGGTCACACCCGGCAGCCCCGCAGAGAGTGCGGGCATCAAGCAGGGCGACGTAATTACATCACTCAACGGCGCGCCCGTCGCAGACTTGAACAGCTTCCGCAATCAAGTAGCACGCACGCCGCCCGGCTCGACAATTCAGTTGACTATCATGCGCAACGGCAGCGAACAACAAGTGCGTGCCACGCTCGGCGAAGCTACGGCGAAAAACACAGGTGATGAAGGCGACGGTGGTGGCAATAGCGGCGGAAATGGGAGTCCACAAAGCACCGGGAAACTTGGATTAAGCGTGCAGCCTTTGACGCCTGAAATCGCGCAGCAACTTGGACTGCGCGGCGTCACGCAAGGCCTGGTTGTCGGTGATGTTGATCCGAACGGCTCGGCGGCGGACGCGGGAATTCAGCAGGGCGACGTGATTCTGCAAATCAATCAGCAGCCCGTGCGCACCGGCGCAGACATACAGTCCGCGCTTAACCGATCCGGCGCGCGCCCGGCATTGCTACTCGTCAATCGTCACGGCGTTACGGTCTTCATAACCGTCACACCGCGCCGGTAAACGAAAGCGCCAATCGTTAATTGTATGGGCAGCGGCCTGCTGCACGCCACGCGTTTCATGAGTTACATGCGTGGCGTGCAACAGGCCGCTGCTTTGCGTAGAAATGCCAAACTTGCCCGCGCCGTGTGCCTCATGCTACCGTTTCCGCTTTCATCTGCGCGCGGCGATTTTTCTGACCGCTGTTACCATTCATGATTAAATCTTTTCGCGGTGTGCAGCCGCAGATTCATCCGTCGGCCTTTGTTGAAGAAAGCGCGCAGATCATCGGCGACGTGCAGATCGGCGAAGAATCGAGCGTCTGGTTCAACGCAGTTCTGCGCGGCGACGTTTTTTTACATACGCATCGGCAATCGCACAAACATACAGGATGGCACAGTCGTTCACGTCACTAACGGCACGCACGCCACCATTCTCGAAGACGAAGTGACCGTCGGCCACAATGCGACGCTGCACGGTTGTTATATTGAGCGCGGTTGTTTGATAGGGATGGGTTCAATCGTGATGGATGATGTGCGTATCGGCGCGGAATCAATCGTCGCTGCGGGCGCGCTCGTTTCGCCCGGCACACGCGTTCCGCCGCGCTCACTTGTCATCGGCGCGCCTGCCAGAGTCAAACGCGAGTTAACCAATGAGGAAGTTGCCGGACTTGCGAGCTACTGGAAAAATTACATCGAATACACGCGGACGTACAAAGAGCAGTATTCAGGAGTCAGAAGTCAGGAGACAGAATAAGAACAGGAAGCGAGAACGCGAACGGAGCAAATTGAGCTTGCTCGCGCTTTTCATTCTGGCTTCTGAATACTGACGACTTCTCAGCCATCATGTCTTCCAAAACACAACCGGCGCGCGGGATGCGCGATTTTTTGCCTGCGGATGTCAGGCGGCGCGATTATGTGATTGGCGTTATTAGAGAAGTGTACGAGCGTTACGGGTTCGAGCCTTTGGAAACGCCCGCTGTCGAAAACATCGAAACATTGATGGGCAAGTACGGTGAAGAAGGCAATCAACTGATCTTCAAAATCCTGAAGCGCGGCGTGCATGAAGCGACAGGCGAAGCAGACCTCGCGTTGCGTTACGATTTGACAGTGCCCTTGGCGCGCGTTGTCGCCGAGCATCGCAATGACTTGCCGAAGTTTTTCAAGCGCTACCAGATACAACCAGTGTGGCGCGCAGATCGCCCGGCGCGCGGACGCTTCCGTGAATTTTATCAATGCGACGTGGATTGCCTAGGCTCAAGTTCAATGCTCATCGAAGCGCAGTTGTGCGCGGCGGCAAGCGATGCGCTCGTCGCATTAGGTTTCGAGCATTTCACGATTCGTCTTAATCACAGACAAGTGCTCGCGGGCGTGTTGGACGCGGCGGGCGTGTCGTCTGAAAAACACGCGGGCGCGCTCGTTGCCATTGATAAGATCGACAAGATCAAACGCGAAGGAGTCGCGCGGGAATTTGCCGAACGGGGAATCGTGCAGGAAAGCGGCGAGAAGTTGTTGAGTTTTTTTGAGAGTCTTAATGCGCTCGAACACGCCGCGCAACTTGTTGATGTTGAAAGCATCACTCATGCTTCAGAAAACGAAGCGTTGAATGCCGCGTTGCTCGGACGTCTCATCGAATTCGTTGGCGATCACGAAACGGGCGCACGCGGGATTGACGAATTGCATTCCGTTATTGAATACTCCGCCGCGCTCGGCCACGCGAATCACATCAAGATTGATCCGGCGTTAGCGCGCGGGCTGTCTTATTACACGGGCGCGATTATGGAGATCAGCGTGAAGGAGCTTGCGGGCAGTCTCGGCGGCGGCGGGCGCTACGATAATCTCGTCGGGATGTTTTCAAACAAAAGCGTTCCGGCGTGCGGTTTTTCGCTTGGCCTTGAACGCATCATCGTCGTGATGACCGAACGCGAAATGTTTCCCGATTCGCTCGCAACAGCATCGGCTGACGTAATGGTAGCAATCTGGAACGAAGAAGGCATTACGGATTCGCTTGCGTTGTCGAATGAATTGCGAATCGAAAATTTGCGTGTCGATCTTTACCCGGAAGCAGACAAACTCGGCAAGCAATTCAAGTACGCGTCGGAACGCGGCATTTCGTTCGTCGCCGTGATTGGCGCGGACGAGAAAGCGCGCGGAGAAGCATCGCTCAAAGATTTACGCAGCGGCGAGCAAAAAAGTCTGCCGCGCGCAAGTCTCGCCGCGACAATACGAGAGAAACTTTGATCTTGATGGAAAACGCATTTGCAAGAAACCTTTTGAACCACGCCGCTTTCAATTAACATAAATTTTTGTACGTGAAATCGGAATTGAGAAACTATAAACATGCTGGATGATTTGGGAAATTTGCAGCGCACACATTCATGCGGCGCGTTGCGAGCAGAGGATGTCGGACAAACCGTCACGTTGATGGGCTGGGTGGCGCGCCGCAGAGATTTCGGCCCACTTACCTTTTTTGATCTGCGTGACCGCGACGGCATTACGCAGGTTGTCTTTAATGAAGAGAGTGCGCCGCAAGCTCACGCACGCGCTAAGGAAGTGCGCGGCGAATACGTGATCGCCGTCACGGGCGAGGTCGTCTTGCGCGAAGCAGGACAGCGCAACCAGAAGATTGCGACGGGCGATGTAGAAATTGCCGCGCGCGAAATACTGATTCTCAATGATGCGCGCACGCTGCCGTTTCAACTCGAAACTTCTTCGCCAAACGACGCTCTGGCGAGCGAAGATTTGCGTTTGAAGTTTCGCTATCTTGATCTGCGCCGCCCGCAACTGCAAAAGAATTTGCGCCTACGGCATCGCGTCGTCGCGGAGATTCGCCGCTACATGGACGAGCAGAATTTCACGGAAATCGAAACGCCGGTGCTCATTAAGTCGACGCCCGAAGGAGCGCGCGATTATATCGTGCCGTCGCGTATACAGCCCGGCAAATTCTTCGCTCTGCCGCAATCACCGCAACTTTTTAAGCAGTTGTGCATGATCGCCGGACTCGATAAGTATTACCAAATTGCGCGCTGCTTTCGTGATGAAGATTTGCGCGCCGACCGCCAGCCGGAATTCACGCAGCTTGACGTAGAGATGAGCTTTGCGACGCCCGAACAAGTTTACACATTGATCGAAAATCTGTTCGCGCGCCTCTTCAAATTAATCAATGTGGAATTGCCCGTGCCGTTTCCCCGTTTCACTTATGCGGAAGCGATGCGGCGTTTCGGCTCCGACAAGCCGGACTTACGTTTCGGAATGGAGTTGCAGGATTTGTCGGGTGCGCTCGAAGGCACAACGTTCGCGCCTTTCGCGTCTGCGCTCGCTGCGGGCGGCGAAGTGAAAGGTCTTGTTGTGCGCGGCGCGGCGAATCTCTCGCGCAAAGTTCTCGATGAATTACAGGAACATGCGAAGCGTTACGGCGCAGGCGCGCTGGCATGGATTAAATTGAGCGAGGGCGAAGTATCATCCTCGCTTCTAAAAGCGCTCGGTGAAGACACAGTTACGCATCTTGCTCAAGCGGCAAAAGTAGAGCGCGGCGATGCTTTGCTAATCGTCGCGGGCAAACGAAAAATCGTTGCGGCGAGTCTCGGCGCGTTGCGCAACGAAATCGCCAAACGCGATAAGTTGATACCGGAAAATGTTTATGCGCCGTTGTGGGTCACGGATTTTCCGATGTTCGAGTTCAACGAAGATGACGGGCGCTACTACGCGATGCACCACCCGTTCACATCACCGCTCGATGAAGACTTGCCGCTCTTGCGTCGCGCCGTTGAAGGCAATGAAACGCATCTGCTCGGACAGCTTCACGCCAAAGCTTACGATCCTGTGATAAACGGTGTGGAACTCGCAAGTGGTTCAATTCGTATTCATCGCCGCGATGTGCAGCGCTTAATCTTCAAAGCGCTCGGCATGAGCGAAGAAGAAGCGCGCGCACGTTTCGGTTTCTTTCTCGACGCGCTCGAATATGGCACGCCGCCGCACGGTGGAATTGCGCCCGGCATTGATCGTCTAATCATGGTGCTCGCGGGCACGGACAACATACGCGACGTGATCGCGTTTCCGAAGACGGCTTCGGCGACTGATCTGATGATAGACGCGCCGGGCGATGTCGATAAGCGGCAATTAGAAGAATTGAGAATCAAGATTGAGAAAGAAACTTGAGGATGATTTGCCTGACGCGTGCGATTGTCGAAGAAATGTTCGCGCACGCACGCGCTTGTGATCCGGCGGAATGCTGCGGTCTAATCGGCGGTGTGATCGAAGATGCTGATACGCGTTACAGCATCGCGCGCAACATTTATCGTTTGCGTAACATCGCAGACGATCCGCGCGTCGCTTACGAGGCCGCGCCGGAAGAATTATTCAGGTCGCAAAAAACGCTGCGTGCGCGCGACGAACAACTCTTAGGCATTTATCATTCGCACCCGCGCGCCAGCGATCCACTGCCTTCGCAAACGGATGTGCAGCGTGCTTACTATCCTTCTGTAATCTATTTTATCGTCGGGTTAAGCGGCAACGAAGCAAGGCTTGGCGCGTTTCATCTTTATGAGCGCGGGAATCGTTGGGAACGTGTTGCATACAAAGTGCTGGACGACGAGTCCTAAACGAAGTGTGAACCGTCGCCGCACGTCGTTCGTATAAAGCATTACGATGGAAAAGAAAGACAAATACGATACCAATCCGCTCGATCCTGATTTTGTGCGGCGCACAGAAGAGGTGGCGAACGCCGACACCGGCGAAGTAACTCTTCCGCTGGGCGCATCGCATGAAACCGAAATGCGTCGGCGCGAGCAAGCCGAAGCGCCGACCCTACGTCTCGATAACAATCCTAACGCTTCGTATCCTTCTGTTTTCCAGAGCAATGCTTACCAGCCGCCGCCCGTTCGTCAAAGCGATGAGCCGCCGCTTGTATCTCAGAATTCTTACTCGACTGTGCCAAGCGAGCGCTCCGTCAGCGGTCTCGGACTTCCCGAACGCGTTGCGTGTGTGTTGCCTTACGCGCCTTTTTACATCGGTATCGTTCTTTCCGTGATCGAACTGTTTCTCGCGCCGCGCACGGAAACTCGCACACGTTTTCACGCCGCGCAGGGTCTCGCGCTGCAACTCGCCATACTCGGCATCTCGTTTCTCTTCAGCTTCCTCAGAATGCTCACAGGCAGCGGCGTCGGCGGGTCTTTGTTCAAGCTTGCTGCCTTTGTCTTTCTGATCGTTTCAATGGCGCGCGTCTGGAAGGGCGAACCGCATCGCATCGCGCCGCTTGCCGACGCTAGCAAGTCACTCAACGAGAAAATCGAGCCGCGCAAATAAAGCGCACATAGCCCAAATCGAATTGTTGCTCGACATGCGATTTCCCACAAAATCCTTGCGCAAACTCGAAGCACATTGCGCCCGTAACCGCATCGAAAGAGGACGGCGCAGCCAACTCCTTCATATCACCTTTCATCATAAATAGGCCAAACGCGAAAGCGGCACATCGCTTGCAAGCTACGCACGATTGGTAGGACTTGACGCGCTTTACTCTCCATGCGCGTGTGACATATAAAACTTGATAAAGAAGCTTTGGGGGAGACGGCTTAGCAATCAGCAAGCGGCGCATCCTCTGATATTAAAAGGGAAGCCGCTTCTTTCTTTTTTGCCGTAACGCTGGACGCCTACGAATAGTTTACATATCCCAATCTGCTTTGGAGGACAAACATGACGAAAAGTATTTACCGCAATTCACAGATTTTGACCGCGTGCCTTTTGGCCGCCTGCATTTTTACGATGCCGATGGCGACCCTCGCACAAACTAGAATTAGTTATCACAGCAATCGTTATTCTGTCAGCGATGACGTTAAGGCTGGTCAGCAGGCAGCATCGGAAGTCGAACGCCAGATGCCGATTTTGCGCGACGCCGCCGCGACAGATTATTTGCGTAGCATCGGTGATCGCCTTGTCGCCGCGATTCCATCGGAATTTCAGCACCCGGAATTTCGCTATCAATTCAAGGTCGTGGACGTGCGCGACATCAACGCCTTTGCTTTGCCGGGAGGTTACATGTACGTCAATCGTGGTCTGATTGATGTCGCACATAACGAAGGTGAACTCGCGGGCGTGATGGCTCACGAACTCTCGCACGTCGCGCTTCGTCACGGTACTGCGCAAGCTACTAAAGCGCAGAGCGCAAAAGTTCAAGCTCCAAATATCGCCGGTGCGATTCTTGGTTCAATTATCGGCGGCGGTCTTGGTCAAGTCGTCGGCGGCGGCATACAAACCATTGGTCAGATTAGTTTTTTGAAGTTCAGCCGCGAGTATGAAACCGAAGCTGATTTATTGGGTTCACAGATTATGGCGCGTGCCGGGTATGACCCACGCGATTTAGCGAACATGTTCAAAACATTGCAGCAGCAAAGTGGCGGCAACGGTGGCCCACAGTTTTTGAGCGATCACCCGAATCCGGCCAATCGCTACGCGCGAATCGAACAGGAACGTAACAGCTTGCAGCAAGCAGGACTTTTGCGCGGCTCGAATGGATATAACAACACAGCTAATTTCAGCAATATTCAATCACGTTTGCGCGGCATGGGACGCGCGCCGTCAATGAGCGAAGTGCAGCGCAACGGCGGCGGGCAGCAAGGTTCGACGCAAGCCAGCAATTACCCGGCGGATGCGCGTATTAATGCGCGCGTGCCGTATCCTTCGGGACGCCTTCGCAGCTATACGGAAGGCAATCTCTTCCGCATTAGCGTGCCCGATAATTGGCGTGAATTTCAGAGCGGAAGTTCCGTAACATTTGCTCCCGATGGCGCATACGATAGCCAGGGACAGTTTACGCACGGCATTCTCGCCGGAGTCTCCCAAACGCAGAGCCAGAATTTACAGCAGGCAACTCAGGAGTACGTCAACGGTCTCGCGCAGGGTAATCAAAACTTGCGCCAGCAAAGCGATTTTCAGCGCGGCACGGTTGATCGCCGCGAAGCCATTTCGGTAACGTTTACCAACGTTAACGAAGTTACACGGCGTCCTGAAAGAGTGACCGTTTACACAACGATGCTACGCAATGGCGGTCTCTTCTATATGATCGCCGTCGCGCCTGAAAACGATTTCCGCAACTATCAAGGCACGTTCCGACAAGTGCTGAGTTCTATTCAGTTGAACGGGTAAACTAAAGTTTAACGGATACAAAAGGCTGTGGAGTCGCATTGATGCGACTCCACAGCCTTTTTATATTGAAGAGAATCAATAAGCTACTTACCTTTAGCTTACAACTGCGCGTCCTGTTTAGCATCTTGCCAGAGCGTTTCCATTTCTTCGAGGCTCGCGGCGTCAACTTCCCGGTTAAGCTCTTTTAATTTTTGTTCGATGTAATGAAAGCGCCGCCGAAACTTTCTGTTCGTGAGCTTCAGCGCCGCCTCCGGTTCTTCTTTGAGATGGCGCGCGATGTTGGCGACGGCAAACAGCACATCGCCTAGTTCTTCGCGCACATGCGTATCGTCAGTCAGGTTTGTTTCAGCGTGTGCTTTCATCGCCGCGCGAAGCTCATCTATTTCTTCGTGTAGCTTATCAAACACGTCTTCTACATTTTGCCAATCAAAACCGACGCGCGCGGCTTTGGTGGATAATTGATACGCTTCTATGAGCGCGGGCACGCGGCTTGAAACGCCGTCGAGCAGCGATTCTTTTTTTGTCTCGCCTGCGTCTTTTCCCGCCGCACGTTTTTCTTCAGCCTTGATCGCTTCCCAATTGCGCAACACGTCCGCCGTGTCCTTCGCCGTCGCGTCGCCGAAGATGTGCGGATGACGGCGCACCATCTTGGAGTGAATCGCTTCAACCACATCGTCAATTGTAAATTCGCCACGTTCGCGCGCGACCTGCGCGTAAAAAACAATCTGAAAAAGCAGATCGCCGAGTTCGTCGCGCAATTCTGCGGGACGGCCTGCGCGTGCGTCTTCGACGGCCTCGAACGCTTCGTATGCTTCCTCTAAAAGCATCGGCGCGAGGCTCGCATAAGTTTGTTCCAAATCCCATGGGCAGCCGCCGACGGGCGCACGAAGGCGCGCCATCAGCGCAATTAGATCGGCAAACGAAGCAGTCATTTGCATCAACTTTCGTATCGAAGATTTTTCCTGTTAAGAGTCGAAGCGAATTGTACGCGAGCCTTGCGCCCGCTCGCAAGAAAGCTGTTCAGCACGTGTCGCCCATTATCCAGTGTAAACAACTCGCCATTGTTGCGGGCAAGCGAACGTAGATGCTACGATCAAGCTTTGACTAAAACGTTGAATTCAACTACCGGACACATGGCTTGTAACACTAAGTTTTATTGAAGCATGTATCTTAATAGGCAGGAATATGAGCGAAGAAAAACCAGTTCTCAAAGTTACAGATCGCCGTCTCTTTAACCCGGACGGTACGCCGCGCGACGTCGCGCGTGAAGACCAAACAGCCACCAATACAGCAAACGTCGCTACGATGCCGAGCACCACAAGTGCTGCGACTACCGCTCCGCCCATCAGTTCACAGCAAGCTACTTCACAGCAACCTAGCTCGCTTTCGTCTGCTGCTGCGGATTCATCGCGCGCTGTTGTTGGTGATACATCCATGCCGCCGTTGCAGCAGGATACGCGCAACGATCCAGCGAAAGTTAATCAACAAGCAAAACAAACTTCTGCCGCCGCCGAAGACCCGACAGCCTTTGTTAATTTGCTGATGTTCATCGCTTCGCCCGCCGCCGCTGCGCTCGGCTTGACGGAGCATCCGGGCATCGGCGCAGAGGAAATTGATCTGCCGCTTGCCAAGCATTGCATTGATTTACTCGGCACACTGCGGCAGAAAACGCATGGGAATGTGACCGCGCAGGAAGACGAAATCTTTGAGAATCTGCTGGCAGAACTGCGTATGCAATTCGTTTCGCTTTCCGGCGGGCGCAGTGCGGCTTCTTCCGGCGCAGGTGGTGGCGGCAGCGGCTTCTCCGGCAGCGACATTACAGGCGGCAGATGAAATTGATTTGTTGATGAAACTGATTTTTCTCGGCACTGGAACTTCGACGGGCGTGCCCTCAATCGGTTGCGAATGCGAAACGTGCATATCGAATGATCCGCGCGATAAACGTTTGCGCGTTTCCGTGCTCATCGAACATGCTGGACAAATTATCCTCGTTGATACGTCAACGGATTTTCGTCAGCAAGCATTGCGCCACAAACTCGCTCGACTTGACGCGGTGCTCATCACGCATTGCCACGCGGATCACATCTTTGGCCTCGACGACATACGCCCGCTCAATTTTCGTCACGGCTCGCTCGGCCTCTACGCCAACGAACGAGCTTGGAAAGACATTCGACGCATCTTTCAATACGTCTTCGAGCCGTCGCATTTCGGCGGCGGACTGCCGCAAGTCATTCCGCACACAATCAAAGAGAACGCGCCCTTTTGTCTCGGCAAAGATTTTCATGTGCTGCCTTTGAAAGTTCTGCACGGGCGCTTGCCTGTGATGGCTTACCGCTTCAACGACTTCGCCTACGCGACAGATTTAAGCGAGATACCAGCGGAGACGCTTGACAACCTGCAAGGGCTTGACGTGCTCGTACTCGATTGCCTGCGCTTCAGACAGCACCCGACGCATCTTACGCTTGACGGCGCACTTGCTTACATCGAACAACTAAAACCGCGCCGCACGTACCTGACTCACATGGCGCACGACGTATTGCACGCACGAGACTCTGCACGTCTGCCCGACGGCGTCGAATTCGCTTACGATGGACTTGAAGTAATATAGCAAAAGAGTTTTCAGTTTTGAGTTTTCAGTTACCAGCTAAAACTCAAAACTGAAAACTCAAAACTATTCCTATGCGTCTTTTTCACGGCACAGATAACGCGAAGATTGCGCGGCCAACCGTACTGACGCTCGGCGTCTTCGATGGCTTGCATCTCGGCCACCAACTGATTATGCGCACAATCGTTGAACGCGCGCGCATCATCAGCGCTGTGCCGACTGTAATTACTTTCGATCCGCACCCGCGCGCCGTGCTGCACACAGAATCCGCGCCGCCGCTGCTGCAAACCTTCGATCAAAAAATCGAAGCACTCGGTGTGCTCGGTATCGAGCAAACAATTGTTATACGCTTTACGCAAGAGTTCGCAAGCATCCGAGCGAAAGATTTTTTGCGCGATGTGGTGCGTGATAGGTTGCAGGCAAAAGAAGTTTATCTAGGTTGCGGTTTCGCTTTCGGCTACCGGCGTGAAGGCAACATCGAGCTTCTACGCGAGGCTGGCGCAGAGTTAGGCTTTTATGCAGATGAAGTGCCGGAATTTCGCCTGTGCGGGCGGCGCGTCAGCTCAAGCCGGATTCGTGAATTGTTGGCTACCGGACGTGTCAATCTCGCGCGGCGTATGCTCGGACGGCCTTACGGTGTCGAAGGCAGAGTCGTGCGCGGCGACGAGCGCGGGCGCACGATTGGCTTCCCGACAGCCAACCTGCAACCGCAAAATCGCGTCATACCGCGCAACGGCGTTTACGTGACAGCCACCTTGATCGGCGGCGCGTGGCGACGAAGCGTCACTAACATCGGCACGCGCCCGACCATCAAATCAGATGGTGAACCTTCTATCGAGACGCACGTCCTGAATTGGTCAGGCGACCTCTACGGTGATGTGGTGCGCGTGCGTTTTCTGCATCGCCTGCGCGACGAACAAAAGTTCAACTCGCTCGACGAACTAAAAGAGCAGATCAAGCGCGACGAAGGGCGCGCCGCTAATTATTTCGCCAGACGCGGCGTGCAGCGTTCGCTCGCAATTGTTTGAAAACAAGATTTGGACTCTGGTTGTGGCTGCCATAAGATCGCCACAAGTTAGCTTTATCGTTTTAGACACGATGCCATCTACCGAACAGCAGGAATTATCTTTATTGACTGCGCCCGAAGAATCTTCTGAAGAAAATAAAACCCGTCAACGCTCCCAGTCTCTCGCGCTTCCTGCGCCCGCTTCCGAAGTTGCTCAAAGATACGAAGAAGAAACCGCGAATCGCCTGCTTTCATCTTCCAGAGCGCGCGTCGAATCGTTTGAAGAAAAGTTTGACGACACGCACGCGCAGCGGCTTTCTTTGCGCGGTCTCTTGCGTATAACGCAGATTGCGCGCGTGCTCGGGTTGTTGGGATTTTATTTGTTCCTCGAAAATTACGAGGCGCGTGCGAAGTTTACGCGGCGCATGGCGGCGCGCCTGCGCGAAGAAGCGCGTGGGCGCGTGGCGCTCTTTCAGGAATGGAGCCGCGATGTTGACCGGCGCGCTCTTGATCGTTTGATACGCCTTACGCGCTACCTCGTTCTTCGCGGCCACGATGGAACCGAAAATAAAGAAGCGCGCCAGCGACAACAGGCCGCGCAGTTGAGAAAAAATCTTATCAGGCTCGGGCCGACGTTCATTAAGATCGGTCAATCGCTCGGCACGCGCGGCGATCTGCTGCCCATCGCGTACATCAAAGAACTCTCGACCTTACAGGATCAAGTGCCCGCGTTTCCAACGACCGAAGCCTACGCGCGGATTGAAAGCGAACTAAACCGCACGTTGCAGGAAGCCTACGCAGAGATTGATGCGCAACCCGTCGCCGCCGCTTCGCTCGGACAAGTTTATCGCGCGCGACTTCATACGGGCGAAGAAGTCGCAGTCAAAGTTCAACGCCCGCACTTACGCGAGATTATCACCTTCGATATTTCCGTGCTGCGCCGCATCACACGCTTTCTCACGCGCTTTCCGCAGTTAAACGAAAACGCCGATTGGGAAGGAATGCTTGGCGAGTTCAGCGAAACGATCCGCGAGGAAATGGATTACGCGCAGGAAGGCCGCAACGCAGATCGCTTCCGCGAACACTTCAAAGATTGGCGCGCCATTCATGTGCCGAAAATTTACTGGACGCATTCGACCGCGCGCGTGCTCACAATGGAGTTCATACGCGGCACAAAAGTGATAGAGATCGAAGCCTTGCGCGCGCGCCGCATCTCGCCCGTCAAAGTCAATCGCCTGCTGGTGCGAACTTATTTGAAGCAACTTCTGGAAGACGGTTTTTTTCACGCAGACCCGCATCCCGGCAATCTGCTTGTGATGGACAGCGGGCATCTCGCCTTCTTTGATTTCGGAATGGTCGGACGCATTACACCGCGCCTTCAATCGCAGATGATAGACGCTTTCTTTCACGTCGTCGCACGCGATGTGCATGGTCTCGCGCAGGATTTGATTAACTTAAACTTTCTCAAGCCGAGCGTTGACCCGGATCAAGTGCGCCCCGTCATTGAAGCATTGTTCGAGCACTACCTTAATTTGAAATTGGGCGATGTGAATTTCAAAGAGCTAACTTACGATCTCGCCGAAGTGATGTATGACTATCCGTTTCGTTTGCCCGCTAATTTCACATATATCATTCGCGCGCTAATGACTTTGGAAGGCATCGGTCTCGTCACAGACCCGGAGTTTAGTTTCTTCGACACGGCGAAGCCTTATGCGAAAGAATTTATGCTGCGGCGCGAAGGTAAACAGTTTCGCAAATTGATTCTCGACAAGATGACGGGACGCGACGCAGACGGGCGCATCGAATGGAGCAAGATGTGGAAACTCGCAAAAATGGCCGCGAAGACTTACTTTGAAAAGTGAGAGTGGTAGAATACCCGTCGCCGCAATTATTTTCGGAGATTGAAATAAGCGCCATCACCATCAACATTCCAGACGAAGATATGCTGAAGCTTCAGGAAATCGCCGCGCGTTTGGGCGTCTCTACGGAAGAACTAGCGCGCATGGGCATCGAAGAAGTGCTCGCTAGATCGGAAGACGAATTCAAAAACGCGGCGGATTACGTGCTGCAAAAGAATGCGGAACTTTACCGGCGGCTGGCGTAATGCGCTATCTCAACGTTGACGAAACGCTTGAACTATATCGTTGATTTGGCTGGGTGCGTAGACAACCAATCAAGCATCCAAGTTAGCAGATGAAAGCCGCACTATTTGCGCTCTGGTCGAATGACTTGTTAAGCGTGACGTTGTAATTATTCAACCCAATTAGGTAATCGGTTTTGATTTAATTTATAGATGCGTAGCCATTTATCCAGAGGCACAAATGTTTCACCTTTCTCATCATCGAATATTATCCAACCACCGCAAGCATCAGACAATTCTTTCAGCTTGATAATATGCTGATCGGTGATTTCCAGAAAGCCATATTTTCGCGGCCCATCAACCATTGCACTCCATAAAACATATTCAAGCCCGTCCATCCAACCGGCGCAATAAGACCGTTCCGACAAATCGCTCATGTAACCAGCAAGCTGTTTTTCTTCTGGTTTCATTATCTTACTTTCCGCCGCCCTGCGGAAGTTGAATAAACGGCATTCCGCCCGAGCCTGTCACCTGCGGCATGTGGCCGTCCCATTTTTGTAGCGCTTCGTACTGCACAAGTTGTTGCGTTAAAGATTTAGTCAAACGCTCGTTGGCCGCCGATTGTGCTTCGGCGATGGTCGTAATCTTCTTCGCTTCACCTTCCGCTTCGGCAACTTTCTGGCGCGCTTCTGCTTCAACCTGCGCAACTTTGTTCTGCGCGCGTTGTGCGTCCTGTTGCGCTTGAATCGCTTGGTTAATAGAGGTGACGACGTTTGCATCTAGTCGCGGATTGCCGACCATCGAAACCGTGTCGATCTTAAAGCCTTTCGGTTCGAGTTCGCGCGTCAAGTCGTCTTTCACTTTGGCGAGCAATTCCTGTTTCTTCGCGCCGTAGATGTCCACGACAGGCATTGCGGAAGCAACACGCGAAAAGGCATCGCGCACTTTTGATCTCATGTATGTGTCGGTGATTTCCTGCGGCGTGCGCCTGAATTCGACGAAGACGGATGGCACTTTCTCGACGATGAACGCGTAGGACAAACTTACGTCCACGTTGACGACTGCGCCTTCGACAGAGTTGAACGTGATAGATTGATCGTAGGCCGCGCCTTCGCGTGCATCTTTCGTCCAAACAATCGTTTGCAGAAAGACGGGATATTCATAAATCCGTTCGTTGATCGGATTGTAGAATTGCCTGCCGGTCAAGACCGGATAATGTTCGACGCCGCGATTGCCGCCCGATTGATTGACTTTGACGCCGACGTAGCCGGGCGGTATGACTGTGCATCCGGCGAACATGATTCCGCCGACGATGAAGAGAACAAAGAAGGCTGCGATGACTGTGATGAGCGATCTATTTACGCTCAAGTTTTGATTCATCAGTTTCATTGAAGTGCTCCACTGAATTAGTTGTTTCGGAGAATAAGCTTTTGGGCTGAATCACATCTTTCAACGCCGACTGCTTTTCCGTTTCCTCGCTGTTGCCTGCCTCGCGCCTGAAGATAAATTTCGTCAGCACGAAATAAACCAGCGCGCCGATGGCGATCAATGTAGCGAGGATCATCGCGCAACCGATCAGCACGCTGAAATCCGATTTCGCGTTGAGAAGTTGCGCGGCCTTTGACCACAGAATCAACAGTACGGGCGCACCCACTGCGACGCATAGCGCGGCGATTATCAAGCGCTTTGCTTGCAACGAAAATCTGTTGTTCAAGTTCGTCACCTTAATGGAAACGACCAAGCTGTGTTATTGAGCAGTGGGTTTGTGATGATTGAGACGTGGTTCATATTGCACGCTTGTTATAAGCCGCGTGTGGGCACGGGCGATTTCTTTCTTTCCGCGCCCGTTCAAGCTCTCAGCGTTCAAACTATTATACGAAGAGGCGATCTCAAAGGTTCGCGAAATCGAGCGCGCTACTTTTGAAGAATCGCGTTAAAGAGCAAAGGATATGTCGCTAAAGATTGACCGCGATACTGTGGACGAAAGCCGAAGAGAATAATGCGGCCACGTCCCAAAGTGACTTCGACGAGCGCCGCTTTGCCTTTTATTCTTTCGCCGCCGAGTAGATAACCGGAAAGCAATGGATCACCTTTTGCCGGATAGCGCGCGATGATGTGAACGCGCGCCGCTTGCCTGTCATCGCTTACCTCAAAGACGGGCGAATCTTCCACCCACGCGATTGATTCTTTCGGCATTCCTCTGGCAATTGGATGCGACGTGTCCAATTCGGTTCGCAGAATCGAACCGGGCACATAAAACTCCGTGCGCTTCAATCCTTCGGTGATGTCGCGGACGGGCAACTTGAATTGCTCAATCGCAAAATCCGAAGCCCTGTTCAAAGCGATGAGCGTGCCGCCCGCTTCGACGAACTCGCGCAGACTCCTGACACCTTCCGCGCCAAGCCCGCCCGTGTATTCAGCAGGCATCGTGCCCGCCTTGTGTCCGTTCAGAATCAGCCGTGCCGCTTGATCCGGGATCATGATCGTGTCGTACTTGGCGCGCAAGTTTCCCGCACGCGCTTCAGCATCTTCGAGTGATAAGTAATGGAGACATTTTCCCGAGCCGTCAATCGTCCAACGTGTCCAGCCTTCATCCATTGAGGGAACATAAGATTTGTAAATGGCACGACGCGGTGGACTTTCTTCGCCGCATCCGCCGCCGTATCCGCTGCCGGTTTCAAGCAGAGGTTTCGGAAGTTTGAAAGCAGTTGAGGTCGGAATAACGGGCACGCCCATCAACAGTGAAAGCGTGTGCGCAGTCACATCGTAGGGCGGAATCGGATGACCGAAAGAATCACGCAAGTCAGGATAACGCTGCATTTCCATTAACGCTTTAGCAAAGCTGCCATACGGTTGAGCTACCCTGACAACAGACGTTCCCTGCGGGTATTTGATTTCATCAACTGTGAACGCACCGGGATAATCTACCTGCACACCGCCACGCCTCAAAACACTTAGCAGCAAACCTTGACGTTCCGATTGAGGAACAATGAAAGCGAACGCTTCGCCACCTCTGCGTTCGCGCACCGCGTCCTTACCAATCTCGTAAAATCTTTGCAGCCAAGCTGTGTGGTTCTGGGCGGCGTGCTTCATCAGGGAAAAGGCGGCGCTTGTCATGTAGTTGGTGATGTCGCGCAGATGCCATTCGCCGCCGCGCCAGACGGGTGCGAAGCTGGCGGATTCTTTGCGCGGATCGAAGCCTAAGCCGGGACGTAAATCTTCAAAGCGAATATTAACGGGCGTGGCGAGTTTGCAGGAAGCTGTTTCGGAGAGGATACGGACGCCGCCGTGATAGTGCGAGTAGGCGCGCGCGGGCGTCCATGCGTCGTAGGTGGAATCGGTGGTGATGCCTTTGAATCCTTGTGCGCGCATCTCGGTTGCCATCGCGCGGCCTAGCTCCGTGTAACCTTCGACGATTTGTTGGGGCACGTTCGGTTCGACGGGCGCAAGGTAGGGCGGCAGGAAAAGACGCGCGCCGTTTGCGCCTTGCTGGTGTATGTCGTTGACGATCTGCGGATGCCAGACGTTGTGGATTTTGTCTACGACAAGCTGCGTTTCCTTTTGCGTGAAGGCGTACCAATCGCGGTTGTCGTCGTGGCCTGTGTATTTGTTGTAAAGCACGGGCGGGTCTGTGCCTTCAAAGGGCGTGCCGAGCGTTTTGTCGTACCAGTTCTTAACGATGTCAACGCCGTCCGGGTTCAGGGAAGGCACAAGCAGCACGATGGTATTGCGTAAGATATTTTGCACGTCCGTATCGTTCGATGACGCGAGGCGATGCGCGATTAACATGCTGGAAAGATACGAGCCGACTTCCGTCGAATGCACGCCGCAGGTGATGAGCACGATGGTTTTACCGCGCGCGATTAGCTCTCGCGCTTTCTTATCAGCAGCGGCTTGATTTTGCGGTGCGCCAATCACGCGCGGGTCTGCGAATTGCTGCTGAATCTTTTTATATTCTTCGAGACGCGCGAGATTCTCCGGCGCGCTGATCGTTGCTAATACAAACGGCGCGTCCAAAGTCGTGCGGCCAATTTCTTCAAAGCGCACGCGATTGCTTGCGGCGGCTAATCGCTTGAAATATTCAACTGTGCTTGTCCAACTCGCTAACTTTCGATCATCGCCGGGACGAAAGCCTAAGACCTCTTCGGGCGCGGGCACTTGGGTTGTCGTCGTGTTGACAACTTGTGCGGTTGTTGTCGCAGGACGTTGCGCGTTTGCGTTTAGTGTGGTGAGTGAAAGTGGAAAGATGAAAGCTAAAATAAGCGCGGGCAAAGAGTGTGTGCGTGTGAGCATTGCTTTATATGGACTCCAAAATATTTAACTGTGATGGTTGATGCACGGGAAGTGTAATGGAATACGGAGAGAGTGAAAAGGGAAATGGTGTGAGTATAAACAGTTGACGAATGAAAACATGCTTGCCCTGTTGTGCGAAGCGCGTGTAAAGTAGCGTCTGCCTGATAGTCCCGCGCTCTCCAAACTTGTAAAAATTCATCGGAGGTCATCTTTCATGTCGAGCAGCGATGTTCCCATGCCAGCCAACGAATTCCCGGATCGAGTCGGCGCGAGGCCGGATAATCCTTTGGCCGCTTCGTTTCGCCCGTATATTCCGGCGGGCGTTGTCTTGCGCGAATTAACAATCCTGCCGCTGATCGTCGGCACATTGCTCGGCATCGTCTTCGGCGCATCGTCGCTTTACCTCGTGCTGAAAGTCGGCTTGACCGTGAGCGCTTCGATTCCGGTGGCGGTGATTTCGATTACGCTCTTTCGTTTGCTCTCTAAATTTGGTTTGCGCGATGCGACGATCTTGGAAAACAACATCGTGCAGACGGCGGGTTCGGCGGGCGAAAGTATTGCGTTCGGTATTGGTGTGACGATGCCCGCGATTATGATTCTCGGCTTCGATCTGGATTTTACGCGCGTAATGCTCGTCGCGGTGTTGGGCGGATTGCTCGGCATTTTGATGATGATACCTCTGCGACGCGCGTTGATTGTGCAACAGCACGGGCTTTTGAAGTATCCAGAAGGAACAGCGTGCGCGGAAGTTTTGAAAGCGGGCGCGTCTGCTGAATCGCGCGCGGCGGCAGCGCAGGGCATGATGCAAACAACGGCGGCGGAAGCAGCAGTTGCGGCGAGGATTGCCGACGATGAAGCGGCGACGGGCGGCAAGACGATCATCGCGGGCTTTGGCATAGGCTTTCTTTATTACGGGCTGGAACAGATTTTTAAGATTTGGAAAGAATACCCGACGAAAGTTTTCGGGCGTCCGTTTGAGGGCGGTTCGATTTCGTTGGAGAATAATCCTGCGCTGTTAGGCGTCGGCTACATCATCGGGCCACGCATCGCTTCGATCATGTTCGGCGGCGGCGTATTGGCGTACCTCGTGCTGATTCCGGCGATCAAATACTTCGGCACAGGACTCGCCGCGCCGCTCTCGCCGGAAACCGCGCACCTCATCAAAGATATGACAGTGCCACAGATTCAAAAGGCATACATTCTTTACATAGGTGCGGGCGCGGTGGCGGCGGGCGGCATCATCAGCCTTTTCCGTTCGCTGCCGGTTATCTGGCACGGCTTGAAAGGCGGCCTCGCGGATTTGCGCGGGCGGCAGGCTGAGAGCGCCAACGCGCCACGCACGGATCAAGATTTGTCTATGAAGTTCGTGATCGGCGGCGTCATCGCGTTGCTGCTGATTATTATGATCGCGCCGCAGTTGAATCTGCGTTGGAATCTTTTGGGCGCGCTTCTGATCGTCGCGTTCGGATTTTTGTTCGTCACCGTATCGTCACGTTTGACGGGTGAAATTGGTTCGTCGTCGAATCCGATTTCAGGCATGACTGTGGCGACGCTGTTGCTGACGTGTCTGGTCTTTCTGCTCATCGGTTGGACTGCGCCGCCTTACTTTGTGACGGCGTTATCAATCGGCGGCATCGTGTGCATCGCGGCATCGAACGGCGGCACGACTTCGCAGGATTTGAAGACTGGCTTTCTCGTCGGCTCGACTCCGAAGTATCAACAGATCGCAATTCTCGTCGGCGCGCTCGCGTCTGCGCTGGTGCTGGGGCCGATCCTTTTGCAACTCAATCAATCGGGAACGGTCTACATTCCTGTTGCGCAGAGCAAAGATTTTAGCTTTCCCGCAGATTTTCATGTCAATTCTACGGACTATGAGAAGAACGGAAGCGAACCGAAGCGCGAACGTTTGCAGGGCGCGCAGGCGGGCGGCGATAACACTTCATATTACGTTTATCATAAGACCACGCCGGAACATGGCCCTGCCGGACGTTATCTTGTCAACGAACAGGGCGTGCCGGTTTATCTTTCCGATCCGGGCATCAACGGTGTTTATGAAAAACGTCCAGACGGTTCAAGCGTGCAGAAATTCACCGCGCCGAAAGCAACGCTGATGTCTTATATCATCAAAGGCATCTTGAGCCGCCAACTTCCCTGGGGCTTGGTGTTGCTTGGCGTGATGATTGCGATTGTGCTTGAGCTTTCCGGCATTCCGTCGCTCGCCTTCGCCGTCGGTGTGTATTTGCCGATCTCAACTTCCGCGCCGATCTTCGTTGGCGGCATCATGCGTTGGCTAGTAGATAAATATCTGCGTGGGAAACCTGAAAACCGGAACATGACAGAGGAACAATTGCTGGCCGAAGGAGATAAGAGTCAGGGCGTGCTGCTTTCGTCGGGTTACATCGCGGGCGGCACGTTGGCGGGTGTTATCTTCGCGTTCCTGAACATTCCGCTCAAGGAGCGTCTGGATCAATTCGAGCAGTGGGCGACAACGCACAATCCTTTCTTCGAGGGTGCGTACTCGGACGTGCTCGGAATGCTTCCATTTCTCGCGCTGATGGTGCTGCTGTATCTTGTCGGGCGCGGGACTTTGCTGGGGAATCGTTCAAGCGCGCGCGGCGAACTGTAGCGCTGGCGCCTTTCATGTGAAATGCGAAAGCGCGTAATGGCATGATGACGGCGCATGTCGGCAACGTTTCGCTACGCTCGTGCTTCTATAAAAATGCGGCGCGTTTCTCTAACTGAAACACGTCGCATTTTACGCCAACGCAAGGGGTTCTGGTCGATGTTTATTCTTAAAAGGCTTTCAAAGTTCTTAACAATCTTTACGCTCGTTGTTACTGTCGGCAACGTGAGCAGCAATTACTTTGCGCGCGCATTACAATCGGCGTCTCAAGCTGTCGGCACGCCGGGCGAGACGGTGCAGGAATTTTACAAGGCGCTGCGTGAGAAACGTTTTCGAGAAGCATTTGCGATGTCGATTTACAGTTCCGCGATTAATGGCTTGACGGATGCGGAGTTTGCTGCGTTGAGACCGGAGTTTAAGAATTTAAGCGACGCGGAATTTGCCCGTTTGCGTCCGAAGTTTCAGCGATTGACGGCGGAAGAGTACGACGAATTGCGTGTGGACTTTGAAAGATTGGCGGCGAACGTTCCGCCGGATGTAACGATCAGCGGCGAGCAGATCAGCGGCAGCGATGCGGCGACTGTGTTTGTGCAGATTAAAGATGCGGACGCGAAACTTGTGCAAGCCGAACCCGTCGTGCTCTTTCGTGAAGGCAATAAATGGATCATCGGCGATCGCGCGAGCGCGCGCCCGATCAAAAAAGAAGGCAAGGATTACTTCTTTAACTTGCGTATCAAAACTCACGAAGACGAAGCGCGTGCAATGTTGCAGCGCATCAATCTCGCCGAGATCGCGTATGCAGCGCAGCACAATAAGGCGTTCGCAGTCCTTCCTGCGCTCATCGCTGCCGGGCTTGTGCCGAAGGATGTCGAAGCGACGGAGTCTACGGGTTATTCTTTTCAGTTAACGCTTGCGCCGGACAAGCACTCTTTCACAGTTTCAGCGACGCCTGCGCGTTACAATCGCACGGGGCGCGTCTCTTTCTTTATGGACGCATCTGGAATAAAAACTCGTGACACGGGCGGGAAAATGTTTGATCCTCGTTCCGAAAAAAAGCCATAATAAACCACTGCGAATTCGCGCCTTCCGCAAAATGAAACAGCAGGCGCAACATGAGAAGGGAGCTTGATTCATGAAGACCTCGACGCAAAGATTTTTGTTCAACGTTGCTCGCGCATTTAATCGCGCCCGCATCTTACCCACTGCTTTAGCGTTGTGTTGTGCTTTTGGTTTGGTCAATGTTTGCGTACACGCGCAGTCGTCTTCATCAGCCATCGTTGTTCCCGTTCCTGTGCCAAACGCTCAAGGCGTGCCGCAAATTCCTCCGCGCGGTCAATCCGTTATCAGCGGTCGCGTCGTGTACGAAGACACGGGGCGGCCTGCGCGCAGTGTGCAGGTATTGTTTTTTAATCAGGGCAATCCCGGCGGCGCGCGACGCACGGCGACCAACGCGCGCGGCGAGTTTCGTTTGAAACAGGTTGCCACCGGACGTTACCGCGTCGCTGTCGAAGCACTCGGCGTAGTGCTGTTAAGTTCGCCCTTTATCGAACAAGATCAAAGTGACGCGCAGGAAGTTTCGGTTGACGGCACAGGCAACGCGGAAATCGAAGTTCGCGCCAAGCGTGGCGGCGTCATCACAGGCCGCGTCACTTACGCAGACGGCGAGCCTGCCATCGGCGCGCGCATCAACCTCACGCGCAAACGTAATGATCGCCCGGAGCCTTTCTTCGCCGGACGCCGTGCCGATTCCATGAAAACCGATGATCGCGGCGTCTATCGTATCGCAGGCTTACCGCCCGGCGATTACATTGTCAATGCAGCAGTGGAAAACATACGCACGGAAGAGATGGAGAACGGCGGCGTGCGTTACGGCGGCAACGGCTCGCTATCCGTCACCTACTTTCCATCTGCGATGAACGCACGCAGCGCCACAGCCGTCAACGTCACACAGGGAACTGAAGCAACAGACATTAATATCACGCTCGTTGAACGCGCTACGCATCGCGTTGCCGGAACAGTTGTTGTGCGGCGCGATAATCAACCACTTGCCGGAGCGTGGCTCACGATCCGCAATAAAGATGATCTGGGCAATTACACGAATAGCCAAAACGTGCAGGCAAATGCGCGAGGTAGCTTTACGTTCAGTGACGTGCCCGACGGAACTTATCTTATTAACGTTAACCCGCCGCGCCCAGAGCCTACATCCATGAGCGCGAACCCGGAAGAGATGCGCAAACGTTTTGAAGAATCAATGCGGCGCTTTGTTCCAAAGCAGCAGGAAGTCAACGTTACGGGCGCGGACGTGACAGGGCTTGCTATCGAGATGACCGAAGGGTCGCGCATTAAAGGTACTGTGGCGATTGAAGGCGGCGGCGTGCTTCCCGCAAACATCGTCGTCATGGCCGAACGCATGATGTCGCCTCCGGGACGCGTGCAACCGGATGGAACATGGACGCTCGGCGGCGTCGCGGCGGGCAAAGTCTTGCTCACAGTGTTTGTTCCGGGCGGCAAATTGTATACAAAATCAATTGTCGCAAACGGCGTAGATATCTCGCGCGAGCCGCTTGAGGTGAAGGACGCAGCCGAGATAAACGGCGTCCGCGTACTTCTCTCGTCCGGTGTGGCGACGCTTGCCGGACGCCTGCTCAGAACCGACGGCACGCCCGCGCGTAACATGTTCGTGATGCTCGTTGCGACGGATTCGGCATTGCGGCTGAACACGCGCGGCTTTCGTCTCGTCACGCGCACGAACGGCGAAGGCGTTTTCTCTGTGAGCGGCGCGCCCGGCGAATACTTTGTGATCGTTTTCGCGCAGAGCATCAGATTCCTCAAGGGCGATGACGATGAAATTAAGCCATACTTGGCGAGTCCGCAACGCATTACCTTACAGCCGAATGAACGTAAGAGCATAGACATCGTTGCTCCTAAGAGTGAAAAGTAAACCGCGTGTACGGCAAGCGAGTTGAAGAGCGGCGGCTAAAATCTGTCGCGGCGCATTTGGTCTTTACTAATTTATGTATTGCGCTTATTTGCGGCTAGCGTCTACAATGAAGTGTGCGTTAGTAGAAGCCGCCGTGCGTGATTATTTGATGTGCTTCATCGCTTTACCTGTGCGGCTCAATGCGGTGTCTGGTTCCTCCGCAACGCGCAGTCTGATTTCTTCCCCTGCTTCGACGCTTCATTGAAACGTTCACACTTGTTTTCCTGACGACGCTTTGTGTGCGAAGGCGTTTGACGAGGTTTGTGGCGCTATGCCGGAACTGATGCGTGCCATCGCAGGCCGTTTGCGCTCGCTTGTTGGCAATCGCCGCCGCGCGACGCGATACAAAGTGCGCCTGAATGTCAGCGTCTCATTGCACAGCGCGAATCTGGCGGGCGCTAACGGCAGCTACAGAAAATCGCGCGCGCTTGAAGGCTACACGCGCGACTTGAGCGTAACCGGCCTCGCACTCATTATGCCCGCCATACGCATCGGCGAATATTACCTGACCGATCAACAACACACGCTTGAGATAAAGCTGGAAGTGGCCGCCGGACAAACGCTGCTATTACGCGCCGTTCCTACGCGCTATGAACAACTCGAAGGCGATGGCGGCGAAAAAGGTTATTTGATCGGAGCGCGTCTTCTTAAAGCAGGCGATCTGGAAGAATTTAACGCTTACCTGAAAACGCTTTAGCCTTATCTTCCAGTGCGCCCGAAGAGAAACCTTTCGTTTCCTTCAATGGCTTTGTTGCATAAATCGAAATGAGCGCAGCATCACTCACAATTGAGAATCAACCTTACTCACACGGCATAGCTCTGTGGCATTCCCAGATGCGTCATCCGGTTCAAGACCGCACATCGCACCA
>JAABUR0100000695.1_pt1 | contig 68513 bp, 86 predicted proteins | sample 5560091 | NCBI WGS metagenome assembly JAABUR01 (sample SAMN10711879, study PRJNA513375) | rock metagenome | isolation source: Antarctica rocks | place: Antarctica: Victoria Land, University Valley sud
GCCGTTTACAGTGGTGCCCACGCATCGTATCATAGAAGGTGCCGGATAAGGCAAGCTGAGCAGAAGAAGCTTGATGACTGTCACAGTCTACGCGACTCTTTCTATCCTGCGACCGAGGACTTGGAGCCAAAAACAAAGCTGGAAGCACCTCAAGATAGCTCATCAGCCGCTGGACCAATGGTATTGGTAGATATGAGTCCAGCGCAAGGAAATCGGTCTCAACACCAGGCTGTTCCGCGTCCCTCCTCATCACGCGCTGAGTATAGCCAGACTTGCAGATAGCACCACCCACAAGCATCGATGTTCTTGATCCTAGCTCTTCACACGTAGACCCGCGAGCGACCCTCGAGCAGCTGGAGCACCTCAAGGCTGTTGTTGCTGGATTGTTGCCCACGTCGGCTGAGCCAGGCGCAACGACGAGATCTACAAGAAAACGTAGAGCAATAGATCTTTTGAGTGCGAACGCAGATTTTTCGAGAAGGGCGGGAAAGCGTGTGAAAAGAAAATCCTTTCAAGAAGGATTCGTGAATTCACGGTAAGCGTCCGGGAGAAAAGACTTTAGATTGGAGAGACTCAGTCGCTCCTTATAATCGAACTTTGAAAAGGGATAGTATTGTTGCAATTGTCGCTCTGACCCTGCGCGGTTCTGATCCTAAATTAGAGCTGTCAACTCAATTCAGATTCGATGTGCATTCTGAGTCAATTGACCGTAAACTCGCTACCCTCATACTATACTTACCAATGTCATCACTGCTAACAAGATTCTTGAGTCACAGAAAACTCCTTTGCCTTGAGTCGTGGTGGTTGAGATGCTGAAAGGTGAGGTGGTCGGTCCTGTGTCCCTCGGGTGTCAAAATTACGGTACGAGCAGAACAGCTCTAGTCTAGTGCATGGTGCTTGGCGGCGTCTCATCCGTCGATAAGCTTCATCTTCCTCACCTTCCAATCCGGGAATTCCACCTTCTTCGTCTTTCCAAGTACAACCTGGAAGTCCGGGCAAACTCTACGCATCATGTATCCTTACCTCCAATCGATGCGCCTGTGGTGGGAATTGGGGTGCGGAGATCTTTCGATACCTCATATGCTTCTTGTCCTCGCAATTCTAGCTTCCAGTATGTTCAAACAAGAGGGCTTCTCTCCATTCAACGAGAGAAGAACAAAAGCATCGTTTAGCTAAACAATCATATAGGTCTCTCAATTGGTGATGGTGCGCTCCTGGAGCATCCCCAGGCTCCACTCGCAGCTCTTCCTGTGGGTCATCACGCTCCAATGGACACAATGTGTAGCTTCTTGGGAAGGCCCTAACGCCTCGCTTGGGAAACGTCAGTCCCCGGCACCTTCGCCTCTCGTCGACTTCCAAGTCTACGAGCCAGTCCTTACTCCATCTGGTACTGCAGACCAGTATGGATGCGTCTACACCCAGCTGCTTATGGACCATGTATTTGCCTACAGCTATGGCATGCCTTTCGTTGGTACAAGCAACCCGGGCGCGTGAACTTCATGGCCTTCATAGCTAACATCATAGCTAGGAAGCTATACCCCGCCTCCTTGCGGCTTTAATCGCGTCACCATGAATTTTACGGTGGTTTCGAAGGGTCGGCAATTCGATCGTCTCGGCATTATGTACCTTGGAGATATTGAAGTCTTTCGAACCTCGACCGCAGAGCCGACCACGAACGGCATTGTATGGACCTATGTCAAGGAGATGGATCAATACGACGTGCTGTGGAAGTCTCCGCAAAAGATCATTTTTGACCTTGGGAATCTAGTCAATAATATTTATACTGGCTCCTTCAATGCAACACTGACTGCAACTTTTTTCACAGTCCCAGGATCAAGGACTGTTGCAGATAGTATACTCCCCATCTCAGCACGACTATCAGCGAATAACCAGCCTAGTGCCTTTGACGTGCCGGCCCAGAACGCATCAGTGACTTACCATCTTCCTCAAAACATTGAGAAAGCTGTGGTTTCACTCTCTGCTTGTGGTCAATCTGCCGAGGAGTTCTGGTATATCAATACGTTTTCGTCTGAAGTTGATACATTTGATCCTACTGCGGGTACATTATATGGCTCCTCGCCTTTCCGGGAGGTGCAGTTATTGATCGACGGCCAACTGGCTGGCGTATCGTGGCCTTTCCCTATCATCTTCACTGGTGGAATTGTTCCGGGACTCTGGCGGCCCGTAGTCGGTATTGATGCTTTCGACCTTCGGGAACACGAGATAGATGTAACTCCTTGGCTTCCCCTGCTCTGTGACGGAGGCTCACACACTTTTGAGATCAGAGTTGCTGGTTTGAATGATGATGGGGCGGGTCACCCAACACTGGTAGAGTCTGTGGGATCATTTTGGATTGTAACTGGGAAGATATTCCTTTTCCTTGACGAAAAAGGGTCCGTGACTTCCGGCTCTGCACCAAGCATTAATGTGCCTATGCCGCAAATCCAGACATCGTCGACCATCACCAAGAATGCCACTGGGGCCAATGAAACACTAGCTTACAATACGGCTGTCAAACGGAATCTCGCAATCACGTCCACAATCAAAACATCGAGCGGATCTTATACCGTTTCTTGGAACCAAGACCTTTCCTATACCAATTTCAATGATTTGACAGAACAGGGTCTTGTGCAACTGACCACTCAAAGCACCATGGGAACGGACAAGTCTGCTAGCGGATATATCAATACGTACAGCTACCCATTGAATGTTACCTCATCCTTCTCCATCGATGCTGCCGGTGATCTTGGTCTAAACGCTACCATTACCCGAGGTCTCGATTTCATTGTATTCGGTCCTTCAGTCTTTCCCTCCGGTATCCAAAATTTCAACATTTCATCACCCAGTACCTTCAGCGACCAAGCGCAGTCGCCCCATTCAATGCAGGTACCGAAAAGTCTGCCCTACTTCAGCGGAGCACTGCTCTCTACATCCCAAACCGCTAGCGCCGAATACTTCTCGGCAGGCAACCGTTCCTATAGTTTCGGCACAACAGAGCAAGACTTTAGCTTCAAGGGCGCTGAGTTGAGTTCGACAGCAACATATGAGCTCTATCATCGACATGTGAAGGCGGTCAACTCTACCGTTACTGAGGACTCGCAGACGTTAGTGGGACAGACCTTTGGGGTACCATCGGCGCCAGGGGGTCAGAGCCCTGCGCTCGCTGCCTTTGGTGGGTTTAGCGTTCGATCGATTCTTGGGAGGGGGCCGGGGAAGACGAAGGCAGAGCTGGCTGGAGGTGGGAAGCGTTGAATATTTGAGATTTTTATGATTTCATCGCACCTTCTTGTCTTGAGGTAGGTAAGGTTCAGTTGGTATAACATAGATAAATCTTCCAAATTGCAGCGCAATGTCAGCAAAGCAATGCGAGCGATGCCGGGTTCTGCGAATGCCTGAGACCGACGTTTCAGCTATTGATCCCAAGCATCCGTACTTCTACCAAAGATTACAGTACACGTCAGTCCTCCTCAGGCATTTGATATGTGCACAAGTATCCCGTACTAAATCCCTAGGATTCGCTTCCATCGTATGCAACCCCATGCTTCAAATCCTTCCTGTTGCCTGATTGCTATATAAATAATCTGCTACTCCATCCAACTCCTCTCCCTGCTCCTCCCACCTCTCCCCCTCCTCATCTTCCAAACCCGCATAGCACAATGGTTAAAAGAGCACTCGGTGCAGAGCGATTGGGTTGGTCTTGTGGTTGCGCTGTGAACAGATAACCCCTTCCGATGGACGCACGCATGGGCAGTGCTGGTGCATGAGCATTTAAACACAATTGGCATCGCTTGTGTATGCGTTTCTCGAGGGTGACGAGATTACGCGGTTTTCGAAGTTCAATGGCAATGTCTTGAGCAGGCTCGCCTCAGGTGGGCTTACGATGATGTTTAGTGATGGCGAACCGCCAAGCACAAACTCGACATCATCGCTATCGATGTTCGAGCGCCAGTGCATGACAGCCAGTGCGTTGGCCATGCCAACAGCGAACGCATTGAATTCGAGATTCAAGTCGAGATTCAACTCCTCCATTTGGTCGAGGTGCAGAATGAAGTTTCTTAAGGTGAACGCTTTAGAAGCCCGCCGATTGAGGTCTCGCCATTTCCCAAGATAGATCGTAGCCAGGCAATCTCTGTTCCGTGGATTGCTTTTTCGCAGCATCTTTCGATGTCGCTTATGAGCCGCTCGGAAAATAGAGGCCAATGAGAGCGTTCCGTACTATCAGCGGGAGGGTTGGGATGCGCTCTGATATGAGTAGATTCCCGGGTGTCTGTATGATTCTGGGAACCTAGAGTGGAAACTCGCCCACAAACCTTGTTGGGAGCTATTGATGTAGCCATAGCAGCGCGGCACTTTCATGTTGGTCTTCGATTTGTCCAACCCTTTGGAGCTCCCCTTTACTGTTTCATGCGTGATGAGGTCGTTCCCCAATTGGTCAGACTGCGGAAGTTCTCGCTTGAAGATAGATGAGATAGTATTGTGTGAGACGACTACACCGCTGGAACCGATACCGATAATGTGAAAACTTGGCGCAGCTTGGTCAATAGCAAGCTCTTTCCGAAGGTTTCTGACGGTTTCCAATTGTTGGAGCGGAAGCTTGCCATCGTTGATCCTGTCTAGCAGAGGTAGATCCCTTGCAATCGAATGTATGAAGTTAGTCCCGGTTTCTCGTTGAAGACCAAAACGATGATCACGCTAGCCATTACGATTGAAAATACGAATGTGTCAACGGAAATCCGAGTTTCACACAAAGACCAAAGAACAGGATAAAAACATTCTTTCATGGTGAAAGTGCGTTCCGTAAGTGAGCCATGGCAACTGCCACGCTCTTTCCAAACCCTCGTCCAGCGCTCTTTAATTACAACCTAAACGTACTCTGCATGCTTGAGGTTGGCACCTAAATTACTTACATTAACAAACAAGAGACTTGACCGTTCGATAAATATGCTCTGCTCTGCTCGTAAAGTTGGACCGGCAACGACATGATTTGGGATCCCTTTCTGCTGGGCAAGGGTTGTCAGGGGCAGCTGGCGGGCGCCGAATGACTTGCTTAGCAGGTTATCATAGTCTCCCAAACCTTGAAACCTGTAATCCGATGAGGTGAATAAGAATCAATAACACTCGTCTTTACACATGTACGCCTAGGCATTCGAGGCAATATTTCGACAACGTCAGTTTCTGCCTGTTTCCATGGAAGAATTGAGGGAAGAGCAGGATGTGAACACAGGGCGATGTGTAGCAACCCCATGGTGGTAGTCTTGTAAGCTTCTAACATACCTCGTCTCTTCCCACGGCGGTCTAACAGAAAGCTATCAATGAAGATCTATCTCTATCTTAGATACAATAATCAAAACTCGAACATAAAGATCTCGACTTTTGGTGTTCGTCCTTTATGTGGACGTCGAGAGATCGAACGGTCGAAAGTCGAAATTTGAAGATTGCTTCCTTTCTTGTTGGCTTTAGACATTTGCAAGAAGTAATCAGTGACCAATATCCCAGCTTCTGATATCAGATACTTACGGAACTCCACTATTGCGACACTGTACTTCCTATGAAATCTGGTTTCGCGGTTCTAAAATCCTCGATTCTCGATGTTCGACTCTCGAAGTTCCGTTTTGCTAATGGGTCCCTAATAGACCGCCATGTCCTCAACTATATGCGATTCCACAGTCTCAAGAATCCATCAACACGTTTCGTCAGTATGTGATCGATCGCACAAAGGTGGAGTCAGAACTTGAAGGTGGTGCCGTTTAGCTTTTGCTCAAATAAATAGAAGGTGGACATCTGTCGAAGGGGTTTGATGTAATGACTGAAAGGAGAGAACAATTATTCGACGTCGCAGATAGTATCAAAAGCAACAGTAATGCTTCCAATTTGGATTTTCATACCAACTAACAGCGACAACATGAACGAATATGGAGCAGCAAGTCCCTTACTTATCACCTTTCCTTTCCAGCCTTTTATTTTATGGTGCCATCAAAAATAAAGTAGGCGGCATGGTGGGTAGGTGGGTAGGTGATCTACACCTGAGCTGGTCAGGAGGAGCCTATCCAATCCTTGAGAAGAGAGTCTCAGGGAAGATCCTTTCAACTCAACTGATTTCCATGTATATGTGTTCATGTGGCAACCGACCTGCTGTACCGATTGACAGACGCAGCCGTGTGAGCGATTGAAAGCGCTTCCACTTGTCTGCGAAGACGTACAGGCTAGAACACCTGAGGCTGCCGTAGAGTCCCGCTACTTCTTGTTATTAGCTATGTGGCCATCGGCTTCGTGCACCTGTACCTATGAATGCTGTTTCGCATTTGAAGCCGCAGTGGACAGCTTGAAGTTTGGCTTACGAGACCGTGTGTGCCTGGATGATCAAAGCACATCAATTCAAGTTGTGTAGGACAAGCATATGGCTTACCCACGCCCTACTACTTGGTAACTCCTCCCCCCAGAGACGAGCTCAGATCTTCTCAATCATGTTGCCATGTCAATATGAAATATGCGAGTCTTTGGCAAGGATGCTATCCAGTAGACCCATGGTTCTCAAATTTGCTCAATCCGGTGTTTCCCCAACAACAGCTTGTAGGCATTAAAACCCAGCGCCCCATCGAAACTGTTTTCTTCTCCGTCCGTGCCATAGTCGTATCGCTGAGCGTATACCTTTGACCCCCTGTTCAAGCTATTAAGCCGGTTAGTCTACTAAGCCTTCTTAATCATTAATTCACCAACTTGTCGAATAGAAGTAGAAAAGAGTCATCATCGTAATCGGCTTTGAGTCAAACGAGCTTGTCTTTAAGCAAGAAAAAGGTAGTTCTCAGCCTGAATGTTTGAATGGGTCGTATTCCTGGGTTCGAACGCTGACTAACATGAGCTGAAATAGGATATAATCGTAGGAATGGAGAACCTTGGATAATCCCGCACGAGATCATACTCGACGATGCCTACGGATCCTCTCATCCCAAAGCGTGCTATAACACCATTCCACGAACTGAACGCCAGTACACTTCAAGAGGGCTTGAAGTTTGTACAGCGCTGCCAGAGGCGTACGCCCTCGAAACGATTCATGGCGTTCCTTCAGGACCTAGAACATAGCTACCGTCAATGTTTGTTGTACGAGGAAGTGGTTGAGAATTCTGGACCAGGAGAATGTCTTCTAGAAAAGTCGCAAGATAATGAGGCGAGAAAGAGAAAGATTCAAGCCGCAGAATTTATGTTGGAATCGCAAGCCGATTCTCTGAACAGATTAAGTCGACGTCTCATTGATGTATTGAGGGATCTGTTCGAGCTAGAGTTATTAGCAAAGTACGGCGACTATTTTGGAGCTCTCTGGAATGATATGAAGGTGCGACAAAGAGTAATTGGGTATGAATTCCTACACCACAAGTTTGTCACGGACGTCGTTGCGACATTGGATAAAGAGACCAAGGAACTGCAGCAGTGGAGCAAGGATCCGTCAAGTCCATACCCCGATCAAGATTATACGTCGCAAATTAAGACTTTAGCGTACGAGATGGGCATTGAAAAGGCAGAGCTCGTGTTTCGATTGCGGGTATATGCAAGTAGGAACACTCTAGCCCATAGTGGAGATCTCAACATGAGAATCGAAAAATGCCATTTCGCAGCAGTTGCAACAATCCTCGCCGGTGATTATAATCGTCTCGAAGAAGTCCTTCTGAAGGCAGATCGTGTGAATGAACGAGAGCACTGGGAGAATGCGTTGAAGAAGTTTGCAAGTCTTTACTTTATAGATTTCGACTTCAGTGACTCCGAAAACTTCTTTTTGACGCAGTCTGCACGTGACAGATCGTTTCGTCTGATTCAGGAAGCGAAGAATGCCAAATTAAATGCTCAAGCCAAGGCCGTCGAGGAAGCGGGCTTGCTTCAGAAGCAAAAGCATGGAACGAAGAAGGAAAGACAACAGAAAACAAGAGAGTCCAGCGCCGAGTATCAGGTCGATGCTGCCAACCACATGGACAAGTTTTTCCAGACCAATCCGAACCATGAGCTTTGGGACGTGTATCAGAAGCAAAAGCGACATTACGCTCGATTGGAAAGTGAGGAAGCTGGCAAGGAATTGTGGAAAGGCCGAGCGGAAGCCGCGCTGGGTCTGCTTGAGCATCTCCAGAAGTCTAGACTGGATTGGGACGACGTGATGGGGAAGTGGAAAAAGATCGAGGAAGACGAAGAAAGCATACCAGCAGATTTCGAAGCCATGAGGCTTTAGTGTGGGGTGTAGCGAAGCTGTAATTGTTATTGCTCCGCATGAACATGGTTTCCACTAGTACTGACGATGTTTGTTTATCAGATCATCTGCCCAGAGTCTCAGACAGTACATGTCTCAAACGACTTCAATGGCGTATCAGACCCGACATCAACACTCTACATTTCGGAAGCTTCCTTACTCTTTCAACATCGCTTAACTCCGGTAACGAAACAGTAGTCCTTGCTTACGCTTGACTTTCATCAAGAACTACTACAAACTCCTAGTGCTTCTTGTTGTTGACAATGTGACCATCAGCTCTGTAGACCTTTAATACCCATGTGTTTGAAGTTGCAACGGGCGACTTAGAGTGGTTTTTAGATATAGAGTGGCTTAGAAACCTTCCTTCTGCGCTACTCCCGTCAAGCCGGCGTGAACGGATGGTGAAGGCACATCAGTTCAAGTTGGTGGAGAAAAAGCAGCTGTGGCTGCCATAGTATTCCAAATTGCTCGTCGTCCACCAGAGGCCATACCCTAGGCCAGAGATTCATCATCATTGTCGGTAATCGATCACGCTCTTTTTCATTCAAATCAACAAGTTGAAGAATTTGATCAAGTACATAAGGAGTGGAACAAAGCCGACGATCCAGACAGTGCCACCCTTCATCTGCTTCTGGGTTTACAACCCTAAGATCCATCTCTTTAATAGCTCGGTTGATTCGCAGCGTCTTTTCTGTTGAAAGCGTCACGTATTCAGGGCCCACGACCGAGAAAAGGAACGAAACGACTCCACCGTTGTACTGGCGCCATTAGGAATCGTCGAACCTACTATGAATCAAGTACTCCCTGTCAGACCGCAGACCCATGCCGAAAGTCAGGTAGCCACTCGGTGTAGCTCGTGGTGCTTCTTGATAGTCCGTGGCTGTTGTTTCTTCCAATCTGACGATTCTGGTCTTGCATACTGTTTGCACGATAATAGGTATTAATTGTACTGAACGGGAAGAAGCCACCATGTAATGGATAGATAGACCCGTACCAGTAAACCTCCTCGCTCATATGCGGGTCCAAGACTGGGCGCAATGGTCAGGGCGAAAGTGGATTCCGGCTCATACGGACCTGTCGCAAAAGCCTGATCACCAAGGACCTTGCATCTCTGTCTCAACACATTGTCCAGGTCGTCGTTGCTGAGATCCGTGAGATCCCTGTTGCATGCCTGTAGTCTCTTTGTACCCCAGGGAGAAGTCATGGTGGATATTGTCCTTTGAGTGTATAGAGTAAGTACTCTCTACGCGTGGAGGAACTCTCCAACACCCGGACACAATAACCGGGTCTAGCTGTGTCTAGCTGTGTCAGATCACAGCTGTCATTGATATTGCATATACTATCCCTTTAACCGCTGTCGGGAGGCCACTTTTAGCGTATTCGCTTAGTCCACCAATAGGAACCATAGAATATCACCCTGAACTGATTTTATTGATGCTATTCAGATGCTATTGTGATATGCAGCCCAACAAGGACCGTTTCTACATAGGGGGATATCACAGATATCACAGTCAAAGGTAGAACGCTTTCCCCGCCCGCTACCACCTAAATTTGGTGTAATTTCACCGAGAACTTGTCGTTTTCTAGACCTGGCTGTCAAGCCTATCTCCTTGTATCCACGGCAGTCCCCAGAGCTCTTTCTTCTGCAGATTTGAATCATTTGATGATCTTCTAAACGTACCATTGAACGTTCAATTGCTGATCCAATTGACGTTCTTTTTCGCTTCAGAAACTGCCTTTGAGAGGCCTGAATAAGACCTGTAGCCAGAGCCGTTCTGAACTCGCTATGAACAGTGTATTTAGCCTTCTTTGAAACATCTGAATGCAAAGAGAGTTTGTAGACATTGATAATGCTGATTTCAATCAAGAACTCGTACGAGGCTTTGTGTTCTCCTGATCTGCATCGACGGTTGTATGCGTAGGTATATTGACCCAACTGACGTTTGAAGGCATCTGAATAGGCTCAAATCGATCGCCTACAACAGTGATAGGACGCAGGTTAGGACGATCAGTTCCTAAATCAGTTGAATCAGGTACTACATCGCAGGAAGGCATTCTTATCGAGGTGGGCAAGAACAATAGGGGGCTTTGTTGATATTGTTTCTATTTACAAAAAATAACCTTTTTGACGGAACCTTACCGAATCTGGTTAGGGTTAACCTTAAAAATTAACCGAATCCTAACAGCGGTTAAAGGGATAGGCCTAATAGAAATGGAAGCCTGAACGAATCCAGACTAAGGTATCCGTACCCCGCACTAAGCTCATTCTTAAGCGAAGGATGCGCTTAGTGCGGGGTACGGATACTGTACATCCGCAGCCGATAGCGTGACTTAGGGATCACGTGACCCATGATTTCCAATCATTCACCTTTTGCTTACCGAATCTCGGATCGATCGGCGCCCGGAAAGGGCCCTAACCCTAGCCCGGGCGGCTCTTTCCTTCCCTTGGATCCCGTAATCTGATTCTGGGAGTTGTGAAGCAATAGATCAGCCATGCATGCACCATCTAAGCTACCTCGGAACGAACACTCATGTCTCAATAAATACCTCCGCCCCCGCCTTCCACTCCGCCGCCCCCTCCATCTCCCTTCTACTCTGCAGCCGCGACAACGATTGAAACCTATCAGTTCACCCAAATCTCAACCCAACACACATCACCCACCATGAGCAAACCTATCATTCTCTATGGCCATGCTCAGGTGAGCTCGTTGTTCGTAGGACCCCCCGTTTCATTGATTGACAGTTTACCCAAGGGCCCCAACCCGTGGAAGGTCGCCATTATCCTCGAAGAACTCGGTCTCAAGTACGAGCACAAAATGTTGGATTTCCCAGACATGAAGAAAGAACCCTATGAGTCTATCAACCCCAATGGTCGAGTGCCATCTATCGAAGACCCTAACACCGGACTTGCCATTTTCGAGGTGAGCCCCCAGTCCCATGCCTTTCTTACACTTCTTCTACGACTACCTCTCCCTCCCTCCTCCTCTTGTATCATCTCTTACACTTCGGAACCCTCCCCCCCCATTAACTTCCCCCAACCAGTCTGGCGCCATCATCGAATACCTCGTCGATACCTACGACAAATCCAACTCCTTGCACTACGACACCCCCAAGGAGAAATACGCCACCCTCAGCTGGCTTTACTTCCAAGTCTCAGGTCAAGGCCCCTACTTTGGCCAAAAGGTCTGGTTCACCTTCTACCACCCCGAAAAGGGCATCACCTCCGCCATCGACCGCTACAGTAACGAAATCAAGCGCGTACTCAGCGTTATCGACCGCCACTTGAAGAAGCACAGCACAACATACCTGGTTGGCGAGAAGTGCACCTTTGCCGACTTGGCGTTTGTGCCGTGGGATATGAACATGGCGGACATGTTGAGGGATTCGGAGGGCAACGCGCCGGATCTAGCAAAGGAGTACCCGCATTTCCATGCATGGAACGAAAAGCTTATGAACCGCCCAGCGGTCAAAAAGTGTGTCGAGGACAAGAAGAAGGCTACAGCTACTGCATCTGGCCATTAGGGTTTCAGCGACGAGGCACGTTTGTCCGCTGGGCCACGAATTCTGTTCCAAGACTTACGCGAAGTTGGTAGCAGTGATAGCACTCGCTTTGAAAAGCGTTTCAGAGCAAATTAATTGCTTCGCCTGCACTCCACTTTCCCCTTCTTTCCGAGAGTATATTCGATAGCAGAGGCTCGCTCAGTTACCACCCCATTACCTCATCTTCTTCCGCCGTGTGATCCGTTCGCCCTTTCTTTCACCTATCTATTATGACGTTATTATAACTTCTTACTCGCATCACAATTTCCCCCCACCTCCCACTTCCACCCCCCTTTTACCCAATCCCCCCTCTTACCCCGAGCATTGCCCGAGCGGTAAGGGTTTCTTTATGGGAATATAACTCAGCGCACTTATGCAAGTCAAGTTGGACCGGAAGAAGAGCGCTTCTTGTAGACGAGGCGATGAGACAATTGTGGTGCAGAACAACTGACAGATACGCTGGGTATGGACCAGTAGGGCATACATCGGAAGCTGAAAGAGAATGTGTTCGAGGAGCCCGGGGATGGAGAAGATATTGGGGAGTGGGTTTACCATCGTACTGGGAAAGGCGTGTGGTATGGAGAGGCCTAGCGCTCTTGTGACTACGCTATTGGCGAGCAGGCACCTTGACGTATCACTAGTAGTGAGGCTTCAACCGGCCTGTCGCCGAACGAAAGAAAGTAAGCTGTGGTGCTGAACTTGAGACGTGCTTAGTCACGAGTCCTTATTAGGAATGGGAGGCTTTGGGTTGAAGGTGTATGGCTTCTGGTTTCGCCAAGTAAACCGTACATCGTCCACCTGAGGCCCCAACATCTGATATCTAGCAGAGGCAACAGCCGGATTGATTTCCATCTTTCAATATTGTTGGATAAGAAACGCCACTATACAACATGTTCATCTCTCTTCGTAAAGACAGTACTAACATTTTATACAGAGTCATAAAGTGTAATAATCTAATGGAATAAGAAGACGTACAGTCCTGCGCCTTTGTCGCCGCGTTGAAGAGCCCTTATCAGGCAAATTTCGGGAAATCTCGTCCACAAGCGCCGATACTCCTCGATTCCCTGAAACGCATATATCAAAAATAGTAACTGATAGCATTGGAATTACTCAATGCGTCAATGACGACGTGGACATGAGTCGATCAGGGTTTTTGAAAAGATCTAGGATGGGTAGATCATGTGTCTTCAGGACTGTCGCTCTAGCATATAGTCAGTATCGACTCCTAACAATATGGTGAACTTCCAACTTACGTTTCGACGCCATAACTTGCTTTAGTAACTCCTCCATCTCTTCCATGCTCATGTCCTCATCGTCTGACAAGTCCTTCTCGACAGCAATTACCGTGATTCCGGCATCCTTCTTCTCGTTCATGACAAAGGACGGAGTAGCTACAGTCTCGGTAGGCAGATTTTGTGCAGATGCCATCTTCCTTAGTTGCTTCAAGGCCTTTTTCTCCTTACTATGTTCGTGTCGTCTCTCCATTCCTTGCTCAGCCACAAATCCAACGCCATCAAAGACTCCATGTGCTACGGCTTCCACAGTGTGTGGGTTCATGGCTATTGCGGCAATCGCATGTTCGGCCCCCAGTGTACCTACAGCCTCAGCTCCTGGTGGAGCAAGTCCCAGAGTGAGACCACCGATAGTGCTACTCAACGCTATGGAGCCTATCACGTCTCGTTTCCTGGTGTCATGGGTGGTACCTTTGGCTTGGAGGTGCGCCTCGATGATAACACGCTTTTTCCGAGCATTGTGGATCCGAGGAGTAGCAAGTCCAAGGCCTAGCAGGGAGGCCCCTAGGGTGAAGGGTGCGAAGCCAACGGACATGGCAGTAGACGTTGCGCCTCCGGATATGTGGCGCGTGTAGATGTTCCATTCGTTGTTCAATTGCTCGACGGTCATGCCGTCGCATTTGGCGGAAAACTCCTTGTAGTTGAAAGGCATGATGTAGATTGTAAGAGAATGGAACGGAGTAGTATCTCAAGATGAAGGAACAGGATGATAGATGAAAGCGCAAGGAAGAGTATGAAACAACTTTGATACCGAGATTTAGGCTTAGAAATAAGGATACCTTAGTGATTCTATATACATGTGGACGAAGTGCGGCTGTGTCAAGCCCATTTGTGAATCTCATGCGACTCTACAGAAGCAGAGGTATCGGATCCAGCAAAGGTGTGGGTGAACCCAGGCGTTGGTAGAGAGAGATTGGTCCAAAATTCGCTTTGCGCTGTGCCATGGGGCGCAATACTTGCCTCAGGCCTGTTTGCTCTGGCCCGACATCATGCAAGCCCACTCCCGTAATACTTGTGCTGTTTCCAGCAGACAACGTCAACGCCAGAGGTTAACCGCCATTACGGGGGATCCAAGTCTGTTTCAGCCTTTGGTGTGATGGGAGAATTCGAACGCACGAGTGCGACAAGGCTCAAACGCCCGATGTTGCCAATTGTCGCAGCATCCTGCAGATATCTCATGCGGCATAGCATGAGCACATGGTGGAGCTGCGTTAGCTCGTCATGAAGAGCTGCGTTCGTGGCCCTATCTATTTGGAGAGAACTCATCTCTGGTGAACATTGGTAATTGCCATAAGAAGTCACTGATTGCATGAGCTGATGAGAGCGCTAGAACTATAACATTTTTGAGACACCTTGTTTACACAATGACCACTTCTCGTAGTAATAATAGATCGATTTGAGCTTAGGAAATGGCCAGTAACATCTATAATATGCGTTCTGTCTTTCGGTGGTGAATAGCTTGTTCCCCATATATGATTCAGACAGATGCCTCGAGTAGCCACACCCATGACCCAGCTTATCTCTAAGCCTTTAAGATCATGCAGATTAGCGGCTGGTACTAGTCATTGACATTGGTCCCCGTTACTTGTGCGCAATTTTTCACTCGTTGTGGTCTTTGAGCACACGGCGCAAATCTCACAGTAACTTTCCAGTTTCAACATCTGTCGTTTTCGACTTCTCGAGCCTCACCAAGATCAGAGCAGACTCATACAATCCCATTGATTCTGTACTATCGTCAGCGTAGGAGTTGTTTATCCTAAATCAAAGCGTCGCAGAAGAGAGGAGGACCAAAGCTTTTCGGCGACGTACTCCCTCATGATATCATTTAAACAGTCATAGCCTTCCCGATAACCGTCCCGCAGCGCGTGGTTAATATGATCTATTCGAGTCCGGCTGATGTTCTTTATATGAAATGGTTCGGAGTGTGGGATGAAGACAACCCAGAAAACCTGGCCCTCTCGCTCGAAACGTAGGACGAGCTTATCTTGCAAGCTAGCAAGGACTGACAATAGTGCAAGTTCTTCCTGCAGAAGTAGCTCCCCAGCTGGCGGAGCATCTCGTTTAGCCAGAGGCTTTCCTCTGCGCCAGAGCTCGTCGTATAGCTCGGTATCAGAACGTACAGCCCTTTTACAGATAGAGTCTAGGAACCAGCCCGGAGTTCCAACCTCTGCACGGCTGGGTTCTGGCAGGGTGAGTTTGACCTTCTTCGCCGAAGGCTGTTCGTGGTCTGGGGTGCTGAAGGATTCTGACATGTTATCGATGTGTTTTCGGTTTTTGAATATTCCAGTGTGTATAGAGAAAGTCTAGACCAGTGTTTAGATCCTACAAAGCATATTGAGAAAAACTAGAAACGAGTTCAGGAAATATAGAAATCATATATACAATCGCTGCATGACTATGCACTTTACATTAGGACAATAGGCATTGTCTGATGCCTTGAATATGACCATAATGTCATACCTTAACAAAGAGGATCAACTGTCGACAAAGTGATGGACCGGACTAAATCTGGCTTTATGCTGATCGGATAGTGATAGGATGCCAGCTCTTCTTTGTCTGCAAGCTTTGCCGATGAGTGTGAGACCAACTTCCTCTCAACAGCGCTGGTGTTTTGGGGGAAGTCATCATTAGTTATCTCTCTGCTCATGACCATATCCCACCCCTCCTTCCTTTCCTCCAACTCTCTATACCTCCATTCTCCCCCTTCCCATTCAATACCAACCCACCCTGCAATTCCAACTTTTCTCCTTCCCACATCCTCGCCCCTCCCAACTCTACACCCAACCAACGCACACTCATCTGAAACAACATCCGATCCCGCATCCCACACCCTACCACCCCCCTTACAATTCCAAAGCCCCTATTTACATGGCAGCAAAAGAATCTCGCGCCACAGGCTTATTGCTCCGGGTAATGCGTGGGATGGGTAAGGGGTTGCTGGGGTTGGGGGGGGGGTGGGGGGGGGGGGGGGGGGGGGGGGGGGGGGGGGGGGGGGGGGGGGGGGGGTCGAAAGGGGGTACGAACAAGGTGGAAAGGATAGGGAGGGAAGGAGCGGTGGTGAAGGTATGGAAGGAAGGATCAATGGATAGATTGATCAGAATTTTCTAGATTTCAAACCTAAAATGAACCCCAATCCCCCCCCCTCCCCAACCCTCGTTCACCAGGTCAGCCCATGCTAACCTCAGCCCTCAGCCCTCAGCCCTCAGCCCTCAACTCTCAACCCTGAGCCCCTTCCTGCTAGCACCACGATCCAAACTCCACACTCCACACCCTCTTCTTTCTGACCCACATTCCCAGCACAACATCCCCTCGTTCTCATTAACGTAAGTGCTCATGTAAGGGCTTTTCCCTTACGCAGGAGCGATTTGATTGCGGTGTTATGTAGGGTTAGAGGGGGTTTGATATGAGAAGTTGGGGCACCGGAAAAAGGGGAAAGGGGAGGTGGTGGTGAGGAGGGGGGACGGAAGGGGGTGACGACGTAAAGATGTGGGGGGGGAGGGAGGTTTGAACAGGGGAATTGGGAGGCGGGGGAAGATTTTTAAAGGAGATGGGTGTGGACAGGAAGGCAAGGAAAAGGAAAGGTAAATGTTCAGAAGGGGCATTTTTGGAGGAAGTCAGGAATTAGCTTAAAGGGTTGTGAAGGATTTGTTCGCGGGGGCTTGTCGTTAGGAAGAGTTTGATGAAACAGGAGGGGGTGGGGGGCGACATGGCATGGTGGGTTTGAGATAGCCGACGCTTCTCGCGTATCTGTGTATCATTGATATTGCAGCAACACAGTAACAATTAGCCCCTTCTTCTCCTTCTCGGACTAAACCGATGAAAAACTTGATATTATCTTTAGGACTATGCGAGGATCTTCCGCCCATGGTATCATTCAAAGCGGAACAAATGGGATTACGCCGGTAGAAGAGTCGTAGGAATTGTAGTCAGCGAGACTTAGGCCGGAAGGACGTTGGGATCGCGTTTGAGACCATTTGGGGCCAAGTCCGTTTGGGACTTGGTATAACAACCCTTGTGAAGAATTTACGGTATCGACCGTCAATGTCCTCGCCGCTGCTGTTCCCGGAATGCGCCTGTTAGGACAAGCCATCTGCTTGATGATCAAGAGACCCGAGCCTTTGGTACGGGTTATCTCACGCAGATATTCTCCTCGGCGTAGAGCCGATACCGATCCAAAATATCCGTTCCCTCAATCCCTAGATTTCCGTCCTGAGCAGCCATGGACATGTATCCGTTGTGCACTGCTAGACCGTTCCCATCGATAACGATATCTGTCATACTTGTTAGCATTCTTCGACTTTGAGTTCCGAATATAGCAACTCACGTCTCTTGGTCTGCTTCGAATACTCCAGAGTAATATATCCTTCATCCGCACTATGTCTCCCCATATCCATATCGACCAGATCATCCCCCGTCATCGCCATGAGATTGATGCTCACGCGATTATACTGCGCATCCCATGTATCAAACGCGTACCTCCATAGCTCCCCCCTTTCTAGATTCTCTAAAAACGAGTAATGCTCCTGCGCCGCTGTCATCCATGTATGCCATCCTGATGTTCCTAAGGTGTACTCTGAGCGATCCATGGGCGTTTCGTCGAGATGAGGACTGTTGGGTGGTAGAGGAAGCCAGCGGTGACCTTTTTGGGACGTAAAGGTGCTGAAGTCGAAGTCGTCAGGGCCGGTCCAGTAAGGAAGGTCGGAGGCACGCCAGTCAGTTGTTGAGGCGTTCGGGGAGGCGAGGTCAGGGAGATACGGATGGACTGCTGTCAGATGATAGTGGACCCAGCTGATGGCGAATTGGACGACTAAGTTCGCGGAAACCATGAGCCATTCCGGGTGTGCGACTTTTTTCTTGACGATGGATCGAATAGTTGAGTCTTCGATGAAGAGCTGAGGATCGTTAGCTTCCGGTAGGCTACACGGTAAAGGGACATTGAGCGTACCACGTCGTCGTCTATTTTGACGTAAATGTTCCCCCTCTTGCAAGCACTGTACATCTGGCTAAAGTCTAGGCCTTTCTCGTTGTGATACTCGGCCGAAAACTTATCACTAGACTGGATCAGTTGCTCGAGATAGGATAGATCGTCCTCGTTGTCGGTCTTGGCGACGAAGATGACTTCGTCGAGGATTCCTCCATTTTCCACGAGATTTCTCTGTGGGAGCCCAATATCAGCGTTGAAAAATTGATCACTGAGGAGAAACATGCACCTTTAGGTAGCAATCTAAGATCTCAACGTATCGTCGTCTCCCGTAGAATACCAAGGCAATGACCTTCATGTCCTCTGGCTTCTCCCATTCTGCAACCTCCTTGAGATGGGCGATATTCCCGTCCAGCACCTGGTTATGATGAATGGACGGTGGTCTCAGGGGAAGATTTAGCCAAGAGCCGTTCGTCCCGAAGCTACGCCTCCAAGAAATCAAAGGATAAAGCAGGAACAAGGAAGCGATCAGCGAAAGGGTAAAGAATACAGCCGGACGACGAGACGGCCATGCCGAAGATGAAAATCTGTGTAGCATGATGAGCTACAGCGACAGTGAAGTAAACATGATGGAGAAACATTCTGACCAGTTCCCAGTTCTCCCATTTCTCAGCCACCCGGCACGGATGCTGTCCACGAAAGGTCAACCCCTCAGCTTATGCAGAGTCGGCCTATGAAATCTTCAGCGAATACATACTACTATACTAGGTTCGTTGGCTGCCCGAGCAAGGCTGTTACCAATCGACAAATGTGCAAATTGCAAAGAGCTTGGATTTTAGCGCAACTAGCTCGATTGGCATTCATTTATAAGCTCGATTAAGATGGCAATTAGCAGGCAATTAGCAGCATCGTGAAACACGCATCTTGGAATTTAATGTTCAGCTACCAACTCAGCTACATGCTCACCACCCTGCATGCTCACCACTCTACCTTCGTACTCACCACCCTACATGCTCACCACCCTACTCACCACCCTTCATGCTCACCATCCTACTCACCAACCTTCATGCTGACCACCCTACTCACCACCCATGCTGACCACCCTACCCACCACCCTACCTACTCGCCAACCTACATGTTCAGCTACCAAGTCAGCTACCTACTCGTTCGCCTACTCACCAGCCTACTCGCTCCAAAACATGCTTCATGCGATGCGTTCGAATACGCGTCATTCGCTCCATGGCCTACTCCATAGTATGCTCCATACATGCTCCATAGCACATGCTAATTAGCTCAATAGAAAGCACCCTCCATGGCTCCCTACCAAACTCCCTACCGAGCTCCCTATCGAGTTCCCTATCGAACTCCCTACATGCTTCAAGATACGCTTCGGTCGGGCGCATAACACACGTCAAACAGTGCTTCAAACAATGCTTCGTACATGGCTTCCTACCTACTCACCTACCTACTCACCTACCTGCTCACCTACCTACATGGCTCCCTACCAAGCTCCGAATTGCTTCATATTCAAGAATCAAATTTGATCCCTACCGAGCATCAAATATGGCCCTACCAAACACCCTTCATGGCTTCCTTTATGGCTCCCTACCAAACTAGGTAGGTGAGTAGATAGGTGAGTAGATAGGTGAGTAGGTACGTGAGCATGTAGGGTGACAAGTAGGTAGGAAGCCATGTAGGAAGCATTGTATGAAACTCTATTTGACGTGTGTTATGCGCCCGACCGAAGCGTATCTTGAAGCATGTAGGGAGTTCGATAGGGAACTCGATAGGGAGCTCGATAGGGAGTTTGGTAGGGAGCCATGGAGGGTGCTTTCTATTGAGCTAATTAGCATGTGCTATGGAGCATGTATGGAGCATACCATGGAGTAGGCCATGGGGCGAATGACGCGTATTCAAACGCGTCGCACGAAGCATGTTTTGAAGCATGTTTTGGAGCGAGTAGGCTGGTGAGTAGGCGAACGAGTAGGTAGCTGACTTGGTAGCTGAACATGTAGGTAGGCGAGTAGGTAGGATAGATAAATTTTCAATACATAGATAAACAGAGCGATTGACGCGAACAAAATGTAACTAATTCAATAATACGCTCATACTTTACTGCATCAGGTAAGGCGACGGCAAAGTTCGGTATTATTCCTTTAAGGAAGATCTGACTGTAATCCGGGGTTTTGCAACTTACGGTACGTACTTTCGGGCTAGTTTTTAGTGTGTCAACCGAGCATAAGCGGCCTAATTTTAATAAACAAACCACATTTCTACTCAACAGAACTACTATTAATTCTACCTCTTTACACACCCTCTATCATGCCCCATAAGAAGAGATTTACAAAGGGAACAGCTGAAATGAAAGCCTTGCGAGTCAGCAAGTCAGATCGTCAGCAAATTCCTTCGCAATTAGATCTGCAGCAACGGAAACTCTTTACTTTCTATAGGAAAATCTTTAGATCTCATGCCGAATACAGTGCATTATATAGTCAAAGATGCAGAGAAGAAAGCTGAAGATAACAACCGAAAGCTTCTTGATCAACGCAATTTCGAAGACGTCTCGCGATCAGGTAGATCTTGCATTCGGACGACAGCGTTGTCTCTGTCTCAGCGTCTAATCCGCCATAGTCATAGATCAAAGTCACGCTCTTCTCATCGATCGTATCGCTTCGGCATTGCTCAAGATAGACGATATCGTTGACTTCAGAGCGTCGATGAGAGGTAGAGAAGTTGGGGGGACAGTCTATATACAGTAGTGTCAGAAGAGAGGGGAGAGTAAAGAATTTTGATGATCCTACAAACAAACTGAAACCTCTGAGCCATGTGATCTGAATAGCTTCAAAGAACGCAGCGACAGCGATAGCGATATAGTAATTCTAATGAGGATGAGGTGGTGGGTAGGCCCAAATTTGTAGGTGAGACCGTGAGAGGTGCGGGGTCCCCGCTTATGCTCGGTTGACACACTAAAAACTAACCCGAAAGTACAGCCTCAGTATGTACTCTAGTAAGCAAGGCAGCTACCCCGAAGGGGCTTAGTTGCATCTTACACGTCTGAGGTCTTGAGGCAAGAGCTGAATTCTGCGTGAACCAAAAGTAAAGCACCCCGACCAACTCCGTCGCTTGGGTATCTTCCCTCCAGGAGAAATGTACCGCCACCGAAACTCCCATGACCCTTTCCCATCATATCTCACGCCCTTCCCGCAATGATTAATGCCTTCCCCTCCGGAATCTTCATCCACTTCCCCTTTCCAGTTCTTCTCCATCCTGCCACGTCAAAGCACCAGAACAATCTCCCCCCTCTCATTCCTTTTCAACCTCAAACTCCTCCACAGCTCCTTCTCTTCCTCCCCCTTGCCCAACCCTAGCCCCTGCTCCCCGCGCTCTCGATGATACCTCTTCAGCACCTTGTTGATGCTCATGCCCTTCTCTGAATCCGGTCCTTTGGTTACAAACGACATGAATAGTTCGGCTCGCGTGCGGTAGAGAATCAATTGCTGTTGAGAGTCTTCCAGTGAAGTTGTGGGAGGCGGTTCTATAGCTTTGATCTTCCGTTTTGGGCGGTCGGTTGTATGCGAACGCGACTCTTCGGTGTGGTGGTGCGAGCGGTGGTGTTTGCGCGGGCGCGATTCATCAGATGCGCGGCGAGAGGAGGGTTTGCGGATTGTTACGAGAGCTGACGAATGCGCCTTGCGGCCTCGACCGTCCTTGGAGCTTCCAATTTTGACGCTCAGTTTCTTGGGTCGTTTCACTGGGCTCGGAGGACTTCGGTCTTGCGTTTGAGAGCCATTAGAGTAGTCTGGGCTAGGGGGGAATTTAGATTTCGACAGAAGGCGCCCAAGGCCGCCTGTTAGGCCGGAGTGTAGGATTACGGGTGGCGCGTCTGCCATTATGGAGTCAGGCTCCTGGCTCAGACGGCGGGCGGCGGTAAGGTCGAGGTCTTCGATTTGTTGGCGCTTGCGCTTTTTGTCGGTTGAGCGACGCTGGGAGCCAGTATCGCGCTCGTAGATGGATGTCCGGGAACCATTGTGAAGGCTTTTTGGGGCGGGGGTTAGGTAGGAGGAGTTTTGAGAGTGGGTTGCGGGGATGGGATGGGCGCCGTAGGAGTAACCATTTTCTTCGTACACTGAATCGTACTCGTGAAGGTTGCCATCGGTATCGAGTTCGCCAATGGCGGGTTCAAAGACTGAGGGCGCATGGTCTACCATTTGCATGGGTTCTTTTGTACCACCGAGGGAGAGTTTGGAGGCATTAGGCGTGTCTTCGGTGACGAGGAAGTCGAAGACATTGACAGGTTGAGCGAGTTGCGCCGGTACTGCGGGAGGCGGGCTGGGTGCCTCTGGAGGAGCGTTGACAATCGTGAGAGCAGTCCCTGATTCATTGTCTGGCGCATCTTCGACGTAGGCTTTGCGGGGTACTAGAGAGGTTGAGTCTGAGATGTGTACGGATTTCTTAGAGGACTGTGAGGGTTTCTCGCGGTAAAGTGCTCCTTGGTACTTTTGCGCCTCTGAAACGCAGGACTAATTGTCGTAGCAATGTCAGCAAAAGTGTGGGGCAAGGTCGCCATCTGCTGTCGAGCGACAGGGAAAACCCTCGCGGTCGGGTGCTCGTAGTACGCGGTTGGAGGACGTACAGTATGACTTCGGTATTCGGTTCCTTGAAAGTGTACCATACAATCCAAGCAAGTGTAGGATGCCCCTCTACATTGGCCGCGATGAGGATCCAACTTCTTCTTCGTGAAGACGTCTCCACAACTCTAGATATCGCGTGGGTTAGCATTGATCTTCTGCATTCGTGCCCAATCCAGGGGTATGACAGGCGGCATTGGTACCTCGCACTGGAAAGACACCATGGTTGTGACTTAGTCGCTGTGTAGACCTCTTCGAGAAAGTCGGTGTAGTAGCGACAAAGCTTTTTCGACTCTCCAACGTCTTTCCCACTTGATTGTGCGTTGTCAAGCTGTAAAGAGTGTATGATTCGCGCCCTGTCTCGAAAGAGGTATTATTATGGAGTTTGATAGTGATGCACAATTGAGCGATGGTGGCTTGGTTGCTGTCTATTTCCGTGTGCCTCATGACACCCCGGCACGCGATGTTGCAGGAATAGGAATAGGGGGGGCCACGAGAAGGGGGGCAACGGTAGTCATCCACCAACAACATCCCACTGCCCTACACCACCACGTCGATCAAACATATCAACATGCTCTCATCCAGGTATCTGCACTCTGATCGCGTCGCGTCGTCCGCATCATTATTATTTCCCATATTGCTATTCCGTATCACATCTGATTACTTCGTACTTTCTAGTGAGTGCAAGAAGCAAACTTCTAGCCCCCCGTCTCAAAGTGGCGCCTGTTTCACCCTTAGTCGGTCGCAAGACACCAGTTGCTACTTGCTCAGCTTCTCGCAGATTTTCTTGCTACATACACCAAACGTGCTACAACGCACTTTTGGCAAATCGACCACGGACTACATGAAGAGACAGCTCTTCTTGCTGTCATGTGAAGCAAGCTCACTATGTGCGCATGGGCCTTCGATTCTAGAAACCTGACAAGAGAGGCACCGAATCCTCCATGGTACGGTTGCGCATGACATGTTTCTGTCTGCAACGGTGTCCAAGCTCCTTCTACTTGATTATATGCCCTTGGCACGAAAGCCACTAGCAGTACCTAACCTACTCAAATGCCGTACCGCTTCGAGTATCATATGACGGAAACAGCAGTTCTGAAGAACGTCGTGCACCCCCTGAGACTTATTCGATTTACCTGTGGACCATCTTTGCAGGCAGCTACAAAGATTTGGAATAACCCTGGGGTGGTAGTGGGCTCACTAACCAACAATCAAATTAGGTGCCCTTCTCGTCCGATATCAAACCCACCTAACGCCGAAGCGGCCAAGAGTATAAGATGTTTTGTAGGAACTGCTCCTTTGCTTTCGCGCTGCACGCGGGTAGCTATTGCAGCCTATGGAAAGGTATGAGGCTTGACTTGAATGATCAGACATCGCAGCGTAGTGTGAGCTGGCGGTCTCTGGGCCGAGCGTACGTGAATGGTAGGCGCCCTCAAGTCCTTGATCGTAGTAGTGATATCTCAGAAGTCTTCCTACTGTCTACCTTTCCGTTGCATTCAAATAGATCGATCCACATTTACCGCTTTGATCGACTGAGGATCCACAACACGAGACGCCCAGTATTTTGTCGTCTATCATCTCTCTCGAGTGCTATCTCAATATTCGGTTCTTACACCTAATTTCGATGACCAATCGCTTGAGTGAATTCGATGAGGCAACTAACTCGCGCGTTTCATTGTAGTCTTTAAGATTTAGCACCTCATAGAGAGAATACATTGGAAGTTCCTAACATGAACGTCAGTCGTCTAGGACTCTAGATCGTGGAAACACAAAGCCTCCTCAGAAAGAGTTAAATTATTGTGGGCCTTATTAAAGATCACTGGAGAACGCGACAAGGCTGGAATAGTCGTCAGATCGAGATTGCTTTTCAAACTGAGAATACAGCACTTGCATAATCGGACTGCCTATATCAAGGGTTCGAACCAGAAAGAAATAGGCCACGACGCTCTTCGAGGAGCCCCATCTTGAGCAAGTTGTCGAAGCAAGGCGTCGCTTTGATTGATTCTAGACGCAGGTCCTATTATCAGGTGGAGCGAAAAGGAAGAGAGGAAGCGAGGGAGAGCGACGAAAACCGTGAAGTAGGACCGCAGAAAGATCACGTGGAGAGAGAGGAGGTAGAGCTGATGGAATATTTTGATACGGTTGCGGATTCTGACTGGTCACGTTCATGGGGATAAAATATACCGAGATATCTGGACGTCGTCTCTCATATCCCACATGCTCTTGGGGAAACGGTTGCTTCGCTTGAACATACGATGAACAGCACTCAACGCCAAGGGCCAACCACCGGTGCAATGTACTTCTAACATTCTGTTATCCTAGCTGTTTGTTCTCCGACCTTTGTGATCCAACATCCGTCACATTATTGTCAGAGTTCAAGACAGCGGGGCAGACTTGTCCGCAAACCAAGGTACTGAAGGTACTCAAACGTATCATCGAACCTCAATCCCTCCCAGCGTCCTGTTCCTGGCCCTTTCCCTTCCCTGAGCCCCAGGATTAGCACTTTCACTGCCTCACTGCATCTACTCTCTCCTATACACCTGTGTCAGCCGAGAAGCAAGGGAAAGGCTCGCAATTATTCTGCTGGTGAGATAAGATAAGATGTAAAAGGGAAGGTGGCGCGCGATAGAATCTGCTTTCAGGAGGGAAGGTCCGGTTGCTGTCGGCGTATCCAATTGAAATGCTGTTGACGCTGTCGATCCCGTTGGGTCAGGTTTGGAAGGTATGCCGAGCCTGACGAGCTTGTTGCTGACGCCACGCCCTACAAGGCAGATAAAACGCCAGACTTTTGCACAGTCAGCATCGATTCGTTACTGTTTCACCCCAATCCAAGAAGCCGACCTAGTCTTTCGGCTGTTGTCAATATACACGGAACGTGACGGAAGTACCCCACCATCAAACGTCCCATCTTTAAAGTGACGTACAGAGCCAACATGCTTTGGATTTCTAATCCTCCCTACCGTTGCGTGATGCACTTCCACGAGCTCAAAAGCGATGTCTTTCGCATTTTCTCTCAGTCTGTATCGATCCATACTTTAACGCATCAATCTCTCGAGAGCGTGGCTTTGTTGTCTCAATGAGCTCAATGGCTACTGTTACTGATCCTTCACGATGGGCCCAATGGCTCAAGCGGGCCCGCAATCCACCTCAGTATCTCATGGCATCCCTACTTGTAACCCTGGGTGGGTTACTCAATGGGTAATGCTCTTACTGTGCTATATCCTAATTGTCTCCAACTAACATGGTCTATACACGGCCCAGTCTTGATAGCGGTGCCATTGGTCCCGTCACCGTCATGCCGTCCTTCACTGCCACTTTCGGGGCACTTTCACCCTCTTTACATGGCCTGGTCATTTCCTCAATCCTGCTCTCTGCTACCGTCGCATCGTTGTTTGCTGGTGCATTGTCCGATAGCTTGGGCCGACCGCGTGCCATAGCCATTGGTGCCTTGCTTTTCGCCATCGGAGCTGCTCTCGAAGCTGGAGCTGTGACATTGGGTATGCTCATCGCTGGGAGGTTGATTGTAGGTGCTGGTGAAGGCATCTTCTTGAGTATAATCGTGGTGTGGGTAATCCGTCTTCTTTTCCCATATCTCGTTTGCGATCCGGCAAATATCTTATCGTGACATTCCAGCTACGTCTGCGAGATATCACCCCCAAACAAACGTGGACCTTTGACCACCATGATACAGCTGCTCATCACTCTCGGCCTGGTTATTGGATATTTTTCGTGCTACGGCAGTGTTCGTATCTCATCTTCCCTGTCTTGGCGACTCCCGCTGGCGCTCCATTCTGGCATTGCTTTCTTTCTAGCAGTCGCTTCCTTCTTCTACTTGCCACAATCTCCGCGTTGGCTGGCATACAAAGGCCGCAAAGAAGAAGCAAGTGAAGCCTGGGATAGACTTGGAGTATCAAATGTCGAGCGTGAAAAGGACTTACTCCAGAACCCGGTGCCAATTGAGAGTGCAGCCTTGACCGATTCACCAACCAGACCTACGGTAGCTGCGAGAACAAAGCTGCTTGACAGAACGCGAGCAAACTTGAAAGAAATGATGGCGATCTTCAGGAAAGATGCCCGGAAACCTATGTTTCTTGGCGTCTTTCTGATGTCAATGCAGCAGCTCAGTGGAATTGACGGAGTCATCTATGTGCGTTCCTATCCGTTGTTGCGGCTTCATACCTAGTCCTTTTCGATCACATAGCTTACTAATTTTCGTAAACAGTATGCCCCATTACTTTTTCAACAAGCTGGTATCTCCTCTTCTGAAGCTTCTTTTCTCGCGTCTGGTATCTCAGCAATCCTTATTTTCGTCTTCACAATCCTGTCCGTTTACCTAGTCGACCGCTGGGGCCGTCGTGCCTCTACAATTTATGGTGGCGTTATCATCGCCTCTTGTATGATTCTGATGGTAAGAACCAAACGATCGTATATTCGTTCAAAGCTCATGCTGCGCAGGGCCTGCTATACGCCACTAAGAGCGTGCATGCAACGTACGGTGCTGCAAGATGGGTTGTTATCATTACGATCTTCGTGTTTGCTATTGTTTACTCTATGAGTAAGTCCTTAGCCTGCACCAAAGTAGCTTATTTCTTCTACAACTGCAGTACTAACCACGCTCTCGCCATAGCTTGGGCGATTGGTATGAAACTTTTCGCATCCGAAATCCAGCCTGTAGCCACTCGAGCAAGCGCAACCAGTCTCGGCCAAAGCGCCAACTGCGTAAGCATTCGCTGCCATTTAGTCTCAACAAACCCTACAATTCAGCAACTACTAACCAACCTCCTTCCTTTAGATCACAAACTTCTTCGTCGCCTTCCTCACCCCCGTCCTTCTCGCCCGCTCCTCATCAGGGATCTACTTCCTATTCGGCGGCGCATCCTTTTTGACCGTTGCCGTATGCATCATGTACATGCCTGAGACCAAAGGTCGCGATCTCGAGGCTATTGGCGAAGCGTTTGGCTTGCACAAGGTGACGGAGACACCGATGATTCGGGGGTTGAGGAGTCTGGCAAGTTGGGGTGGGGAGAAGGTAGGGATTCTAAGGGGCCCGTGGGGACATGTTCCGGAGGTGGAGAGGCACGAATTTGAGTTAGAGGCGAGGTGATGAAGGCTTGAGGGCTTGAATAGAAGTGGCCTACCGTTGGCAGGTTCGTTGGTAAGACTTGTATCAGATGCTCACCCATTCCCAAATAGCTTCGGACAACTTCCAGTCTACTCTTCGGAGCAAAGAAAGTACATAAATGAATCTACCAAATAACGACTAGCACAACCTAAAACAAATCTAACAACGCTCCACCATCAAACTCTCCACCTCACGAATTCCCCATCAAATCCAACACCACAACTCAACCCTCATTTACCCCTCCCAGCAAACTCCAACACAATACTAGCAATCCACCCTAATACCCCCAATTCTTCCCTAACAAACCACCATCACCGCCAACCACCTCCCAAACCCTAACCCCCTAACTTCCAGCATCTAGCATCCCCTCCCCTCCCATACAGCCCCCTATCCTCCCCACCAATCACACAAACACGCCACAGGCACAACGCCACGAGTTTTCTCTCCTCATCCCTAGCTAGGCCGAACTATAAAACCCTTCCCGGGCCCCCATACTGAACAGAGCCTACTGAGAGGATGCTCCTCGCACGTGCTGAAGAGATAATGAAGGATACTGTAACATTTCCTATGTTTTCATCGATGCGGACCACTTAGCTCACCCCCTCCTTTCTGAAAAACAAGCGCAATCGCTCCATAGCGCTGTATTCCAAACTTCTGCCTCTCTTCTCGGTGAACAAAAATTACCAAGTCGCTGCCTGCAATCGATAGCGCCCACCCCTCGTGGGAATGTTCTGAGTGGCTTTTCAAAGAATAGAGGATTTGCATTTAAACGCTGTAGCACGGTCCCCGGAAAGAAATGATCGCTAGTGAATGTTTCCTTGACCAAGCTCTGGACAAGATGAAAAGCTGGCCGCGCGAAAGACAGCCATCCTTGATGCATTTGCCATTTCCCCAAAAAATGTTTACACAAAACCAAACAAAAGAGTAGACCACTCTACCTGCCATCCAACCCCCCTCCCATACTCTTGGCTAGCTCATAGGGCAAAACTAAACTCCCTCTCCGCATCCTCCCTGATCAGATCCTCAATCGCAGCACTACCCCCCAACAATTTATCATCCCCAACGTCCTCATCAAAGCATCCCACACTTTTGCACCTGAACCACATCTCACTACCCACCCTCGGCGCTCCATAACGCTGGATATATACCGCGGGCGCCAAACTAGTGTCTGGGATTCCAGTGTTTGGATGTTTGGCTGCGAGAGGATTTTTGGTGCTGGTGGATGACAGAACGGTTTTTCGGAGACTGGCAGAAGTGGCACGGCCGGCTGCGTGGCCGATTGTGGTTCTTGAAGCTGCGGTTGAAGAGGCGTGGCGCATAGCAGAGGGGTTGGTGAGGGCTGGGATAGGTTTCTTGGAACGGGGGGCGGTGGAGGGGGTTTTAGCTGTGGTAGTCGAGAAGGGTTTTCTAGCTTTCGTTAGGGCGATAGCAGTGGGTTTGTTTGATTGGGATAGAGCTGTGGCAGCGTTTTGGGAGTCAAGAGTCGAAGGTCCTTTCGAGGTTTGTACGTTTGGGGAGGCAGTTTTGGCTTTTGGTTCGGGTTCCAGAGAAGCCATAGTCTTCTTGTACTTCTCCTCCGCCTCCTTTCTCGCCGCACTGCTAGCGATACATTCTCTCCCCTGACACTCCGGATCATGAAAGCAAGGAATAGGACCACTTTCGACGTCTCGCAAAAGTGCTGCATCGGCTATGTTGTGCGCAAGCTCTTGTGCTTCTACGCGCTTTTTATCCTCTCGTTCAAGGTGGCTAAGACCGTCAGCTTCAGAGGGTCTTTTAAGGTAGTAGTCCCAGCAACCGCGGGTTAGGCCACCATTTGCGAACATGGAGAGATCCAGTTCGTGGATATCGTCGGGGTAGTCGGGGAGATCTGTTTCACTTTAAATATTGAGTGTCTACGCCAGGTCTAGGTACCAATTACCTTTGGCTCTTGGTGGCATATATTCGATCTCTGGCTCTCCAAGCTCATCCTTGTCTCCTAAGACATCCAACTTTGTCATTTCTGCACGAGCTACCTTTGGCTTGGGCTTTCGAGCTGAAAGACCCTTTTTATCTGACTTGTCAGGTTCGTTGTCGGCTCCTTGCGGAGCGGGCGTTTGGAAGACTTTGGTCTTGGCATTGGTGGTTTTGTGTCCGAGAGGCGCTCGACTCCGGGGACCTTAGAAGAATGTCAGTATCAACCGCGTGATTGTATAATTTTTAGCTTTCACCTATAGGTGTGACAAAAGCATCCTTATCTACCAAGCCCATTTTCTTGCCCCCAGCCATGATGTTCTCATTGCCCTTCCCTTGATTCTTCTGCAGAAGTTGGCCTTTCCCTTGGCCGCCAACACCGTTTTCATCATTTAATGGTATTTTCAGAGGCGTTTTTGGATATTTGTTACCAGGAGTCTTAGGCGCCAGTTGTCTATTGCCTTGATTCAGCGGTTTCGCTGCTGCCACTTGCTGGTGCCCATGCACAAGATTTTCTTGGTCCCGTGCTGCGAGCATCTTGGCGTAATTGCAATCAAAACTGGAGGGGACCTTGAGATAGTCAAAAGGTTATTTGAGGGATTCGGCGATTACATTCCAAATCTCGTCATGCCGTTGCAACGCTGATGTAGTTGATGCAAGCTTTGTCAATGTTTACTCGAGAGGTTGTCGCATCAACCGCGGTTGAGTAAATATTCGCTTACGTAACACTCATTGCTTCTAGAATACCGTCCAACGTAAGCTGCTTCACAACAAAGACAACACATCCTTCCCTTGAAATCAGTGGCTAAACTCTGTCAAAGCTACTCCTAAAATACAACAAATAACTCTCCTACCAAGTGTCTCGTATCCATACCCGCAATCATGTCTGTCGACGGAATCAGAGCGGTACGTAGTTCTCGACAATGCAAGCGTTTCAGTACGATCTGACAAGTCTCTGCACTCACGGAAACTACCTGGCTTACTCTTCTTTCCCACAACTTCTTCTATGGCACCTGTAAGGCTGACAATTCTTTCAGAAATTGCAGGCTCTTCGCGTTCAACAGGAGGAAGCCCAGGCCAACGTCGAAGAGCTTCAGGCAAAGGTCAAGGTCCTTGAACAGGACAGCCTTGCAAAAGAACAAGAAATCACATCCCTATCACACAAGAATCAACTGCTGGAGGCGGAGGTAGAGAAATTGGAAACCGGTATTAAAGAAGCCAAGGAGATGGGAGAGCGGAGCGGTCAAGATAGGCAACAGAACGAGGCTTTGCAGAGGAGATTACAACTATTAGAGGAGGAAGCTGAAGAGTCGGACAAGAAGATAAGGGACACAAGCGACAAGTAAGCTATGCTGATCATCGTTGGGGATGTAGCGCCTGCTCTCATGTGATGGATTGCGGCGTGAAGGGAGTCGTAGCTAATTCAGTTCTTCACCACAGGTTACGCCAAACAGATGTCAAGGCTGGCCACTACGAACGCAAAGTTCAAGCTCTAGAGAACGATCGTGACCAGTGGGAGGCAAAGTATGAAGAGATGGCCCAGAAATACAAAACCGTTAGGAAGGAATTGGAGGACTTCCAGCAGGAGATTGGTAATATGTAGACTTCTGTGGGGGTCGCTCCGGTGTTGAGCTTGGGGCATTACTGTGCGTTGACTCTGAAATTGGAAGACAGGGTATGATGGGACTCTTCGGCATAGATGTCAGTGTTTGGTTCGGCGTATGACTTGAGAACCTTTGCAGCCATCCTGAGCGTGCGTCTCTTACAGTGTATTTAAGTTCATGTTAGGGTGAACTTGGTTTCTAGCCATGGTTGTTGCTTTTGCTATGTATGTATGTATGTAAAGCCCGGACCAGTGACTCTCTCATTCTCTCCTGGCTTTTGCTTTTGCCTTGCCTTTCGACTTTTCCTTATGCCTCGTAACTTTCCTATCTGCTTTGCTTTCGTACTTGAACTTTTTCTTCTTCTTTTTCGGCCCACCAGGGCGTTCCTTGGTCCAGACTCGTTTCTTATTCTCCATCTTCGCTTTGTCGTCGCTGACGGACGTGCTTGATACACTCTTGTCCGCCTCCCGTACACCACTATCTTCGTTTGTTTCCTCATCATCCTCAGCATCCTCAGCCGTTCGGTGAAGACCATCCTTCGAGACCTCCACGGCTTCCACTGTAACCGTAGTAAACCGATCTTCGTCGATATATTCCGCTTCATGGTCAATTTCTTGAACCTCTGCTATGCCATCCCACTGGCCCCCCTCCACAGTCCCATCCTCTTCCTTTGGTTTTAAAACTTCCCCATCGCCATCTCGAAGCATCGAGTTCACCGCCTCCACATGTTTCTCCAGATCCGATTTCCGTCCATCGCGTATCTACAATCATTAGCCATGCCCCGTATTAGTTCCAGTAATAAACGTACGATCTTGCGCGCAGTGATTCTCTCTTCTCGCTCTTTCTTGGTAGCCTCCTCCTTTGCATACTTTATTCGTTGCAGCTTGCGCTTGTGAAACCCTGTAAGATAATCCTCGCGAGCGTTAAAGTCGAAGGCAATCTCTTCGATCGCAGACGTTGGCTTCCTCCTTTTCCTTGGATGGGCAATCGTGCTCGCCGCCTTTCGTTCGCCTATCATTTTGGCATTATATTTAATACTTGTTTCGGTTGTGGGCGAGTAAAGCGTTGATATTTCGAAATCTGGTAGAGCAAGATCTCCCGGATCGTGCACAAGCGCCTCGCCTGCGCTTGCCCCGCCGGGAATTGTTTCTTGGCCGCCTTGCGAGTAGACTCTTTGACTTCAACTCATTAATAGATCTACCTTAAAGCATCCCAACGCAATGTATCTAATAAGGCTGGGGATGCTCGTCTTAGCCGTGTGCTTTGTTGATGCTTTTAAAGACACGTCGCCCTTCTTCTTCTTCTCTACCTCTGAGTATGCCGTCCATCAGCTTCTAGATATCAACAAGCTCCGCTAACTTACCACAGACTACTCGTATCATCTCCTCAAATCGCATCCGCCTCTTCCTTAAGTGAAACGATAATCTCGCAACTCACGGAATGTACATCCGACAACTACGTAGTTGTTACCCAGCCCGGTGTTAATGTGGCGGATTACAAAAACCGGCGTTCTGCGCCGCTTCTAAAGCAAATGACTTCCGGTGAGGACAAGGATATACGATCAAGCCTCGCGGTGAGGGATGTGCTGGGGGAGCTTGATGCAGATGAGATGGTCAGAGCGGTTCAAGAGAGGTGTGGAGCTGCGCTTCTGAGGATCGATGCGTCGAGTAAGTCTCTCATCATGCGAAGCCCTAATGAGCGCCATATGATGAGATGCTGACCCAAACCTGTTTAGCTGGAACCTTCAGTATCGTCGACGATATGAAACCACGGGTCATCAATCTAGACTTCCCTGATATACCAACTGGCAGTGGTAGAGCGGCCAAGCTAGCTGAGAATGGTTTGTACAAATCTTGTTCTGACGAAGCATCTTCGTTTACAACTTCCACAGACGCCTTACTGTCCTCGTTCCTTGATATGCTCCCATCAACCAAATACACTGTCATATATACCACATCCCCCGTTACCTTGCAGCACCACCACTTGGTCGATGAGACCGAGCTTTACGAAATGGACCCCACTTTCGCTTCGCCGGCGCATATGGAGCTAAAGCGTGACTTTTCTGTAAATAAGCGTAACACTTTCGACGGCAATATAACCTTGCCAGACGGTCCTCTCTTTGAGAGATACCAATTTTTCGGGCCAGGTACACTCTACCCAGCACTATTTTGGCTGGATGACTAACACCATCAGGTCTTTTCATGGGTATTGTCATCACAATTCCGCTTCTCATGATTCTTTACGTTGCTATTTCAGGTGTCTCGAGTCTACAGGTGTCGTACGCGGCCTTTGATCAAGAAATGGGGCCGGCCGCGCAGAAGAAGCAATCCTAGAAAGGTCTGACATTTGTATCGTATACATTCTCTAAACGAATTGGCGGAGTTCGCAGGCGCAATAGCTGAAACTTGAATTTGATGTTAGGTGAGGTGCACTTACATTGTTTCTGAATACAGTATACTACAGGTTTTGTGTATCCTCGGTCCCCGTGACTTCCTTTATCTCGTGATGTTCTATGCAAGACTGTTTTTTGATTTCTTCCTTGAAGAAGGAAGGGGCGAAGGCGAGCATGCGCGCAAGTTTGCGAGAACTTTCAGTCATACTTGTTAGAAATCTCGCAGGACGCTTGTTTCTTGCTTCTTAACTCTCACATCACTTACCAGTCTTCCGGCATCGTTGTTTGATTCAAAGCTTTTGTATTGTTACTCACGCCATTCGCTTAGGAAAACATCAAATACGGTCATAATCGTGAGACGCCTAAAAAGGCTTTCCAGGTGAGGGCTTTACCTCAGGACTTCTAGATCTTGAAAACGCATTCCTAACAAATTGGGTCGTAAGGCCATTGTTCATTTTCTATCACTTCTTTCTCGAGCTTCTCTTAGCCGACAATCAACCCTTTCAATCTTTTCGGTCGGAGTCCATCAGACATCCTGCCATGTGTATGTTCCACTATATGAGGTACAATTGCGGCTATGAGGAAATACGCACAGACATGAACCATAGGCTCTGCGCTGTATTCCTTGAGCGCTACACCGTAAAAACTAGTACTCCTTGCCGCAACGCCGTCAGTACCTACTGGGATGATTCGAATTGCTGTGGTCGTTGTCGTATCTGTGACCTGGAAAAGCCCTGTGTAGCCGCGATAGGAGGACGTTCTCGCTATGCAGTGGTGGTTTGCCCGAGACACGTGGTTGTGGTTGGACAACGGACGTGGGTGGGTGATACTAGCATACCTAAAGATCCTGAGATTTGTGATGTCTGCGGGCAAGAGGCGGAGGATGCGAAGGATGGGCGACGGGAAAATAGAGCAAGGACCGTACACCACCTTGCTACCGAGAATAAGAGAAAAGCTCGGGAAGATATGAGCCAACTAATGGGACAACAGTCTGAAGAATTGGATAAAGCACACATAGTTTTAAGGGACCTTGAATTCCAAATCCAATACCCCGGTATGAAGGACAAGAGACATTCGAAAGTGGCTTCGGCGTCACGGCGAACCGATTTGATCCTAAACACCGCTTCTACTGAGCGATTCTTACGCCAACTGCAGGAGAGACGGCGTCGATACCACGCAGAAGGGATTCAATTTTACCCTGCAAAAGTAAAGAATCTTTGATGGGACAGTTGATGCCAGGATACCTTTTGTTTTGGAGAAGGAGGATATTCCTGATCATCAAGTTGAAGCTACGATATCTACCTTCTTGCGAATGAAACGTCGTGCATGAGGTCAGTACCCAGGCTTCGTGACGCTACAGACTTCCGGATAGCTCCAACATCAGGTCACAAATCGTCAAAGTCCATGTGATGCTTCGTCTTCCTTTCATTGTTGCTTGTGAGAAATGAGTCAATAATCGTCATTCTATCACTATTATTTCAAATCTCGGCTCCTAATGAAGACAAACCGAGTGAGTAATTTGCTTGGCTTCTACTACTTAAGCCGGTCCCGAACCTCTCTTTTCTTCTCCTCTTTACCTTCGAAATTAGACCATCCTCATCAAAGATAGTGTCCACTACCTCCACAGATCTAGCGAACAACCTTTCCTGCTTCCAAAAACCCTGCACAGTATCTCAAGTCATCAGATCAAGCTTCCTACAACAAAACATACAATGTCTTACGGGGGTGGTGGTTACGGCGGTCACTATGGCGGTGGTTACGATGTCGGCCGTTACAAGGGCGGCGGCTACGACGACCGCGGTCGCCATGGCGGCGGTCGCCGCGGCGGCGATCACAACGATCGCTCCCACGGTCGCGAGTCAGATAAGGTGCCGGAATACGAGAAAAACTACCGCGAAACAATGGGAATTGCCAAACAGCAACGGCTCGTGGATGAGAAAATAGCAGATGCGGTAATTTTTGCCCCCAAAAAACTCGACCCATCCCTCCCCTTTCCCCCATTTCCCTACATCCTCCATATCGTGCTAACCCAAATACACAAGGTCCGTGTGACAGGACAAGAGGCCGCACAGATCAAATATCAAGAAACCGAGGTCGAGGCGAAAAAGATCAAGCTTGACTTAGAGAAGGCGAAGATTGAAGAAATTAAGACGGAATTACAGGGGGGTATGGACAGGGCCAAGGCGAAATTGGGAGGAGGGAAGGCGAAGGCTGTTGGGGGAACTGGGGGTCAAGGGGCCCCATCAGGGGGAGGCGATGAAGCGTAATCGTCAAGCGTAAGTAAAGAGGGAGGGCGTAGGCTGGACTGTAGGATGATGGGGATGGTGATACGGTATCCTGGTTCTAGATCCATGCATGCGTGCCTGCGAGCTTGATAATTTGTTGGATTATACTAAGAACTCTAAATGAAATGAGTGGCTTCGTTGAATGGTGAGTGCAAGGAGGTGCGCTGGCTTCTAATGAGGTTGTATTCCGAGCTTTAGAGGATATAGCATGCATGCACTGCGGTCTTTCAGTCATTTATCTGGTATGGCCCGAGCACCATCCTTTCTCGGAACTCCCAAATCAACGTTTTACCTATATCACTGGTGTAGAGTTTCTGCATGGAGGTAGAGAACGTCAAGGGACGATAAGGGCTATGGACTGACGCTACAACGCGCTATACGATCAGGATGCGACGTCTACTTCTGGAGCATCTTAGTATCAAAGCTCCGTCACCACGCTGTAAGTGCAACAAAGCTTCTCTACATTTGACAAGTTACTATCTTGATTTGCAGTCCTCGTACCAAGGCTTAGCAGTGCTACCAGGCCTCGAAGGCTGTCATCATCTGTGTAATTTTTCTATCACTGAGCTCAAAGGACAAGCCCTCTCCGGCTTCAGAAGCTCGTTATTCATCATCAAGATGACACCTTGCGGCGTAGGCAATGGTATCATGTGTATTGATTGCTACTGGATAAGTTTCCAAAACCTTACACTACCACGCCACTGGGAAACTACTATAGTCAGACATACATTCTAGTCAAGAATGAGCAGTCTCGCAAGGACCGACGACTTGTGCAGGACCATAGATGTACTAGGAGGAGCAATCGCGCGTTTGGCCCGATTAGGGCTGCAAACCCCAACCAAGCGCTAGAAGAGTCTTAGCAAATCATCAAACTCCTCTTCTTCTGTTTATCGTAGCTTCCTCCGCATGTCACATGCGTTTTCTGAGTTCACTATCCAGCTCTCTCGTTTTCCGCCCACCCTATCGCCTTAGATGTACTATTATTGAGCTTCATTGCTACCGTCCTTTCCTGGGCCCTTGGACTTCTCATGTCGCCTCTCCTACAAGCCTTCACAGCTATGCTTGCTGCATTCTGATAGTCCTGCTCAGCCTGCGCCAATGCGTTATGGTAAAGGCTTTCGGCATCGGACCACTCTTCATGGCGGAACTTATTGTTTCCCTTTAGAAACCTCATAGGACGCTCTGTAGCCATGTTCGCGGCCACTTCATATCCCTTACGGCTGGCATCCTCACTTTTTTAGTAATCATCGTCCGCTGACTCTTCGTCGATTCCATCCGCCAACATCTCCAGATACGCTTTACCATTTCAGAGTTGATCTTGTTCCCAGAATTCTTTGGCCCTGTGAGGTCGTGTTTCAGCTCAGCTATGGCTTGATTGGTTGTCTTCCGAAGATCTTCGTCCGCATTGATAGAGTTTGCACGAAGATCTTACCAAGCTTTTTCGATGGCTGCGTCGAACTGTTCCTTAGCTTCGGCTGAGCACCTGGGGTAGTGCGTACATCTGTGAGGGGCCATGGGGTTCTAGGGCTGACTGAAAGAACCAGGCGACGGAGTACCCACATGGAGGAAAGAGCCTGGAAGAAGAGATTCGGAAGAGTGGACGCTCTTGGTTGAGGGCATAGGTGATTGTGGTTCGAGGTTCGAGGTTCGAGACTCAGTGTGTACCGGGGGATAAGCGTACAGCGAGTTAGCTGGGCCTTGGTTAATAGCGGGAAAGCTCAAAGGCTTTTGAAGGTAGGGAAGAATAACGTCAAGAACAAAGCAGGATCGGCTTTTGTGTGAGGAGAAGAAGTCACTGAGAAGACTCACCAACCCTGAACGGATACAAGCCAGGTTCGTCATAAGGCGTGCATCCGGACTGGGAATGGGAAAACGCTAGCATCTCGAATTCAGTCAGGCTCACAACCTATGGCTGATGATTCGGTCATTTGACCGCAATAGGAGATACTTTAGGCATCGAGTTCGAGTGTTTTCACTTATGAACAGTATAGGCCAACGTTATTCACGCCAAATCGTTAGTGCTAGTCACCTGAGAAAAGCCTTCACACCGAAGATGAAGTGCGCTTTACTACATAGCCCCCTGACATGGCGCCTATGGCAGTCCCAAGAACAAGGGAAAGATATCGATCTCGAAATATCGACCTCGTTGCTCAGTCCGTTAACCTGGCAGACTATATGAAATGCTGATATAAGGAAGCTATTGGTACACCAACATCTAAACAAGCCAAACATTGAGCTGCAGTGAATAGAAATTCGCTTATGGCATAACCAAAATCTGTCGACTGAAAAGGAACCGCAAATTACAGGTATATAGAAGATTTTCCCCGGGGGCCGGCAAGAGGCCCAAAAGCAATACCAAACACTTAGTTGGAGGTAGCATCTCTAAATCGGCATTGTGTATCTGCGATTTAGTAGGTAGTTGAAGCTGGAAAGAAGTCTATCCAGAATGAAGAAGGTGAGAACTCTACTAGCGGGGCCCCAGCCCTATAAAGCGGAGATTACCGTGATTATCAACCGAATCACAGCTGAAATTCCAACAAATACATGGACCATGGTGTACATGGTGTCCATGACGAAGGTGGACGTTTTATATCAGAGCATTGCTTATAAACCGAGTATAAAACCTGAACTTGATGGAGGTGATTATCAATGCACTGCTTTGTAAGATCAGGACGCTAAAGTCGAAATGAGAGACTGCTAAGGTATCATAATGTATCGAATAAGGATGTCTTCAGGTGTCTGGTAACTCTCGATTGCAAGGAAGCTGTAAGTCATACGAAATTGTCATTGCTTTTTGAACAATTATATCAAATTATATTAGTACTCAAGGTCAGTAGGATTGATACTGGTCCTCAACATGCTTCATAGTGTCGTTATATTCCTTGCTCATGTTATATTCGTTCTTCCTGGACTGGCACAAGTTGTCGAGCCATTGGCAGAAAGATGTGGTCCTTCAAGTGCCAAGATCGTCTGCATCAATCATTATTCGTCTGTGATGCCCGATGATTTCTTCCGAAAGCCAATCAACAATTCCTTCGAGCCCAGTCAAGACGCCCCATACGAAGCAACCTCAATATTCAACGACCCTTCATGGAAACTGACTGCTGATGCGGACTTCCTAGTGTTTGACCGCAATCGTGGGCTGGAGCTGCTTGGGGCTGCTCCCAGAAATCAGTTCCGTTTCGCTGTTGCAGAGGTGTTCCACGACGCGCCGGTGTACTCTCCTCCAACCAATGAATTTTACTTTTCACAGCTCCAGCCAGGCTTTCTCCCCCAGAGAGTGATCAATCTCACTGATTCGCCACCTACTCTCTCTTTCAAGATAGCCAGCCCTCCTATCTATTCGGGGAGTGGCGCTTGGTTCCACAACGGGTTAATCTACTATTGTGTTGGAGGAGGCAACCATTCAATTCATGAGCAATCTGGAACCGTCTCCCGTCCGGGGATCTATACGCTGAACACAACAAGTGGTGTATCGAATGTGCTCCTCAACAACTATTTTGGTTATTACTTCGATTCATGCGACGACGTCACGGTCGACTCGAAAGGAGACGTCTGGTTTACTGATAACGGTTTGCCCCTTCATCCTCTTTTGCCTTAACAAAGTAACCTGACTGCGAGCCCTTTATCAGACTATGGCTGGGGCAACGGCGTAAACGAATACGCTCCAGTACTGGGTAGTGCCTCGTACCGCTTCCGCCCCAGTACCGGATCCGTAAGTATCGTCGAAGACACCATGAAGCAGCCAAACGGCATCGCATTCTCCCCCGACCAGAAAACCGTGTACATATCCGACACGGGCGCAATCACGCCGGAGATTGTCCAGCAATACGGAATGCTCGGATACATGAACTTCAACACCACCAGCCCGCACACGGTCTACGCATTCGACGTGCTCCCAAGCGGCAACGCCATCGCCAACAAACGGCCTATCTATCTCAGCAAGCAGTGGATCCCCGACGGCGTAAAAGTTGCCAGAAACGGCTATCTCCTCACCGCCACGGGCGGCGGCGTTGATATCCTGGACGAGGAAGGCACGCTTTTGGTTACTGTGAAGACGAATTATACGGCGGTGAATGTCAACTGGAGCGGGAGGGGTTTTGAAACGCTGTGGATCGTTGGGGTCGGGGGTGTGAGTGAGATTACGTTTGATTTGCCGGGGCCAATACTGTCCTAAAAGGACCAGCAAAAAATCATTCATGTGACAGAATTACAGCAGTGATCTATGTTGCGGTTAGAGAATCAACAGCCCAATCCGTCTGATGCGGAGAGCCTTGCCTCTCCTTACAACGACAAAAAAGCAATTGATGCTTCACAACTTTGGCTTTTCTATATTTCGATTCTTCGGCCCCATCTCTTTCGGCTGTACTTTGCTGCTGTGTCACATGATCGCGAGCAGAGTGGTGGTCGCGACTAGTTCAAAAAATAGAAAAAAAATCTTTCAGCCCCTATTATGCATTGGCTTCTGACCCCGTTCTTCTCTTGTTACTGCTGATATTTTATTTTCGGAGTTTGTGTGGGATAAAGATCGTGACTGTTGCAATTGTATGTTACGACAAAGCATCTCGTTCTTGTTGTACTAAACTTATACGAAGCTTATTTTCGGATTTTCATTTTCATTTCTTGAAGTACATCGTTTGTGCTTTTCTCAGTCTTTTACTTCGTTTGTTCGTCAACTTTTAATGTTTGCCTCTTTCACTTCTTTTCTTTTGCTCATCAAAGAAAGGAATAAGTCAGCAGGTTTGAGTTTATAGAAATTTTCTTTGAATTGGTTTTTGAATATTGTTTGGTTTAGGTTTAGTGTATGTCTGTTTCAAGACTTTAGGAAATATGAAATGGAAAGAAGAAGAAGAAGAAGAGGAGGAGGAGGAGGAGGAGGAGGAGGAGGAAGAGAGAAGATGATTGACGAAAAAGGTGATATGAATCCTTGCATATTCAACAATTGGCTTCAAGATTAGTTAGTCATCAAGCTTATTCCTCCTGACACCTGTCACCTATCCAATCTTCTCCTTACCCTCCAGTCACCCAAAAACCCCCAAAAACAAAACTAGCCCCCCCCCCTTTATTTCACATCAACCCTCACCCCCCACGACCCCCTCTCCGGCATCGGCACAAAATAATCCGCCGCCATTTCCACATCCCCCCTCCCCGTCTCCCACAGCCCAAACTCCAGCCTGCGAAACACCGTCGCCAGCCCAATAAACAGCTCCGCATTTGCCAGATTAACACCCAAGCACATGCGCGGGCCTTTGCTGAAGGTTACAAGGTAGCGGGACAGCGGTTTGTTGGTGGACGCGACTAAAGGGTTGTTGAGCCAGCGGTCGGGGGAGAAGGTGGAGGGGAAGGGGAAGAGGGAGGGGGCGCAGTGCTGGAGATAGGAGGTCATGCCGAATGGGGTGGCGGGGGGGATGGTGTAAGTGTCGTAGTGGATGGGGGTGTGGGGGCTAGTGCGGGTGAGGCGTTGGGTTACGCCGTAGGAGAGTCGGAGGGCTGAGGTGGGGGGTGATTGTTAGATGGTTGGAGATGAGTGGGTTTCTCGTGGAGAAGAGGGGGAGTTTTTGGAGAGGTGGAGAATGATCGAACGATGATACACGAGAGTGGACTGGTTGAGGAGAGTACAAGTAATGGCGGGTGCTATTTGTGACGGATGGGAGTGGAAAGGGTAATGCTTACACTCTTGCACGACGGCATTCAGATATGGTAGCTTTTCCAGCTCTGGCACTGTCAAAGGCTTGGCGGAGAGATCAGGCATGGCCAGGACCAGCTCCTCATGCAGTCGTTGGTAAATTTCTGGGTTACTGATGATGTGAAAACTCGCCAGAGATAATGCCGACTTGGTTGTCTCAATAGCAGCCCCAGTAATGCTGGAAGTCTCTTGTTTGAGACGCTCGTGGGAGAGTTCTTCCTTGGGTAAATCGGACTGGAGAAGCTCATCGATGATGGTCTTGTGACTTTCTTTCTCATGGTTGTCATTATTTCCCTTGCGTACTTTGCGGATCAGTGCGGAGATTTCCTGTTATTCAGATAAGTAAAGTACTATTTCCGAATTAAGAGGTACGGGTTCTACAGAGAGATAGCGCAACGTACGGCCTGGTATTTGAGCCTGGAAAGTGCGCAATAGGGCTGATAAACAACCGATAAATTCCCAGACTCAAAAGATATATCAGAAATGCCAGAAGAATATAACCTAGTTCAATATATCCTCTAGAAGGATGAGAGAAAGTGGTTGACATGTCCATCCTAACGAGTCCGATCCAACAAGAAAGAGAGTTAGAAGCAGATGGGCCAATCAGTACAGGCAAACCATTTCACAAGATGTGGTTTTTTCTCCCTAGTGCCGGTCTCATCCGTAAGATGGGAAGATGCGATATTTATGCTCGAGATGTTTCGATCATGAGGCTAAAGTAGTAGATTCAAAGATTATTCAAGCTGCATATGCAGCATCTCTGGCGTTCCCGGCTTTGGAACCGCATGATGGGTTGGTGTGAGCCAGCCATTCCCCTGTTTGTGCTTATCATTGGTTCTCACCCGTCATTCAATCATGTTCAGCTACCTCGAGAACCGAATGCCAAGGATTACTCATCCATAGTTCAAGCCCTTCCTGCACACTGTATTGCACACTGTATTGCCTCGTTGTCGTCGAATTAAATAAAGAGTTGCGGGCCCCACTCTGCAGAGTCTGACGCATGCTACAATACTTCGTAAGGTAAACTTGGAAGGGGCATCTCACATGATGCGAGCTGTAGCATTCTCAAGCACTTCTCCTCACTTAGCACTAATACCAAATACGCCCGTAGAAGAACGATTATCGGGAACATATATGTCAAAACCATGATTTTGATGATTAAAGCGTCGAACAACGACGGTACAATATCAGGTTTTGAAAATCATGTAGACGTCCTTAGGGTTCCAAGAGCACCTTATAGTCTCGAAAGCCGCCTAGATGAATGTCTCAAAAGGCTGGAAAGATGCATCAACGAGCACCAGCCGGACATTAGGAGGCCGTTCTGAATCACTCCTTGATATACAGCAGAGCCTCAAGCACCCAGCTTCTCATCCTTCTTTGTGTTTTATCCTGACATTCTGTGCATGCAAACTGCAACGGCAATAATGCTCTGTGATGATCCTTTTCTTTTTAGTTTATGACACCTCGAGATCATATCGTGCCTATAAACGCATAGGGGTTTGCGTGTATTCTCTTCAGTCTCCAGCGGTCAAGAAGGGGGAAAGAGAAATGGAGGATATTGACGAGGAATCGAGGTTAGAGAAAACGATGTGTCTGTTTACTGTGTTAGATGCTCAAATACTGAGTAGGAATCGAACAACATTATGAAAGTCGTACCAAACCCTTCATGTAAACCCCCCACTCTCGTAGGTCCTCATTGGTGATGGTGCATACTCCAAGCACTTATTCCTACTCAGCACCACCGCTTGCTTTACACATTACGACGCAACCATTTCTACCCTGGTTCCCTATCGCCAGGGTACTCTCATGAGAGCAGTCGCATCACAAGGATCATTGGTTCCCATCTGCATAACCGCTCTAGAAGATTCGCCTTTCCTCTACAAAGTCATTATATTGATCATATTCGCTAGTCCTCGCTTCGCCGCAGACGCTGCCCATGCAATTCGTTCGCTTCATTCAATGGTATTTGCCTTCCATGCAATTCGTTTGCTTCCTTTGCTGGTGCTTGCGTTCCATGCACTTTCCCCATCACCGCTTCCTTCCCACCATCAGGTGAAGGCTGTCGCTGACACCGTCCAATGGCTGCCCATCCAACTCACCAAGTCGTGGCTGAAATCTTCTCTTCTCACCGTTGGACTGCTGCTGCAGGTCTGAAGCGCCTGGGTCTTTTCCATCCCAGTCGTCGGCCCTGCCAGGCCCGTTGGCAAACGGCTGTGGTTGGCTTTGACGTGGACGTCGCATGCGGAGCAAGGACCAAAAGAAGAGCGCTGCTAGGAGAAAAAGGCCTAGGGCGACGCCGACGCCGACGCCGACGCTAGCTTTAGCGCCAGTGCTGATGGCAGGCTGAATTGGGGGTATAAGTGTTGGGAATGCAGACGGTAAATCTAAAGTTGTACTTGCTCCTTGGGCAGACGCGCGAGCGCTGGTGGAGAGCGTAGTCGGCTGAGATGAGGGCGTAGTTATGGCTGATGCCCGTGAGGTGGGGAATGTACTCGACTGAGAAGAGGGCGAGGTTATGGATGACGCTTGTGGGGTGGAGATGCTTGTGCTGGCTGGTTGTAAAGAGGAACTTGTGGGATTGAATGACGGCGAAACAGCGCCGGAGGAGGTGCTAACGGTGACGGTGACAGTGGAAGGCTTAGTGGTAGGGTTTGCGCTACTGGCAGAGGCAGCCGAATTGTTGGTGGCGACGACTGTGGCTGGCGTTTAACTCGCACTTACAGATGGACTGCTGGGGGACGTGGTGGGCACAGCACCGATGATACTTGAGCTAGTAGCCGGGCTGCTCGAAGATGTGCTGGTAGCTGCAATAATGAAAATTTCGACCTCAAAATTTCCACACAGGTCACTGATAGTGATGGGACCTACTTAATGGAGCAAAGACGTAAAATCTTGGACGACTGTTGCTGTGACGGTAGACGTTAAGATCGGGGATCCTGCGCAAGCTGGCACTCCACCGCCTAGACCACCCGACATTGTTGAGGCCGCGAGCTAATGGTGTAGAAGCTCTTGTATTACTGCAATGCTCAAAGAATGTCGAGGGTAATCAACATGGAGGTCAGGAGAGGAGCGATAGAAAGAAAACCCTGAGGAAGCAACAATGACGATGGCGTCACAAGGAAAGCGAGAATCCATGTGCGCTACTTTATCTATAAGAGCAAAGCTCTACAAATGTAAGGCGTGCACGCTCATGTAATGTGATCTTCACAGAGGAAGCAAGCCCAGACGGCAACGAGTCAACAATATCTCGGCATCAGTGAGTGTGGACATGAAGCTTGTTAACAACGCCACACGCACACGACGTTGCAAGGCTATGTGAACGGCAGCAGAGAGAAGATATGAATAGAGATACAGATGTAGAGGTGTCATCCAATTGCAAAGGCTTTCTCTGTCTTGGCGACATTATTAGGATTCTGCTTTCAGGTGATCCCAGCTTGTTGACTGGTACCTTCGAGTCGATACCTCAGCAGTTTACTGATTCGGTGTCTCCGAGCTTACAAGGTCAATAGGCTGTTTTAATTGGGACCTAAGGAAGGGCGTAAAAAGCCCAGTTGGGCCTCTTGACCAGCCGATCACGTAGAGGGTAAGGTAAGTTTCCGCATTTGGTTGCTTGCACGCACATTGTTGAAGCAACTGGAACAATAAGGTATCTCATATCTGAGGGACCTACTTGCTAAAATTCCTCGTAAAACCGTAAAACCCGAAGGATTAAGAATGACTAAGCCAAATATGCTCATCTCCATGGGTTTGCAAACATGAGCTCAAGGAACGGAGTCATCCCACATTGCGTGTGTGCGTGGTGCTGAGATCAAATGCTGCTGGACGTGACTCATTCATTGGAGTCATCCAGTTCTGATTAGTCGCGTACGTGCACAATGAATAAAAAGCCTCAGTCACACCTATTGTCGTCACTCTTAACCATCACGACTGGCGAACGAAGTAAAGAGGCAAACAACTTCCCCACAGTTCTATGAACGACGAAATAGGCTCTACATTACTTGGGTTCCGTAATACCTTCAACTACCTTATCAAGTCTTACTGAGTTCAAGTCAGTTACAAACTGGACCGTGCACTTGTGGCACGTTGCATGCTGTAGGATTCGGGCCCATTTGCCACTGCAACATTCTTCTAATTTAGCTGCTATCATGGCTTCTGCGGAGCCTGCACCACAATCTCTACCACGATCACCGACTACCAACTCGAGACCGCGGAAGAGGTGGGGAAAGCGAAGCCGGAACCACCAGCAAGCACCAGCTTTGCAGAGCGGTTCAGAGTCAATTATGACCCCAACCCCCGAACAAAGCAGGCTGCAAGATGCCCCATCTGTAAACAATACGAACAGAGAGAATGTACTGGCCTTGCGACCTGCGTCGATTGCCCCACGTTCCCAGCCACCATCGACAGAACCTTCGAGTGCCGAAGCTTCAGCAGCCGAGACTGGCAAACTCAAAGTAACACGGAGTCATGGAAACATGGGACGAAGACAAGGAGAAACGAGAGGGAGCGGTCGAAGTGGGCAGATACACGGCGGAATAGCACAAGGACCTAGGGGCAGAAGGAACTCCAATGGGGAGAGGTCTAGCCATGCAGGTCACATTCATGGACAACCAAGGACAAACGGCCATGCAGCGCTCAATTCTGGTAGACAGTTTGGGGGACGTCTTACCATGACTGAAGAGGCAAATGCGCAATCGTTGGTGTCTTCGTTACAAGCAGATGCACCCGAGTTCCACCCAGGTCAACAACATCACCAGAGACATACCACTTCAAGAAACTCAAGAGGCGGTAAAAATGTTGCAGTTGCCCAGCTTCATACGCAGGCAAAGGCACCGCGTGCGAGACGTGGTTCCGTTCTAAAATCTACAGCACCGGATATTGCTACACGAACCCACGAGGACATCACGAGTGGTGCTTACGAATGTCCAATATGCACAAGCGAGGTTGGGCGAAACTCCAAAATCTGGTCTTGCAAGACATGCTGGACAGTATTTCATCTCACCTGCATCAAGAAATGGTCCGCTAATGAAGGTTCGACTCTGGCTCAGCAACGAAATCAGGATGGGGAGTTTGCATCTCCACGGCAATGGAGATGCCCTGGATGCAATTTGCCAAAAGATTTACTTCCATCGACATACACCTGTTGGTGCGAGAAAGAACTAGATCCCCGATCAATCTCGGGATTGCCACCGCACTCCTGCGGCCAGACCTGTGGCCAAAAACGTATTTTACCGAAGAAGTGTCCCCATCCTTGTGATTTACTATGTCATGCTGGTCCGTGTCCTCCCTGTACGCATACTGGTCCTATTCAGAGCTGTTTTTGCGGCAAGAAATCAACGTCTAGAAGGTGTATTGATACGAACTACGATGTCGGGTGGAGCTGTGGTGAAATTTGTAGAGATTTAATGCCTTGTGGAGAACATACTTGCCCGAAGCCGTGTCATGAAGGTTTGTGCGAAGCCTGCGAGGTTAAGATTGGTTGTCGTTGCTATTGTGGCCAAGTTGAAGTACCGCTGATTTGCTACGATCGTGGGGACGAGAAGCCGAGTAAAAGGGCTTTACATGATGATAAGGGTTCCAGGATTATCGATGACTGGATTGGAATGTTTGAATGCCTTAATGTATGTCAGAGGCCTTTTGACTGCGGAAAGCATAGTTGCGAGAAAAGATGTCATCCGCAAGAACTCGAACCGCCACACTGCCCTCGATCACCGGACGTTGTGTCACGCTGTCCGTGTGGAAAGACGCCGTTGGCAGAAGTATTTGATCAAACTCGAAGATCTTGCGAGGACCCCATTCCTAATTGCAAAAAGGAGTGCTTGAAACTTCTTCCGTGTGGTCATACTTGTCAACAGATTTGCCATTCAGATATCTGCAAGCCTTGTCTCATCAAAGTAACCATCGCTTGTCGATGTGGGCGGACACAATCGTCTACCATCTGCCACCAAGGTAACGAGGAACAGCCGCAATGCACGAGGGCTTGCAAAGCAACTCTCAACTGTGGTCGTCACGAATGCGGCGAACGTTGCTGCCCAGGAGAGCGCAAGGCGGTTGAACGACAAGCCACCAAACGTAAGCTCCGGCCTTTAGGAAATGCACGGATTATTGATGATGGCTTTGAAGCCGAACACATCTGTACTCGTCTTTGTGGACGTATGCTAAAATGTGGCAATCATAATTGTCCCGAGCTTTGTCACAAAGGGCCCTGTGGAAGCTGTCGCGAAGCAATTTTTGAAGATGTTAGCTGCCATTGCGGACGTACCGTGCTACAACCTCCATTGCCATGTGGGACCACTCCACCTCCCTGTCGCTTTGACTGTGAGCGCCCAAAGGGCTGCGGCCATCCAAGAGTCTCGCATAATTGCCACGGCGATGGTGAGTCTTGTCCGAAGTGTCCTTTCCTGATTGAAAAGCCATGCATATGTGGAAAAAGGAATCTCAAAAATCAGCCTTGCTGGCTTGCAGATGTACGCTGCGGTGAGATCTGTGGGCGGAAGTTAAAATGTGGATCGCACTATTGCCGCAAATCGTGCCACCGGCCTGGAGAGTGCGAAGACGCGGGCAAATCCTGTCAACAATCCTGTGGAAAATCAAAGAAATTCTGTGGTCATCCTTGCGAAGAGCCATGCCATGCTCCTTCTTCTTGCCGCGAGGACAAGCCGTGTCAGAATAAGATGCTTGTAACCTGCGACTGCCAGAATCTCAAGCAGGAGTTGAAGTGCAATGCCTCCAAGTCGAGCGAGGGAAACAGCAAGAAGAGCCTGAGCTGCGATAATGACTGTGCACGGCTTGAAAGAAACCGAAAGCTAGCCTTGGCTCTCAATATTGACCCTGAAGCACACAAAGACGATCATATTCCTTACTCGACAACTACCTTGCAATTATTCCGTGAGAACCAAAAGTGGGCGCAAATACAAGAAAGAGAGTTCAGGGTGTTTGCGGCAGATGAGCATGAGAAACGACTCCGGTTCAAGCCCATGCCACCACATCACCGAGCCTTCCTGCATTCACTTTCTGAAGACTTGGGTTTTGATAGTGAGAGCATGGACCCGGAGCCACATCGCCATGTAGCTGTTTTCAAAACACCACGCTTTGTGATGGCTCCAATGAAGACACTCGCTGAAAGTGTTCGCATCCGTAGCTCCGTCGAGGCTTCGACCACTGCTGCGGTTGAGGCCCAGAGGAAGCTCCGTACCAGCAATGAGTCCTATAGTGGCTTTCTACTGTCGCACCCACGTTTCGGACTTACACTCGAAGAGGTTCGGTTTGACTTTTCCTCAGTGCTAGATTCCTCGCTTGATCTAGCGTTTGACATCTCATTCTTACCTAGCGAAGAAATCATTCTCAAAGCTCGGCCGTCATCATCATCCACTACTGTCTCTACTACTTCCATCGAAGCCTCTCTTAAAGCGCTAAAACCTTCTCTCTCCGTCATCACCTCGTCCAAGAACCTTGCCAAATCCATCCAATTATGCGCTTCAGACGCCTCACTCAATATCCTCCGCCGCGAACTTGACGACTCAGCCAGCAATGGTGGATGGAGCCAAGTAGCGGCGAAAGCAGCAGCCCCGCGTATGGCGCCTAGACAAATGGCACTGGGAGAGAAAAGTGTGTATACTGTTCTGGGCAGTAGACTGAAGGATGCCAAAAAGAAAAAGGAGGACATGATGAAGGCTAGGAAGGATGAGGATGTGGTGGAGGATTGGGAAGAAGAAGTAAGGAAGGAGGAGGCAGAGCAAACGAAAGTTGCTTGTGGCGATAGTAAACCAAACGCACAAGCGGTGGAATTGCCGACATCGGATCTTGAAGAGCCTGACCAGTCTCCAGGCGGTGAAGTTAACGAATTTGTGGCTCATGAGGTGGTCGGGTGCAACGAAGAGGAACATGACGGCAGTGAGTTTCAAGAGACCTGATGGCACGGCATCCTTGGATGAAACGAGAGGTGATGGTTATAAAATCCAGACCCAGTTAGCCATAGATAGCTATTTGCTCCTTCTCACCGAGTAGCTACCACTAGATGTTAAATTTCTCACATGCAATGTTAGAAGAAAAAAAGACTTAGGAAACTTTCCACTGCGTTTTGCCGTGCCAGTCGAATGTTTGACAATGACGGCTAATCCTATTACTTCTATGGCCATTGATGCTGGTGGATACTGGTGGACAAAGTTTCTCGTTGAGTACGTTGGAGCTTGTAGCGTACTCTCAACAAAATCTCATTCACTACTTGCTTTCACCCCGACGTCATTCCTTGGCACGTCATAGCGGCAACACAGAACACTTCTCACACCGTCACACGTCCCATATCATATCCTTCATAAGTACCCACTACCACGTCGCCACCATGATTGCTTCAAGATCTACTCTCAGAGCCGCGACGCGTGGTCTTAAACTTCGAACTGTTATTCGTCAAGCTCGCCACGAATCCACCAGCTCTTCAACCAACACCAGCAGCAGCTCTCATCTGGGCCCCAGCCTCATTGGTGGCCTTGCTGGTGGCACCCTAGTCTTTCTCGGTGGCTACGCCTGGTATCGCCAATCAGGCGCCCATACACTAATCTCTACCGTCAGCGAAACGCAAGCATCCTTACAGAACATGACGAAGCGACTCAAGGAATCCTCACCCGAACCTAACGAAGCGCTGAAATGGCTACGCCAGACTGCCACATCGTATGCAGCTATCATACCTGGCGCAAAAGGATACATTGACTCTGCGTTCAACGACCTTGATGAAATCCACGCTAAACACGCTGATGAGGTGGACGCAATCGTTAAGGAGGCCTACAATGAGCTGAAAGGTGTATCGCAGGAGAGCGGCATGAGTGTTGCGTCCGCGCAGAAAACTTGGGAGATCTTGCAAAGATACCTCAACCGCATAGCAGACCTCGCTGTGGATTCTGCTCAAGAAATTATGAACAACCACCCTGCGCTAAAAGAGAAAGTTGGAGGGAACCTAGATCGTCTGAAGCAGCTTGGAGACAATTATGGGCCCGAGGCGAAGAAACAAGTAGATCAGACCTGGGAGGAAATTCGCAACATCCTGAAAAATGGAGCAAACTTCCAGAGCATCAGCAAGATCCAAGCCCTTGTTCAAGATAAAACAAAGAAGTTGCAAGAGCTAGGGCAGCAGGCGTGGGAGAAGGGGATGGAGCAGGCGAAACCGTACTTGGACAAGTCGCCTAAAGTCAAGCAGCTCGTCGATGAGAACAAGGATGCACTGAAGCAGGGGAATGCAATGGAATTGTATAACAAGATCAAGGACAGCGTATCATCTGGCAATACCGAGTCATTAGAGAAGTACATTAAAAACGCAGTCAACAAAGCTCGACAAGGAGGTGACAGCAGCGGAGGCGGTGGTTTGGAGCAATACCTCAACATGATCCCAGGCGCGAGCGAGATCATGCCGAAATTGGGGCAATTGCGGGATATCGCTCAAAAGCATGGACCTGAGGCTGAGAAGATTGCGAAGGAAACTTATGACGAGATGCAGCAAGTTTTGCAGAGGAAGCTTAGTGAGGCTGAAAAGATAGCCGAGAAGGCAAAGAAGGAGTCGAGATAAGAGACGATGCATCGTCTCGGTCAAGGACTGAGCTATCTGTACATTATCCTGCTTCCATGGTTAGAAAAAAGTTCCCAATACATAGAAGTCACCAATATCTATGCTTTGAGATGATAAAACCGACTTTGCATTTGCCTTGAATTTTCGTTTTATACAAGCCTTACCATTTGTGGGCTAAACTAAGGTAAGTTGAGATCAACTTCTTGTGGAAAGTTCATCCAAAGCAAGGAACTGTAGATAGTTTTACTAGATGGGTATAGCGTAGGGCTGAAGGTTGAATAGGTACGATAGCGATCAACATTCGTTCATGCGCAAGGCACCTCAATTAACGAATGCCAAGTCACTGCTCAGAGCATTGCGACGAGCCAAAGATACTCCGTATCAGCTGAGTAATACGTCATGTATCTTGGCTGACGTCTTTCTTTGCTCTACTCACTGCGTTTTGTTGCTAGTCATGAAGGTTGAACGGGTCATTGAACTCCACCAGAAGTAGAAGAACGCCCTCGTCAATGTTTGCTACGCTAATTGTGGCGATGCTCCTTATTCTATCCAACAGCAAGCCAACAGCAATCCAACGGCTTCCGGTGATCTATTGGTCGACTAAGGACGCAATCCCGTCACTCCATGCGACGGGCTCAGGTTAAGCTCCAAAAACCCTGGTTGGACATACCACAAAGTTGTCGAAGGATCCTGATCCCTTCCAATCATGACAGTTTCCGACATTACTGCAATTGGTGGCAGGAAAGCAATTCACAATGCCTTCGGATACGAATCCTGAGCAGCAGCAGCTCGACATATGGCTCTTCAGCCAGGTATGACATCCTACGAGGCTCCGGCGGCCTCTCTGTCGTGTACACTGCTTTATCGAAGGCGCGTCATGTCAATCATAGTGGTCTCTCCAGTTCAGAATCCCATGCTTCATTTAGACATTAAGATCAGGTTCCAGCGCCTACAGTAGTCTCGACAAGTCGTCCATTTACTGTATTCTACTAGGAGCTAAGATCTGCCCTTTTTAAATTACCATGTCTGCTACGAAAGTTGTGTGCTTAAGCCCTCAAGATTCCTTTCTGCATCTTTCAGGTCAAATATCCTCTTTCACATTCGCTCTTCGCTTGTTCGTTTTTCGTTGAGGTCTTTCTCTGCTTGTGTGCTTCGGTGTATTCTATAGGTTCTTCTCAATTCTCCTCTTAAAAGCCTTTTTCATACCTTCGCCGCTTTATAAGCATTGGTTTGCTCCTTTGACCACTATGGCGTCAACAATAATATTGTCCATGATTCTATACATACAGATGGCATCGGCTGTTTCGTTGAGCCGTAAGGATATCTCGGGTTGTCTTTCTGGTCTCAACTGACACACTACCAGATAGACAGTTTGGAAACTCCTCAACTATAACGGCCGCGCCCCCGTCTGGTACAGCAGTCGGGACAGGTAATGGAGGGATGACATCCTCTTGCGGTAGCTGTTACTGGCAAAACACTGTGGATATTTTTACGTGGCAGACCGTTCTGACACACACTGCTGCGACAGTACTGACGATAGTTGACGATTCTCATAATACCACGAAGACCTCCACCATTAATGTTTCAAACTTTACGGTCCCTGCTTCTCTGCAAGGTCTGGAAACTGACATGAACAACGTGTGGATTTATAGTTATACTGGTACCAACTTTGCCTTGTAAGACATGCTCCCCAGCTGATTTAAGCTTCCATCTGACGAAATAATACAGCACATATCCAACGACGTACGCTTTCAACTTTGGCTTCGTAGGGTACACCGGTACCCTCGTAACAGACACAACAGGTGGCATGTCCTGTAGCACAATAGTCAATTCGCGTAATGACGCATTTGCAATACCGCAGTTCACGGATCAAACTAGTTTATCAGGAACAGCCATAGATGCAGAGAATGCCTTTGTTAGCTCTGCCTTTCCTGGTTGTAGTGCTGGGGGAAATTACGGCTCGTCATTCGCTCATGTTGCTGTCTCGGTGCTCACTATTTCGTCATCAACACATGTTGGACAAGCAACGCCGGCCCCATCGCCTGTACCGGTTGCGCAGTCACCGACCATCCCTGCAACAAAAACAGCGTCTCAATTAGCAAATCGCCTCCGTCTTCGAAACCTGCTCCTCCTGAATCTACAAACGCGGCTCCCCCTCAGTCCGAGAACCCTCTTCCACCTAAGTCCGCCAATCCTGCTCCCCCCCAATCCGCAAATGGGGCTTCTCAATCATCAGGCACAGTTCCTCCTCCATCCATAAATGCGGCTCCTCCTCAGTCCGTAAAATCTGCTCCACCTCAATCCACAAATGCTGCTTCTCCTCAAACCACCAATGCGGCTCCTACTCGATCTTCAAACGCGGCTCCTCCTCAAACCTCAAACGCTACTCCACCTCAATCCGCCACTCACATTGTGATTGGTGGCACCACTTCGGTACTTTCGCGTCCACCAGCCGTTTCGCCTCCATCTGCGCCTGTTATAACCATCAATTCACAGCTAGTTCAGGCTAACTCTGCTGGCCAATACACTGCCGATGGTCAAACGCTTGCAGCAGGCTCTCCAATTATAGTCACTGGCCAGGCAATATCGCTTGCGCCATCTGGGAATGCTATCACACCTATATCCCTCGCCCCTTCCGCCTCACAAATAGCCATCGGTACCAGCACCATCAAACTGTCCAGCAGCGCTACTAGTTCTGGGGGATTTGGTGGTGTGATAATGGGAGGTTTTAGTAGCGGCGGAACTGTGGCGACGAGGAGCGGCTTGGTAACAGGGGGTGTTATAACGCCGACGGGTGTAGCGGGGATTACGGGGACGACGGGGGCGGGGACGAGTGCGATGGCGTTTACTGGGGGAGCGTCCGGAAGGTTTGGGGCGGGTAGAGGGGTTTGGGGGGCTTTGGTGATGGTGGTGGTCTGGTGGTATCTGGGCTAACCATTCCTTGGGTTGGGAATTTGAGAATAGTAATGTGTATATATGGTTATGAGTGGTGTGAGACGAAAGCAGAAGGCCCTTTAATAATATGGGAAGTTTAATCTATACAACTGATGTCAAGCTCAGACATCACGTTCCAATATCATTCATTCCCTTTACCTTTTCCTTCTCTCCTACTTCTACTCCTCCCTCCCCACCTTACCTATCCTTCCGCGCAACCACCGTCTCAGCATTTTTGAAACATCCCCCAACCGCCTTTCTCAATCCCCACCATCCCCAATATCTCTCAAAAAAAAAGCTCCACATCTCAGAACCCTAGCAGAGCCATCGCCGGTCTTACTGTACAGTAGATACCAGAATATGCATGTGAGTACATAAGGGCCCCCAGTACGATGCATTATATCTTCCAACAAACCGGAAACCATACCAACGCCGTCGATGGGCGTTTATAAGGCGTCAACTACGTCAAGTTTCAAGGAGCAAAAATTTCCCTTGATATCTAGAAACTCGGGCTTCCATTAGAAGTTTTGTAGCTGTTTCCGTAAAGTAACAATTCGCTACGTACAAGAACCACGTTTCCACCCCATCAGTACCGTACAACCATCGTGGGCATTCTTGCCCGAAGCTGGCTGTTTGTGACGAGTAAGTGTTTCGTTTAATGGTCCTGGTTCTAACCCTAGTCCTAATTCTGGGGTTTCGACGGATTCCGTGTTCTTCGAAATAAGCGGGGAGATAGAGGCGGGTGATTTCTGGGATTTTGTTTGCGTGTAGATGTTTGGAAAAAAGGGGTTTATGGCTTTGTCTGTTATTCTGGTTCCCTTGGAATGGGATAGTTCTCTTACCCGGAAAATTAATCTGTTGGCCGAGATGATTTCTGCCGAATCTGGCGTGAGGTTGTTTTGTGCTAGTGGGGTTTGGGGGTGAAGAGGATGTTATGGCGTTGGTTGCGAGATAGGTTGTAGATACTTTGGGAGATGGTGAAGGTTGGAGGTTGACGGGTTGGATGGTACGTGCAGGTGATGTTTTCGCAAGAGACGGTGTTGAAATTAAGAAAATTGTTCGTTTTCTGGGGTATTAGATATGTTACGAGCTGCTTCTTTCTAGGTTTTGCATCTGCTAAAGAATTTTTCCTTTTGTGTTTTATCCGGATTTTCGCCTGCTAGGAGAATCATAAAGTTAATATCCTCGCTTCGAGCTCATGTCCATCATCTACGCATGTTTCGCTATCAAGGCAATTGGGGTGAGAAGAATGAGAGAATGGTGTTTTTGAGGTAGATAGTAGAGTGGGAGAGGAGGTACTGTCCTTGATAGTCAGTCGAGAGTGAGGGAGGAGATACTGTCATTGAGAGTCAGTCGAGTAACAGGGCACATTTTCTCCAAGCGGAAATAGCGAGCCTTTAAGCAAAAAGGAAGGCAGAACCTGGAGAAGAAGATGAGAAGGGAATGTATAAGTAAGTATTCGAATTTCGTAATGGGAAAAGGTCAAGGGTTGGATTGTCATGTTCAGGTAGGAGAACGGTCGGTGTGACGGCCCAGCTGCTTTCACGGCCGGGTAAGTCTTCCATCTAAATTGATACACAACCAGGGGGTGCCAACGCGAAAAGGGGTAAGAGGTTTGATTATTTCACCAGAGTGGAAATAGTGCCAATACTCTATTCCTAATCTTGATATAGCATATTGAGGTTCATGTAACGAAGGAATGTCGGCCGTTTGGATGGAAGAGGGCTTGTGGGGGCTATCGAGGCACGAGCACACGATTAGGATAGGCTAATTGGGAACAGGGGTTTGTAGTCTGTATAACCGACAAAGATATAGATTTAGCTCATGCCAGAGCTCCGAAAATTGCTATACACTACCGAATACCAATCGAACATTTTTGAACCTTACCAGAGCCCCCAACCCACTACCAAAAGACAAGCCTCTATACATGATAGGATCGGATTTTACCGGTACGCCAATCATGCCAAGGTAGGATCGAAAACCCTCAGAAGGTCGGGTATGCGAGCGGATCATCAAATGGGTAGGTAGCGAGAGGATATGAGAGGTTGCTTCTTCTATGGCGCCGATGATGTGATGAGCGCACGTAGAGGAGCATTGTTTCCTTCGTGAAGCCCTCTAATAACATCTTCATCGACTTCCGTATCCTTGCTTCGACGTGCCATGACATCAGTACCTTCGCTCGACCATAGACCCCAGCGGTTCTCGAAGTTCACCTTCCTGGATTCCTTGATGTTGCTGTCGCACTTCTTAGCCATCCTGTCCAATCGTACTTTCCATTCTTTGATCTCCTCATCCAGGTCTTTGGAAGCCTTTCCGAGTACCCCTGCAGCCGTTTTTCTTCTTAGCAGCTTGACATGCTCCGTTCGGACCGGGAATCTCTCATCGAAATATTTCAGGAGGATGACTCCCCTCGCGTCTTCGAAAATCTTCCACGTGCAGGCTGCGCATGTTTCCTTCAGTTGCTTGGGCGTAATGCCTACATTCTCTTTGGGTGGGAGTCTATGGTCTTCGTGTCCGCACTTTGTGAAATAAGTTTTGTTCACCATGATTGTTGTTGAAAGGGGCTGTGATTCGGAAACTTCCTAGGAACACGGTTGGGTCGAGTATATTGTAATATCGTAACTTGTTTTATGACTGTGGGTTGAATAATGCTTCGCTTTGGATATAGGGAAAAAGAGATCTCAACTCGACTGGCCATGGCGTATATATACACAGGTGTGGTCCGAAATATGGATCCTGAGCAACGGTCACTTCTGTAGATCCAAGAAGTGATTCTTGAAGGCGAAACGTCGTGATGATATTTGAAACAGCTATGAAGTCCTCAATTTCGAAATTCAATATTGTTCTGTATGCAAGCTGCCGTGATTATATTGTGGAGAAGACTGTGAAGACAGTGCTAGCACAACCTTCATGATTTGGGATTCAGTGATTTGTGTCTTTCCCGCAGGGAGCTTGACGTACGTGACTATAATACCAATTCCACTTTTTGTTTACATCAGAAGCCCCTTAAAGCATACCCAAACCACCAGGACTTTTGAACCGAGCGCAACACAGAGCAAGCGTATTCGTCGAAAGACAGACCAGCTTTAGTGCCCCTAGTCCGTACGTAACCGAGAAAAAGAACAGAAATCATTCCAGGAAAGGACCGGATTGTAGAAGAATGCTAATGACGCATAGTACCGAATGGTGTCTGGGAGTTCAACGCCTAGACCGGCTTGAAGTGCCACTTGGCGGGTGACTTTGAGGACCTTTCGATAAGCGTTTCGGGGAGACTCTCGACGACTCTCTGTTCTGCTGTACACCGTGTCCGTCCTTAACTTCGTCTGCTACGTACTTGGCAGCACGACGACCCAAGAACTCAGAACCTTGGGCCGGATCGTAACCCCACATTACATTGAAAGGAGCCCAGATCTGCTCAAGCTCACATTTTCGGACATCATCCAAGTTTTCCATTTCAGTTTTTCCACGTTCCAATGCCAGAGTTGCGTTTCCCGAGGTCGGCGGTCGCTTTCCGTCGTCCACAAGTCTTTGATACTTTCTTATGTTTTCCGTATCCTCTTCAATCTTGCCCTTTGCGGTGTCGTATCTTGTCCAACTTAGTGTGGCTACCTTTTCGAAATCTGCGTGGTCGCAGGCGCAGCATTTTTTGTCCAATTCCTTTGGGGGAGGGTAGTGCTCCACGTTGCGTGGCAGGATAGAAGGGAGCTGGCGGCTAGAATGGCGGCACTTTTCGAAGTAGGTCTCGTTCATTCTTTCCATTTAGTTGCGACGGACACTCTGGCGCTTGTTGGAGAATATTACTATAAAGAATGACCTATAGTATTGGAGAAAATGGTTTCGACAATCTTTTCGAAATCTGTTTTGCTTTGTATAAAGGAGAAGACAAATCTCCAGTGGACTGGCCATGATATTTATATGTTCAACTACGTTACACAGGTGAACTGTGAGCAACAAAAATATGTGCAGCTCTTTGGACTATATTGAAAAGATTACAATATTGTGAACATAGCTAGCGCAGGTATGAAGCTCGAGAATCTAATAAGGTCTATTCTGCTTGCACCTTCCGGGTTTCCATAGGTGGAGATGGCCAGTGAAGACTTCTAGCTCAGCTATGAATCTCTTGAATCAATCAATTATATCGTTTTCTGCATCTAACATGCCGCTCCGTAGCTGGATGTGGAGACAATTAGCGCCTTCGTATGCTCGGATCTAGTAATTTAGGTCTGCCTCACAGAGAATCCGGCATACTGAGTGATGTAGGCTTGTCACGCGGCTTGAATTGTGCCAAATATAAAATATCTTCCGTAGCTCCATTGCGTGTGACCTCCATGGATTAGGTGGTGAATAGCTAGCATAGCACGAAGTTCTCGAATCTAGAGGTTCAATACTTCCCAACATATCGAGTGATGTGCCCTAGTTACATGACGTAGCTCTTAAGCTTTCTGAACCTATATTCAGCTTCTTTTCGCCATGGGCTTGTCATGATGACTGACGTGGCGTCGTTGCGCGGCCTATTTCAAGTTCTTGTGAAAGCACGAATTCACCAGCCTTAAACGCTGCTATTCATTGGCGTCCTATCACAGTGAAAGTATATAGGTGGGAGGCTCAATTCAGTGAAGAGAAAAGTGATTGAATCCTGACCACAGCCGATCATCGTGGAAAATAGGGTTTTCTAGAGTCTGATCGAGCGTTTGTTGCCGCAATTGCAGGACCTTTTTCATAGAGGTGGCTGATGCTTGCTAAGTTGCAATTGTCTTGAATTCCCTAGAAGCCAGAGAATCTTATCCATTCTGGTGGCCTTGCAACATGTCAAACATCATATCTTTATTGTTTCGTTCAAGGCCCGTGGGAGACCCCATAGTGGCTCTACAAGCGATGTCTGCGATAATGCTATTTTGCAGAATCTCCCGAGACTAGCTACGGCGGTAGTCAATTTAAGCTTGATCGAGAACCTTCCGACTATCTACCTTCGTGTAGCCGAGAAAGGCGCAGGGCAAGGAGTATCTACCATGGTGGCATTGTTAGGCATCCACTTCCTGAATTGCTGGGTTCTAGCCAGAGATGCTCAGCTACTCCGTAGACGATGCCGACTTGCGGTCAATTGCGATCCTATATAGGCATGCATAAACTTGCTTTATGGGATGCATCAGCATTGCTATGACAGGAGAACAATGCCTTCGACTTGCCTCTAGTCATTTTAGACTGCGCTTCCACATGCCCAGAATAAAGGTCATCTTGGTTGTCATGTAACCAATCTTTGTTCTTCCATGGTTTGCGAAGCGCTATCTGCTTATAGTGTATACTTGTTTAAGTATGACTGCCTTCTAAATGCTCGAATCATGTATTGATGTAAGATATTTCCGCTTTCACCTGTCCCTTACTGATAATCTTTGCAGCATTTAGCCCATTCCACAGCGAACTCGTATAATATTGCATCCTGTTCCGCTACGATGCCGAGAAAACAAAAGTGTAATAGCAAAATGATTGGACAACGGAGCCACAATTGCGATTAGCGCAAGAGAAGAAAAGACGTTATAGAATCTACGAGAAAACAAAGAATACCTACAAGAGTTGGTTGAAAGATGGAAGGGGTAGGATTAGGATACAATAAGACCTTTAACAATATTCAAGGCTTCACACTAAACTTCTTGATCAGTAGCATGAAACATCCATGTCTCTAACAAAACACCAGTGAGTATTGCAAAGTCGACCTGACACAGCTTCTTGTAATCCCAATCCAGAAACAGATTATGGTACTATGTCCTGATCTGTTTCCGTACATGATAAGAAGACTGGAAGAATTGGCTTTTGGAGGCAGGAGAGATCAGATCATCAGTCATGCAATTCGTTACCGGAAAAGCCTCCGGGTTGTCTCTAGAAACTGGGTTGAGTACAATTTAATGCTTGTACTGATATGACGAGATGAATTCATCCATGACAGCCGGACCCGTCGAGCCTATCAATATTAGGAACTCCCTCACGATACATGACGTACAGCGCCGTGGTTCTCGGATCAGAAGCTTACCGTACGCATACTCCTTTGGTATAATCTCTTCATGTTCGTCCAGATAATGTAAAAGTGGGGTGAAGACTTTCCAGCTAGCTTCTAGTTCCTCTTTACGAACCGATTGCGAATAATCGCCTTTTAGCGCGTCGAGTATTAGAGACTCGTACGCCTCTGGCATGTGCGCATCAGGGCCGAGGCCACGATATGTAAGATCAAGATCAGTGTATACTGTTCTGGCATCGAGTGCAGGGAGATTTGAATTCATCATCAAATGAACCCCTTCATTTGGCTGTATACGAATGATTAACTCGTTGTGTTTCGTATCGCTGAATATGGCAGCGGTAGTGTCCTTGAATTGTATACGAATTTCGGTCCTTGATTCGTTCAGAGCTGACACTGGATTAGCAAGTATAGTAAAACCGGATTGCTGTTTAGCAATAACCTTTACCAGCCTTTAGGATGAAGGGTACTCCATCCCATCGTCCACTTTTGATGTATGCAACAGTGGCACAAAGTGTGGCGCACCGTGATTCTTTAGAAACAGTGTCATCGTCCTTATATCCGGGTTTCTGTCCATCTGATGACCTACTGTACTGGCCGATAAAGCTGTTTCTGAACTCGATAGGCGGAATAAGTCGAATAACTCGTACCTTAGATGATATCAATTAATGTCATGGCCTCGGGGAGTAAAGGAAAGACCTTCTCGTGGCAGATATCCTCTGCTGAAAACGACCCAGGCCGCTCCATGGTTACCAAGGCCAATAACTGTAACAAATCTGGATCCTAATTCAGTCCACAAGGAGATTTGATTATATTGTAAGTGGCTTACGGTTCTGCATGATATCACGGATGATGCCGACATCGTCAAAATAGCCACCTCTTCCTTCTGTTCCACCTCCCTCTATCATCGTAATCTAGACTCGTCAGATGATAAGTGAATAAGAAGGTTCTATCCAAGAGCCACAGACCTGCACGTTATCAATATGGTTACAATTCCATCCCGCCCCAAACATCGGATTCCCGAACCTGAAGACGAAGAGGTTTTTCACCATTTCTTTTCCGAGGTAGTGATCAATTCGGAATATCTCGTCCTCGCGCCAATGCCTCTCCATAGCCTTTTGTAGCTCTTCGAAGGTTTCAAAATCTCGGCCGAATGGCTTTTCAACCTACGTTTTTGGCAAGTTCAGCATTGCTTTGCGGCTAATTTTAGAACCTGATACTGACCACGATCCTAGAAACTCCATTTTCGGAATAGCAGTTCTTCTTTAGCTGTTCAGAGACACTAACGTACGCCTTGGGAGGAAGCGCCATGTAGAAGAGTCGATCCTGACCGTGACTATCACTACCATGGCTTTCCATGTATTGACGGAGATCTATAAAGGGCTTGTCCCCGTCGCCATTATTGCAAATATAAGTACACCGCTTGCAGAAATTTTCGAGATCTTGCCCCATGTCTTGCGAGGGCTTGTCAATGCATGATTTGATGAGGTCAATATATTCATCGTGGTCCATCTTTGTTGGGTCAAACCCAATAATCCTAAAGTGATCTGGCAACATGCCTCCGCGGTGCTAGCCAAGACTGTTAGTGTAAGTAAAACCTAGGAATCATTCTAATTATGCTTGCAAGATGGAAAAGGGCCGGATACTATACTACTAGTGAGCTACGACTCAGAAAGTTTCAGTGGAAAAATGTACGATCTTCTTTTTCGCTAGGTCACCTGAAGCCCCTAGCAACACAAACATAGTACTGTCCTTAGGTGTAGACATGGTCTTCCCAATTCCAAATGTAATGCACAAATCAGGATATGCAGTAACTAACAAGAGAAATTCTAATACCCTCGCGTTCCTGAGAATTCTTAACCAAGTGGCAAGTAGGGAAGCATGTGATGTCAGAGATGCTTGAACCGGTAATGCAAAACGCCGACGTCACAACATTAAGGTACCGCATCTGAGATTAAGCGCGGCAACGGTCCGAACCTAGTTCCGGCGGCTAGGTTTAGACGATGAAGGCGAAATGGTTTAGAGTATGTTCTCGAGTAGTTTCCAGCCAGCAATAAGCGATCTTATTCTTGGGATATTGGCGAGAACCGCTTATTGCTAGCTAATAATCAAATACCAGCTCGAGAGTACTGAGGCCGGTACTCTTCTGATCAGACACATTGGGTAAATGCTTTCTTAGCTCAAGAGGAAGTCAAGTAAAAGTACAATGGGCGCGTTTGAAACTTGGGTAACTCATGCGTTCTTTGACCTTCTATAAGATCTCCTGATTAATGAATTCGTGGATGTAATTGAAGTAGTTAGGCTCCGCAACAGTGTTGTTATGTGATCCATTTGGTATGGCCTTCCAGGTCTTCGTCCTCGCGCGACATACAGAATGAAGCTGCCGCATGTGCGAAGGTCTATTGAGATAGGTCAGCAAGATTAGGCCTGATGCAAAGCTGAAACGCTACAAATCTTACGGGACTATCTCATCCTTCAGCCCACTTATGAAGAGGATGGGGATGGTAGTAATTCTGGGTATTGTATCCTCGCTGGGCCAATACTGGTGACACAGAGGAGCAAGGTACTTGGCTGGCGGGAATGCGCTTGGGTAACGGTCAGTATATGCGAAAGAACCCGGTATTATGGTGTATACCTTGGTATCAGTTTTCGTATCGAGGTAAAGGTATTCTCCAGGATTAATCCTAAAACGTCTCCGGCCTCTTGATTCTTGGCCACGAGCTGGATCGCAACAGCACCACCTAAGCTTTGACCATAGACGATAATCTTTCCGCTCTGGGTTTCTGCTTGATGACGGATATAATCAAGGCCAGTTTGAGCATCAACCAATAGCCCCTCTTCATTAGGCGTCCCAGTAGATAATCCATAACCTCTGTACTCCAACATAAGGACATTGCAGCCAATATGCTCTTGAAGTACCTTGGCGATTGGAACTCGGTGTCCGATATTCCCGGCATTACCGTGAAACATGAGAATAGTGATGTTCTTCGTAGAGCGCTTGCTAGAAGCACGAATGAAGAAGGCGCTCAGCATCTCCCCGTCCGGAGTCGGAATCCGAAGATCTTCGTAATCTGCAATATCGAAGTGGTTTGGTCGAGGCACACCTTCCTCTGTCCTGGATCCTATGGGTATGTTGCGTGGGTATATAAGCTCACTGAAATTCGTATTAGCTCTAGTATTACACCCTGCTCACTGACTTACTTCTGCTTGAAGTACAGAAGTCCGCTGGCTAGTGCAGCGATAGCGGAAGATGCCAAGACAGGGAGCCTCAGGTAGGAGAACAAAGCAGCCATGCTGGACTGACTAGTCAGGGACAAAAGTACATCGAAATATCAATAGGAGTAATAAGTTCGCAATATACCAACACAGATATTAAGCTTGAACTACACTGTATAGATCCCAGTGGGTAGACGTAGATGAGAGATTCTAAACCCCAAGAAAGGACACTAATCATTTGTACCTCCGGATACCGAGGCTAGGAAAATGAGGAAGCAGACACACTCTTCACATTATAGAAACGTGATCACTCATAGAAACATTTTGCGACCACGACTACATCATATGTAATAATGTTCGGAGTGAAGGATGTCTGAATACTCACAGTAGTAACAACTGACCCGAGGTTAGATTACACTCGGCGGCTAAGCTAAAATAGTGCGGAGTTGAGGCGTAATGTAAAATACAGACCGCAAACGCCAAACGCCAACACCACTTGTCACATCGCCAATGGAATCGTTACTGGCTGAGGGCTTCGAATGTACCTTGATGTCCCGATCCTGAGCTTAATAAAGCGGAGTACATTGTACATCCACGTCCACCTAACGCAAACACGACTATATATGCAATACCTTGCCATGCTCAAATAATCCTCGTACTTAGTTCACTCCGGCTTCTGGAGTTGACATAAGGGCCCTAATCCATGCGTGAAATATCTCTCCAATCTATTGAAGGGCATACATGGATCGAGATTGTTGGTATACAAACCACATAACATCGAATGCACGGAGTTGATGAATTATTGAATCATGTTAGTCGAGTTGAGAAAAATTACTTTATCGCAGATCTTGTCAATTCATGGAAGTGGCCGCTGGGTATGTTTATGGGAGATTCCCTTGGGTATACAACCTTTTTGTAAACTACTATAGAGAAGGTACTATCAAGAGGTTATGTCGTGAAGGTAGTTCCCATGTTAGAGGCATATCATAATCCAAGGAGGAGACGTAGGGTTATGTCATCCGAGTAAAGTAAGGGCTTAGTTAAATGGGAGTATTACATCGAACAAAGGAGAAGTTCCTTCGACGGTAAGGGAACCATTCCTTGAGAAAAGGTTGAGGCGTGTTGGTGAGAAGTTCACACAGAAGCTGCAAGGAGAAGCAACTACGTGCAGGAAACACGCGCATGAGTAAAGGGAACATCGCCCAGTCTCTTCCCCGAGGAAATTACTAAGGAAAAAGGGATGCCCCCGATTCTCTTTACTGCAAGAGTATCATTTATTGCTTGACCACGCATGGTGCTATAAGTGGCTCTACGTAATGGAGGCAGGCCTATACTCAACCTGGACCCGAAGGTAGGCCATCCTCGACATAAATGTTGTCACGCTGTGGTGAAGAAGACAGATTCCAAACTTTCACCACTGAATTCATTGCCTGGTTCTTCTATTGTGATGCCAATAGCACCGAGATTATTCTCCTGGATATACCTGATCCAGGTCTCCATTGGAATCCATGAAAAGCACGCTTCGACTTCACTGTTGATATCCCAATCTATGCAGGCACATCTCCACTTCTGGTCCTTGTTTCTCAGGCTAACTCGCTCGGTTGTAGTGGCTGAAGGAAACAATGCTTGAAGATAGGTAGTAATTTTTTGATTTCCCACTCGCCACCAATCATTTCCATAAAGCTACTAACTAGAATTCAATATTCGATATCGACTCACACTTTTCATGCTCTTGTTGCATTAATTCCCTGCTGTAAATGAGATTCACCAGGCTCCGCATATATCTAAGTCTCTGTGCTCCGTCTATATCTTTTGAGGATCCCCTCTCCCTCTATTTCTACCTTGAGAGATACAATTAATATTATAAATCCCTTTCCAATGAAAACACATATCTCTTCTCCATCTTATCACTAAACGACAGATTTCGCCTCTCGTCATAAGTACCTCCCAGTTCTTCAACTCGATTACCACGTTCTTATATCGACTAAACACTCGGCAAAGATGCTCGGAGAAGTACGCGGAAAATCCGAAAAGACTCGAACAAAATCATCAGTCCCAAATTACGTATACCTCAGAACCCAAAAGAAGCTCACAGAAACGTTGGCTCCAACACTCAAGAAGACTAGACATCACACAGAGCGCGGCAAACCGTGGACTGAACATTTCGTGGCCCGCAAAATGACAGTGGATGGTTATCCATCACCTCGGAGTTCGAGGAGCGATAAATATTATACCGAGAATGACAGTGGTGGCAAGGAACCAGTTAGAGAACGAAGGGGATCTGAACGACGGCAGCCGGATCAAACGCATGTAGCTAGAGACCGTGGATCTGCAGCATCTAGTCAAGCCGAAGATAGGGCACCATATGTGCGTCACTCAACAACATCAAGAAGATCTCTCCAGCGTACCATCGAGCCCTCTGCACCAACTCCAGCGCTGAACGATGCCCGGCGGATCTGCGCTGGCCCTTCCAACCAAGGCAACAATTTTCCCCCACGGTTTCGGCATGGCGAAAGTTCGGGAAGTAACAATCGGTACGCCGAGCCAGCCTAAGCGCATAGCAGCAAGAGCGGCCATAGACACAAACGTGACTGCGAAGGACACAAGGACGATAAATGCGGAGGAGGTATGAGAGGTAGATAAGAATGACCAAGTGAGAGGCTTATGATTTATGCGCTTAGGAGTTATTTGCGGTTTTGTTTTTGTAGGGGGCGGTAAGGCAAGGGAAAGCTTTATGGAAGGGGGTTTTTTTTGGCAATGAGATTTCATTTCGGCATCTCTGATTCTACCTGGTTTTATAGGCTTCATTCCGAATAAAAGTAAATCTTTGCAATCCGCTGACTATGTTTGGGTAACTGGTGCGTGCTTGCGAAGTATACAGTTGGTAATCCAAAAGTGTGCATACTGGGTAGACGTTGCACAAGACCAGGTCCTTCAAGCCTTACCAAGAAGTACAAGACACTTTCACTGGTGTCGCCTCGCATGTGAACCAAAAAGATAAGGCATAACAAGCTAATTGGCTTACTTGTAGTAGCTGAAGTGAACAATGCTTGACAATCCATTTCAAAGTTGGGAATATTTTCATTCGCCGCCAATTGTTCGCGAAGAATTACTGATTGCCTTTTATTGCGTTATTTTTCGAATTGAATCAAGAGTGATCAGGCTTCATACATAGCTCAGCCCCTGTGCCCCGTCTATAAGTTCTGAAGACGCCCTTGCTGTTCGCGCGAAAATTAGAAGATCTCCATAATACACACATACATATCTTCTCTATTTCAATATCCAACAAAAAACAATACCAAAAGACAGCCTCGGCCGGTTCTTTATAAACTTCTTCCACTTCTTCTACTCAGCGATCACACTTGTGTGTTAATTGAGACTCTTTCGTCAAAGTCGTCTAACAAGGACAGCCCAAGAGATAGTTGAGCCCATTCAAAGAGGAGGTTTCATATGTACATTCCACCGTCCTCACGTCGTGCCCTAGAGAAAAAACATCATGGACTTTCCAAGACCTCCTCCTAGGTCTCGAGGAAACAGCAGATACACAAGATCTCTCGCAGATACCAGGTATAGTGATCAGCCATCGCGCACAGATCGGGCGGCCGGAAAACAACCATCACTTCGCATGATTGAGGGAAGTGGACGAGACTCCAGTAGTGTTGCAAGTCCTGGTCATTGCATGCAATTAGTGCCCAGAAATCCGCAGCTAGCGATGTCGAGATACAATGAACCACCACAGCAAATCCCGCCACTCCCAGATGAGGACCATTTGGTCTGGGAACGGGATTCGGACAGACGCCAACGGTCTTCCGCGAGTGATTTTGACTACTTGTCGGACGAGGGAAGTTGTCGCTCTGGTTTCGAGATCATTGACGAAGTTCGACACCCATCCGTAGCTCCAGTGGTGCCGGGTTCGGGGCACGACAATTACCTTCCCTATGAACAATACGTCAGTTCTTCTCAGATGGACGATTTCGAGGACGATGATTCCGAGGGAAGTCTTGGTTTTATCGAGGTCAAGTACACGAGGAATATCTATTCTGCAGCTGCGGCGGGGGTACCTTATGCCAGCCAAACCCATTCTCAGCCCGATCCGCGGCATGCTTTGTGTGTCGAGAGTATTGAACTTCGGAGAAGGCCGACAAGGGCTAGAGAGGAAGATATAATGCTTGGAAGTGGGGCAAGAGACTACCATGATAGAGGCTCTGAAGATTACCATTGTATGAGTTCTAGAGAGTACGATAGTAGAAATCCTAGAGATTACGATGATAGGACTTCTGGAGAGCACCGTGAGAGGAGACTAACATCGTACGATGACAGGAGGCCTAGAGGCTATGATGATAGGGCTTCCAGAGAGTATTATGACAGGAGACCTAGAGAGTGCAGTGATAGGGTCTCTGGAGAGTACGATGGTGGAGATTCTAGAGGCTACGATGATAATTGGAGCCCTAGAGATTATCATGACAGGCGTTCGAGAGAGTACCATGGCAGGAGGCATGAAAGCCGCAGAAGCAGAGCTGAAGAGTATACATATCGTTGAAGAAGGGATGGGGTACATGAGAGGGTAATCAATGTTTGATGGGGATTCGATAAATTGTAGAGGCAGGGTTTTGAATCTGGGGCCAATATTGATTGGGTTTAGATTTTGTAACGAAAGCCACACCAAGCAGGAAAAGTTATATTGAAAGCTGATTTCTGGGTCAAATTCTCTCTCACCGGTATCTCTCATCCTACTTGATACCCATACAAGAAGCGTCATTGGTTTCTAACTCATATGTAACACCTTAGTTGGCGATTTGATGATTCAGATGTACTCAACCAACCGTGCTTACAAAATGATTAGCCAAAGACATCGAAGTGCTGCCATGTGTACACCTTTCTCAATGCTGATTGAAAGGCTTTCTAAAGCAAGAAAGATAGTCTCCACTGTATGTATGCGCACCGAAACATGGTGGAAGTGAACAGACATTTTAAGGAAGGAAGCGGCGATTTGGAAGGCGCAAGCGAGTCGAAAGCGCTAAAGAGCCGTTAGGAGTATTCCCGGCCCGATGCACGTTCCGGTCCCGTGCACACCCCACTTTACTACTTTCATCTTTCTTCAAAAATCAATTACAAATTCAATATGGCTTCAATTGAGGCAGCGCTTGCAGATC